>Ga0210405_10000872_pt1 | contig 37415 bp, 27 predicted proteins | sample IncBWH11MmetaG_FD_155492 | JGI IMG/M metagenome (GOLD analysis project Ga0210405, IMG submission 155492) | Forest soil microbial communities from Barre Woods Harvard Forest LTER site, Petersham, Massachusetts, United States - Inc-BW-H-11-M | ecosystem: Environmental > Terrestrial > Soil >... | reverse complement strand
CGTTGCATCGCGGCTGTCGAGAAGCTCAAACTCCACGATGACGAAGCCGTTGGCGCAGGCATCGTGCGGCGCGCTCTCGAAGAGCCTTCCCGCCAGATCGCTCTCAACGCCGGCCATGAAGGCGCCGTTGTGATCGGCAAGATCCGCGACTCCAAGGAAGAGAACTTCGGCTTCAACGCCGAGACCGGCGAGTACGGAGACATGGTGAAGATGGGCGTCATCGACCCGGCCAAGGTCACCCGTCTCGCGCTGCAAAACGCAGCCTCCATCGCAGGCTTGATGCTCACCACCGAAGCCCTCATCGCCGACATCAAGGAAGACACCAAGGCGGCAGCCGCCGCCGGAGCACCCGGCGCTGGCGGCATGGGCGGCATGTACTAAGGTTCACCAGCTCGCCCACAACCTCAATCCTAAAAGGGCGGTCCTCACGGACCGCCCTTTTTGCTTTTCCGGGGTAAGATGAAGCCACTGTGACTGCAAGAAACGCTATCCCGATCCTGGCGGTCATCTTGGGCATAGCTATTACTGGACTCGGACTTACTGTAATCATTTGGCTGATAGCTGCCCATCTTCTGGGCCACGGCCTCGGAGTAATAGCAATTTGCGGAGTTTTTATCGCCCTCGGCGCGACATGCATCTTCGAGGGGGTGCGCCAACTACGAGCAACTCCCTCACGCCACCTTTGATCTCCCTCACTCCGTCTATGTTTCCGCCTAAACGCCGGCCGGTACCCTCGCTTCGCTTTCTTCCGCACCCAGCCGCTTCCGCACCTCGGCAGCGATCTCGTAAGATCGCAAGCGCGCGGCCTGGTCGTAGATCAGGGCCGCAATCATCAGCTCATCAGGTTTCGTAATCTCAATGAATTCATTCAGTCCGCGCTCCACTGTCCCGGCTGTCCCAACCACCGAACGGGCCAGCGACTGACTGGCCATGGCCTTTTCCGCTGGCGACCAAAACTTTTCGATGTCGTCGATCGGCGGCGGAATTTGTCCCGGCGTTCCGCGCCGGAGTAGCGCGAAGGCCTGCTGGTGCGAAGTGAAAAGCCGGCGCGCTTCCGCGTCCGTACCAGCCGCGATCACGTTCACGCACACCATGGCATAAGGCTCCTCAAGCTGCTTCGAAGGCTGGAAGCCGCTTCGATACAGTCGCAGCGCCTGCATCATGTCGGCGGGCGCGAAATGCGACGCAAAGGCGAACGGCAATCCCAGCATCGCCGCCAGTTGCGCGCCGAACAAACTCGATCCCAGCAGCCAAATGGGTACGCGCACTCCTGCGCCCGGCACCGCGCGGATTTTCTGTCCCGGTTCCGCAGGCTCGAAATACGACTGTAATTCCTGAACGCCCTGCGGGAAGTCATCGCCGCTAGACTTGCTGTCCCGGCGCAAGGCCCGCGTCGTCGGCACATCCGTTCCCGGCGCGCGGCCCAGGCCCAAGTCGATCCGCCCCGGATACAGCGACGCCAGCGTGCCAAACTGCTCCGCGATCACCAGCGGCGCATGATTCGGCAGCATCACCCCACCCGCTCCTACGCGAATGATCTTTGTGCCCCCGGCTACGTGTCCAATGACGACCGCCGTCGCCGCGCTGGCGATGCCCGGCATGTTGTGATGCTCGGCCAGCCAGAAGCGTCGATACCCCCACTTTTCAGCATACTGCGCGAGTTCCAGGGAGTTGCGGAAAGCGTCCGCCGCGGTCGCGCCCTCTGCAATCGGCGCTAGATCGAGAATCGAGAACGGGATCATGCCAAGCTCCTGAGTCGGACCCAACATCACACATCCACCGGAAACTCCGATGCTCAGTTGCTTAGATGAATCCTCAAGCTCGGTCGGCACACCCGGCCCCCTCCTCTACGGCATCCTCGTCACCATATTCCCCTAACCTTTTCAACTCTCGCGTGTGTAGGGGCGCGCTTCAGCGCGTCCTGCCTTGGCTTTTTCTTTGCGCTTTGTGCCATATCTCCCCGATTTTTTCGATGTATTTTGGGCTTATGGCGTGGAGAGACTACAAGCACGGCAAGTCCACGTGCTTGCAAACAAGAAGCCAGTCGAAACCGATGGATCAAGGCATCAAGGTTTCGCGGGAGGGACACCCTTTTGAATCAGGCTCACCACTCGTCACTCGCTACTTCTTCGCTGCCAGCACAACTTCCTACGGCGTTTCCCTTGCCTTTTTGAAAGCTTTTCGCTGATCCCGCATGCCGTGGAAGACGTGCAGAATATCGGTCCCCCGTCGCGTGGCGCGGTAGTAGATCAGGTATTTTCCGGCAGGAAAGCATTTCACGCCGGCAGCGATGCCTTCCGAAGCCTTCCCCGCATGTGGATGTTCGCCAAGCAGCCAGAAACGGTCAGTGATCTTATCGATGATACGGTCTGCGATCTCCGGACTCGCACGTTCTGCCCAATAGGAAAAAATCTCGTCGAGATCACTCTCTGCGTTCTCTGAAACCCGGTAACGCATTACCGCCCGGAGTCTTCGCTGGCAAGCAGTTTCCGCCCCCTCGCCTTCACCCCGTCCGCCAGTTCCTTCAATCCCTCGCGTCCGTCATATTCCGTGTATTTACCTGCATGGATGGATTCAATGCCGGCCCGCACGCGCCGCCTGATGCCGTCGAGTTGCTCCTCCGTCAGGTCCGTCAGGATGTCCTCCGCTGTGGGCTTCGCCAGCCGCACCGCGCGCGCGTCTTCATCCTCCATCCGCCGCAACGCTTCGCGCACCACCTCGCTTGCATTGTTGTAACGCCCGCTTTTCACTTTCTTCCGCACATAGCCCGCAAGACGGTCCGTTATCGATACGTTCATTTGGTCCATCGGTTGGCCCTCTTAGTCCAGCCCCCTTCCCTCCAATCTATTCCCACGCATCACGAATGTCAATCTTTGACATACTTTTTTCTAACGGGCGAGTGGCGCAACTTTAATTTGCCGAGAAGGTTCCGGTGGCCTGCCTTTGCGGTTTTGGTTCTGCAAGGTGAGACATTCTTCTCCCAGCGTGTCCGGACTTTGACTCTTCCTCTGCTTTCCTGCTGCATCCTCTTTTCTCCAGGTCTTCCACTCTCCAGCCACCCACTCCGGCAGACACCCTCCATCCCGCACCAAACAAATCACTTAAAATAATCATTGACAGACTGTACCAATATGCTATAATGGGTTCGTTAGGTCGGCAAGATTCTTCCCCGCCCTGCTAAGCCATGCCCCTCTGCCACGTTGTCCCTCTAACTCCTTCCGTATCTTTGCGCCTATCCCACTTGCTTTGTCACAAAGAGAACGAACAAAGCAACTTCCATTCTCCGTACACTCTTCCAAGTTCCGTATCCCGTAAGTCCTTTGCTTGCCACTCTTACGAAAACACCGGGGGTGTGGGGGTATTCTTCCCATTCTGGAACTCATCCAACTCTTTGACCACCCTATCCTCGTCCTTTCTTTTCATACGCTTACGAATCGCAAAATCTTGCAACGCCCTTGCTTTGATATTCATACCAAATTGCCGGGGCACTCCCCTTCGACGCTCAGACTCTCGGACATCCGGAAGTTCAAACCATGTTTCGATCTATCCCCTTTCCATTCAAGCTCTTGCGCACTCTTTTGCACTCAAGAAAATCCCAACTCCTTTACTTTCAATCGATTCCGCACTCTTTGCGAAAAACCACCCGGGGTGGGGGGAGGGGGTACAGCACTTGTTCGACGTTCGACGTTCGACGTTGGACGTTCAGACTTTCGGACGTTCCGACGCGTTCCTCATTTCCCCAAAAGTGCTATATTTTCAATACCGTGAGAGATGAATCTAAAATGTTCGCAACCGTCGAAGAAGCCGTCGAAGAAATCCGCCAGGGCCGCATGGTCGTCCTCGTCGACGACGAGGACCGCGAAAACGAAGGCGACCTCGCCATGGCCGCCGAAAAAATCACGCCCGACGCCATCAACTTCATGGCCAAGTACGGCCGCGGCCTGATTTGCCTGCCGCTCACGGAAGAGCGCTGCGACGAACTCCACCTCCCGCTCATGTCGCCGATCAATACTTCCGTTCACGGCACCGCCTTCACCGAAGCCGTGGACGCCCGCGTCGGCGTCAGCACAGGAATCAGTGCTTCCGACCGCGCCATCACCATCCTTACCGCCATCGATCCCAAGACCAAGCCGCAGGATCTCGCGCGCCCCGGCCACGTCTTCCCGCTCCGCGCGCGCAATGGTGGCGTCCTCGTCCGCGCGGGACAGACGGAAGCCTCCGTCGACCTCGCCCGCATTGCCGGCCTCACTCCCGCTGGCGTCATCTGCGAAATCATGGGTGACGACGGCACCATGTCCCGCGTGCCGCAGCTTGTCGAATTTTGTAAGGAACACAATCTAAAGATGCTTACGGTCGCGGATTTGATTCGCTACCGCATGCAGCACGAGCGCTACGTCCGCCGCGTGGCCGAAGCCGTCCTGCCCACGCGCTTCGGCAATTTCCGCATGATCGCCTACGCCAGCGACGTGGACCATGACCAGCACATTGCCCTGGTGCGCGGCGATTTGGAAGGCACGGCGCCGGCCCTGGTGCGTGTCCATTCGCACTGCCTCACCGGGGACGTTTTCGGCTCCACCACTTGCGATTGCAGCGAACTCGTCTCGCGGTCGCTGGAAGCCATCGCCAAGGAAAACCGCGGCGTCTTCCTCTACCTCCATCACACCGGCCGCGGCTTCTCCGTGGATGCCGCCGAGGAACCGGGAACGCTCCCGCAAATTCATTTTCACAAGCGCGGCCAGCTCGATCGCGAGCCCGCCCGCCAGCGCATGGTCCAGCACGAAAGCGGCATCGGCGCCCAAATCCTGATCGACCTCGGCTTAAAAGACATCCGCGTCCTAACCAACCACCCCAAAAAAGTAGTAGCCCTCGAAGGCTACGGCATCCGCATCGCCGACCAAGTCCCCCTCCGCCTCGACCAACCCAAACCCACCCATCAGGTGCTCTAATGTCTCCCGCATCCGTCATTCCGGACGAAGCAGGCCGATTTTTTCTTCCCGCTTCGCTCCTGCGATCGAAGATTCCGATCCGGTCGGAAGGCGGTCGGCCTGCGAATGTGAGGAATCTCTCTTACGGTTCATCCGGCGGCTCTTCCACGGGAGGAGCAGCCTTCGCCGGAAGCGCGTGGCTCTTTGGTGGAGTTGACTTCCCAACGGTCAGGTACTTGCGCATTTTTTCGAGGCGCTTGGGCCCGAGTCCGCGAATCGCCAGCAAATCGTCAACGCTCTTGAACGCGCCGTACGACTTGCGCATTTGCAAAATTTTCTCCGCTGTTGCCGGTCCAATTCCGGGCACTTGTTGTAGCTCCTCAGATGTAGCGGTGTTGATGTTCACAGGCTTCGCCGGCGGTTTTTTCTTGCCGCCAAGAACTGCCGGCGAACAGATCAGGCTGAAGAAAAGAAAGAAGAGGGAGAACCGAAATAAAAAGGGCCGCCTCGGCATGGCGGACCTATAATGCGCTAAATACGTCTCTAAATCAATAACAGAGAACGAATCGGCGGCTAACTCAGTCGCGCGCCCTGCGCGTCGTAGATTTCGAGATCGCCGAAGAGCGCGGCTTGCGATTCGATTTGCGCGCGGTCGCCGACGACGACGATTTGCATGTTGGCGGAGTCGAGATATTTGCGCGCGGTGGCGAGCAGATCTTCCGGCGTGAGGGCGCGAACTCTCTGGCGATAGGTTTCGAGGTAATCGTCGGGCAATTCGTTCAGCGCGACGGTCGAGAGTTGCGACAGCAGCCCATCCTGCGTCGCGAGTCCCATGGAGAAAACGCCGCTCAAATAATTTTGGGCATCGGCCAATTCCGCTTCCGGCACCGGCACGGAGCGCAGTCTGTCCATTTCGTAGAAAATTTCCGTCAGCGACGCGGCGACGACATCATTTCGCACTGCGGCGGAAATAGAAAAGTAGCCGTGCTGCCGCAAAGCATTCACGCCGCTGCGTGGACTGTAGGTATAACCTTTGTCCTCGCGGATGTTCATCACCAAGCGGGAATTGAACGCTCCGCCGTACAGAGAATTGGTGAGACCCAGCTTCACCCAGTCCGGGTGCTTGCGCGTGATGGCGTGGCATCCGGCAAGAATTTGCGTCTGGACTGCCCCCGGAGAATGCACCAGAGAGACGCGGCGGCCACGCGGATTCGCCGGCGCCGCGCCAGCGGTCGAATCAGGCTTTTTTCCGGACCAGGCACCGAAAACTTTTTCGGCGGTTTTCAGCATTTCCTGGGCTTCGAAATCGCCGACCAGGAGCAACAATCCATTTTCGGGAGTGTAAAATTCGCGGTACACCGCCAGCAAATCCTCGCGGCGGTACGCGGCCACTTGCGCTTCGCTCGGCGACACTTGCCCGTAGGGATGCGCGCCGAACAAAACTTTTCGCAGACGTTCGCTGGCAAGAAAACCAGGCTCGGTCCGCTGGAGTTTTACTTCTTCCAGCTTCTGGCGGCGTTCGCGTTCAAATTCGGGTTCGGGGAACGACGCTTCGCGCGCCAGTTCATTCACCAAATTCAGCAGCGGCTCCGCGAATTCCGAGAGTCCCGCGAACGAAATCGCGCTGGTGTCTGCTCCAGCACCGGAAGAAAGGTCCGCGCCGATGCGCCGCAAATCTTCTTCGATCTGGCGGCTCGCGCGCTTGGTTGTCCCGGTGCGCACCACGGTCGCGGTCATTTCCGCGAGTCCTGGTGCGCGATCGGCAACCGCGGCGTTTCCGGAACGGAAAAAGAGTTCGCCATGAAATTTCGGAATCGAACGCGCTTCCGCGAGAATGACTTCGAGTCCGTTCGACAGTCGCGCTCTGGTGCGTTTCGGCCACGTCACCGCGCGTTCCGCGGCGAGTGCGGGAACGCCGACGGCAACTTCTACTGCACGCGTCGCCATTACGCCGCCTCCTTTTCGCCAACGGAGTTGGGAGCGCTGGCCTTGACGGGCGTGCGAAAAACGATGGCGCGTTTTTCATTGCGCAAATATTTTTTCGCCGCTCCCTGAATCTCTTCGCGCGTGACGGCAAGAAATCCGTCGAGAATGGTGTTCACCAGTTGCGGCTGGTTGTCGAACAGCGTGAAGCACGCGAGGAGATGCATCAATCCATACTTCGGCATATGGCCGCCGCGGCCGCCTTCGAGGGTGGCGTAATAGTCGGAGCGCCATTTCACTTTCAATTGTTCGAGTTCGTCGGCGCTGATGCCGTTTTCCCGCACGTCGCCAATCACGGCGTCAAACGCATCCAGCGTGGCCTGGCTCGAATATTCCGGCTTGTGCAGAATGCGCGTGGTCATTTGCGTGGGCCCGTTGTAGCCGAAAAGATCATCGATTCCGCCACCGGCCTCGACGGCAATCTGTTTCTCGAGCACCAATTCGCGGTGGATTCGTCCCGCGCGGCCGCCTTGCAGCGCCTGATCCAGCAACGCCATGGCGCACCAGTCGGCGGTACGCCGTTTTGGCATGACGTAGCCGATGGCCATCGCAGGAAGCGTGCCGAATTTTTCCTCGACGTGGCCGCGGCGCTCTTCGGTTTGCTCCGGTTCGCTGGGATCCGCGAACGGCGGGGCCGCTCCCGCAGGAATATCGCCAAAATATTTGTTGGCGAGTGCGAGACCTTCTTCCGCTTTCACGTCACCCAGCATCAGCAACACGGCGTTATTCGGCACGTAATAGGTTTTAAAAAATGCCTGCACATCGCCCAAATGCGCGGCATCGAGGTCCGCAAAATCGCCGTAAAAATTGTGCGCGTTGGCCCAATTACGAAACGCCACCGGAGGCATGTCCAGCCAGGGGAACCCGCCATAGGGCTGGTTCATCACGTTGACGCGAACTTCCTCTTTCACGACGTCGCGCTGGTTTTTCAAGTTTTCGTCGTCCACTTTGAGGGCGCGCATGCGGTCCGCTTCGAGCCACAGCACGCGATCGAGCGCATTCGAAGGCACGGCTTCGTAATAATTCGTCACGTCATAGCTTGTCGAGCCGTTCAGCATGCCACCGCTGGAATTAACGAGTTTGATGTGCTGCATCTTGGGGGCATTGGCGGAGCCTTGAAACATCATGTGTTCGAAGAGGTGGGCAAAGCCGCTGCGCCCCTGCGGCTCGAGCCGGAACCCAATCTTGTAGTAGACGCCCACGGTGACCACGGGCGCGGTGGTATCCGGCGCGACCACGACGTCCAGTCCGTTTGCCAGTTTGGTGCTTTCTATTCCAACCTGGAATCGTTTCACGCGTTGCCCCCTATAACCTTTGCTTTTGGTTTCTCTGCCGCGGAACTCTTGACCAATTCGGCCAGCGTGCCGGCGGGATCGCTTGAGAGTACGCCCGCCGCCAGACGGTTCAGCGCGTCATACGCATGCGCAAATTCTTTGGGTGATTCTTTAAGCGCGTCCAAATGCGCGCGCACCACTTGGAAATCTCCGCGGGAGAGCGGACCCGTCCAGGCGGCTCGCGGCCCCAGCCTCTCGAAATTCTCCAGTACCTGTCGCGTCAGGGGCAACAACGCGCGCACGGCTTCGCTGCGCTTCATCCCCAGCGAGAGGAGCAACTGGGTGGCGGTTTCCTCGACCGCGAGCACGTGACCGGCGGCCATTGCCGCTGCCGCGTGATACAAAAGCTTCTTGCTTCCAGCGATGCGTACGGGCGATCCGCCGAGTGCTCGGGCGATCCGCCGGGCGACCCGCACCGCTGGCGATTCCCCTTCGATGGTAAAAACCTTGCCTTCCAGGGAAGGCACCGAGACGCCACTGAACGATTGCAACGGATGCATCGATCCGACCGCCGCGCCATGCGCATGCAGCGCATTGAGCACACTAGAATCCATGGCACCACTGGTGTGCAGAACAATTTTCCCGAGCAGCTCTTCCTCGCCGATGCGCGCCAACTCCTTCGCAACATCCGCGATTTTATCATCCGGCGTGGCAATCAAGATAATCTGCGATGTTAATATCTGCCGCGTCATTCCAGAGCAGGCTCGCCCTGCTCCGATGAATCGAACGGCTCGCCGCGCGCTAGGTTCGCTGCGGGTAACCACGGCGCCAATCTTCCACCCGTGTTCGCGCAGGCAGCGTCCGAGCGCGCGTCCCACACGTCCCGCCCCGATGATGGCCAGGCTATTTGGCATCCTTCGTTAGGATAACCCGAGGGCAACGCCGAAACCAATTTCCGTGAATTTTTTCGGAGCGGTCTTGTTTAGGAACGAGCCAATGGTTACAACTGTGCCTCGGGTGACGGCGAAAGGGGCAAGCCCCTCCCGTTGATCCGTCACGCAAACATGGATCTGCCTACGCTTGCGATGACTTGGCACTCTGTTCGGTGTTCGCTGGCGCCACCTCGATGGAAAACAGGCCGGCGATATCTTTTTGCTTTAAGGAGCGGAGGCGGTCGCGGAGTTGGGCGGCTTTTTCGAATTCGAACTTTTTGGCGGCTTCGCGCATTTGGGTTTCGAGTTGCTGCAACATTTCCGCGAGTTGCTGTTCGTTCTTGATATTTGCCGTGGCGGCATCGAGGCTGGCGTCGTCCACCGGCACGGTGACGTAATCGGCTTCGACAATTCTTGCCAGCTCCATGTCCACGGACTTGATGATGGACATCGGGATGATGTTGTTTTCTTTGTTGTAGGCGACTTGCTTGGCGCGGCGGCGGTTGGTTTCGTCGATGGCTTGGTTCATGGAGTCGGTGCGGCGGTCCGCGTAGAGAATCGCGCGGCCCTCGATGTGACGGGCGCAGCGGCCGATGGTCTGGATGAGCGACGTGGTGCTTCGCAGGAATCCTTCCTTGTCCGCGTCCAAAATGGCCACTAGCGACACTTCCGGCAAATCCAAGCCCTCGCGGAGCAAATTGATTCCGATGAGGACGTCAAATTCGCCGCGGCGCAAGTCGCGCAGGATTTTGATGCGGTCCAGTGTTTCCACTTCCGAGTGCAGATAGCGGCACTTCACGCCAATTTCGGAAAAATATTCGGACAAATCTTCAGACATGCGTTTGGTCAGCGTGGTCACCAGCACGCGTTCGTTTTTTTCCGAGCGCACGCGAATTTCTTCCAAGAGGTCATCCACCTGGCCCTTCACCGGACGAATTTCCACTTGCGGGTCGACGAGACCCGTCGGACGAATTACTTGCTCGACGACAACGCCGCCGGCTTTAGTCAGCTCGTATGGACCGGGGGTCGCGGAGACATACACAACTTGATTGACGCGGTGCTCGAATTCTTCAAACGTCAGCGGGCGATTATCCAGAGCGGAGGGCATTCGAAACCCGTAATCGACAAGTGTTTGCTTGCGCGCGCGATCGCCATTGAACATTCCGCGGACCTGGCCCACGGTCTGGTGCGATTCATCAATGAACAGCAGATAGTCCTGCGGGACGTAATCCAGCAGCGTAGGCGGCGCTTCTCCCGGCAAACGCCCGCTCAGGTGGCGTGAATAATTTTCGATGCCATGGCAATAGCCGATAGTGCGCATCATCTCGAGGTCAAACATGGTGCGCTGCACCACGCGCTGGGCCTCGACGAATTTCCCCTGCTTCTCCATTTCTTTCTTCCACCACCACAGCTCTTCTTGAATGCTTACGATGGCGCGGTCGCGCTGCTCCTGCGGCATGACGTAATGGGTCTTCGGATAAATCGGCACGCGCGACAAGTCTTCCTGGCCCGCGCGCACTTCTCCGGTGAGCGGATCGATCTGGCGCAGCGTGTCGATCTGGTCGCCCCACATTTCGATGCGGTAAGCCTGATCCTCGTAGGTGGGATAGATTTCGATGATATCGCCGCGCACGCGGAAAGTGCCGCGGCGCAAATCCTCGCTGCGGTCGTATTGAACGTCAACGAAGCGGCGCAAGAGCGCTTCGCGCGAGGTCTGATGGCCCTTTTCAAGCATGACGAGCATGCCGTAATAGGCTTCCGGCGAGCCCAGGCCGTAAATACAGGAGACGGAAGCGACGATGACGACGTCGCGGCGTTCGAAGAGCGAGCGCGTGGCGCTCATGCGGAGCTTGTCCAGCTCGTCGTTGATGGTGGCTTCCTTGTCGATGTAGATGTCCGCAGAAGGAACGTACGCTTCGGGCTGGTAAAAATCGTAGTAGCTGACGAAATATTCGACGGCGTTTTCCGGAAAGAAGCCTTTGAATTCGTGATAGAGCTGCGCGGCGAGAGTTTTGTTGTGCGCGAGGACCAGCGCGGGACGATTGGCTTGCTCAATCAGCTTGGCCATGGTGAAAGTCTTGCCGGAGCCGGTGACGCCGAGGAGCACCTGGTGTTTCTCGCCGGCCTCCACGCCTTCATAGAGCTGTTCGATAGCCGCGGGCTGGTCGCCCCGGGGCTGATAGTTGCTATGCAGCTTGAAATTCATGGGAAAGGTCTCCTGCTGCTTCGCCGACTGCTGCCGAAACTTTCATTATACTCCGGCTGGCAAGCCCTAGCTTCGAAGTGGAAAAGCGGCGGCCGGATCGAATCAGGGATGACTGAGCGGCGTCTCCGTGACCAACAGCACTTCCGCTTGACTCCTGGCTTCGACATTATAGTGGACATGGTTCGAGCCATCGGATGTGGCTACGACGACATCCATGAATTGGGTGGTTTCTTCCGTGGCGCGAACGACGAGGCCGGTCTTTAGGGAGATATAGGTGATGGTTTCATTGGCGCCTTTCGCCGTTCCCATGGTGCGCAACTCGTGAAGTTTAAAATCTTCGGGGGTCGCGTCCTTCGATGAGGATTTCTGTTTCAGCTTTGCGGTGGTGAGGAGCACCGCGCAAGTTTCGGGAGGGCCGCTGGAAGGGGAGACATCCCCGGTGATCAAAAGCTGACTCGCATGGCATGGCTCATCTCGAACGTAGGATGACTCTCGTTCCCAATGCAATCCGGCGATGGGCGCGCCGGGCTGTTCGGCTTGCTCGGACCTCCATTTTTCGCCGGACTTCACGCCGTCCGCAGGAAGCGTCCACGCGAGCGCAAAACGCGCCACCCATTGCTGCCAAGCCTCCCGCTGCTCGGGAAAAAGAGAATCCAAGCCATTTATGTTGTTCACGGAACCGTCCGGAGAAATGGTGAACTCGATGCTCTTGCCCTTGGGATCAACGCGTTGCTTATCCCAATCGGGCTTTTTTTCACGTGGACCCTTCACCCAAACGCCGGAGTCCAGAGTCAGAAACCGGCCGCGCGCGTGAATCGCCGCCTTGCCGCTCGTTTCTTGGACATCGAGGACCTCAACGCGCAGCAAACCGTGTGCATCGAGCTGTGCGTCGTTCGGGGTCATGGGCGCGACAACACGGCTTTCGGTCTTGACGGTCTTGTCGGCCTGAAAACGGATGAGGTAGGTGATGGCTTGGCCGGGCTGCAACTTGGGGAGGAGTTGGACGCGTTTTTCGCCAGCGCAAAGTGCGGCCGAGGCAAGAAGCAAGAGCGCGGCGATGCGTTGTGATTTGCGTGTCATGGCATTGGCCGCCGCTCCGTCTGCGGTTGGGTCAATCCGCAGGCTGGCGGATGCCCGTCTTTTCCACGGAAACTTTTGGTCCATCGAGCGGCCCGGAAATCTTGAGCACGTGTCCGCTGCCGGGATCGGTCGCTTTATGATCTTTGCTTTTTCGCGGACTGGCCGTTTCGATCGCCAGGTCGGCGTTTCGGCCGAAGCTGAGCGTCCCGTTTACAAGCGTCAACTGCTTTCCGCCATCAAGGCGAAAGTCTTCCAGGAGGATGCTGCTGTCGCGCAAACGCAACGAGCCTTGACCGGTGGCCCAGCGCGAAACGCCTGTTTGCACGGAGCCGTCCGCAACACTCGCGTTGACGTCCCAGCCGCGGAACTCGACCTTGTTCAAATAAAGCTCGCCGCTGCCGGCGAGCTTTCCCAAGAGTTCGTCGCGGCCCACACCTTCTGTTCTCACCTGCAGAGTTCCAGAGGCCACGCCGCCGAGGCGCTCGGCGATGCGGCCCGCTCCGGGAAGCTGCGCAAGATTTACGCGATCCAATTCGGCGGCAATGTCATAGACGGGCCGGGGCAAAAACTTGGCGTTGATTTTGGCGCGCACTTTGCCGCCCGCCCATTCTGCCTGTGATTCACGAACGTCGAGTTGCAGATCCTGGAGAGAGCCCTTGGCGAAAACGTGTTCCAGCTTCAATCTTTCGATGGTCAATTGCGAAATGAGCAGCTCGCCTTCGGCCTTCACGCGGCGGACCAGTTCACTGGCGGGCGGGCTCGGCGTCGCTCCTCCCAAGAGGGTCGGCAGCAGCCTCTGTAACCAGTTCGGACGCGCCCGCGGGCCGACCCAGCGGTCCAGGTCCGCAGCGTCCAAGCGGTCCACGCTCAAATGAAAATTCCACTGCGGTTCATCTTCGGTCTCGGCCTGAAGCGATTCCTCAATGTTTCCGGTCCATGTCCCGCCGAAACCGTCCACTTTCACGATACGTGCAACGCGGCGGCCGTCGATCCAGTCCAATTCGCCCTCGGAGATTTTCAGGGGCTGGTTCAATCCGGCAACCGTCAAATTCGCTTTGTTGAAAGCGATTCGGCCATTCCAGGCAGCATGTTGCGGACTCTTCCACTCCCATTTCGTGACGGCGGTCGCCTGACCGCGCAGTTCCCAGCCGTGATTCAGCGGATATCCGAAGGCAGAGGATAGCTTCAGAAAATTTTCGGCGTTGAGAATGTTTCCTTCGATGCTGATGCTTCCGGCGTGGGCGTTCGGATCGTGAGTGAGCGTTAGGTCGGCCGCGTTTTCCATGGCCAGCGCCAAACGGCGGCGCTTCGGCGTGAGTACATCGCGAAGTTCACCTCCGAGCGCCACGCGCACCGGCCCAATCGCCAGCACGCCGCGCTCGCGGCCTCCACTTATGGGACCTATGCGAACTGGCTCCAGGAAGCCAGGCACTTTCACGGTTCCTCCGGCGCTGGAAAGCGCGGCCGATTCCAGGGACAACGGCCAGCCGCGAAAGATCATCCCGCCAGTAAAATATTGTTCGGCAGTCACACCTTCGGACAGGCCGGGATGAAAGGCGCGATACCAGGCCAGCACGTCCGAGGCCTGAAGCCCCATTGAATCCAGGCGCAATTCCATGGACGGGGTGTTCCCACTGACGAGGTGGAACATGCCGCGAAGATTCGATCTTGGTCCCTCGACGGCGATTTCATCCGCGGCCAAGCTGCCCGCTCCGGCGTTCCAGTGGCCCTTCACGTTCACATTCAGGCGGGGATTGTCCGCGCGTTCCGTCAAATCCCAGCGATGCATCTGCGCGGCGCGCGCTTGCATGGTGAATTTCCAGTCACCCGGTCCATCGTCCTTGGCCATTCCGCTTTTCGCGCTGGCATCCAGGGCAAATACACCGCGCAAACCGTAATCCTGCCCGCGGAAAAGGCGAAAGACATCCGCGAGCGACGCCTCGCTCCAATGCAAAGTGATTTCCGCGGGCTGCAAGCGCGTCGAAGTGCCCGCCAGGTCGCCCAGCACTTTGATCGTTCCCGCCGATTGCAGGGAGACGCCGCTGCGCCAGGGCTGGGCCGCGAGCTGCAATTGCCAGCGGCCGGGCGCGACTTGCTCGACGCTCCCCGAAACGCTGATAAACGCGAAGGCCAATTTGTCGTCGCCGATCTTGAAATTGATTCGCCCTTCGCCGAATTCGATTCTTTCCAGCCGGTTCACGGGAGCGACCGGCGACGGAGGTCCATGGACGGGCACGCTTGGCACGGCGCTGGACTTTGCCGGCGGCAGCCAGCTTTCCAAATTCCAACGGCTTTCTGAATTTCGCACCAGAATCAGGCTCGGCTTGGCGAGGGTCATCGTTCCAAACTCAAAATGTCCGCGCAGCAAGCCCCTCCATCGCAGACCGGCGGATAACTGTTCCGCGCGAAGAAAGTACTCGTGGCCGAAAGAGGGGCCCTCTCCGACGGTCACGCCGTTGGCATCCAGTTGCGGACTGGGCAGAATCCGCGCGTTGAAATTCACGACTTCCACCTGGCGTCCGAACGCTCTTTCCAGTTGGGCTACGAGGTACGCGTGAACCCGGTGGGTACGCGCGAGAAGCGACACCCCGACCTGGAGGGCGATGACGAGCGCCACGATTGCCAGCGCTGGTTTCCGCCATTTTTTCAGCTTGCTCATCTTACTCGGAAGTTTCGCAGACTCATCCGTAAAAAGGTAGGGGCGATCCTGAACCCTCGATGACCCGGAAGGTTTGCTTGCAAGAGCCTTTTTCTAGCTTTGGCCGGAATCCTAATGCACTGTACGGAGCATGCGGCTCCAGCGCGTTCGCGAAGGCAGATGCACGAGCGTGTCGAAAACGCCGATCAATCGCGACCAGAACGTGCTTTCCCCGCTGTAGTCACTGCTGTTCGCATCAATCGACCAATAAACCAGGAAGGGCCGGCCCATGATGGCGTCGCGGTCCACGAATCCCCAGTACCGGCTGTCCTCGCTGCGGTCGCGATTGTCGCCCATCGCGAAATACTTTCCGGGGGGGACGACAATTTCGTCCCCGTGCACGTATTTTCGCATTTCATGTGTCAGCCAGTTCATCACTTCAGGCTTCCTCGAGGAAGGGATGAACTGGCCACTGGGCGGCGGGAAGTTGTAGTTCGGGGGATCATAGGGCATGGTGGGGTCGTGCACGACATAGGGTTCCCGCAGCGCTCTCCCGTTGACGAACACCTCCTGGTCGACAAGCTTCAAATGGTCTCCGGGCAAGCCGATCACTCGCTTTACGTAATGCGGGTGATCGCCAAAGGGATACTTGAACACAATGATGTCGCCCCGTTCTAGTTGCCGGTAGGGCAGGAGTTTTTCATACCAGGCCCCCGTGCCTCCGAAAATGAATTTGTTTACCAGCAGATGGTCGCCGATCAGCAACGTGCCCTCCATCGACGCCGATGGAATCTTGAAGGCCTGCAAGATGAAGCTGGTTCCGAAGAGAGCCAGAATCACGGTCACCAGCAACGACTCCAGGTATTCGGAAATCGTGGTGTGGTCTTCGTGATGCTCCTGCTTTTTTTCCGGCGCTTGTTCCGCGACTTCCGCTAGTGTTTCTTCCGGCATTCCGCCTCAGCCTTTCGCTTCCGCGCGCGCGAGTTGTTCCAATGCGGTTCGCGCCGCGCGTTGTTCCGCTTCTTTTTTTGTGCTGCCTTCGCCGGCGGCCACGCACTCTCCGTCTATCCACACTTCGATCTGAAAAACCTTCTGGTGGTCCGGGCCGCTTTCCCCGGACACACGATATTCCGCTGGCGCCTGCCCGCGTCCTTGCAGAAGTTCCTGCAACGCGGACTTGCGATCGGATTCCGAGATGCGCTCGCCGCGCTCTTCGAGCGCCTGATCAAACAATATGGTGCGCAACACCTCGCGCGCCGCCCCCAGTCCTCCATCGAGGTACACCGCCGCCAAGATCGCTTCGAACGCATCAGCCAGCAGCGTCTGCTTGTCTCGCCCGCCGGTTTTCTCTTCCCCGCGGCCGAGCCGCAAGTGCTCTCCGAGACGCAGGCGCCGCGCCGCCGTTTCCAGCGAACTCGCGTTCACGATCCGCGCCCGGCTTTTGGAAAGCTGCCCTTCGCTCCATTCCGGAAAATTCGCCAGCAGATACTCGCTCGTAAGCAGCTCCAGAACGGCATCCCCCAGGAACTCCAGTCGCTCATTGTCCCGCGGAAGCAAGACGGAGATTGCTTCTTCCCCGCCCGCGGCGCGCAATTCGGGAACCGCTGAACTGTGGGTCAGCGCCCTTTCGAGGAGCTCCTTTGCCGAGAACTTGTACCCGAGGCGCTCCTCAAATGCGCCATCCGCGATCCGGATGTCTTCTTGCATAATTCCGTCTGCCGGCGGTTTGGCCTATTTCGGCGCGCTCAGTTCCGTCGCGCTCTTTTTCTTGGCGTCCTCTGCCTGCGCTTTGCATGTCCCCTGCATGGGCCCCGGCATGGCCGTACATTTGTTGAAGGCGGCGATCGCATCATCGAAATGCGACGTGGCCTTGTTGGCCATTCCCAACAAATAGTAGTTCACCGGGTCCGGAGAGGGATCCACCTTTATCGCCTGCTCGAGTTCCGGCATCGCTTCAGCATTCTTGCCGCGACGCACATAAACTAACCCAAGGCCGCTGTGGGCCATCGCCAGCGCCTGATTCTTCGCGGAAGCAAAGGTCTCGTCGGGCATGCTCTCAGGCTTCGGGAGCGTTGGCGTAATCTCGATGGCTTGCTTGGAATACTGTTCCGCCTTGGCCAGCACTTGCATGGCATCGGGAGCACTCGACTTCCAGCTCCGCGCTAGCGCCTGCCCCATCAGCGCTAGCGTCGATACGTCATTCGGAGCCAAAGCAATCTCTTTTTCTCCAGCTTCTTGCATCTTTTGCATGTTCCCGGATTGCAAGTAGGCATAAGTCAAAGCCCCCAATACCGGGGCTTTGTAGCGGCTTTCACTATATTTCTGGAGGAAGGCTTCACCCGTTTCAATTTTCTTGGCTGTATCATTCGGATTGATAGTTTGAAACGCTTTGAACGCGGCGTCTTCCTCCGCATTCGCGGGAGCCGGGACGTCCAGCGTCAAAGGAGCAACCTCCGGCGTCTTCGGCTTATCGCTCTGCTGTGCCGGAGGCTGGCTCTGGCTTCCCTGGCTCTGGCCAGACTGCGCAGTCTGCGCCGTTGCGATTCCGTTGGTGCATGCCAGCAACGCTCCAACAGCTACGGCTTCCAGGCAGAACTTCCCATTCCTTCTCATCCTTTTTCTCCTCTTCCCTTCTTGGTCCACCCAAGATTCGCGACTCCCGCAATGCGCGCTAATTCGGAGAGCTTCCCGGCACGGCCATCTTCGCATCCTTATCGGCGTTGTCCTTGCACGTTTCTTGCATGGTCCCATAAAACTCCGCGCATTTGCCAAATGCAGCCGCTGCTTCACCGAAACGGGAGGTGTTATGAAGGGCTACTCCTAGCACGTAATAATTTACGGGATCAGCCCGGGGGGCCAGCTTTACGGATTGATCCAGTTCGGCGATCGCCTCGTCGTATTTGCCGCGGTGGAAATACACCAGTCCGAGTCCGCTGTGCGCAATGGCCAAGGTCAGGTTCTTGGCTTTTTCAAATTCGTCGTCCGTGACGCCATCCGGTTTCTTCATCGCAAGCGTACCCTCAATAGCCCTCGTCGCATATTGTTGCGCTTTGTCGAGCCGTTTTTCCGGCTCCGGTGTGTTCGCCGTAATCGTCCGCGGAATGGTCTGGCCGAGCATCGCCAGCACTTGCACATCTTTTGGATTGAGAGCCAAGTCCTGTTCGCCGGCTTCTTCCATCTTTTGTATCTGATTGGTTTCGAGATAGGCGGCAACTAGTCCGGAATAAACCCAAGGCCGGTACTGGCTCGCGGGATATTTCTTCAAGAATGCCTCGCCGAGATCTATCTTTTTCCTTGGATCCTCAGGTGAAACGGCCTGGAAAGACCGGTAAGCCGCTTCTTCCTTGTGATCCACAGGCTTGATCAGCTCTATGGCTTTTTCCGGGTTCAACGGAGATGTGTCCCTGCCGATACTTCTGTTTGATGAGGAAGAAGCGGCGGCTCCTGAAGCGGAACTCGCCCCTGGCCCGCTCTGCGCGGCGACAACCCCACTCCAGCACAGCATCAATGCCGCGATGAGGCCCGATCGTTTCCACAATCGCCGGTTGTTTTTCATTTGCCGCCCTCTGCTCTTCCCGGTCAGTCGTCGTTCACGGCCGCGCTACGGGCTTCTCCGCACCCAATATGGCCAACTCTTTCTGCGCGGTCTGCTTAGCCTGGTCCGGACCACCTTGCACGGCCAGGGCGGATTGATACTCCGTCCTTGCCACTTCTGAATTCCCCTCATCATCATAAATCCGGGCCAAGTACACATGCGACCAAACCAGCACCATGGGATCATCTTTCGCCGCGTGTTCCCCTGCCGTCAGGCGTCCGAACACCTGCTTGGCTCTCGCCGCATCGTGGTCCAGCAGCGCCACCAATCCAATTCCGTACCACGCCCGCGGTTGATCCGGATATTTTGCCAGAACTTTTTGAAACGAGGTCTCCGCCGCGCGCGGATTTTTCTCCGCGATACGCCGCTCTCCCTCCGTCAGTGCGATGATGACTTCGGCATCATTCGGCACCGTAGTTGGCGCGGCCCTTTTCGCGCGCGCTATTTTTTCGTTGGCAGCTTCGTCCTCCGGATTCGCGGCATCGGCCGACGCGAATTTCACCGCCGCCAGCCGCTTTGACTCGGCGCCCAAATCGATGGCTCTCACCAAGTCTGGAAAGAAGAGCTTCATCGACGGCTCGGAGTTTTCAAATTTGGGCAGCGCCTCGAACAGCGGTTTCACCAGGACAAATCCGTCTTCATCGTCCCGGTTCATCGCCGCTTCCCGCTCGCCGGGCGACAGGCGCTTGAGTTTCAGTTCCACCGCTCGCACCATGCACTCCGCAAAGTAGGACGCATAATCGTCCTTTAGTTCCGGCGAGAGACGCGGCGACGCGGCCGCTTTCTCGAATAACGGGCGTTTCACCGCCGTCACGTGGGCATACATCAGGGGCAGCGGGTCCAGCAGGAAGTGCAGAAACGCGTGACGCAGCAGGTCCGTGGGAATTTCTTCTCCGCCGCTCAGCACCAGCGCATAGTGATCCCCAAAATTCCGCACGTTGGTGATGCGCCCCACCAGCGGCTCGACAATGATTTCAAACGTCCGAGGCGCCGACGGTTCCAAGATTTCCCGAAGATATCCCGACGTCACGAACACCATTTGCGACACCGGTTCATGCAGCCGCTCGACTTCGCGGTTGTAAATCGGCTGCACTTGCCGCCACAGTTGCCCGATTTTCTGTTCCTGGTAATAGTTCGCAAGGATTTCGCTGAAGCCCTCTAGCGCGATGACTTCCGGCGGCAAATCATCCCGACGTAAAACCGGCTGAAATCCGGGCGCGGGCCCGGACACCAGGCCAAACCATAAATACCGCGATAACGTCGCGCCAGGGTCGCGCAACTCGTGGCGCCGGTAAAACTCCCGCGCCGCGTCCACTGCCGGCCCCTGTTGCTTTCGCAAGCGCTCGCGCATCTGCGCGCGGAACGCCGTCCAGTTGTCGGAACTGATGTTCGACTCGAAACCGGCTGCCAGCAGAGCGCAAATGGTTGTAAACATCGCCTCGCTGCCGTCCGCGCTAACGGTGCTCTGCGGCGCAATCCTCGCTCGCCGCTGTGGCGCAGGTTCTTGCGCTGCCGGCGGCGTTTTTTTAGTCTCCACCTGCGCGGGCATTGGCGCGGGCGCCGGGGCCTGTCCCGCCGCCGACAGCGCCAACACCGCGCACAATCCAATCAGCTCCACCAATCGTCGTAGTTTTTTCATGCCTTTTGCCGTAGTCTTCACTCGGGCCAGCCGATGTTTTCGATCTTCGCGTGTCGCAGTTCTCCGCGGGGAAGGGCATGCCTGGGAGCGGTCTGTGTCCTCTCTCAACGCTACGGCATCCTGCCAATCTACAAGCCCGCAACGCACTCCGTCAAGGTTTCCCGTTTTTCGGTACTGGCCTACTCCACCTGCAAAGCGGGACAACGCTTGCACCCTGCCCAAGCATCTGCTAACAGTGGAGATGCTCCCTGGCCTTGCGTGGGATGGCTCGCTCGGTATGATTCGACGCTTGATGAGAACCCTGCTTTTTTTCCTCGGATCTTCCTTCTTGGTAGGGGCTTTCCCGCACGGCCTTTTCGCCCAGCTCGTCCGAGAAAATGCGCCGCCGCGCCAGCCGCAAGCCGGCGCCAAGCAGGATGTCCCCAACTCCGCTTCGGCCCAAACGCCACCGGGAATCAAGCGTCTTTCCCAGGAACTCCAATTGACCGGCGAAGAATCCTGGATCGACACCAGTATCGACGTTCAGGCCGGCGAGCACGTGCTTATCACCGCGAGCGGCAAGCTCCGCTACGCCGACGCCAAAGACGACAACGGCCCGGAAGGCCTTCCCCGCGGCTTCAAGGACCTACTGCGGGTTCTGCCATTCAATGAAACGGGGCGCGGCACGCTCATCGGCCGCATCGGCGATAAAGACGCCGCCCAGCCTTTTGTTGTCGGGGCGCGCCGCGATGTGATAGCCCCTGTCTCGGGCCGCATTTCCGTGGGCATCAATCAGGCTGCCGACGATACCGGCGACGGCACCTACGCCGTGCGCATCGAAATTTACTCCCTAGCCGGAGGCGCCCCGCGCGTGGTCGCCAGGCAGTTCGCTTCACTCCCCGGCATCGACAACAATCTCTTTTCGAAAATCCCTCGGCGAATCGGCGACAAAGACGGCAATCCCGGCGACATGGTCAACTTTCTCATCCTTGGCTCGGAGGCCGCTATGGAGCGCGCCTTCACCACGGCAGGCTGGGTGAAAGTCGACGCCGACGTCAAAGACACCGTTCTCCATGGCCTGATTGGGAGTCTCTCGAAGGAATCGTACCTGACCATGCCTATGAGCGTGCTCTACCTCTTTGGCCGCGCCCAGGATTATGGTTGGGCTCACGCGGAACCCCTCAGCGTCGTGCGATCCCGCAACCATCTGCGCCTCTGGAAAGCGGCCTTTCAGGTGAATGGCGAGACGGTCTGGGTGGGCGCCGCCACTCATGACATCGGCTTCGAGCGCGACCAGCGGAATAACGGTGTCACTCACAAGATCGATCCCGACATCGACCTTGAGCGCGATTACGTCGAGAAAACTCTCGCTTCCACGGGCCTGGTCGCCGAAATCACTCACTTCCTCCCCGACAATCCCATGAAAGAAGCCAAGACCGCCACCGGTGGCACGTTTCACTCCAACGGCCAAGTGCTCATCCTCAAGCTAGACGAGTCCAGCCCCACTCCCTGACGCGAATCCTGGATCGAGTGTTCTTACTTATTTTCCAGCAGTGCACTCAGCAGATTGGCAAGCTGCGACTCTTGCCGCACAATCGTTTCTTCATGCGCGGCGGCGCCATCGCTTGCCGTTAAGCGCGCGAGCTGGCCGGCCAAATGGCGCACCGCCACATCGCGCGGCACATAAGTTCGATCCGTTGGCGCGACCGCCTCCCAGCCCGTTTCCGTGCGACGAAGCTCCCAGCGCACTCTTTCTCGCCGCGGCTTCAATTCCGTTCTCCCGCCGGCGATGGAGGCTTTTGAATCCATTCGCAGGAGCGCCCAGCCGTGGCCGCGCTTGATTTGTACTCGCTCCACGTCCAGTCGCTCATAGATGACGACCGGCATTTGCAGTCTGGACGGATCGCTCGAGCGCAGGATGTTTCCTGTCGCGCTGCTCAATTCGGAGATTGCCACGGCTACTTCGCTGCGCGTTGGCAGTTTGTTTGCCGCCCCGATGATGATGCTCGATGGAACCTCGGCGATTTCGGCGCGCGCTTCGGCCGTCGCCGCGGCTACTCGGCTATTGATTGCTGCTGTTCGTTCGGAAGCTGCCTTCGGTGCCCTATTCGATGCGGAATACTCGGGTGCGGAGCGCTCTCCGGTAACAATCGTCTCCTTGTGCTGCCGCGTACTCTTTGGCGCTCCTGGCGCAACCGCAGCCTTGGCAACCACCTCGCTCCCGGAATCTTCCACTTTGAAGCGATAAAAACGTGGCCTTCCCCGCGATCTCCAATAGGGCCCCGCGTAATCCTGCGCCTCAAGCCCTGTGCTCACAAGGCTATAAAAACTGTGCTGCAATGGATCCACGACGATTCCGACGTGTCCCTGCCAGGCGACTACGTCCCCCGCTTGGGGTATTTTCACCCGGCTAAAATTCTCGTTCCCGGCATAGATGTCGAACGAGCTGGCATACGGATACTTGTAACCCGCAACCATGTAAACCTGATGAACCAGGTGCGAGCAGTCCTGCACGCCATCAGCGGATTGCCCCCATCGCCACGCAGTATCGACGATCGCCCGGCCCTCTTCCGCCGTCAGCATCCGGGAGCTCGATTCCGCTTCCGCTTGTTGAGGTAAAGGCGCCGTCTGTGCCTCCGCCCGTGAGATTCCGATGACACAAACAAAAGCGGCGCAGCAGGCCAGCAGAACAGCCCGTGCTGCATTCCAAATGAACGCAATCCTCGCGTTGGCCATAGCCCCTTGACCCCAGTAGTAGCCGGGAGACAGTTCTCCCTTCTCCTAGAATCCATTTTGGGTAGGAGCGAGCAATGGAACTTGCTCTGTGCGTCATCGGCCAAATGGCCAGTGGCCAAGAGCATCGAAATCAATTGGGTTTTGGAGCTGGATTCCGGAGGAGGGCTGGGGGACCCCGAGGTTCTTCTTAGTTCACGATTACTTGGACCATTGTGGAGTGGCTGAGGTTGCCTGAAGTTCCGGTTATCGTGAGCGTGTATGTCCCCGCAGGAGTCCCAGCAGGAGGATTCACGGTGAGTGAAGCGGTCTTCATCGTGCCTCCGTAGGACGCAGTGATTGTGACTGGCGTGCTAGCGGTCACGGCGCTGGTGGTGACCGTGAAGTTAGCGCTGGTCGCTCCAGCCGCCACGGTCACGCCTGCAGGCACCGTTGCGGCAGAGGCGCTGCTGGAGAGGTTCACACTGGCGCCGTAGCTGAGAGCAGGCCCGCTGAGAGTGACTGTGCCGGTCGAGGACGACCCGCCCGTGACCGTCGCTGGATTGACGCCGACCGACGAAAGTGTCGGCGATCCAGGACCAGGAGGCGGGTTGCCGTAGCCGCCACAGGCGTAAGTGCAAAGCGAAACGGCAAGCACTCCCGCCGCGGCCGCAAGTCCGGGTCGCCAGCGGGAAGCACGGCAAGTTGCCGCCAAAACTGCCACGCACGCGAATAGCGTCGCCAGCGCCCACCATAGCTCCATTGGCGGCCCTTTTCGCGGCAAAACCAGTGGCGGAGACAATTCTCCGCGCAAGATGGTCGTCAACGTCGCGGTCGCGGTTGCGGGATTCGACCCGTCCAGCGTTACCAGAGATGGCGAAACAGCGCAAGTGGCCGCCGCAGGCGCGCCCGTGCAACTCCAGGTCACCATTTGATGAAATCCGCCGGAAGGTACGGCGGAGACCGTGAAGCTCGCTTGCTGTCCGGCCGTGATCGTCTCGCTTGAGGGCGCCGCCGAGGCGCTGAAGTCTGGCGTTCCTCCCGATCCCGGCAGAGATTGCAGGGCGGCGTTCACATCCAGTCGCCCATTGCCAAGACCGATGGTCGCATTCAGCGGGACCGCGTGCGCCACTGCCGTCGCAGCTACCGACTCATTGATGCTGGTATTCAGAGTTCGCAGCAGTGCCGCTGCGCCCGAAACAAATGGCGCACTGAACGACGTCCCCCACCCAGCCGCGTACGTGCTGAACGGATAGGTCGTTACGATCGCTTCGCCCGGAGCCGCCACCCACACTATGCCGCTTCCGAAGTTAGAAAAGGAGGAGCGCGTGTTCATCGTGAGCGTCGTGCTGCCGACGGACGCCACACCCATCACGTCGCTTTGCAAAGCCGCCGGATACACCAGGTTTGGCGGGCCCGCCTGGGCATCATTTCCCGCCGACGCGGCGCAAATGACGCCGAGCTGGCTTGCATAATCCAGCGCTTTAGCCAATTCCGGCGAAGGCGTCTTGAAGTCAAAGCTCATGTTGATGGCGTTGGCGTTGTTCTGCACGCCGTAATAGATCGCCCGCAAAATATCGGAAAGGGATCCTGTGCCATCCGAATGAAAAGCCTTCAGCGGCAGGAGCTGCACCGTCGGCGCCACAAGATGGATCACTCCCAAGACCATGGTGCCATGACCGAAAGCCGCGTATTTCGAGTTTCCATCGACCACCGCCACAGTGGATTGGTCCACCACCGCAACGGTAGATTGATTGACCTTGGCCGGCGCGCAAGTAGGGCAAGGCGGCGGCGGATACGTACTGAAATCGGTTGGATTTAAATCCGTTATTTCCGAGCCGCCCACCTGATTCCGCGTAAAGTCGTATCCCGGCAACAGCACCCCTGCCAGCGCCGGATGATTCGGGTCCACGCCCGTGTCAATGTCCGCAACGATGCCGCTCCCTGGGTGGCGGCCCGTCGCCGTCAACGAGTTTTGCGCCGCCGGAAGATTTACCACCGATGCTGCCGGTTGATTGGCGTAGCCATTCCAAACCGTGGCCCCGAAATAATTCACCGGTGACGTGTCCGTCAGCCCGGCTGGTGTGGTCGTTACCACGTTCAATCCCCCGACCAGGTTGAGCAGTTGATCCACTTCCGCATCCACAATTCCCGGCAACGCTTGCAAGATGGGTAGCAGGACAGCAGGGTCCAGCGTCGTAGTCAGCACGAAGACTTGGCCTAAAGTTCCATCGAGCGCCGTGGCAACCACAGTACAGTTGTGCGCAAGGCAAATCTGCTGAAGCCCTTGGAGACCGAGTGTTGTCCGCACGATGATCCGGTTGTCGGCCATCGCCGGCGTAGCCCAGAGCAGGGCCACCAAGACGCCCACCAACCACAATTTGCGTTTCATGGCTCGGCCGCTCCTTCTTATCCCGCAAGTGCGTCCTTTCGCCGCCCGTTGCGGTGACTTACTCTTCCCATTCAAACTCTCCGGCCCGGCTCTCCCCAATAATTCACGCAGGCGCATGGACTCTCCCTCTCACGCGTCATTCGCACACGCCGAAAGACAATTCTCCGAAATGGATAGCTTGAAAAATAGCGGCATCGACAGGTTCCTGCCCGACGGGCACGACATTATAAGGACTGGCCGACGCAACCTATCCCTCTCGGAGGCAAATCGCAAAGAGGTCGGTCGTGCGAAGGCCAGTCCAGCTCGTCCCATCTAGTAAGGGTGAAAATGGAGCACAAAAATAGGAGGAAAACTCTGCAAAACGGACTCGGGTAAATACCTGAGTCAAGCCCTTAGCCCAAGAAATGCTGATAATCGACGTGAGATCAGACGCCAGGCGGGCCCTGCAGCCGCGTCTTCGCCTTGGCAACGCTTTGTCACCGACTACACTCTATGCCCGCTAGACGCAGTCGATGGCCCGTTTGAGTACTTCGTGCGAAATATTTGCTCCGCTAACGATCAGAGCGACGTGCTCGCCATAGCCGCTACTTCCTTGCAGCACCGCCGCCGTGCTCGCGGCCCCAGCCGGCTCGGCAATCACGTGTTCTTCCACAAGCAACGTCGCAATCGCGCGCAGCAATTGCTCGTCACTCACCAAGACCACTTCATCAACAAGGTTTTTCACCTCGCGCACGTTCACCGCCTCCGGCGTTCGCGTAGCCAGCCCATCGGCAATCGTTTCGCACGTTTCCGTGCCGACGACTCTGCCTTCTCTCCACGACAAGTAATACGACGGGGCGCCTTCGGCCTGCACGCCGATGATCTTCACTTGCGGCGCGACCTGCTTCGCTGCCGCCGCGATCCCGCGAATCAGCGCCGTATCCCCCATTGGCACAACAATCGCGCTGGTCTCGGGCAGCTGCTCCAGGATTTCGCAGCCGATCGTTGCCGGACCCGCAGGCAAATCCTCATCGGCCGCATCATTCAAGAAAAACACGCCCGGCTGTTTCGCATATTCCGCCACCAGCCTGAACGCCGAAGCGGGATCGCTGTCCTCGCTCTCCGTGATAGCCGCCCCGTGCCCCGCGATGCGCCCGCGCTTCACCGAATTGCAGTTTGCCGGCAGAAAAATCCTGGCCTTGATTCCAAACTCCTTCGCCGCATAAGCCACGGCCGCTCCGTGATTCCCCGTGCTGCACGCCACTACCTCCCGAATCGGCCCTCGATTCAATCTCTGCGCCAGCGCCCAGAACGCCCCCCGCACTTTGAACGATCCATTAGGCAGCTCCATCTCCAATTTCAAATAAACGCTTTTGCCGGTCGCCTGGCTGAGGAATGGCGCGGCAATCAACCGCGTCGGCGCGAAATACTTCGCTAGAAATTTCTGCGCCTGCCGAATAGTGGAAATACTGGGAACAATTTGTGGTCTCGCCTCGCTTGCTGAGATATTCATTCGCTTACTCCGATGATTAACTTCCTACCATCTCTAGCACGGCCCCCGAATCGGTAGTTAGTTCCTCCGCGGCTCTCCCGGGAAGATGGAGAACGAGGCGCGCAAGCGCCAGACTATCATTCGCCACTTCAAACCGCTGCGAACAGTTCGTCTTCACATACGGAAGCCGGTGCACAAACCGCTCCCGTCCGGAAACACGCACCTCCAGGCGCGCGCCCCGCCCACCGCTGCACTCTAGTTTCCATTTAAGCTGTCGCGAATCGCGCTCGGTCTCGAGAAATTTTCGGAACGTGTACATCTCCCCGTCGTGCCATAGCACGGCCTTGCAAAACATCAGGCCAAACGGCATTTCATAAACCAGCGCCTCGAAGGTTGCGCCTTGGCCCCGCGCGCCCGGGAAATGAATATGCGTCCACGTCCAGAAATTTCGGTGCCGGTATCCGCAGTTGTGACCCTGCATCCCATACCCCAGCGGCTCACCGCGAAACGAACAGTCATTCAGCGCAATCTCGCCCGAGAAAACCGCATCGGAATGGGGCGTGCGCGAAAATCCAATCCAACCCTTGCTGCTAAGCTCCATGCGAAAAGTCGATCGGTATCGCAAGTTCCACGAAATTCTCTGCCCGCCAACCTCGATGCGCCCGCGGCATCCGTTCTCACCAATCCGGTTCTCGCCAATTTCGAGAAAAAAAGGACTCGCCCCGCGCTTGCTCAGCCCCACAGCGCCCGCGCCAAGACTCTCGATCGGAAATCCCTGGATCCAAGTCTCCGGCTTCCCTTCCCGAGGAAACCACGTCGCCCAAACTTGCACCGGCTGCCCCTGCGGATCGCTCGCGCACCCGCCCCGCCTCGGATTCATCAACAAATACCGGAACCACCAAGCCCCGCTCCCATCCCCCATCCCCACCCGCAAGAACCAAACCTCGTACCGCCGCCGCATCGACAGCTTGGAGAATGCTTCGTTGTACGTCTTCATCGGAAGCAAAGAATAACATTGGATGGTTTCGCGCCAACGGGAGACTTCTTGCGCGGCCTCGCCGTCAAGTCTCCGCCTTGGCTTGACCAATGGGCGGATGGCCGCGTTACCTGCGCGGCAAAACTTGCTCCTGTCATACAATCTCTGATCTGTAGTACAATAAATCATGCGCTCCGCAATCCAAGCAAGACTCGATCACCGGTCACGAAAGAGACTCGCCGTCCTAGTCCGCGAACTGGGCTGGACTCCTTCTCAGGTCGTCCGAGAAGGTTTGCGTATCCTAGAGGCCAGCTATTTGCGCAGGAAAAAGCAAGGGATCATCGGCCTAGGAAAGTTCCGTTCCGGCGTGGCGGATCTGGGCTCCAGCAAGAAACATCTGCGGAACTTCGGCAGGTGAAACCGGCCCTCCTCGATACCGGCGTGATCGTGGCGCTGCTGGACCGCAGCGAAAAGTTTCACCAAACGTGTTCCGAAGCCGTGCGGACTCTGGAAGCGCCGCTAGTGACGTGCGAACCGGTCATCGCTGAGAGCTGCTGTTTGCTGCGCCATCTCTCCGGCGCGCCCGAAGCCGTAATCGAAAACGTAATCGCAGGAATTTTTCAACTCCCGCTTCAGCTTTCATCGGAAGCTGCCGCTGTTAAGCAGTTTTTACGAAAGTATCGAGACCGCAAGATCGATCTCGCTGACGCCTGCCTGATTCGCCTGGCCGACGAGTTCGAAACTGCCGATATCCTGACACTCGACAAAGACTTTCAAATCTATCGCTGGGGCAGGAACAAACCCTTTCGCTTATTGCTGGACTTGAACTAACCCGCTCCACGATCCGGCCCCACGCAGTCGAAGCCCTCCTAAGCCGACTCCCACCGAAAATTCAAGTGTCCGCCACACAACCGTAACGAAGGTCTGCGATTGTCCAGAGCGGAGTGTCGGTACTTGAGGTGTCAACCAGCGCTGACAGTCTGCGCGCGCGTCTGCAGAGCGCCGCAATGAAAAAGCGACAGGTGTGATCGCTTAGAGCATTCCTTTACAGCCATCACTCGTATCGCAACGCCACCATCGGATCGACGCGCGTGGCCCGCCGCGCCGGAATGTAACTCGCTGCCAGCGCGACCCCAGCCAGGACGAGCGCAGCGCCCGCCAATGTCACCGGGTCGCTAGCGCGAACGCCATAGAGGAGGCTTGAAACAAAGCGCATGAGACCAAACGCGCCACCGAGACCTATGGCGATGCCCGCGGCCACGAGGCCTAGCCCTTGACCAACTACAAGCTTCAAAACATCGCCGGACCGCGCGCCCAGCGCCATGCGAACTCCGATCTCATGCGTGCGTTGCGCCACGGAATTTGCGATGACGCCGTAAAGTCCAACCGCCGCCATCACCAAAGCCATTCCTCCGAAAGCGCCCAGGATCAGCATCATCACCCGCTGCGGCGCCAGCGACTCGGAGGCCAACTGGCTCATGCTCATCACAAATCCCACGGCTTGGTCTTTGTCCACGGCCCAAATCGCGCGCTGCGCCTCCTTGGCGACGCTATACGGATCTCCAGCTGTGCGAATCCCGAAACACATAATGGGCTCTGGAACTTGCGCAAAAGGCAAATAAACTTCGGAAGTCAACTCCGCGGTCATTCCCAGATGGTGAACATCTCCCACTACGCCCACCACCTCAACGGCACCCTTAACACCTTGGACATCGATTCGCTCGCCCAACGGGTCACCGTTCGGCGCGAGCCGCCGCGCGAGGCTCTTGCTGATGATCGCCACTCCGGGCGCACTTTGATTGTCTCGTTCCGTAAACAATCGTCCTTTGAGCAAGGGAATCCCAAGCGCGCGAAAGTAGCCAGGGGTCACCGAGCTCCACATCATCTTAGGTCTTTGGTCCTCGGGCGTTGCTTGGCTCTCCAGGGCAACCGTGCGCCCTCCCCACCATCCGCTCAAGGGAAGAAAGGTCACCGTGCCTGCAGCCTTCACACCGGGAAGCGACTGGATTCGTTCCATCACCTGGTCGCTGAACGCAACCTTCTTAGCGTCCGTCTCGTACTTATTGTTCGGAGGCAAAACGCGCAGCGTCAACACGTGATCCGGGTTGAACCCAAGATCGCCTCGTAGCAAATGAACGAAGCTCCTCAGCGTAAGGCCGGCGGCCGTCAGCAGGATTAACGAAAGCGCCAGTTCCGCAACCACTAGGACACCGCGAAAGCGCCGCCCGTGCACACTGCCCGACAGACCGCGCCCGGATTCCTTCAGCGCTTCGTTCGCGTTTGAGTACACATGCAACGCCGGTACCAGCCCGAAGACCGCACCGGTGAACAGCGACACCGTCAACGCGAAGCCCAACACCCAACCGTCCATAGGAATCTCTTCCACGTGCGGAATGTTGAGGTTGAAAATCGTGGGCGGAAACATGGTGACCAGCGCCCTTGTGCACAAGGAAGCGAGCAGCACCCCGACCCCTCCTCCTATGAGCCCCAGCAGCATGCTTTCGGTAAGGAACTGGCGCACGAGTCTCAACCTCGTGGCCCCCAGCGCGGTGCGGACCGCCACTTCTTTCTGCCGGCCTGCGGTTCGCGCCAGCAGCAGATTGGCGACGTTAGCGCATGCGATTAGCAGCACGAAGCCCACCGCGCAGAGCAGCACAAGCAGCGCCGGCCGAACGTCCCCGCTAGTGTTCTCGCGCAGGCTGATCAGGTTGGTCGCGTCGTCGTCCTTGTTTGTCTTCGGGTACGCCAGCGCTAAACGGCCGGCGATGGCGTTCATCTCGGTCTGGGCTTGTTGCAGGGTCACGCCGGGCTTCAGGCGAGCCATCACCCGCAGGTAGCGGTACCCACGGTCATTAGTGGCTTCGGCGGCTACCGTGAAAGGGGTCCACAGCTCGGTAAACGGCGGATACTTAAATGTCGGCGGCATCACTCCCACGACGGTGTAAGGCGCTGCGTCAAGCGTTATCGTCTTGCCCACGATGTCCCGGTCGCCGCCGAACCGGCTTTCCCACATCGAATAGCTCAATACTGCCACGTGGTTCTTTCCCGGCCGTTCCTCTTCGGGTAGAAACGTGCGGCCCAGGAGCGGCTCAACGCCAAGCACTCGAAAGTAATCGGCAGAAAACGCATAGGCGATGATGAGTGCCGGTTCTGCCCGGCCAGTCAACGTGTATTGCAGGTCCGTCGAAGCCGCCATGCTCTCGAAAACGTGGTTCTGCAAACGCCAGTCCGCAAAGTCAAGCGGTGATACCAGGTCGGTGGTATAGCCGCGTGCCTTGTTGTAGCCCCACACGGTCACCAACTGCTCGGCGTCCTTATAAGGCAGCGGGCGCAGCAGCACCGTATTGACCAGGCTGAAAATCGCGGTATTCGCCCCGATGCCGAGCGCGAGCGTCATCACCGCGATCATTGTGAAGCCCGGGCTCTTGCGCAACATGCGCAGGCTAAAGCGAACATCCATGAAAAAGTCTTCGATGGACGGCCACCGCCAGACGCTTCGGCTATCCTCTTCTGTCAGCGTCACGTTTCCAAACTCGCGGCGAGCCGCATAGCTTGCCTCTTTCCTCGACATACCGCTGGCAACCAACTCCTCGATCTTTTCTTCGAGGTGCTCCCGAATCTCTTCCGAGAGTTCGCCGTAGAGGCGTCGACGTGAAAACAATTGTATGAGCCACCTCATGATTCACCTGGCGCTAAGACCCGCGCAATCCCTTCGACCACCCGTACAAGATTGCTCATTCGTAACGCAGCGCTACCATTGGGTCAACACGCATCGCCCGGCGCGCCGGCACATAGCACCCCACAACCGCCACACATATCCACAACATCGCCGTCAGCCCAAATGTGATCGGATCGTTCGGACTCAGGCCGGACAGGAATCGAGCCAGCAGCCTTGCCAGTCCGAACGACATGGCAAGGCCGATCGCGATGCCCGTCAAGGTAAGGTTCAGCCCTTGCCGCAAAACCAATCGAAGGATTTCTCCAGGGCTGGCTCCCAGCGCCATCCGCACACCGATCTCACGGGTCCGCCTCGTAACGTGATACGCGATTGAGCCGTATAGCCCCACGGTCGACAGTGCTAACGCCACGATTCCAAAGATCGCCAGCATCGAGCTCTCCCATCTCACCTGGTAATACGAGCGTTCCAGATGGCTCGCGAGCGGCTCGAGCGCATAAATCCGGAGGCTCCTGTTTTCGCGATGCAAGAGTTGCCGCACTTCCTGCACCATCGCTCGCGGTTCTACCGTGGTTTCCAGCACGAGCGTCGCCAGGCCAGTGTAGTTCTGCGAGTAAGGGAGATAAAAATGTGGGCCGGCCGGCTCTCCCAGCGAAACCACCTTGGAGTCCCGCGCCACTCCCACGACTTCCATTTCCGTTCGTGTCTTGCAGCCCACGCGCAAAACCTGTCCCACTGGGCTACGATCGGGCCAGAGCCGGCGCGCCAGCGCCGAATTTACGATGGCAATCGGCCGTCCTTCCGGCCTGTCCTGCGCGTTAAACTCCCGGCCTTCCGCCAGTGGAATGTGCATGGTGGCCAGAAAGCCGGAATCAATTACTCCAACCGTCGACGGAAACGGATCCATGTCTCCCGCGGACACACAATTGGACTCATTGCCTTCGCCTCGTAGCGGAAGCAATCGCGTCAGCGACGCGCTACGCACCCCGGGCAGATTGCGCAAATCTTCCAGCACTCGCGCGTAAAACGCGCGGCCGGTTGCGTCGTTGAATTCGGGCTGGGAAACGTACGTCAATGCGTAGAGATGATTCTGTACGGCGAAGCCGGGATCGCTGCCCCGCATCCGCGCCATGGAGCGCAGAAACAGTCCCGCGCACAACAGGAGCGTCAGCGATAACGCGACTTGGGCAACCAACAACGCGTGCCGCAACCGGAACCCTTTCGCAGAGGGAGATTCACCCTTCAATGCCGGAGCTACGCCCACTCCTGCAGCCCGCCAAGCCGGAAGCAAACCGCAAGTAAGCGTCACCACAACCGCCAACGCTGCCGCGAACAAAAAAACGCGGTGATCGAACGACAAATTCAGTTGAATCGGCGCATCAATCGGCAGGGAAAGCAGCAGTACCTCAAGCGCTCGATTGGTCCAGTGGCCGGTCAGCAACCCCGCTGCCGTCCCCAGGAGGCATAGCAGAAAGCTCTCCGTCAGAAGCTGGCGCAACAAACGCACCCGGCTCGCTCCGAGCGCTGCCCGCACGACCAATTCACGCTGCCGCGAAGCGCCTCGCGCGAGCAGCAGATTCCCCACATTGACGCAGGCAATCAGCAACACCGCGCCGACAACGGCAAAAAGGAGAATGAGAACGGGCGCCGCGCCTCGTCGGCTCACCGGGCTCGGCACGCCCTGCACACGCTCGACAAGCACTGCTGCTCGCGCCGGCTGCATTCCGGGGTTTTCACTTTGAATTTGTCGATCGATGGCGTCCAGGTTCGCAGCGGCTTGCAGAGGTTCGACATTGGGTTTCAATCGCCCGAAGATCATCACCCGTGGCCGCGTCCGGTCCCTCATCTCGGCTTCGGAATTTGGGTATTGGCTCCTCCAGACGCGGAATGGAACCCAAATGTCCGTTCGAATTGGTGCGTAAATTCCGGTGAAATCCGGCGGCGCGACTCCGATCACCGTGTACCACTGCGATTCCGACCGCACATGTTTTCCCAGGACGCCACGGTCTCCACCGAACATCCGCTGCCACGCGTCATGGCTGATTACTGCAACATTTTCGTTTTCGTCCGCGAACCAGCGTCCCAGCAATGGCTGTACCCTCATCACTTCACCGTAACTACCGGAGACTGCCTCCGCTGCCGTCGCCCGGCTCTCTCCTTCATAGTCCAGGCTGGACTCGGTCGGATTGCTCGCTGCCAACGCCGAAAACGATTCGTTTCGATCTTGGTAGTCGCGATAGTCCTGATAGGGAAAAAGCGCGTACCCACCGCGGCTCACCACGGTGACTCGCTGCGCATCCGGCACAGCCAGCGGCCGCATCAGCACAAAATTCGACAGTGAGAAGATGGAAGTATTCGCGCCGATGCCCAGTGCCAGCGTTAGTACCGCCACTGCTGTGAAGCCTGGGTTCTTGCCCAACGCACGCAAGCCATAGCGAAGGTCCATGAGAAAGCTCTCGATGGAGGGCCATCGCCACACCTCGCGGCTGTCCTCCTCAACCAAAGTTACATTCCCAAACTCCCGCCGGGCCGCCGCGCCAGCTTCATTTCTGGGCACGCCGCCCGCGACCAACTCCTCGATCTTTTCTTCGAGGTGCTCCCGAATCTCTTCCGAGAGTTCGCCGTAGAGGCGTCGACGTGAAAACAATCGTATGAGCCACCTCATGATTCACCCGGCGCCAGCACACGCGTAATTCCGTCAAGCATCGTTTCAAATCGTGACACTTCACGCTCCAAGTGCTTCGCTCCCTTTGCCGTCAGCTTGTAAATCCGCACGCGCCGGTTTGTCGAGGAGGTGCCCCACTCGGCTTTCACTAACTCTTCCTTGAGAAGACGCTGGAGCGCCGGATAGAGCGAGCCTTCTTCAATCTGAAGCAAATCGTGCGACGTTCGTTTGATGTGCTGCGCCAGCGCATAGCCGTGAAGCGGGTGCCGCTTCAATGTTCGGAGAATCATCATCTCCAAAGCCCCCGGAAAAAGGTCTCGTTGCTCGCGGTTTTTCATGAATGGGAAGTTTTCTCCAATCCTCGACTCACCTAATGTCAGTCAAGGCCTAGAGCAAAATAGTATGGAGCCGTCTCGAAGTCAAGAGGAAAAAAAGGACCGCACCGGTAGCAGGGGCCGCGGGGACCCCTGCTTCGGCACGGCGAGCGTTAGTGCTGCAGAGAACGAGAGGTGGGCGCAACTTCGCCGGTGCAGGCCTGCTCACCAACTGAGCAAGGCATAACCTCCCTGGCCAGCGCGGGCGGGTGGAAACGTAGTCGCCCCGGCCCCGCCACCACCAATCTGCCCATTAAGTTGGAATGCAAAACCGGTGACCAGATAGCCCACTCCTCCGTTGTTAAGGGGAGTGGTCGCCGGGGCGGAAGCCCCATTGTGGCTGATCATGGCGTTTGCATCAGACGCTCCGCCAGCGGCGCCGGGGGCAGGTGCGCCACATGGCATGGAATCGGGTTGACCTCCGCTACCCCCGTGGGCGACGGCAAGCATCGTGCTATTTGCGTCCAAGACTTTGGTATCGCCTCCATTGTCTCCGGCGATGGAGAGGGATGCCGCACCATGTCCTCCGCTCCCCACGTCTATTGTTAGAGTTTGACCCTCTTGGACCGCCAGGATCGTGCTTGTGTAGGCGCCGCCACCTCCGCCTCCTCCGTTATTGCATCGCAGAACGGCTCCGCCGCCTCCAGCACCATACAGCTCAACGTTCAGTCGGCTGACTCCCGTTGGTACGGTGAAAGTGCCGTTGCTCTGAAACTCCAGTCTGCCAATGAGCCCTCCAGTCGGGCCAGCAGGTCCCGCAGGGCCTTGCAGCCCGGTCGGACCTGTGTTACCTGTGGCACCTGTGGCTCCCGGAGCCCCGGGCGCTCCCGCAGCTCCTGCCGGACCAGTAGCACCTGTGTCGCCTTTTGCTCCTTGTGCGCCTTGTGCACCTTGCGCGCCGGTGAGCCCTTGGGGCCCAGTTGCACCGATTGGCCCCACAGCACCAGTCGCACCCGTATCGCCCTTAGCTCCTTGTGGGCCGACGGAGCCTTGGGGTCCCGTTAGACCAGCAGGGCCAACAGCTCCCGTGTCGCCTTTGAGTCCTTGTGCGCCTTGCGCGCCCGTGAGCCCTTGGGGCCCAGTTGCACCGATCGGCCCCACGGCACCAGTCGCACCCGTATCGCCTTTGAGTCCTTGTGCGCCTTGCGCGCCCGTAAGCCCTTGGGGTCCAGTTGCACCGATTGGCCCCACAGCACCTGTGGCACCGGTGTCGCCTTTAACTCCTTGTGGGCCGATGGAGCCTTGCGGTCCGGTTGCACCGTTTGGCCCTAATGCGCCTGTGGCGCCAATGTCACCCTTTGGTCCTTGCGCCCCCGTGAGCCCTTGGGGGCCAGTTAGACCGGCGGGCCCAGTAGGACCAGCAGCTCCCGTGTTACCTTTTGGTCCTTGCAGGCCAGCGGAACCTTGAGGTCCGGCGGGACCAGCAGGGCCTGCAGGACCGGGAGCACCCGTAGCACCTTGGGGTCCTGGCGGTCCGGCTGGGCCAACAGTCAAGATGGGCAGCAACGTCACGCTGAGGTCGTTGTTGCCTTCAGTCACCTCCACGTTGCGCGTGTCCGCATTCCAGCCCGACTTCGGGATGGCAACTACCACCTTGTGCCAGCCCACCGTGACCTTCATGCTCATCGGCGTAACTTTGCGGGTGTCCGCCCCGTCCACCCATACCTTGGCCCCCGTCGGAAACGAAGTTACCTTTAACGAGCCATGCCCTCCCTGCGCCCCGGCTCTCCCTGGCGCAACCAAAAGCACAACTGCCAACCCTATCGTCCAAATAATCCTGCTCATCCAAAGAACCTTGCTGGGGTGGTTCATCGAAATTCCTCCTTGAACGCTTTGCTGCTCGACTCCTTTGCGCCAACCTGACGTGCGTTGCGACTCATTTCGAGAGAATGCCTACGTAAAGTAGCCGCAATTGCCCCGCCACCGCCCATTCCTCGCCTAAATCATTTGTTTTCAATGAACAGGAATGAAATTACCACTGCCAAAACAGCGAGGCGCTGTAACGAAAGGTTACCTTTCGGGCACAAATCACGGGAACCGGTCAACAATGTTCGCTGTAGATTCGCCACGGAGCGCGGCCATGCGCTACGGCGAATAGCCTGCTGCATTAATTGAGGAAGATGTTAAAAATATCCGCATCCAGCGTCACCGAACCGCTCAGTGCCTCGATAAATGGATCAGACTCGGGAACATAAACCTACTGTTTTGTGGTCTCCGCTATTTCTATTCTTCTCAGTTCATTGCAAAGTGGATGTACGGCCCCAAGTCCCTTTTTGAAATGGCGCGGCGACTGGCTCACCGTCCCACCATAGAAAGGTTCAGCGACGGCGCGACGGCGCATCGTAACTGATCCAAACCGCTCGTAAGGCATCTTCGTACGTCAGGAAGAATAGCGCTGTAGCGCAATGCTCCACTCTTCGAGCCGCTGCTCCCGGTGGCCAATCGATTTGCCAAACATCCTTCGCGTTCATTGACTTGCCGGAAAGAGCGGCCTATTATCCATCCCCTACGGAGTTCTCCTCATTATGATTGGCCAAGCCCTCGGCCACTATCGCATCGTCGAGAAGATCGGCGCAGGCGGCATGGGTGAGGTTTACCGCGCCCATGACACCCAATTGGAACGCGACGTCGCCTTGAAAGTTCTGCCTGCCGGTACCCTGTCTGACGAAATGGCAAGAAAGCAATTTCGCAAGGAAGCATTGGCGCTGGCCAGGCTCAATCATCCAAATGTGGAAACCGTTCACGAATTCAGTACACAAGACGGCGTGGACTTCCTGGTCATGGAGCTCATTCACGGAAGTTCGCTGAAAGAAAAACTGAAGGAAGGGCCTCTGCCCGAAAGCCAAATCATACTTCTGGGATCGCAATTGGCGGAGGGGCTGGCCGCGGCCCACGAGC
>Ga0210405_10000870_pt1 | contig 37455 bp, 31 predicted proteins | sample IncBWH11MmetaG_FD_155492 | JGI IMG/M metagenome (GOLD analysis project Ga0210405, IMG submission 155492) | Forest soil microbial communities from Barre Woods Harvard Forest LTER site, Petersham, Massachusetts, United States - Inc-BW-H-11-M | ecosystem: Environmental > Terrestrial > Soil >... | reverse complement strand
TAGGACGCGTGCGGCGTACCGCTGCAACCATTCGATCGGCTTCCTTGGCCGTCGCTATGCCGGGATGGTTCGTTTCGGCCCACGAGTATTTTGGCACCACATCGCTGAAGGACAATATGCCAACCCGCTTTCCCTTAATCTTAAGGATGAGCGCGCCCTCCGCCTCGGCCAGGTTTTCTCCGGCGCCCGCGTAGGAAACCCCCGCCTTGCGCAACCGCTCCAGGGTATCCATCAGGCCGTGTTCGGTGAAATCCATGACGTGATTGTTGGCGAGCCCTACGGTCTTGATCCCCGCATCGGAAAGGGCCTGCGCCGCGTCCGGAGAGCTCACGCGCAGTATCACGTCTTTCCCAGCTTCCACGGCGGCTTTGTCTTTATTCGGAGTTTGTTCGGTCCAGTCGGTGAGTGGCGTCTCCAGATTGCCGATCACTAAGTCTGTACTTTTCAGGCGCTCCCGCACGCCGTCAAAGAGCGCGTTCGGAACAGCGCCCTGCTGACGCCACGGAACTTCCATAACGATGTCGCCTACCCAAGAGATATGGATGGTGCCCCCAGACGTGTCGACAGGTTTCGTCGGGGTAGAACTTGTTTTAGCCGGGACCTCCATTTTCGGTTTCGCCGTGGGCGTTTCTTGCCCCAGCGCGGCTCCACCAAGACACAAAACACCTATGCCCAATAGATGCGGTATCACAGATCGAGAGCGATACCGCGGATAGACCTCAGGACAGTAGAGGGGAAGCCGCGGAAAAAGGAGTCGCAAAACTAATCGCCCGCGGGAGTGGACTTCATGTACCGCCAGGGATTGATGGGAGCGTTGTTCATCCGTACTTCGTAGTGCACGTGCGGGCCGGTCGAACGGCCGCTGATACCGGTGTAACCAACCACTTCCCCGCGCTTCACACGGGACCCAGGAACGCTCGAGAACGCGGAAAGGTGCGCATAGAACGTGGTGATCCCGAACCCATGATCGATCACCACCAGGCGCCCGTACCCCGCATGATTCTCCGCCACGGTGATGATTCCATCCGCAGTCGCGTGAACCGGCGCACCATAGTCAGCGGCCACGTCCACGCCGGTGTGGAACGCGCCTTCACCGCTGAAGGGATCCATGCGCTCGCCGAAGCTATCGGTAATGTGCCCCATCACTGGCCAAATCGACGGCGTGTACGAGGAGTCCGCAAAACTCATAGGCGAGAGCAAATGCAGTCCGCTGCTGGAAATGGCGATCACTGCGGCGTTGCGCTTCAAGAAAGTGTACTGCTCAATCGAGCGGTCGAACGCGTCCTGTGCATCGGCGGGGTTGTCACCTTGATCAAAAGCCGCCGGATGATAACGAAGCACCCCGTACGTCATGGCTACTTCCGTCGCCAGGGATTGCAGGGAATCGAGCCGCTGATTGGTGTCGTTGACGGTGCTCTGGAGCTGCTGATACTGCTTCTTGAGGTTCTCTTGATCGTGACGCAAAGCGTTGTAATTGCCGACTTTCCACAGCATTCGCGAATAGGAGCCCACCGCCACCGTTACGCTGACTGCTCCGATGAGCGCCAGCACCGCAAGACCGTGCAGCACGTAAGCCGGTACGATGTGCTTCCGGAGTTTGCCCGGAGACGACGCGATATAGAATGTATAGCTCTTACCTCGCATGAGTCTTAGGCCCCCACAGGCCTTCACATTTGACGTTTGCTGGCAAATCGTCCCGCTGCCCGCATGAACACGAACTTGTGCCAAAATCTGAACCAGCCGACTTGGTCCGCGACTTGCCACATACTAAATTCTGTAGAGTTGTACGTCAACCCTGTATTTCGTACTTTGAAGGTCAGGATGTGTCAACCTGTCCCCTGTCCTACCGTACAGGGTGGTGCCGTGACTGACAAGCGGTATCACAGCTTCAGACTCTATACTGTCACTCGCCACTAGATTGGAGTTCCCCTCAGAAGCCCATGCCAAGCAAAGGTCAGAACGAGGATTCGCTCCTGCGGAGGATTGCGGAGAGTTCCCGATCGTCGCGGAGTGGCACAGACACACTGTCCGTTTCCTTGGGAATCGGCGATGACGCCGCCCTCTTCCGTCCGAAGCCCGGATACCAGATCATCTTAACCTGCGATTGGTTCCTGGAGAGCACCCACTTCCTGCGCAAGAGGCATCCGCCTGACGCCATCGGTTGGAAGTGCCTCGCCCGCGCGGTAAGCGACGTAGCAGCAATGGGAGGCGCTCCCCGCTGCTTCCTGCTAAGCCTGGCTTTGCCTCGTACACTCACCACCCTCTGGCTGGACCTGTTCCTCGCGGGTTTGCGGCGCGCCTCTCGCAAGTTTCACTGTGCGCTGGCAGGCGGCGACACCACCCGGCGAAACGACATTCTTATCAATATAACAGTCGTGGGTGAAATTCCTTCCGGGCGTGCCGTTCTGCGCTCGGGAGCGCGCGAGGGGGACATCCTCTATGTAAGTGGCAGGCTTGGGGAGGCGGAACTGGGTCTGCGATTGGCGCAACAAGGCCAGGGAGCGGCAAGCAGGAAGAACCTACCGACAAGAAAACACCTCTACCCCGAGCCGCGCCTCGCTCTCGGCCAATGGCTGGTCAAGAACGGCCTGGCCACCGCCATGATGGACCTCTCCGACGGACTTTCCAGCGATCTGCCTCGCCTGTGCGCTGCCAGCGCGGTCGGTGCCTGCCTGGAAAAGGCAATGATCCCGCAAGTCCGCGCCGCAGACGTTGCACTCAAGCATGGCCATGACCCCCTCCAGCTCGCCCTGCATGGCGGGGATGACTACGAATTGTTGTTCACCCTCCCCCCGCGCAAAGCAAAACTCCTGCCGAAGACTTTTCGAGGAGTGCGCCTCACCGCCATTGGAAAAATCACCCGCAAGCAAGATTTACTGGTGCGCGAAGAAAATGGCCGCGCACGGCAGCTACGGCCCGGCGGCTGGGATCCCTTCCGGGATAAATCTATCTGGAAATAAAAAAAGAGGGGCGCCGGTCACTGGCGCCCCCCGTGTAATGGCCGTGGTTTCGACTTAGGCTAAAAAATGAGTTTCAGGCCTGCCTGCATCCGTCGTGAGTCAGACGCTGTGCTCTGGTACGTTCCAAACGAGCTCGAGCTTAAGGTATTCACGAATCCAGAGAGATTTGTATGGTTGAATATGTTGAACACTTCCCATCGAAACTGGAAAGTGACCCGTTCCGTCACTTTCGTGCTCTTGAGAAGCGCCCAGTTGAAATCCTGGAAGTTGGCGAGCGGTAAAACGTTCCGCCCAAGCGTCCCAGGATTCCCGAGCAACGGCTGTATAAATGGAAATCCGCTCGAATTGGTGCAAATGGTGGCCGCGCTAGTCGACGTATTAACGCCGCGCGTGCATCTGGAAGGAATCAGAGCAGCTGCTGGGCTCCCAAAAGCCACGGGGTGAAAGCTGTCGAGCGGACCGACGAGGACAGCGCGATCAAGGCTACCGCCGACCAACAGAATATCGCTCACGCCACGCCGCGCACCGGAAAAGATGTTGGCCTTGAACCCGGACTGGATCTGCCAAACACCGCTAAAAGACCAACCATCCAGAGCCTTGTTCACAAACCCCGTGGTGTGCTTCGCGAACGGAATATCCCAGACGTGGCTTAACACTAACCGGTGGCGCAGATCGAACTCTGAATTACCTCGGTTGGATGCTAGGTTGCGAGGATCCTGTATCGTGGCAGAGTCGTTCACGAGCACATTCAGGACGTCCGAGGCGTTGTCAATAGCGTGCCCGTAGGTGTAAGCTGCCTGGAACTGCAATCCGTGGCTCATCCTTTTGATGACGTCCACCTGCAAGGCGTGGTAGATCGAGCTTCCCACGCTCTGCACCTGGGTCACGGCATTGAATCGTGGGTCCAGGCGATTGTTGACAACCGTCCCGGACGCGTTACCGGACTGACCGGTATTCACCGCGCGGAAAGATGCGAGGCGGTTGGCTTCATCGGTTACGTCCGTGGCCGGAGCAGGAATCACCGCCGGATTCACCAAGTTAATCTGGTCGGACACTAAGAGCCGATTGCCCTTCGTCCCTACGTAGCTGACCTTCACCAAAAGATTCTTGAACACCTCGTCTTCAACGCCGAAGCTCCACTGATCCGCGCGCGGGTTCCGCAAACGTTGATCGACCGGAGACACGTTTCCAAAATTCTTCTGCGTCGGCAGGAAATGCCCAATGGCCGCGATGGCATCCATCTGTGCTTGCGAGGTCCCCGCTGCGACCTGGGCATACGTGTTGTTGCCTGTAAATTGCCCCGGCCCAATCGAGATCGAGGGCACGAACGGCGGCGAGAACCGCAGGTTCGTGATCGGGTTTCCGAAAATGTAATCATATGCCCAACCATAGCCTCCGCGGAATACGAGTTTACGGCTACGCGGGTTCCAGGCAAAACCGAACCGCGGTGCCCAATTGGTGTTCCGTGCGTACGCTGACCCGCCTAGATCGATAGAGCCCAGCGCGCCGACTCCTCCACCGCCGAGAGGAGAGAAATTGGACCGGTCCAGATTCGCCAGAATACCATGCACTTCCGATACGCCACCGGAGGATTCCACCCGAAGTCCCATATTGAAGGTTAAACTGTTCGTGGCTCGAAAGTCGTCCTGTGCGTAGGAGAAGAAATCGGTTGACCGGTTCCCGCGAGCGGATGTGCCAAACCGCTCGGTAAACCCCGATGGAATTCCATTCTGGAAATCGGAGAGGTTCGCATAAGTGAACGTCCCGCGGAAGTTGGCATCGAAGAGGCTGTTCGCTTGATAGCGGATAGCGTCGAAGCCAAACTTCAGACTGTGCCGGCCTGCGGAATAAGACAGTGAATCGGAGTATTGGAATGTGTTCTGCACCCGTCCCTGCGGGAGGATGTTTGACACCCCCAAGGCATCAGGACCGCCACCGATTTGGAGTTCTTGCGTGAATGGCGGCTTCAATGTCGTAAAAGGCTGGAAGAAAGGGTTGGCGCGGCCGAACGCAAACCTGAACTGATTGACGACCGCTGGGGTGAACGTATGCGTGTATGCAAATGAAAACTGCCGATCCGTAACCACAACACCAGCGCCGTAGTTCGGCAAGTTTGTGCCGATGAAAGTCAGCCCCGGGCTTACCGAGGAAACCGGATTAGTCCCATAGCGCGAGGAGATACTGTCTTTGCCCCCACGCCATACCTCATCAATCTTTACCGACCATGCATACTGGTTTCCAGCGTTCGGCGCCGGTTGGGTTAAACTCCCGGAGGGGGAGGTCGGCGCTCCAACGCCTGTGAAGAGAGTTTTGGACGTTGGATCCGTTATTGCGGCCTGATCCGTGGGAGTCAAAACGGTCGCAGCGCTGCCACTTCCCGCACCGCGATTCTTAATGCCCTCGTAATGACCGAAGGCAAAAAGGTGGTTCTTAATCACGGGTCCGCCAGCCACAAAGCCCCACTGGTTTTGAATAAACGGAGTGGCTTTTCCTGAGGTATCGAAGAAATCTCTGGCATTGAACGCAGCGTTTTGATGGAACCAGTACATCGTTCCGTGGTAGTCGTTCGTGCCGCTCTTTGTAATGATCTGGTACTGGGAACCGGAGTTCCTGCCGAACTCAGCAGAAAAGTTATTCGTGATCAGCTTGACTTCCTGCACGGCGTCCAAGCTAAAAGTGCCGGTTTCCGACGATCCCGTCGTCGAGATATCGGTCGAAGTGATATTGTCCACGGTGATGTTGTTTCCTCGGCCGCGCTGCCCGTTCGTATCGTAGCTGCCAGATCCGAGAAACGGATTGTCCTTGCTCACTGGCACGACTCCCGCCGTCAGCGTCGCATATGCCAGAGGATCGCGGCCAAAATTCGGCAGATCTTGTACTTCCTTTGCGTCAAAAGAATTGCTGATTTGCGCGGTGCTAACGTCCAGTTCAGGGCCAGTTGTCCCTTCGACGGTAACCGATTCCGCAACTGAACCCAATTCCAGGGTAAGGTTCAACCGAGTTTGCTCACCGCTACGAATATCCGCGTTTGTGAGGCTGGCGTGGAATCCCGCCTTTTCGATCCGTACTTCATATATCCCAACTTCAAGCTGCAATAGCGCAAACTCACCGCGTGAGTCGCTAAATACCTCGCGAACCGCACCAGTCGCTGGATTGCGCACGCTAATCTTCGCGCCCTCCACAGTTGCTCCCTTGGGATCAGTCACAGTGCCTTGCAGGTCCCCCGTCAGCGCCGCGAACAGCGGCATTGCCGTTAGCAACCATATCGCGCATAGCGCCAAAACCTGGCGAATTGCTATTTTCCCGACCCCGAGGTTACCGACACAATTTTGCTCCATGGTGTTTCTCCTCCGTCACAGACCTTTACCTGTACCTGGCCAAACAAATAGTCAGACAAATGTTAGCGTTCACTACTACGTGTTTCAAAACAGCTTCGAAGACAACAGCCCCGAAAGATGGAAATGCGAACAGGCCACCACAAATCTAGCGAAAGGAGATGCACGGTTCTCTCCAATCCCTGGTTCACATACTTTTTGTATGGAGTCTGGCTAACTTCTTTGTTTCTTTGCTAGTACTAGGACTAGAGTTATCGATTTAGAACTAATTTATTCCATAAACTGTATGTCACGTGAGTGTCTTCTACGAGATTATGAAGCTCCCGGGAAGCTTCAATGTTCGATGTCGGTTCAACTGTACTCTAGTTGCCGCTCGTGGTGGTGGGCGCGGTGGCCAGCGGTTTTTCTTTGGGGGCGGCGGGTTCGTCTTCGGTGGGCGCGGTGTCCGGAGTGTCCACGCCGACGTGATGCTCGGCGGCCTGCTGTTCGAGGGTAACGACATTCGCGAAATCGGTGGCGGGTGTTCCGGCCACGGCGCCCTGCATGAATTCGAGCCAAATAGGCAGCGCGGCGCGCGCACCGGTTTCTTTTTTGCCGAGAGAAATCTGCTTGTCGTCGAAACCCACCCACACGCCGGCGGTCAGCTGCGGTGTGTAGCCCACAAACCAGGCATCGGTGTAATCCTGCGTCGTTCCCGTTTTCCCGGCGGCGGGGCGCCCCAGCGGCTTCGCGGCGATGCCGGTGCCGAATTGAATGACTTCCTCGAGCATGGCGGTCATGGTGCGCGCCACGTCGGGAGAAAGCACGTCGTGCACCTCGGGATGCGCTTCCTCAAGCAGCGCGCCGTCGTAACTGGTGACGCGGCGAATCATGTGCGGATCGATGCGGATGCCGTCGTTGGGAAACACGGTGAAAGCCGAGACGTGTTCAAGCAGCTTCATGTCCGCGGCGCCAAGCGCCAGCGGCAGATACGGCGGCAGCGGCGTGGTAATGCCGAACCGCCTGGTCATGTCAACGACCGTATTGATGCCGACCTTTTCCGCCAGCTTTACGGCAGGAACGTTGCGCGACCCGGCCAGCGCGCGCCGCAACGTAATGGTCCCTTCAAATTTTTCGTCGTAATTGTGCGGAGAGTAAGGCTGCCCGCCGCTGATGGTCGTGAACGGCGTGTCCACGATCGTGTCGAACGGTGTAGCGCCTTTTTCGAGCGCATCGGCATACACGTAAACTTTGAACGAGCTGCCCACCTGGCGAAGAGCCTGGGTCGCACGGTTGAATTTGGAATCCTCAAAACTGTAACCGCCGATCATGGCTTTGATTTCACCGGTGGGATTGTCGATGGCCAGTAGTGCGCCTTGCGGGCCGGGCTGCTGTTCGAGCTGCACGCGTACGGTAGTGTCGCGCAATTCCTGAATCGAAAATTGCGCCAGGTCACCCGCTTTCAGCAGATCGGAAGGTTTCTTGCGGCCGGTCCACGCGAATTGGCCGGGAGAGAGAATTCCGCGGTACGGCCCGATTTTGATGACCGCCTCTTTGTCGTTCACCGAAAGAACCAGTCCGGTGACGTAGCTTCCCTTCTCGATCGCGTGGCGCCAGTCGTCGTCTTCGTAGCTATCCAGCTTGCCGAGCTTATCCCGCAGCACGTTGGGAAGATTGCCCTTCCAGCCGTGGCGGCGTTCGTAGCTGTGCAGTCCATCGCGCAGAGACTGGTTGGCGATGCGCTGCATCTGGATGTTCAGCGTGGTGTATACGCGCAGCCCGCGTTCGTGCACCGCTTCCGTGCCGTACGTCGATTCCAGATACTTGCGAATCTCTTCGAAAAAGTACGGCGCGAGGTCGTTGCGCGGATACTGGATGTGCAGTCCGAGCGGCGACTTTCGCGTGGCGGTTTCTTCCGCCGGCGTGATCTTCCCTTCCTCTTCCATGCGATGGAGGACCAGATTGCGGCGGTTCAACGCGAGTTCTGGATTCGTCAGCGGCGAAAATTTCGGCCCGTTGACCATGCCGGCAAGTAGCGCCGCTTCGTGCAGCTTCAGGTCCGTGACGGGCTTGCCAAAATAAAATTGCGCCGCCGCGGCGAAACCGTAGTTTCCATGCGCGAGATAGACCTGGTTCGCGTACATCGTAAAAATTTGCGGCTTCGTGTAGCGCCGTTCGATCTGCAGCGCCAGCAGTGTTTCCTGCATTTTGCGCCGGAAGCTGCGGTCGCTGCGGTCCAGGAAAAGATTTCCCGCCAGTTGCATGGTGATGGTGCTGGCCCCGCCGGTGATTTTGCGTTTGATGAGATTGCGCACCGCGGCGCTGAACATGCGCGGAAAATCGATCCCCCAATGTTCTTCGAAGTGCTGGTCCTCGATCGCGGTGACCGCGCTGTAGAGAATTTTCGGGCACTGCTCGTACGTCATAAGGATGCGGCGCTGCAGCGCGAAGCTCCCCGCCAACTGGCCGTCATCCGCGTAAACTTCAGTGACCACGTCCGGGCGGTACGTTTCCAGCGCGCGAATTTCCGGCAGGTCACTCGCGTAGACAAAGAGCAAGCCGCAGCCCGCGCCCAGCGCAATCGAGCACAGCAGGAGAAAAGCCAGCGCCACGCGGTCGATCAGTTTCCAGCCGCGCAGCCGCAGCGTAATAGGGGGCAGGCTCAGCATTGAAATTTAATTCTAACGCAGATGCTATCTGTAGCTACTGAGCAGAAGTCTGAAGTTTCTCATTCACATTTCATTCTGGGCGAAGACTTAGAAACACATATTCCAAGCCTTGTAGTTCTCAACGGACCAAGAACCGTCCTGAAAAGTAACTGTATAGGTCCCACAGGGCTGCCACCAACCGCCTACGACCTCAACACGAGTGTCGCTAATCCGCTTCAAGTTTTCAGCCTCGAAGTAACTGCCTAGCTCACCTGTCTTCACGTCCTTCCACGCCCCGACTCCATTTGGGACGGGAACATGGACGGCGCGCGACGCTGGAAGAACCCGAACGTTCCGAGCTGATAGCAGACGTAGCGTCTCGGAAGAAGGATCGTGACCGTTTACTCGAAAAAAAAACGATTTCTTTCTTGAGGAGAGTCGCATATCGGACGACTGCGGCAAGAATCTCGCTTTCAGACTTATCTTCCTCTTGCTTTTGAGAAGTTTTCTGACCGTAGACAGTGCAACTCACAACAGCAGAAAGCAGCACGGTGAACCAAAGAATCCTTCTCATTCAGAACCTCAGCGTCGCCCCAACTATCGCGCATTCATTCATGGGCCAGAGTCTCATAATAGTGTTCGCCGGCGCAGGCGCGACAGAGGGTGCGGCCGTCTTTCACAACTTCACGCTTGAAATTGATGCCTTCGCCGCACTGCGCGCAGACGACGCGGGGGCCTTTGAAGCCGGGCAGATCTTCGGGCAGGACTTCGACTTTCACCCATTGCTTGTCGAAAAGGATTTCGTCGGATAGTTGCGCGTAGGCTTTTTGCTGGCCAGCATCCTTGCCGAGTTCGGGAAACATTTCACGGGCGACTTGCTTGGAAGATTCTTTCGCGGCGATGCGCACGGCGCGGCTGGTCTGAAGGTCGACGAACGTCGCGGCGACTTTGCCCCAGTCGCGGAATTTCAGCGCGCGCTTGCCGAGGCGGCAGTTGGCCACGAGCGCGACGGCGTCGGTGACGCAGCGGTCGATCTCAACGTAAGTAACAAGGCGCTTGCGCTCCGCGATGGGATCGTCGATGCCCAATTCCCGCAGGCCAAGCACCGCCAGCCGCACGCCGAGGACTTGTCCGGCGCAGAGATGGCCGTGGGCGACAGTGGCCAGCTCGAGGTATTCATCAAGCGTTTTCATCGGAGCGAGCGCAGCTCAGGCCTTCTCGGGAGTCGACCAGGGGTGGGGCTTGCGGGCTTCCATGAAAGCAAAGATGGTCATGAGAAGCGCGAGCGCGGTGAAGGCGCCATCGCGGACGACGGTCATGCCGGTAAGCTTCTCCGGTGTGCCGAAGCAGCCGCAGTTGATGTCCATGTGCAGAAGATATGCGCGAGTCACAACCGCCAGGAACCCGACTAAGATCACCGTGATGGCAGTGGCCCAGATTCGCAAACGCCAGCCAATCAGCACTAGTAGACCAAGCACGATCTCAACAAACGGCAAAGTGTGTGCCACCAGTTGCGATGCTTCGGGCGAGATCATTTTGTACGATTCGACTTGCTGTGCGAAGCTCGAGATGTTCATCGAAATCGAGAATTTCAGAACGAACATCGGCCAAAGATGCGCGTTGGGCAACAGAAGTTTCGAGAAGCCGGCATAAACAAAAATTCCGCCGAGGACCAGGCGGCCGATCCAGATCATCGCGCGGCGAAAATTGAACGGGCTGGATTGCATCATTTATTTTTGTGAGAGCAGCTGCTCCAGAAACTGTTTGAGAATGTCGTAAGTCATGATCCCGGCGAAGGGATAGGTCTGCCCCTTGCAATGAAACACGGTGGTGGGCGTCTGGTTGACGTTGTAGGTCTGGCCGAGCGCGTAATCCTTGTCAATCAAGGGATCGAGCGTGCCGCCCTTGACGAGCGCGCGCACTTTGGCCGTTTCCGCGGGAGAGAGCACGGCGGCAACGGTGCCGTCCACGTCGCCGTTCTGTTCCCACTTTTCCTGGTTCTGGAAGAGGGCTTGCTCGACAGGCTCCACTTTGCCGAGCTGGGCGGCGGCGCGAGCATAGCGCGCGGCTACGCGGGAGTAGGCATGTATAGGCAGCGGAAAATCGCGGTGAATCAAATAGACCTTGCCGCTGGTGACGTAATCATCCATCAGCCGGCGATTGGTGGTAGTAAAGAGCGTCTTACAAGCCGGGCATTGAAAATCGCTGAACACTTCCATCGCCACGGGAGCGTTTTTCGAGCCGAAGGCCTTGCGCGGATCGATGTCGGGGAGGCCTGCCGCTGACTGGGGCACGGGCGGACGCGAGGCCGCCTTCGCCACGATTACAGGCGCAGGAATGAGGGGAGCCTCAGACTCCGTGGGGGAGTCAATCTTCCCTGGCTCTGGTGGCGTTTGAGCCGACGGTTGTGCCGATGGCACAACAGACTCAGAAGTTTTGTGCAGAGGCAGTAGGAATAGGGCAAAGAAGCCAAGCAAGGCAGCGGTGAGAATTCCTGCCAGAATGCGCCGACGGTTCACACGATCCTCCGAGAGTGTTCGAGCGATTTGCGCTTACAGGTGACGAAAGAGAATTCTACCTCGAAACCGAGGTAATGTAAGAGTCGTCCTTGCCCCTTGTTTCATGTGAGCGATATAAGCTCAAGCTCCCAAAAGCTCTTTAAAGTTGGTTGCGGGCGAAGTCGAAAGTGTTGTGCGGCGGACCGGCTTCGCGACTATGATCCCCCCGCGCCTGCTCAACGGTGATGAAAGGCTGCAACACCAAGGAAACAAATAACTTAATGTAGCTGTCAGAAAACTTGACAAACATACACTCAACATGTATACTTGGCTCCAAGCTGGGCTTGGAACGCAATATCGGAGCGGAATTCGCCTTGCTTTCAGCGAGATACAGGCGAGCAGGAATGGCAAAAAGTTTCAGGAGGAATGGCAGCAATGAGCAAGATTATTGGAATTGACCTGGGAACAACGAACTCGGTAGTGGCAGTGATGCAGGGCGGCGAGCCGGTGGTGATCCCGAACCAGGAGGGCGCTCGGACTACGCCTTCGGTCGTGGCCATCACGAAAACTGGCGAGCGGCTGGTGGGTCAGGTGGCGAAGCGGCAGGCGGTGACCAACCCCGAGAACACCGTGTATTCGATCAAGCGGTTCATGGGCCGGCGCTACGACGAAGTTGGTGAGGAAACCCGGCGCGTGCCTTATAAAGTGGTTGCGGGACCGCATCAAGACGCGCGCGTGGAGATTTCAGGCAAGGCCTACAGCCCGCCGGAGATTTCCGCGATGATTCTCGGCAAGCTGAAGGCGGCCGCGGAAGATTTTCTGGGCGAGAAGGTGGCCAAAGCGGTGATCACCGTGCCGGCGTACTTTAACGACGCGCAACGGCAGGCCACCAAGCAGGCCGGCGAAATCGCCGGGCTGGAGGTGGTGCGCATCATCAACGAGCCGACGGCGGCGGCGCTGGCGTACGGGCTCGATAAGAAGACCGACGAAACCATCGCGGTGTACGACCTTGGCGGCGGCACGTTCGATATTTCCGTGCTGGAAGTAGGCGCCGGCGTGGTGGAAGTAAAGTCCACCAACGGCGACACGCACCTGGGCGGCGACGACGTGGACCAGAGAATCGTGGACTGGCTCATCGACGAGTTCAAGAAAAAAAACGGCATCGACCTGAGCAAAGACAAGATGGCGCTCCAGCGGCTGAAGGACGCGGCGGAAAAAGCCAAGATCGAGCTTTCGCAGATGATGGAGACAGAGATCAACCTGCCGTTCATCACCGCGGGCGCAAACGGGCCGATTCACATGGAGGAGAAGCTTACGCGCATGCGGCTTGAACAGATGATGAATGACTTGCTGGAGCGCTCCATGAAGCCGGTGAAGCAGGCGTTGGAAGATGCAAAGCTGTCGCCGAACGACATCCAGGAAGTGGTACTGGTAGGCGGCTCGACGCGCATCCCGAAGGTGCAGCAACTGGTTCGCAACTTCTTCGGCGGGAAGGAACCGCACAAGGGCGTGAACCCCGACGAAGTCGTGGCCGTGGGCGCGGCGATTCAAGGCGCGGTGCTGGCGGGCGAAGTGAAGGACATCCTGCTGCTGGACGTGACGCCGCTTTCGCTGGGCGTGGAGACGCTCGGCGGCGTGATGAACGTGCAGATCCCGCGCAACACCACGATCCCCACGCGCAAGGTGGAAACCTACTCGACAGCGGCGGACAACCAGCCCGGCGTGGAGATCCACGTGTTGCAAGGCGAGCGCAAGTTTGCCAGCGACAACCGTTCGCTTGGCAAATTCAAGCTGGACGGGATTCCACCGGCTCCGCGCGGGACACCGCAGATCGAGGTTACGTTCGACATCGACGCCAACGGCATCCTGAACGTGAGCGCCAAGGACAAGGCCACAAACAAGGAACAGAAGATCACCATTACGGCCTCCAGCGGGCTCTCCAAGGAAGAGGCCGAGAAGATGCGCGCGGAAGCCGAATCGCACAGCGAAGACGACCGCCGGAGAATGGAAGAGGTCGAGGCGCGCAACAGCCTGGACGGCATTCTGTACCAGGCCGAGAAGATGCTGCGCGAGAACCGCGAGAAGATCGCCGAAGCGGACGTGAAGAAGGCCGAAGAGGCCATCGAGGACGCGAAAAAGGCTGTCAATGAAGGTGGCGTACCGCGACTGCGAGCGGCGAAGGAAAACGTCGAGCGTTCGCTGCACAAGATCGCCGAGGAACTGTACAAAACAAGTCAGGCGGCGGGTCAGGCTGGAGCAGCCGCGGGCGCTGGAGCGACGGGCGGAAGTTCTTCCGCCGGACCGAGCGGCGGCGCGCAGGAGAAGAAGCCTGGCGACGTGATCGACGCCGAGTACGTGGACGTGGACGAGTCCAAGCGGCCGAACTAACTTGAACTAGCAACCGTAGGGGCACGATAGATCGTGCCCCTATCTTCTATCCACCAAGGCGACGATGGCGACGACTACCAAACAGGATTATTACGAATTGCTGGGAGTGCCGCGGAAGGCGGGCGCCAAGGACATTCGTGCGGCGTTCCGCAAGCTGGCGCGGAAATATCATCCGGATTTGAATCCGGGAGACAAATCCGCGGAGGATAAATTCAAGCAAGTGCAGGAAGCGTACGACGTACTGTCGGATTCCAAGAAGCGGCAGATGTACGACCAATACGGCTTCTACAGCGACAATCTCCCGCCAGGCGGCCCGGGTGGCGCTGGCGCGCACGGCGGGGAGCAGGATGTCAACTTTGATTTCGACGGGTTTGATTTTAGCGGGGGCTCCGGGGCACCAGGCGGCGGGGGCTCCAATTTCCGGGATCTTTTCAGTCAGTTTTTCAGCGGCGGGCGGGGGGGCGCCGCGATGGAACCGGAGCACGAACCGGGCGGCGACCTGGAGTACCAGATCGAGATTGATTTCTGGGATGCCGTGCGCGGCGCGGTGAAAAAGCTTTCCATCACGCGGCTGGATACTTGCGAGACATGCCACGGCACTGGCGCGGTGGGCTCGCCGCAAACCTGCACGGCCTGCGGAGGAACGGGCACCATCCGGCAGGCCGCGGGCAAGATGAAATTCAACGTGCCGTGCACGCGCTGCGGCGGTACGGGCAAGCTGCGGACCATGTGCAAGACCTGCAACGGCGAAGGGCGCGTGAGGCGGTCGGAGACGATTGATGTGCGCATCCCGGCAGGCGTCGCAAACGGCGGGCGCGTCCGCGTTCCTGGCAAGGGCAACGCTGGAACCATGGGAGCGCCGCCGGGAGATTTGTACCTGCGCGTGGTGGTGAAGCCACATGAGTTTTTCGAGCGGCGCGACGACGATTTGTACACCAAGATTCCGGTGACGGTGAGCGAAGCGACGCTGGGGGCGAAGATTGAAGTGCCGACGATCGACGGGCGCTCGCTCGTGCGAATTCCGCCGGGAACCAACAGCGGGAAAACGCTGCGGCTGAAGGAAAAGGGTGTGCCTAGCGCGCGGAATGGCGCGCGGGGCGACCAGTACGTGGAGATTCAAGTGGTCGTGCCGCCGCCGACCGATGAACGCGTGCGGAATCTGATGAAGGAACTGGAGACTGTCGCGCCAGGTGATCCACGGAAGGATTTGTTCAGCAAGGCAGGGGTGTAGGAAGTCGACGATGCCGGTGCGAGCGAAAAAACGGGCCAAGGCGGGCTACATGATCAGCGCGGTGGCGGAGCTGTACAAGCTGCACCCGCAGACGCTGCGACTTTACGAACGCGTGGGGCTGCTCAAGCCGTCGCGCTCGCAGGGCAATACGCGGCTGTATACGGATTCGGATCTGGAGCGGCTGGATGTGATCCTGACGCTGGCGCGGGACATGGGCGTGAACCTCGCGGGCATCGAAATTATCTTGAACATGCGCGAGAAGATGATCGAGATGGAGCGGCAGATGGGGGAGTTCGCGCAAGTGGTGCAACAGGAATTGTCGCGCGTGGCCGCATCGCACGCGCGTGCGAGCGAGCCGCGGCATGCGATTGTGCGGGCTACGCCACGCATGGTGCGATAGTTGTCGGTTTTCAATGGTCAGTAATCGGTCTCAGAGAAGAGAGCCTTCCACAGTTTTCCCAATGTAGACAGCTTGCCGTGTGCGTTTGGCACTCGTATGCTGTGAGTGTCTGTGGACGAAAGCGCCGGGCTGAAGCCGTCGCCTACATAGACCAAACCATTATGGCGCTCGAAAATTGCACGCTTTGCAGAGGAACGGGATGGAAATTGGTGCCGCGCCCGGATGGAACGGCCGGCAAAGTGGCCGTGGCCTGCGATTGTGGGATGGAACAACGCGCGTCGCTGGTGATGGAGCGCGCGAAGATTCCGAAGCGTTACGAACATTGTGATTTTGAGAGTTACGTTACCGACCTCACTGACGGAAAGACCTGGATGCCCCAGCACGCGCATTCGCTGAAGCAGGCAAAGCTGTTCACGCAGGGGTTTGTGCGTGAATATCCCGGTTCGTCCGAAAAGGGATTGCTGTTCATGGGGCCTTCGGGCGTGGGAAAAACGCATCTCGCGGTTGCGGCGTTGAAAGAACTGATTCATCGCGGGCATGCGGGATTGTTTTGCGATTACCGCGAGCTGCTGAAGGAAATCCAGGCCAGCTACAATCCGGCGAGTGAGTCGACAGAGATGAAGATACTGGAGCCGATTCGAACGGTCGAGATTCTGGTGCTGGATGATCTCGGCGCAAGCAAACCGTCGGACTGGGTGCGCGACATCGTTGGGATTGTCTTGAACGCGCGATACAACGAGAATCGCACGACGATTATCACGACGAACTATCTCGATAATCCCGCCACGGAAGGCGAAGCGACGCGGCTTCCGAACGGCAAATTGATTGCCCCCACGCGCGAAGATGCGCTCGAGCAGCGCATCGGGACGCGCATGCGTTCAAGATTGTACGAGATGTGCCGCACGGTGGAAGTCTCCGCGCCGGATTTTCGGCGTGAGAAGACGCAGGCAGGACATGCGCGGGCATAGTGGCGGGATTGACTACCACTTAATGGCAACGAGAAATGCGCCGCCAAGCCATTGCCGCCATGCTCAAAGGAGGAGACCGACGTTCGATCGGGCAGGCTAACGAGGTTAAGCAATTGGTATTGCGCCAGCCGCGGCGATTCGCCGAACTCCTCGAATGCTTTTGGGACGAAGATCCAATTGTCCGAATGCGGGCTGCGGACGCAGCAGAGAAAGTCACTGTCGCGCGACCGGAGTTGTTAAAACCTCACAAACAGGAATTGTTGGGCCTGCTCGCGCAAGCGGAACAGATCGAGTTGAGGTGGCACCTGGCAGTCCTGGTGACCCGGCTTGAGTTGAGCAAGCCAGAGGGGGAGCGTGCCGCGGCGGCCTTGCACCGATACCTGGAGGATCGCAGTTCGATCGTGAAAACTTTTGCGCTACAGGGTTTGGCCGACCTCGCCCGCCAGGGTTCGCATTTGCGAGAACCTGCGCGACAAGCCCTCGAAGAAAGCTTGCGAACAGGCACCGCGGCCATGAAGGCGCGCGCACGAAAATTGTTAAAAGAGCTGAAGATTTGAGGGCTGTTTTGCAACCGCTGATTGATTGACACGACCGCGAGGCGGCGAGTATCCTTGCAAGGTTGCAGCGTTTTCGACGCCCGCAGCATCTGTGTCCCAAGTAACCGCTCTGCGGTGAACCTCCTTGCATTAACCCCGACAGGGAAGCAGCAAGGAATCTATTCGACTGAATGCGGGGCCGCCTTGCGGCTACCCAAAGCGAAGTAATCTTCCGGAGGCCAACAACCATGTTTTCCGACCACGATAACCAGACCAACGCGGCCGCCGCCGCGCCCGCACCTGAAGCCGAAACCACTCCGAACAGCACGCATCCCGAAACAAATTCAACAGTAGAAAGCGCGGGGGAGCAAACTGCTTCTCCGGTGGAGACTGTGCATGCCGAGGCGGCAGGCGCGGGGCAAGAGACGCCTGCGGCCGCGTCCACCGATTCCGCGACGGCCCCTGCCGCGGCAGAGGCCAACCGGGAGACGCACGCCACGGATACCGAGGCTACGGCCGCCGATGAAGAGGCCGCCGGCTCGGAAGAGATGAGCAAGCTGCTGCAGGAGTACGACGAGAAGCAGGAAGCGGCTGCGTCGCACGAGGTGATCGAGGTCAAGGTTGTCGCCTATACGGAGCACGGCGTTGTTGTGGACCTGGGCGGAAAAACAGAAGGGCTGATTCCCGCGGCGGAATTCGCGGACACGGAAATCCCCCGCCCGGAGCCGAATAGCACCATTGAAGTGCAGCGCACCGGCGAGCACAAAGACGGCTTTACCATTCTGTCGTACCTGAAGGTACTTCGCCGCCGCGCCTGGGAAAAGATCGAAGCGGCGTTCAAGGCCAAGGAAACGATTACCGGCAAAATAGTGGACCGCATTAAGGGCGGCGTCGTCGTGGATATCGGCGTGCGCGCCTTCCTGCCGGGTTCGCAGTACGACCTGCGGCCGGTGCAGAACCTGGACAACCTGACCGGCACGGAAATCCAGGTGCGCATTACCAAGCTGAACCGCCGCCGCGGCAACGTGGTTGTCAGCCGGCGCGCGCTACTCGAAGAAGAGTTGCACGCTAAGCGCGCCGCGTTGATGGAAACGTTGAGCGAAGGTCAAGTGGTGCACGGCCACGTGAAGAACGTAACGGAATACGGCGCGTTTGTGGACCTCGGCGGAATCGACGGCTTGCTGCACCTGACGGACCTGAGCTGGGGCCGCGTCAAGCATCCCTCCGATGTGGTCAAGCCGGAGCAGGAACTCGACGTCATCATCCTGAAGTTCGACAAGGAGAAGCAGCGCGTCTCGCTCGGCTTGAAGCAACTGATGGCCGATCCCTGGGTGGGAGCAGCGGAAAAATATCCCGCGGGCGGAAAGGTGAAAGGCAAAATTGTCGGCGTCGTGGACTACGGCGTCTTCGTCGAACTGGAACAGGGCATCGAAGGCCTGGTGCACGTCTCCGAAATGAGCTGGAACAAGAAAATCCAGCACCCCTCGAAAATCGCCAAGGTCGGCGACGAAGTGGATGTGGTGGTGCTGGACATCAAGCCCAGCGACCGCCGCGTCTCCCTAGGCATCAAGCAAGCCCAGCCGGATCCCTGGCTGCTGATTGCAGAGAAGTATCCGGTAGGCACGGTGGTGACAGGCAAAGTGCGCAACATTGCGGAGTTCGGCGCATTCATCGAAATTGAAGATGGCTTCGACGGGCTGGTGCACGTCAGCGACGTGAGCTGGACGGAGCGCATCAAGAATCCTCACGAAGTGTTCAAGAAAGGCGAGGACGTCACCGCCAAGGTTCTCAAGATCGATCCGGAGAACCGCCGCGTCTCCCTGGGCATCAAGCAGGTCAACGACATCTGGGGCGACTGGTTCAAGCAGCACAAGGTCGGGCAAATCGTGAAGGGCAAGGTTTCGCGCATCGCCACCTTCGGCGCGTTCGTCGAATTGGGCGAAAACATCGAAGCACTTTGCCATAACACGGAGATCGAGGAACGCAAGCGCCGCGACGAAGGGCCTTCGAGTTTCCGTCCGACCACCGGCCCGCTGAAGAGCGCCGGGCCGCTCGAGCCGGGCAAGGAGTACGATTTCAAGATCGTCAAGATCAGCCCGGAGACGCGGCGCATCGGCCTGAGCTACCGCGCGGCGGTCAAGCAGATCGAACGCAAGGAAATCGAACAGTATCGCTCGACGTCGAAGTCCTCGTCGACGGCGACGATTGGGGACGCGCTCAAGTCCAAGCTCTCGGCGCGTTAGCGGATGTAGGACCGGCGGGGGACCGGCCGTTATAATTTCATTTACCTGCGGGTCATTTTAATGATAGGAAGGGGGCACTCCGGCGAGCGGCCAGCCCCTCCGTAAGCCGTTTGGTTCCACTGTTTAAGGCCAGCGTTGGGCGGCGGGTGATTCCGGCGGCCTTAAGCCAGCCGGTGCTCCTGGCGCTCCTGAGATAGTGGACGAACTCACGCGGTCTATAATCTAAAGTTGCGCGACGAGGCATAGCGACGATGACCAAGCAAGCCACACTGACAAAGGCCGACCTCATCGAAGAGGTTCTGCGCATCACCGAGCTTCCCCGGAAGGAGTCGGAGACCATCGTCGAAACGATTTTCGATAGCATCATCGGTTCCCTCCAGAAGGGCCAAAAGATCGAGATCCGCGGGTTCGGCAGCTTCCGCACGCGCGAACGCCGCGGACGAATCGGCCGCAATCCCAAGACCGGCGAGAAGGTTGAAGTGCCAGCCAAGAAAATTCCCTTCTTCAAGCCCAGCAAAGAGCTAAAGGACTTTGTCAATAACTCGGAAGCCCAGGCCGCGCCCGCGGGCGGCGAGTAGACACACATCCAGTTTGCGAAAGATTCCCCCTTCGAGCCGTTCCATTCACACCACAAAAAAACAAAGCTGGCCTCCGAGTGTCGTCAGGCTGAATAAGTACCGGCATGCAACTCGCGCGCCCGTTCTGAGCTATGCTGTGCGCGCGGCTTTTGCCAAAAAAAGGAAGCGATGCGATGGACTATATCTGGACTCCCTGGCGTTACCAGTACATGAAAGAGGCCGCCAGCGGAAATCAGCCGGAGTGCATTTTTTGCGATGCGGTAGCGCGCAACAATGATGCGGAAACGCTCATCGTCCATCGCGGCAAGAAGTCCTTTATCATCCTGAATCGCTTCCCCTACACCTCCGGCCACGTGATGATCGTGCCCTACGCGCACGTCGCGGAATTGAATTTGTGCGAAGCGGGAGCGCTCGACGAAATGATGCAGTTTGCGCAACGCGTGGAAACAGCCCTGCGCGCGAACTATAAACCCGATGGGATGAATCTGGGAATGAATCTGGGCCGTGCCGCGGGCGCCGGCGTAGTGGGACATTTGCATCTGCACGCATTGCCGCGGTGGATCGGCGATTCTAACTTCATGACCGTCACCGGCGAAACCCGCGTGCATCCCGAAGATTTGAAAACCACTTACGAACGTCTCTCCAAGGCGCTCGTCTGACGGGAGTGAGTTACAGTGGACTTGGAACTGACTGAAGAACATAAGCTTCTGCAAAAGAGCGTGCGCGAATTTGCGGAATCCGAAGTGCGCCCGCTGGCAAAAGAATTAGACGAGACGGGCCATTTCCCTCGCGCGCTCTTCAAGAAAGCCGCGGAATTGGGCCTTACCGGAGTGCCCTTCCCCGAATCGGAAGGCGGCGCCGGCTTCGACCACATCGCCTACACCATCGTGATCGAGGAAATTTCACGTTGTTGCGCCTCGACGGGCGTGATCCTCTCCGTGCAGAACTCCCTCTACTGCGATCCCATCCACCGCTTCGGAACAGATGAACAAAAGAAGAAATTCCTCTTGCCCTACGCGCGCGGCGAAAAAATCGGCTGCTACGCCCTGACCGAGCCTCAAGCCGGGTCGAACGCCGCCGCCCTGCAAACGAGGGCCGTGAAAAAAGGCGACACCTATGTGCTCAGCGGCACCAAAGCCTGGATCACCAACGGCGGCGCGGCGGACGCAGCGATTGTGTATGTGAACACCGAGCCCGCGAAAGGCGAGAAAGGCATCACTGCGCTCGTCGTGGAAAAAGGCACGCCCGGATTCAAGGTCGGCAAGGAAGAAAAAAAACTCGGCATCAGCGCCACGGCGTGCAGCGAACTGGTCTTCACCGATTGCGTAGTCCCGGTTGCGAACCGCATCGCCAACGAAGGTGAAGGCTACAAAGTGGCCCTCTCCACGCTCGATGGCGGCCGTATCGGCATCGCAGCGCAGGCCACCGGCATCGCGCAAGGCGCGTTTGAAGTGGCGCTGAAATATTCCCAGGAGCGCATGGCTTTTGGCCACCCGGTTTCGCAATTTCAAGCCATTCAATTCATGCTCGCGGACATGTCCACGGAAATTGACGCCGCCCGCCTGCTCATTCGCAAAGCTGCGTGGAAGCAGGACACCGGCGCCCGTTTCAGCATGGACGCCGCTGTCGCCAAACTCTTCGCCAGCGAAATGTCCACGCGCGTCACGCACAAAGCCATCCAAATCCACGGCGGGAACGGCTACAGCCGCGAATATCCCGTCGAGCGCAACTACCGCGACGCCCGCATCACCGAAATCTACGAAGGCACCAGCGAAATCCAGCGCCTTGTTATCTCTTCTTGGGTTCTGAAGTCTTAGCCGCGCCATAGTATTCTGACAGCGTGCTGGAACTCGATTGCGGACTCGAATTCGACTCTTCCCGCGCGGAAGAAGACTTCTTCCCTGCCTTGCCGCCGCACCCCGTCGTTTGCCTGATCGAATCCCGCGAAGAAAAAGCCGAACCATTTCTGATTCGCACGCAGAACTTGCAGCGGCGATTGCTGCGTCTTCTCGGGCCAGTCGATCCCGCAAGCAAGCGCCTGAATCTGAGCGACTTTGCGCGCGGCATCCGTTATCGTTTGATTGGATCTCATTTCGAACAGACGCTCACCTACTATCAGCATGCCAAGCAGCTATTCCCGAAACGTTATCGCGACCTGATGCGCCTGCGGCCCGCTGCGGTGCTCAAAGTGAATCTGCGCAACGCCTATCCGCGCTGCTATGTGACGCGACGCATTCCTGTCGACGAGTCCGGCGTGCCCACCGGCGGCGCCTATTACGGTCCCTTCGCATCAAGGCGGTCCGCACAAGCATTCGCCGAACGCATACTCGATCTTTTCAAAGTGCGGCGCTGCCAAATCAAAATCCGTCGCGACCCAACTTTTCCGGGCTGCCTCTATTCCGAAATGAAAATGTGCCTCGCGCCCTGCTTTGCGGGCTGCACGAAAGAAGAATACGACGTCGAAGTACAAAGGCTGGTGCAGTTCCTCGAAACGAGTGGTGGCTCAATGCGTTCTACTATCGAAGAAGAACGCGAGAAAGCCAGCGAGCAATTGGATTTCGAACACGCCGCCGCCCTCCACAAAAAAGTCGAGAAACTCGACGAGGTTTTGCGCGGCAGGCCCGAACTCACCCGGCGCATTCAGGACCTCGACGCCGTGATTCTCCAGCGCGCCGCGGAGGAACAAACCATTGGCGTTTATCCCGTGCGCGGCGGCAGGCTGGCGGAGCCGTTTTTCCTGCGCTTCGCGGAGATCGCCAGCCAGCCGCGCTCGGCGGAGCAAATCTTTCGCGAGCAATTCGAATCGGCCTCCGCCACAGCCAGCGGCGATCTCGGCGAGCACCTGTGGCTGCTGGCGGGGTGGTATTACAGCAATCCGCGCGAAGGCGAGATTTTCTTCCGCGAAAAAGACTGGCCGTATCGTAGGATTCTTCGGGCGTGCTCGCGGCTGCTCGCGCCGAAGACCAGCGAAGCGGGAACGAAGCCGACGCGGGACCCGGCTCAACCAATCGAAGGAGCGTCATGAGCAAATCCGCAACCAAAGAAGGAACAACGCGCTACGCGCAGAAATTTGCAGGCCGCGCCGCCGCCGGCCATTTTCGAGAAACGCAGCGGCTGGCGCTCTCGTCCCTGGGGATGGGCACGTATCTAGGTCAGCCGGACACAAAAACGGATGAAGGCTATGCTGCGGCGGCCATCGCGGCGGTGGAAAACGGAATCAATGTGCTGGATGCGGCGATTAATTACAGATTTCAGCGCAGCGAACGCAGCCTCGGGACGGCCCTCCGGCAGCTTGCGGCGAAAGGTTTCGAACGCGACGAAATCGTGGTGTGCACAAAAGGCGGTTACCTGACGCCCGATGGCGCGATGCCTGCTGACCCAAACGAATATTTTTTTCGCGAATACATTCAGCCGGGAGTTCTCAGCGCGAAAGACATCGCCGCCGGCAGCCATTGTATGTCCCCAAAATTCCTGAAAAACCAGCTCGGACGCAGCCTGAAAAACCTGGGCGTCGAATGCGTGGACGTCTACTACCTGCACAATCCCGAGACGCAGCTCTCTGAAGTCTCGAAAGAAGAATTCCTGAACCGCGTGCGCGAGGCTTTCACGTTTTTCGAGTCGGCGGTGGAGGCGGGCGAAATTCAGTATTACGGCATGGCCACGTGGAACGGTTTCCGGCAAGCTGCGAGCGAGCGCGACGCCTTGCAGCTTGGCGAAATCGCGCAGATCGCCCAGGAAATTGCCGGCGGAAGGCACCGCTTCCGTTTCGTGCAACTGCCCTTCAACCTGGCGATGACGGAAGCGCTAACGCTCGGCAATCAATCGCTGCGTGGGCATCATCGCACGGTGATGGAAGCGGCAAGCGAGTTGGACATTACGCTGATCGCCAGCGCTTCGCTGCTGCAAGGCCAGGTAGCAAAGAATCTGCCGGCGTTTGTCGCGGAAGCGTTTGGCCTGGAGAACGACGCGGAACGCGCGCTGCAATTCGCGCGGTCCTCGCCGGGAATTACCACCGCGCTGGTGGGCATGTCCCGCGTCGAGCACGCGAAAGCCAACGCCCGGCTCGTGGGCGTGGCTCCGGCCACGGGCGAGGAGTTCGGCAAACTTTTCTCACGCGGCGAAGGGGCTTGAAGAGACAGTTCTAACGCAGAGGGCACAGAGAACACATAGTTCACAGAAAAGAACAATAGAGACGGAACACGTGCCGTTCTAGTGGCCGTGCCGGAAGACTTCCTTGCTCAACCACTCATGAATGGCGCGATCCAGTTGATCGAGTTTGCCGGCGAAGAAATGATCGGCGCTTTCGACGACCACGAGTTTATTGTCGCCGGGCAGCGTGGGGATGAGCGCTTTGACTTTTTCGATGGCGCCGTGCTCGTCGTCGCTTCCATGCACAAACAACTTGGGCTTGTCGCACTGGCGCAGGAATGAAAAGTCCGTGCTGTCGACGGGAATACCCAAGCCAATCAGGTGAGAGATGCGAGGGTCTCCGCAGCCCACGCGCATGCCGACCCAGGAACCGAAACTAAATCCCGCAAGCACCAGCGGCGCTCCAGAAAATTCAGAAACAAGAAAGTCCAACGCGGCGCGAACATCGCCTTCTTCGCCATGGCCGCGATCGTGCACGCCCTCGCTAAGCCCGGCCCCGCGAAAATTGAATCGCAGCACGGGAACGCCGAGGGCGTCCAGCGATTTCGCCGTCTGGTAAACCACTTTGTTGTGCATCGTGCCGCCAAAAAGCGGATGCGGATGGCACACCACCGCGGCCAGCGGCGGCGGCGCGGCGCTCGAAGGCGTCCAGAGAATCGCTTCCAAGCGTCCGGCAGGTCCTTCCAAAAAGAAATTGCGTATGTGGTGAGTGCTGCTCATCAATGGGCCATGGGCGAATTGGCAGTCTACCGCATCGCAGAAAAAAGACCGAATGCCGTCGGCGATCCTCGATTTGTTTATTCCACGCGGCGAACGCTGACGTCGAGAGCGGCGCTGCCCGCCACAGGAGTGACCCGCACCACATGGGAAAGGAATTCGCCAGCGCCGTGCCACGGCGCGGAAGCAGAGTCTTCAAACGCGATGTTCAAGCGCTCCCCGGGCTGGTACCCGCGGTGACCGCGAAAGCGCATGCCCTCTGGTGAAATATCGATGGTCATGGCCTCTTCAAACCACGGAATCCGTTCGGGATGCACGCGTACGGGAATCGCCAGCGCCTTCCGCAAGCTTCCGCGCCGTTCCGGTTCGCGACGATCGGAATTTCCGTTGGTGGAAGATCTCGCCTGTTCCTCGTACTGAAAAGCTACCGCGAAAGTCGCCGGCGCATTGGCGATGCCCAAGGCGCGGGCCAGTTGATCCAATTTCGCGGAGCGTTCCTGTTCCGAGGCGCTCGCGGACTGAATTTTCTCGCGTGCGTTGGTGGCGCGGATAACTTCCAGCACTTCGTCGCAGCGTGCCACGCGCGCGAGGATTTCCGGCTGGCCATCGGAAAGCGAGGCGTCATAGGGAAAAGTGACCCACACGGCGACACCGGGAGTGTGGGACTCTTTGGTGGAAACCAGCAGGCCGCCGCGCGAGACGTCGATGGTATTTGCTAATTCGATTTTCTGGCCGAAGGGCGTGCTCCAGCGCAAGCGCACTGGAAGGCGCAGGCGCACGCGGCGGTGTTGGCGGTTGTCCATAGCCGTAACAGTACTGCCCCAAGCTCTGGTATCGCCTTGAGTATAGGACGCACCCGAGAAACCACCAAGACCTCGTACTAGGACAAAAATGCTTGATTTTCGCGTTGCAGTTTACCCGCGCCGATGTTAGCTTTGCGCCAAGTTCAACAGCCCAGGGGGTATTGATGGCTGATGGAGCCGAACGCCGCGAAGCGCGGAGATTTACGATGAGCCTTCCGATGCGCGTATTGCCGCGGGAGGCCAAAGACCGCGAAGTGGACGCGAGCACGCGGGATGTCAGTTACCGCGGGTTGTCGGGATGTCAGTTACCGCGGGTTGTACTTTCTTACCGACACCAATTTCAAAATTGGCAGCGAGATTGAATTCGTGATCATTCTTCCCCAGCAAGTCACGCAGTCCGGCGACGTAAGTATCCGTTGCTTGGGAGAAGTTGTGCGAATCGAACCCACTGAGAACGGCAAGGTGGGTATTGCCGCGAAAATCGCGCGCTACGAATTCATGCCCGCTGCGGCGACCGCCGCGTAGGATTTCTTCCCCCGCTTTTCGGGTAGCTCCCTCCCCTCTCGCGGCCACAAGTGAGTACAATACCGTGGAAGAGTTTTTCTGCTGGGGGAATCCATGTATCACTACGACGCGAAGATTGCGCTCGAGGAATTGCAGGAAGAGGCGCTGCTGCCGCATCCCGTTAAACTGCGTGACATGATTCTGCGGACCAAACTGGGCCCGCAGGACGCGCAGTTGCTGAATCACGATTTTCAGGACTACCTGACGCGCTTCGGGGAGCTGCAAAAAGTAGGGCGCGGAATCCTGGAAAAAATCGCCGCCGGCCAGCGGAAGACTTCCTGATGCCGCTTGCATTCGCAGGAATTCCCAAGAAATGAAAACGAAGCCGCGCGTGCTGCTGCTTTCCGCGACGTCCGGCGCCGGACACGTGCGCGCCGCGCAAGCCCTTGAAAAAGCTTTCCTGGCGCGCGGCGATTGTGCCGTCGAGCATATCGACGCTTTGCAGCATGTCAGCAAACTTTTCCAGAGCGTTTACGACCAAGCGTACATCTCGATGGTGCGGCGCGCGCCGGAGTTGATGGGCTTGCTTTACGAGCGCACGGACCAGCCCTGGCTGCACCCGCGGCGGCGCCTTGCACTGGACCGGCTGAACACCGGTCCGACGATCCGCTTGTTGAAACGTGTGCAACCGGATCTTTGCCTGGCGACTCATTTTTTGCCGGCGGAGATCATCGCATGGCTGATCGCCAAGAAAAAATTGCGCGCGCACAACGCCATCGTCGTCACCGACTACGACGTGCACGCCATGTGGCTTTGCCGCACGGTGGACCGCTATTACGTGGCCATCGATGAAGCGGCGGAATATCTTGCGCGTATCGGCGTGCCACGCGAAAAATTGCGCGTGACCGGCATACCGATTGACCCATTGTTCGCGACGCCGGTGAATCGATCCGAGGCGCGAAAGCGATTGGGACTGGACGCCGATGCGACGGTGATTCTAATTTCCGTGGGCGGCTACGGCATTGGTCCCGTTGAGCAACTGGTGAAAGATTTGCTGGCGCTGCAGCGGCCGTGGCAAATCGCCGCGATTGCCGGAAAATCCGAAAAAACTCGAAAGCGGCTCGAGGAACTGGCGAAGGAGGCCGGTCATCTGGCTTCGGGCTCGCCAAGGCTTTGCCCCGTCGGATTCACTACGGAGATGGACAAGTACATGGCGGCGGCAGACTTGATGGTGGGTAAGGCCGGCGGGCTGACGACTTCCGAAGCTCTGGCACGGGCCTTGCCCACGGCGCTCATCGAACCGATCCCCGGCCAGGAAGAACGCAACGCCGATCATCTGCTGGAAGCGGGAGCAGCGATTCGCTGCAACAATCTGCCCGCGGCGGCCTGGAAAATTGCCGCGTTGCTGGATGATTCGGCAAGATTGGCAAGAATGCGGGCCGCTGCGAAAAGCCTGGGACGACCCGGCGCCGCCGCTGCCATCGCCGAAGATGCCATGCGGCTGATAGACTGAAGGCGCTGGGAAGAGGCTGGGGGGAAGTGGTTCGCGGTGCTGCTGCCGCCAACCGCCAAGATCGATGCGGCGCCACACACTGCTGATTGATGCGGACGACACGCTCTGGGAAAACAACGTATTCTTCGAAAAGCTGATCGAGGATTTCATCAGCATCGTCGAGCCGTATGGCTATACGCGCACCTACATTCGCCACATCCTCAACGAGACGGAACGAAAAAATATCCGGCAATATGGCTATGGCGTGCGCAGCTTCGGGCGCTCGCTGGAAGAGACGTACATAAAGCTGGCGGATCAGATGTCCAAACGCGAAACGCTGGCCCTGATTCACAGCCGCGTCATCGACCTGGAGCGCACGCCGCCGAAAATTCTCGACGGCGTGCCGGAAACGCTGGCGTATCTGACCGAGCGGCACCGCTTGATTTTATTTACGAAGGGCGAGCCTGCGGAGCAGGCTGCGAAAGTCGAGCGCTCCGGCTTGCAGGGATTTTTCGAGTTCATCGAAATCGTTCCGGAAAAAGATCCCGAGACTTATGGGGGATTGGTTCACAAACACAAAATCGTGAAGACCCACGGCTGGATGATCGGCAACAGCCCCCGCAGCGACATCAATCCAGCGATGAAGATCGGCCTCAACGCCGTGTATATCCCCCACCAGCACACCTGGACGCTGGAGCACGAACCGGTGGTGGCAGGCTCCGGAAAACTGGTGATCTTGCCGTCCTTCCGCGAGCTTCGCGGCCACTTCTAGTTGCGATCTAAGCTGGGTCTCGCCCCGACAGGCTGTCCAAATTGGACGTTGTACCTGGCGCCGCATGCTCGAATCTAATTCCTTGTGACTCCCGCAAAGGAGAAACCCATGGCTACGACGACAACTCTTCCGCGAACCGACTGGCGGCAGGAGTGGTTCGAGATTGAGGATGCGACGTACTTGAATTTGGCGAGCCAATCGCCAATGCCAAAAATATCCATTCGCGCGGTACAGGCTGCGCTCGAAGCAAACGAATATCCACACCAGAAACCCGACTCCACTTTTTTCGAAGTGCCCAACCGCCTGCGCACGTCCCTTGCGAAATTAATCGGCGCAAAGCCTGAAGAAATTGCGCTCACGAGCGGAGCGAGCGCCGGCGTGGCAGCGGTCGCATACGGGCTGACTTGGAAACCGGGCGACGAAGTGATCACCGCAAAGGGCGAATTTCCATTGCAATACACGACGTGGAAACCGATGGAGGAACGCGAGGGGTTGAAGCTGAAAATTGTTTCTCCGCGCGAGCGGTTTATCACCGCGGATGATTTGATCGCGGCGATGACCCCGCGAACACGACTCGTTTCCGTGAGCATGGTACGGTTCGACGACGGATCCCTCTTGGATGCAGCCCGGGTGGCGCAGGCGTGCCACAAACAGGGAGCGCTGCTTCTGCTGGATGCGAGCCAAAGCTGCGGCGCGATGCCGATGGATGTAACTCAACTAGGAGCCGATTTCATTGTGTCGGCGGGATACAAGTGGTTGCTGGGTCCGTTCGGCACGGGATTCTTTTGGGCCAGGAGCGAACATCTGGGGATGGTGCGTCCGGGGCCATTCTATTGGTTGGCATTGATGGGTTCGCACAATTTCGCAGCGTTGAACTTCGAGGACCCGAAACCTGCGGCGAACGCGAAGCGATGGGATGCGCCGGAGTGGGCCAGTTATTTCAATTTCAACCTGGCGGCGATGGACGTGTCTGTGGATTTTGTGGTGCGCATGGGACCGGAGCTGGTGCAGGCGCACAATCGAAAACTGATCGACCTGATGTTCGAGCGCCTTCCGAAAGATCGCTTCGTCATTGCGAGTCCGCTGGATGCGGCGCGGCGCGGCTCTTACGGATGCTTCGCGGCGCGAAGCCCTGAGAAAACGGCGGAGCATTATCAACATTTGCGGAAGGAAAATGTCATTGTGAGCCTGCGCGAAGGCAACATTCGCGTCTCCCCGCATTTGTATAACTCAGAGCGAGACATCGACCGCCTCATCGGCGTGGTTACTCCGTGAGCCAGCAGGAGAATTGGCCGAAAATTGCCGTCGTTGGAGCGGGCGCCGTGGGGGGATACTTCGGCGGGCTGCTGGCGCGCGCGGGCGCGCCGGTGGTGATGATCGGGCGTCCGGCTTTCGTCGAAACCGTTAAGAAAAGCGGGCTATTTCTCGATACTCTGCGATTTCAAGAGAGCGTGCGTGTCGAGGCGTCCACCGAACTCAGCGCGGTGCGCGGTTCGGAGATTGTCTTGTTTTGCGTGAAGACCACGGATAATGCGGCGACAGCGCGCGCGCTGGCTCCGCTGCTCGCTCCCGGTGCGTTAGTCCTCAGCATGCAAAACGGCGTCGACAACGTCGAGCAGATTCGCGCCGCCGCTGAAATCGACGCGCTTCCGGCGGTAGTATACGTCGCGGCTTCGGTGCCGGAACCCGGGCGCGTGAAGCACGCCGGCCGCGGTGATTTGGTCGTCGGGCCGGAAAACGAGAAGACGAAACGGATTGCGGCGCTATTTTCACGCGCACAGGTGCCCTGCCGCATTTCCGAGAACATCGACGGAGAGCTCTGGACCAAGCTCATCTGGAACTGCGCGCTGAACGCCGTCTCCGCCCTGGGCCGCGCGAAGTACGGGCAAATCGCCGCCAGCGCCGATGCGATGAAAGTCGTCGAGACGACCGTTTACGAAGTCCTGGCAGTGGCGCGCGCCGCGGGGATACATCTGCCCGGCTTGGAAGACCCGCGCGCGGCAATGGCGGGAGCGCTCAAAATCGCCACGCAGTTGGCCGAGGCGTTTTCTTCGACCGCGCAGGACTTGAACCGCGGTAAGTTGACAGAGATAGACTCGTTAAATGGGTTCATTTCCCGACGAGGCGCGGAACTGGGGGTCTCCACTCCAATGAATCATGCGCTGTACGCCCTGGTGAAGCTGGCCGAAGGCCGTTCGTAGCTCCTGATCCTTACACCCCCCACAGCGGAAACTTGTCCAGTTAGCGGTCCGGCGGGGCGTGGAACGGGATGTGGACGATGGCTTCGAGTTCGACGGGGGCGCCTTGCTTGGTGGCTGGGCGGAACTTCCACTGGCTCAGGGCTTGCATGGCGTTGGCGTCGAGCTGCTCGTCGATGCCGCGGACGAGCTGAATGCTGTCCACGGAGCCGTCGCGGCGGATTACGGCGTAAAGGACGACTTCGCCTTCCACATGCTCATTTATCAATGTTGGCGGATACTTCGGGTCGATTTTTCTAAGTGGCCCGGGTGCAATAACTTCCGAGGAGGCTGGGCGAGGGCCAGCGGAATCGGTGCGTAGTTCGGAGAAATTCAGGATCCAGCTTCCGGTGGCGCTGTTCAGGTTGGGCATGTTGACGAGCATCTTGTAGATTTTCTTCGAGGCGAAGATCTGCTCGGGCTGTGCGTCGGCCGGGAGCGACGCGAAGTTCGGGGGGCCGGTCCTTTCAGGGGCGTCGTCCGGTTTGGTGTGTGGATCGGGCGAGGCAATTAGCTTGTGCGGGGCCGGTGGGCTCATGGCTGGCGGTCCGTCGGGACTGGAGATTACGCTGTCGGCGGCTGGATGGCCTCCCTTAATGCTTATTACGTCCATTCCATTTATTCCGCTACCGTTGCCTGAGGCGGTTCCTCCCCCGCTATTGGGGCGAGCTCCCGAGCCGCCGTTTGCGCCGGGCGTTCCGTTTGGCGAGCCTCCTGGGACACCGGGTTGCTTGCCTTCGGGTGAAAGCGAGACGCGCGCGGCCAGATTCCCTTGGGGCGGGACAACTGGGGCGGGAGGCCCAGGTGTGGCTGAGAGGGCGATGAATGTTGTAGCGTTTCCGTTGGGAACGCCCGATTGCGTTGAGCCTACTTCCGGCGCGGGTTCGACTGCACGCGTTTGCGTGCGCTGTGCAACGCGCGGGGCGGCGCCTGTGTTCAGTTCCAATTTGGGACGGGCCGGAGTGTTTGGAAGCATGGACGGGGCAATATCCGCTAGCTTTTGGTCCAGCGTGGGAAGGTCGGGAGCCGGTTCAGCGGTGAATTTTACCTTGCGAAGCTCACGAGGGTGCAGCTTGGAGAGGGTTTCCTGGCTGATTTCCAGGCGCGGGCGCGCGGGGCCGGGTAGTTGCTGGAATTGGACGATATTGGGAAGATTGGGAAGAATCTTTGGCGGCTCGGGGGGAGCGGCGGAGTTGATCAAGGTCTGGCGCGGATGCGTCGGGCGAACGGGGTCGGTGAAGATGTGCTGGCGCGGATGGAAGGCGTCGGCGCCTTCGGCAGGAAGGGGCTTGGCGGGTTCGCCGCGCGGGCTCGGTTTCGCCTTCGGAGCCTTCATGTCCACCAAAGGAAAATCGGCGATCGGCCCGGACCAGGTGAGTTCGGTGTTATCGAGGGCGGAATTGTGGCGCGGCGCCGTTGGGAGTTTGGGGAATGGCATCAGGACAAAGACAAAGTGCCACAAGGCTGCTGCTACCAGGGCGCGGCGGGGGATGCGGCGCTCAATCCAGCATTCCTTGAAAAAACTGTTGGCGAGGAAGTTCTTCGGGACACGAGTCCAGGTCAGAACGGCGGCGATGCTGCTGCCGATGCCCTGGTGGAAGGAGCCCCAGGCGACGTCGAGCTTGGGTGCTCTTATGGCTCGTGGACGCGGGGGAGCGGCGGCAGGCCGGATGGCCGGTCCCAAGAGATCGGATGCTTGGAAGACCCGTTCCAAAGACATTTCCCTCTCGATTATAGCAAGATGCGCGCGTTCCGTTTGGGCGGTGAATCTGACGGGTCTCCCGACCCGGTCGGGATAAATGCCGACCCGCCACTACATAGACGCCCAGGCACCTCATGATAGATGAAACTCGGCTTGCGGGGGTTTACTCGGCCGAGTTGTCTTCGCCGCCCGTTTCTACACCTGCGTCGCCGTGGCGGCGGTAAAAGCTCAGGGCGGCATCGCCCTGTTTGAGAACGCGGAACCTCTTTATGGCGCTGGGTTCTTCGGGTAAATCGAAGTTGCGGCGATGCTCGGCGACCACTATGCCGCCCGGCGCCATAATATCCGCGGAACCTATGAATTCTAGCGCGCGGGAGTAGTCTTCGGCAGCAGCGTAAGGTGGATCGAGGAAAATGTGGTCGAATGCGGGCGCACCGGAGTTTGTTCGAGCCGCGAGCATGGCGAGGCCGCGAAGTGCGTCCACAGCGAGCACGGTCGCTCCGGTACTGATGCCCAGTGATTCGAGATTGCGGCGAATCAGGGTGGCAGCGGGCGCATGATTCTCAATGAAGACAACTTCGGCGGCGCCGCGGCTGAGGGCTTCGATGCCGATGGCGCCGGTTCCGGCGAAGAGATCGATGAATCGAGAGCCGGTTATGTTGGGGGCCAGCACGTTGAAGAGAGTTTCCCGCAGGCGGTCGCTGGTGGGGCGCAGGGCGAGGCCCTTGAGGCTTTTCAGGATGCGGCTGCGGTAAATTCCGGCGATGACACGCATTGGGAACAGTTATTAGTTGTCAGTTCTTGGTTTTTAGTCAAGGAGCAAAGAAAGTGGGACAGGGGGTCGACATGGTTCGCAAGGGGTCCCAGTAACTCATAAAACGCTCAATCTGGTCGGATATCCAAAATCCCTTCGCAACGCATCATACTCGTACCAAGGGTGATGACTATGGGCCGATACACGCGGTGGGCAGTCTGGCTATGCCTAAGTGTCCTGCTTTGCGGCTCTGCTACTCCGGCTCAGTCGCAGCAACCCCCTATCGTCCAGGGAGCAGCGAGCGGACTCTCCGCCGCCGAGCAAAGCCCTGACCACCAACCGGTGGGGAGCATCAGCGGAAAAGTGGTTGATCAAACGGGAGCCGCCGTCGCCGGGGCCTATGTGAAACTCTCCCGCGATGATCAATCTCCGAGCCTGGAAGTGCTTTCTGATGAGGATGGGCTATTTGCTTTTGCCAACGTGGCGCCCGGGCCATTCCAAGTCACCATTGCGATGGAAGGTTTCTCGGTGCAGACATCTTCCGGAGTCCTGCAGGCGGGAGAGATCCACGTCATCCCGCAAATCGCCTTGGCGCTTGCAACGGCTGTAACAGAGGTTCGCGTCGTACCCCCGCGGGCCGAAGTGGCAGAAGATCAGATTAAGGAACAAGAGAAGCAGCGCGTGCTCGGTGTGGTCCCCAATTTCTATGTCAGCTACGTCCACAATGCAGTTCCGCTCACCCCGAAGCAGAAGTTTGAGCTGGCCTGGAAGACGTCGGTGGACCCCGTCAGCTTCGGGGTGGTTGGGGTCGCTGCGGGAGTTCAGCAGGCACAAGACGATTTCAGCGGCTATGGACAAGGCGCGCAAGGATATGCCAAGCGCTACGCGGCCTCCTACGGAAACTTTCTTTCCAGCACATTTATCGGGGGCGCCATCCTGCCGTCGCTGCTGAAACAAGACCCCCGTTATTTCTACAAGGGAACCGGCAGCAGGCGGTCGCGGTTCCTGTATGCGATCGCCAATTCCGTTATTTGCAAAGGCGACAGTGGACACTGGGAGCCCAATTACTCGAGTATCGTCGGAAGCCTCGCGGCGGGCGGCATCTCCAATCTCTACTATCCGGCGAAGAGTCGCGAAGGATTGGAATTAACGTTTGAAAACGCGCTCATCGGGATCGGCGAATCTGCCGCGGTGAATCTGCTGCAAGAGTTTGTCGTGCGGAAATTATCAAGGAACGTCCCCAACCACGAACCGGCCAGCCCATAGATCGCTGCTGGCAAGGTATTGACCCCACTTATTCTAATCCAACCAGGGCCTTCAGGATGCGACTGCGCTAGATTCCGGCGATGACGCGCATGAGTGCAGTTATTAGTTGTCAGCTTTTGATTTTTAGTCAAGGAACAAGAATCCAAATCATTGAGCCGCCTTGAAGTGATGCGGCTGTCTAAAAGTGGACAGCTTTAGGCATTGGCAAAGTCTAGGGTTGGCGAACAGTAAAAAGAAGGAGGAAAAAGCATGTTTCACTTGATCTGGTACGTTCTGATTGGGCTAATCTCGGGCGTCATCGCGAAATCGGTGATGCACGTGCATATAACGATCTTCTGGACGGTCGTGGTCGGCATCATTGGAGGCATCCTCGGCGGCGCCGTTACGCACATGTTTTCGCGCCCGACAAACGAACGCTATCATCCCGCCGGCCTTATTTTTTCCACACTGGGCGCGATCCTGGTTCTTTTTATTTGCTATAAGCTGAACATTCATTTTCCCGAGGTTAACCTCTCAACCCGATAGGACGGTCACGTCTCGGGATGGCCGGAATGGTGCCACCTTGTAAAAATCTCTCGTCAGAGGGATTTGCCGGCTTCAGGATGCGACTGCGGTAGGTTCCGGCGATGACTCGCATGAGTGCAGTTGTTTGTCAGTTTTCAGTTGTTAGTCAAGGATCAAATAACTAAGGACCAGTTAGTGTGAACTGCGAGCAGAACGGCTGTGATCTCCATCGATAGTATTCCGGCCTACTGATACGCTGGACGCTAACGAGTTTCAACTTTTCTTGGATAGGCCTAAGCCGAACGAGCACACCACCACGACTTGGGCAACAATTCCCGTCTTCGTCTTTGTGGTAAATGCCTTCAGCAAGAACAATGTCCTGTCCACGCAAGTGAAAATTCCATTCTTTGCAACAGAAATCCTCGTCCGCACGCAATAGCTTTTCGGCTGGACCGTTATAGTCGGGCCAAGTCCATTCGTAAAGTTGGCCGTTCACTTCGCTAAGTATGCGCCAGTCGATCTGGTCATTTGTGCCCGAGGACCCGGTCACTATGAGCAACTGAGGAACGTGGTCACCTAACAGCTCAACCTTCTCGATGCGGAGAATCGCGTCATCTTCGTACTCGTAAAAAACCTTCTTGAAATTAGCATCCATGACGCGCACGCGTCGGCGTTCGATGTCGGCAGGGCAAAGCTCCCAAACCACCGTGTAGAGTGTTCGAGCCGGCTGATAACCGAGCGTCTGGACAGCATACCAATGATTGTTAGGAACATCGGCGTCGCACACGGATGCGGCCTGCGTCGATTGCGAATTATCGATCGGAAGGCCCGCGCCTGCGGCACGTATGCTCCTAGCCCGCCTGTATTCGATCTGCCAACCAATCGCGAAAGCAGTGCATGCAGTGAAGATAAGAATTGCGATCCACCGTTGACGATTCATCTTAGTTGGATTTCCTAATTTACAGTTCGTGTGGATTATATCGCGGCTTGAAGGCAAGGATCATCGAAACCGAGTGGACTGTAGACCACAGCAGCATGTTGGCGTTTGCCTCCGGACTCAGGCCGTCGGAATCCGGACGAGTGCGACCGCCCTAACTCGTCAGCCGATGCGGGCGAGGTGGTAGCGACGCTGCCATTCGGGGGGGAGTTGGCGGAGGAGGCGCTGCATGGTTTCGTCTTGGGCGGAATCGGCGGCGAGGGCGAAGGCTTCGCGGCGGGCTAGTTCGAGGAGTTCTTTGTCGCGCAAGGGATTGGCGATGTGGAAGCCGAGGTCGCCGGACTGGCGGGTGCCGAAAAATTCGCCGGGGCCGCGGAGGAGGAGATCGGTTTCGGCGATTTCGAAACCGTTGGAGGTGCGCACCATGGTTTCGAGGCGGGCGCGGGCAACATCGTCCTTTGCGCCCGCTGAGCGGGCGACGTCTTTGGCGTCCGCTGGGCGGACGGCGGTCATGCGGGCCGGTGTGACTAGGATGCAATGGGATTTTTGCGCGCCGCGGCCGATGCGTCCACGAAGCTGGTGAAGCTGGGCGAGGCCGAAGCGCTCGGCGTGCTCGATGACCATGACGGTGGCGTTGGGGACGTCGACGCCGACTTCGACGACGGTGGTGGCGACGAGGATTTGCGCTTCGTTTTTGCGGAAGCGCTGCATGACTTCTTCTTTTTCGTCGCTCGAGAGGCGGCCGTGCAAGAGGCCGAGCTTTAGCTTGGGAAAAACTTCGCGCGAGAGACGCTCGTATTCTTCCATGGCGGCTTTCAATTCGAGCTTCGATTCCTCGATGACCGGATAGACGATATAGGCCTGGTGGCCGGCAGCGACTTCGCGGCGGAGAGATTCCCAAACGCCGGGGAGATGCTGCTCGTTGGTCATACGGGTGACGATGGGCGTGCGGCCGGGCGGGAGCTCATCGAGAACGGAAACGTCGAGGTCGCCGTAGAGGGTGAGCGAAAGCGTGCGCGGGATGGGCGTGGCGGTGAGGACGAGGACGTGCGGGGCGTGGCCATGAGCGGCGGCTTTGTCCATGAGGCGCTTGCGCTGGAGGACGCCGAAGCGGTGCTGCTCGTCAATGGCGACGAAGCCGAGGCGCGCGAACTCGACGTTGTCTTCGATGAGGGCGTGCGTGCCGATGACGAGCTGGGCTTCGCCGGTACGGATGCGCCCGAGGGCGGCTGACTTTTCCGCGGCTTTCAGGCCGCTGATAAGGAGCTCGACACGATAGCCCGCCTTGGCGAGGATGCGTCGCGCGGAAAGAAAATGCTGGACCGCGAGAATTTCCGTGGGCGCCATGAGGGCAGCTTGCGTGCCGTTTTCGATGGCGATGACGGCGGCTTGGAGAGCGATGATGGTTTTGCCGCTGCCGACGTCGCCCTGGAGGAGACGATTCATCGGGGAGGGCTTTTCGAGGTCGGCGGCGATTTCGGCGAGGACGCGTTTTTGGGCGGCGGTGGGCTTGAAAGGGAGGATGCGCTTCAGTGCTTCGCGGATGGCGTCTTCGCGGAGGCGAAAGGCGATGGCGTTTTCCTTGCGAGTAGCTTTGCGGTCCAGCGCGAGGCTGAGCTGGTAGAGGAAAAATTCCTCGAAGATGAGGCGTTGCTGCGATGGTGAACGAAAAGCGTTCAGGGCGTCGAGGGATTCGCCTGGTTCGGGAAAGTGCGTGTGAATGAGGGCTTCGCCGCGCGAGGGATAGCAGAGACGGGCGCGCAACGGCTCGGGCAGGACATCGGGCATTCTTTGATCGATGAGCTGGACGGCGGCGTACATGGCGCGGCGAATCCGCTTGGAGCCGAAGGTGCC
>Ga0210405_10000869_pt1 | contig 37472 bp, 39 predicted proteins | sample IncBWH11MmetaG_FD_155492 | JGI IMG/M metagenome (GOLD analysis project Ga0210405, IMG submission 155492) | Forest soil microbial communities from Barre Woods Harvard Forest LTER site, Petersham, Massachusetts, United States - Inc-BW-H-11-M | ecosystem: Environmental > Terrestrial > Soil >... | reverse complement strand
CCCAAACCATAAAACGCGAAGTAAGCCGCCAGGTCCTCGTAGGACTGATTCTTCGCGCGCAGATCCAGCAGGTAGTCCGTCTGAGATGTCTTCCCGGACATGTCGTTGGTCTCGTCCTGGTGATTCGCTATCCAAACCAATCTTCCCGGATCGCGAAACGGCAGCGGCCGAATCAAAAGCGTGTTCACTACGCTAAAAATCGTGCAACTCGCCCCGACGCCCAGCCCCACAATCAATATCGCAAACGCCGTGAATCCCGCATCCCTCAAAAGTGTCCGAACCGCGTACCGCACATCCCGCCGCAGATTCTCGAAAAACGGCGTTCCACCATTCCCGCCTTGAGATGACGCTCCCGAAGACATTTGAGTAGACACGGACCCTCCTGCGCAATTCCCGCACTTCTGTAGACGACAGAATTTGCAGAAAGTTCCGTCGCCCTATCAAATATCCGAGAAGACCCTGTAGGGGAGGGGCTTGCCCCTCCCTTGGTTCTGGTCACCTCCACCAACGTTCGCCAATTCTCCGTTGTTACTCCAGCACGCCCCCGCCAGTTCCCCCGCGACAACTCCACCCCTTTGCCCTATAACTAAGAACTGGCACTGAACGGCCTAAAACCGGCGATTTCCATGACTCCTGACAAAAAACGACTCCGCATCGGCGTCCTCTTCGGCGGCCGCTCCGGCGAACACGAAGTCTCCCTGGCCTCCGCCGCCTCGGTAATTCGCGGTCTCGACCCCGACAAGTACGAAGTCGTGCCCATTGGCATCACCAAAGAAGGCCACTGGCTCATCGGCACCAGCGCGCAGAAATTACTTCCAGAAGTCCTCCGCACCGGCCAGCGCGTCACCATGAGCGCCGACCCCACCGACGCCGCCCTCGTCCGCCTCGACGGCAGCGCCGGGGGTCAGCGCATCGATGTCGTCTTCCCCGTCATGCACGGCACCTTCGGCGAAGACGGCACCATCCAGGGCCTTCTCGACCTCGCCGGTCTTCCCTTCGTTGGCGCAGGCGTCTTAGGCTCCGCAGTTGCCATGGACAAAGACGTCGCGAAAAAACTCTTACAAGCCGCGAAAATCCCGGTCGTTCCGTGGCTCTGCATCCATCGCCACGATTGGGAACGCAACGAAAACATCATCATTCATCAAATCGAAAAAGAATTCCCCTATCCGTTGTTCGTAAAGCCCGCCACGCTAGGCTCAAGTGTCGGCATGACCAAAGTCCACTCGCGTCAGGAACTCACTCCCGCGCTGAATCTCGCTTCCGAATTCGCCATGAAAATTCTCGTCGAGCGCGCTGTCAACGCCCGCGAAATCGAAGTCTCCGTCCTCGGCAATCACGATCCCCAAGCCAGCATCCCCGGCGAAATCGTTCCTCACCGCGAGTTCTACGATTACGCCGCCAAATATCTCGAGGAAGGCACAAAACTCCTCATTCCCGCCGATATCAAGCCCGCCCAGATAAAAAAATTCCAACACCTCGCCGTCTTGGCGTTTCGCGCCCTCGAACTCAGCGGCATGGCCCGCGTCGATTTTTTCCTCGGAAAAGAAGGCGGAAAAATCTATCTCAACGAAGTGAACACCATTCCCGGCTTCACTTCCATCAGCATGTACCCCAAACTCTGGGAAGCCAGCGGCATCCCCTTCCCTCAACTCATCGACAAACTCATCGAGCTAGCCCTGGAACAACACGCCGAAAAAGCCCGCACCAAATACGCCATCGAACTACCAGCAGGCTCCGCCGGCGCCCTCGAAGGCTAGTCTTCGTCGGCGAGGCGTCCTTGCTATGGCTTCGATTTTAATTCAGAGGAGTGTATCGTAATGGCCCATGCTACGTAGTCATCCCACAGTCGTTTGGGTCCTCAAATACTGGGCGCCAATCATCTTTTTCTTAGGTACTTTTATCTTCTACAAAGTGCAATTCCGCCGGGGGCAATTGTTCATTCTGATTCCCTTGCTCCTCGGTTTTCTTTTTCATGCCTCACTCGCTATTCTTCAAGTGCCTGACGGAAATATTCGCTATCGACGGCTATTTAGGTGGATACAGCTCCCGTTCGATAAAATCGTGGGCTGTGGAGTTCTCTGGGGTGGCGGGGTTGGTTACATCCGACTCAACCGATTTGTCTGGCCGTGGGGAAGGCTCTACTTTGTGTTGGACGCGAACGAAAAGATATTTGGACGCGGAGATTATCCCCTACTCCGTTTCATACAGGAGCACATGAAAGGGAAAACAAGTTAAACTGGCAAAACCGGAGTTGATAAACGCCAATCCGTAGGCTCCCACTGTCCTTTCCTCAAACCATACCGCGCAAGCGTTTTTTTCTACTCACTATTCACCACTCACTACTCACTCTCACCCCTCCCTAGCCATCGCGCCCAGAAAAGGTTAATTTAGATACGCTCAACATACGTTCAATCTGCCTCGCAGGGCAGGAGACTACGGAATGTCACTTCTCGAACCGCCCCCGGACGTACACAAAAAATCTCGGGCCATGATTTTTACAATGACGGCGGCTTTTATCATCGCCATTATTGCCGTATGGTTTTGGCTTCGTTTTTATCCCGAGAAAAAAGCCACGGAGCAATTCTTCAACGCCGTCGTCGCCGGAGACATGAACACCGCCTACCAGCTGTGGAAGCCCGGCCCCGGCTCCAGTTACAAAATGCAGGACTTCGTCGCCGACTGGGGCCCCACCGGCTACTACGGCCCCGTAAAAAGCTACAGCATCCTCAAAGCTAAATCGCCCAACGGCTCAACCACCAGCGTCGAAGTCCGCGTAGCCATCAGCCCGTTCTCACCGATGCCCATTGCCAACAACGACCCCGAAAAAAGCCAAAAAACAAAAGTAGTCAACGTCTGGGTGGACACCAAAGATAAATCCTTCAGCTTTCCGCCGTAGAACTCATTCTTAGTTTGCGTGTGGCACAGCCAATCTTGGCTGTGCACCATATCGCAAAAGCTCGATTAAACCGCACATGCAGGATTGCCTGTGCCACAAAAGAACCGTCCTCCGTCTTTGAGCTTCACCGCCGAATATCCTCCAATGCGTGCTCCAATTCCTCTGGGCCAACACTAGCCGTTCCCAACTTCCCCACGACGACACCCGCCGCCGTATTCGCCAAGACTGCTGCGTCTGGTAAAGACGCACCGGCTGCCACCGCCAGCGAAAGCACACTCAAAACCGTATCCCCCGCACCCGTCACATCAAACACCTGCCGCCCTGTAGCCCCGCGCTCTACTCCGCTCTGCCCGACCCTCGCGTAAGTCACCTCAAAACTTGTCGCTGGAATCTGCAAATATCGCGGTGACGACTCCTCAAATACACTCATCCCTTTTTCGCCGCGTGTGATCACCACCGCGCTGCAACCAAAGTGAGCCAGCAGTGCGCGCCCCGCCTCTTCCAAAGACTTTTCATCGCCCAGCGAGCGAGTGACAAAAAACCCGGCCTCCTTTGCATTACAAACAATCGCCCTGGCCCCGCGATACGCATACAAACGCGAAGTCTTCGGTTTCACGAAAACAGGCACTTTCAACTGGTGCGCCGCGCTCAAAACTCGGTCGGCAAAATCATCCGTGATCAACCCCTTGTCGTAATCAGAAAGCACCAGTGCGTCCAGACTCTTCAATGCGTTGAACAGCACGCTAAGAAGTTTCTTTTCCGTCTCTGGGCGCAAAGGCTCCCGCCGCTCTTGATCCACACGAACAACTTGCTGATGCCGCGCAATAATCCGCGTCTTTACAGTAGTCACGCGCTTCGCATCGGGGACAACTCCCTTTTCGATAATGTTCTCCGCTCGCAACGCTTTCTGCAGAGCCCGCCCAGCCTCGTCCGCGCCGATCGCCCCAAACGTCTCTACATGCGCTCCAAGCGCAGCCAGATTCGCCGCCACATTCCCCGCTCCGCCCAAACACTCGCTCTGCGAAACAAAATCCACCACCGGCACCGCCGCTTCCGGCGAAAGACGCGTCGCCGTCCCCCACAAATACCGGTCCAACATCAAATCCCCAAGCACACCCATGCGCTTCCCGCGCAATTTCGGGATCAGCTTCTTCAAACGAGGCAGGTATTCAGCAATATTGGCAGGCATTCGCGATGTTTTCCGGCTTCCTTATCTCATTACCTCGTTACCTCTTTACTTCGCTTCGTCGATTTTCGCCTCTTCCGGCAGCATCACCGGAATATCATCTCGCACGGGATACACTCTCCGGCAAGTCTCGCACTTCAATCCAGAATTATCCGCCGTCAACTTCACCGGCGTCTTGCAAATCGGGCAAACCAAAATCTCCAACAACTCTTTCGAAATCGCCATGAACATCTCCCTTTTGTGCTTCCAGCCTTCATTTCCGAGCGAATGGTCACTGTATCAAAGCGCCTTCGACACGAGCAACACGGTGGGACAGGCTTTCAGCCTGTCTTCCGCAACCCAGCACGGGCAAGATCAACCATTTCCGCCAAGAAAATCACAGTGAGCAACAGAAGGACTGGATCAATCGGATGCCGATACCGCAAATCCGCATGCGTCAAACAATACAAACAAGGAAAAACCGCAGGAAACACGGCCAGCGGAAACACCGGCGGACTCGTCAATTCCTCAGCTTCGCCCCGCTCCATCTCTGCGCCGACTCTGCGCCCTCTGCGTCTCTGCGTTATCTTTTTCCGTCCCACCCACAAAACAACGACTCCGAACAACGAGCCCACGGCAGTCAAAAAACTAGTGAGCAAAATCCCCCGGATCAACCATGAATTCGTCTCCCGAAAATTCTTCACCGGAGCTTCCGTCCCCATCCAGAAGTCCACTAACTTCCTTCCCGCCAAACGTAACTCCAACTCCGGATGCTCTCTCATGAAAGAAGTCGCGAGATCCCATTTTTCTTGCATGTAAGCCGTCTCGCCGATCTGCGTATATCTCCGAACCTCTTCCGTTCGAGTAATCGACTTCCTGCCGTTCCGCGCATGCTCGTCAAAAATGTCGTTATTGCCAAGCCACAATTCAAAAGGCAAATTCGATCTCACCGGAATAACTCGATGAAACGCCGCGTAATTCCGAATCGTCCACGGCACGCAGCACAAAATCGCGATACCAGCCGCTACCCCGGCCCGTTTCCATCGCTCGCGATTCTCTCCACTCCGGCGAAACGCCACCCAACCCAACAAGAACGGCAGCAAAACCCCAAGCGCCGGATTCGTCATCAGCGCTAACCCCCACAAAACCCCGTACACGCCCCAATCCACCCACCGTTTGGATTCCTCCAGCTCCAATGTCGCCCACAAAATCAAAGCAGCGAGTAACGCCGACAGTGACGTATCCCAAATCCACTCAAACGGCATCATCACCGCGCTTGGAAAAACCGCCCAAAGCCATGCTGCCGCCGCCCCGACTCCCAATCCACCGATCCGCTTTCCAGCAAAGAAAATCGGTAGACAAGCCGCCGAAGAGAACAGTGTGTTCAGCCCAGCGCACGCAAAAAATGCTCGCGCCGTAAACGTCCCGAATAGTTTGAACGTCGCCGCCACAATCAACGGATAAACCGGTGGGAGCCAAGCAGTTGGGCCCGTCTCCGTTCGGAAAACATTGCTGAACCCCTTACCTTGCGCTAGCGCATACGCAATATTCCCCGTCTCCTGCTGAAACGGCACAATCCCCAACACGCCCGGCGCGATCTTCCGCACTTGGTCCCAGGCAAACGCCAAGCGCACACCCATCGCGACGATCACGATAAGCACCAACGATGTCGCCGCCTTGCGAAGAGTGCTCTTCATTTTCGTTGCATCACTTTTTCACGTCGCATTCATCATCCCTTTCGTCCGCAAACAATCTACTGGCTGCAGCAAACTGTGACAAGCGCGCGTAACAATTTCACGCTAGAATAGGAGGGTTATGCTCACAGTCAACAACATATCCATGCGCTTCGGACCCCGGGTCCTCTTCGAAGATGTGACCTGCACCTTCATGGCCGGGCGCCGTTACGCCGTCACGGGCCCCAATGGCGCCGGCAAATCCACATTCATGAAAATCCTGACCGGCGAAATCGAGCCGACCAAAGGCTCGATTTCGCGCCCGAAAAAAATGGGCGTCTTGCGCCAGGACCAGTTTGCGTTCGATCAGTTTCGCGTGATCGACACGGTCATCATGGGCAACGCGTCGCTCTGGAAAGCGCTCGAAGAGCGCGACGGGCTCTACGCCAAGCCCCATGAAGAATTGACCGACGCCGACGGCATGCGCCTCGGCGAGCTCGAAGGCATCGTCGGCGAAGAGGGCGGCTATACTGCCGAAGCCGACGCCGCAACTTTGCTGGACGGCCTCGGCATTGAAAGCTCGCTCCACGAACGCAAAATGGGCGAACTGCAAGGCGGCCAAAAAGTTCGTGTGCTGCTTGCGCAAGCGCTTTTCGGAACTCCGAGCGCCCTGCTGCTCGACGAACCTACCAACAACCTGGACCTCGATTCCGTGCACTGGCTGCAACGCTATTTGACCGAATACGAAGGCGTGCTCATCGTGATTTCGCACGACCGCCATTTCTTGAACAGCGTTTGCACGCACACTGCGGACATCGACTACGAAACGATCATCATGTACGTCGGCGGCTACGACGACATGGTCGTGGCGAAAACGCAGGTCCGTTCGCGCATTGAATCGGAAAACGCGAACCGCGAAAAGAAAATCGCGCAACTTAATGATTTCATCGCGCGCTTTTCGGCCGGTACGCGCTCCGCACAAGCCACTTCGCGCAAAAAAGAAGTCGAGCGACTGCAGACCACCGAACTGGCGCGCTCGAATATTCAGCGTCCCTATATCAAGTGGGACATGAAGCGAAATTCCGGGAAACATCCACTGGAAATTCGCAGCGTCGAAAAATCCTACGACGACCTGAAAGTGATCCCCCGTTTTTCCGCGTCTGTAGTTCGCGGCGAAAAAATTGCTCTCATGGGCCGCAACGGAACTGGCAAAACCACGCTACTAAAATCGCTGGTCCTCAATGCTCCCGGCTACATCGAAGACGACGACCGCAATTTCAAAACCAACGGCGGCGAAGTGAAGTGGGGCCACGAAGTGGCCGTGGGCTACTTCGCGCAGGATCACGGCGAATCCATCACCAAGGGCATGACAGCCATCGACTGGCTCTGGCAGTTCGATCCGAGCGCAAATCAGCAGGAATTACGCGGGCTGATGGGCCAGATGCTTTTCAGCGGCGAAGATGCGCTGAAACCGACGCGGGCGCTTTCGGGCGGTGAATCGGCGCGGTTGATTTTCTGCCGCTTGATGCTGCAGAAACCGAACTTCCTCGTGCTCGACGAGCCGACCAACCACCTCGACTTGGAATCCATCAACGCACTCAACATTGCTTTGCAGCGCTATGATGGCACCGTGCTGCTGGTTACGCATGACCACGACGTGATTGATGAAGTCGCTACGCGCATCTGGCATTTCCACGACGGCAAGATCGAGGACTTCAAGGGCCCGTATGAAGAATTCGCCGTCTATAACGAGCAGAAGAATCAGGCTCTTGTTAGCGCAGCCGCTCAAAAGCGGCGCTAGCTGGCACCCGGGAATTCTTCCAAATATGTCGCCTCTCCAACTAGCTCCAGCTTTGCTCCTTTTCCGATGATGGAAATGACATCGCTCCAGGACTGCAATCGCAGTTCGATCTTGCCAACAACATTGAGCGAAATAGGAATTTCGTTCTCGTAGACAGTGGCGTCCACGGCGATTCGGCCTTCGCGCAGATGGGCGGGCCACTCCGAGAATGAGCCTTCAACTGCAGCACCGCTGATCGTCAGATTGCCTTCCTGACTCCAGCCGCTTCCAGGATCAATGCCAACTCTGCCTTCCGACTCATGAATGTAGAGATGGGAAAAATGCAAGACAGCGTCTCCGTTATCGAGGGACAAAGCATCGAGCACGGAGTCATGAATCTCGATGGCTCGGTTTTTCTGCCTCTCAATCACTGGACGCTGTCTCCTTTCCTCACTACATCCAGGAGGACAGACTAAAAGTCTGTCCCACTACGGTTTTGTGGCGCGGTCGATGAAGCTGGCGATTTGGTTGTGCAGGCTTACACGATCTTCGTCGTGGAGGTACATCATGTGGCCGGCATTGTAATAGTCCAGTTTCACGTTCTTTTGCAAATCGGCGGGAAGGCCGAGGTGTTCCATGGTGAATTCGGTGGCGAAGAACGGCGTGGCCATGTCGTAGTAGCCGTTTTCAACTTGGACTAGCAGCTTGGGGTTGGTGATCATGGCTTGCGCTAGATCACCCTGGACGTTTGGACCGCTGGGGAAGAAGCCGCGACGGCCGCCGCCACCGCGCGTCCAGTTCCATCCACCACCGCCACCAGTAGTGTTGTGATAAATCTTGTCTTTGCCGAATTTCAGTTCATCGTGATTGTAAGCGTTAATTAGCGCGGTGAACGCGCCGCCGACGGCTGGTCCTTCTGGATCCCCTTGCGCATTTTCCTCGAGCAGATCAGCAGTATAACCAGAGAAGCGTGCGTCAATTCGTCCAGTTGTAAGGCCGCGGCTGCGCTGGAGCTCGGCCATGAACTGACCGAGATTCACGCGCAGATCGGCTTTGTTGAGATAGTCCTCGCTAAGACCGGTGAAATAGCCAAGCTTCTTGGCGACAGCGGCCTTTTCGCTTGGAGAAAGTTCGGCACCTTTGAAAAGCGCAGCGGAATATTCGCCTTGCGCATATTTCCTGGCTTCTTCGATGAAGCCGGGCAGGTCCGCAGGACGATCTTTCAGGACTTTGTGATACCACGCAACCGCAGCGTAGCTCGGGAGATAGTAGACGAAGGAGCGGTCGTCACCGGGAGGAAAGGTGATGGTAGAAAGATCGAGCACGGAGGAAATGAGGACGATGCCGTTCAGGTGCACGCTGTCGCGCTGCTGCAAGTAGTTGCCCAGCGCGGCGGAGCGGAAGGTGCCGTAGCTTTCGCCAATCAGGAATTTCGGCGAGTTCCAGCGGTCATTGCGGCTGAGATAGGTGACGATGAATTGAGCGAAGGCTTCGACGTCTTCGTCGACTCCCCAGAAGTCTTTTTCCTGCGCTTTGCAGACGGCGTGACTGTAGCCGCTGCCCATCATGTCGATGAAAACGAGATCGGACTTATCGAGAAGACTTTCGCCGTTGTCGACGAGTTTATAGGGAGCTGGCGGAGTGAACGTGCCGTCGACGGTCCAAGCGCGGCGAGGGCCGAAGGCGCCCATGTGCAGCCACATGGTGGCGGAACCGGGGCCGCCGTTATAGAGGAAAGAGACCGGGCGCATGGTGAGATCTTTCACGTCGCTGCGCGTGTAGGCAACGGAATAGAGCAGGCCGGTCGGATCGCCCTTGTCGTTCTTGAGAAGCGTGGTGCTGGCCGTTGCCTTGTACGGAATCGTTTGGCTGCCGATTTTTATGGTGTGATCGGTTACGGAAGATTCTTCCTTGGTTGCGGCTGCGTCGCACTTGTCTGGCGCTTTGGCTTCTGGCGCGTGGCCTTCTCCTCCCGGCGCTTGCGCGGCCAAGCGCGTCGCTTGTCCCGCACACAAGAAAAACGCTGCGGCAAAAATCCAGAAATACCTTTTCATTGCGTTGTCCCCCACCTGTTGAATTGGATTGTGCTGCATCCCCTGAATCCCGCGGGATTGTATGTTGCCGGGGCGGTGGAGTCAAAGCGAGTCGACCCATCGGCTGCCCTCAGGGCAAGCAGTCGACAGTTGAAAGTCGAAAGGTTCAACCCCAAGACGGGCACGATGTATCGTACCCCTACCGGACTGGCGTGACCTGCGGCGGGCGCGGTTAACAATAAGACCCCTGCCGCTACCGCTTTTTCTGTAAATGCGGATTCTACAGGACTTTAAGTCCTGCGTTTTGAAAGTGCGTATTCTAAACGGGTTATTTGCGAAAATCTTGGAAGTGCGGATTGCAAAGGACTTGGGTCGGAGAGAGTTTGAGGAATTGGCAGGCTCGCCCCATTGGCTGCGCTCCCTCTGTTCCCCAGCGCACACAACGCAAGCAGTCGAAAGTTCCACGTTGAATCGGAAAAGAAAAAGAGAGGAAAAAGATAACACAGAGACGCTGAGGGCACAGAGGTGGCGCTGAGACGACGGAGTCGTCGGAAAGAGACAGCACCTGCGAGACACACGACATGATAGCGCGATAGTTACTGATTGTCATTACGTTTTTCGTGTGTACCGCATGGTCATTCGAACGGAGAGGGTTGGTTCGAATGAGAGGGACGGAAGTTACGGAATAAGAAGGAGTTGGCGGGGAGGTTAGTGGTTTGACACGGGTGTGGAAAACTGTGGAGAAGCTGGAAGACCTACACGGAAGAAACGCTGGTAGGCCACCCGCGCGACATTAGAATTCTCTCGGAAAAGAGCGGAACAGAATTGAACGACCCTCCGAGGTCATAGGAACCGCGCCTTCAAGGAAAACTCTAGGAAGAACGGCGAGGGGAGGGAAACCGCCCGTCCCAGCCCTGGAAACCGGCCAATTTCGCTCCTGCTCGCCGCCCAACATGGCCATCTTAGGGATTGGTTATGGCTTGCGCTGTCCCCTTTTATACAGTCTTGTGCAGGGGCTTGTTGATAGCCTACGGAGGGTCGCGAAAGACCATCGAAAGATGGCGTTTTGGCCCGACTATGAAACCACAAAAAAATAAAAAGAGTGGAAAGAACGGCACTTTTGACCCGCAAGTGTTTCTCGATACGGCGGGAGTGGCGCGAAAAATTGCCGAATACCACAGGCGAGAATCGATCTACACGCAAGGCGACGCCGCGGATAGCGTGATGTACGTGCAGAAAGGCGGCGTGAAGCTATCGGTGGTGAATGGGTCTGGCAAAGAAGCGGTAGTGGCGATGTTTGGCCCGACGGATTTTTTTGGCGAAGGCTGCATGGCGGGGCAAACGATTCGGATGGGCACGGCCACGGCCATTACTCCAACCACGATTCTCGTGATTGAAAAAGAGGAACTGCTGCACGTGCTGCACACGCAGCAAGAGTTATCAGACCATTTCATCCGGTACATGCTGGCGCACAACATCCGGGTGGAAGAAGATCTGGTCGATCAATTGTTCAATTCGAGCGAAAAGCGCCTGGCGCGGACGCTGCTGCTTTTGGCGCGGTATGGAAAACAAGACCAGCCGGTGCGCACATTGCCGAAAGTTTCGCAGGAGACGCTGGCGAGCATGGTGGGAACGACGCGTTCGCGCGTGAATTTCTTCATGAATAAATTCAGGAAGCTGGGTTTTATCGAATATAATGGTAAGATCAAAGTTAACAAGTCATTGCTGACAGTGGTCTTACACGAGTAAAGCCCTCCCTTTCCCACAAGCGGGACTCGATTCGGGATTCGACAGAAAAGCTCAGCGTTCTAAGCGCCTCCAGGGCGCGCACTACTTGGATTGTCACGCGGCGATTCTTCCGCAAGTCGTAGACTCACTGGAAATCAAATGTCATTGCCCAAAATACTACCTCTCACCGAAAACGAAGCAGTGATTGAATTACAGTCTCTCGTGTTGGAAGAGCGGACTGTCTCCCTGACGCCGATCCCGCCGCGTTCCGTGCTTCCCAACCGAATTGCGGTGGTGGGCAACTACCTTCCGCGGCGATGCGGAATCGCGACGTTTACGACAGATTTATGCGACGCACTGCACGCGGAATACGCCACAACGGAGCTGCTGGCGCTTCCGGTGAACGACACCGAGGAGGGTTACGCGTATCCCTCGAGAGTACGGTTCGAATTGTCGGAAGATAATTTAGCTTCTTATAGACAAGCCGCTGACTTCTTGAATTTCAGCAACATCGATCTGGTTTGCTTGCAGCACGAATATGGAATCTTTGGAGGACCGGCTGGCTCACATATTCTGGAGCTCTTGCGGCGCCTGCGAATGCCCTTTGCGACGACGTTGCATACGGTGCTTTGCGAACCGAATCCGGACCAACGCAGGGTGTTAGAGGAAATTGCCGCGCTTTCGGACCGCTTGATCGTTATGAGCCGGCAGTCCGTGGAGATTCTGCAGGAAGTGTTTCACGTCCCGGCCGAAAAGATCGATCTGATCCCGCATGGCATCCCGGATTTGCCGTTCACCGACCCGAGCTTTTACAAGGACGGGTTTGGAACGGAGGGAAAAGAGGTTTTGCTGACGTTTGGGCTGCTCTCGCCGAATAAAGGCGTGGAAAACGTAATAAAAGCGCTGCCGCAAATTCTGGCGCGCCACAGCAACGTCGTTTACATGGTTTCCGGCGTGACGCATCCGCATATTTTGCGGCGTGAAGGCGACAAATACCGGCACTCGTTGCAGAACCTTGCGAAAGAGCTGGGCGTCGAGGCGAACGTAATCTTCCGCAATCGATTTGTAAGTCCGGAGGAGATGGTCGAATTGATCGGGGCGGCGGATATTTACATCACGCCTTACAAGCATAAGGCGCAAGTAGTTTCTGGCACGCTGGCCTATGCGCTGAGCGCGGGAAAGGCAATTATTTCGACGCCTTACCTGCACGCTATCGAGCTTCTGGACGATGAGCGTGGCGCGCTGGTTCCTTTTGATGATCCGCAAGCAATCGCGACAAAAACTGTGGAACTCTTGGACAACGGCACGGCAAGGCACGCGATGCGGAAGCGCGCTTATTTGTACGCGAGAGACATGGTTTGGAGCCGAGTGGCACAGAAGTATATGAAAAGTTTTGAACGCATTTACAACGAGCGGCTGCGAAATCCACGCGCCACATTTTCGGCGCGGAATACGGAAAAGAATCTGGACCGGCTTCCCGCGATAAAGCTGGATCACCTCTATCGAATGACTGATCACACGGGAATGGTGGAGCATGCGGTTTTCGTGGTGCCCAACTATCCGGAGGGTTATTCGACCGATGACAACGCGCGCGCGTTGATCGTGACCACACTTTTGGAAGAGATCGGCGTTCACGCGCCGGCAAACTCGGCAGATCTCGCTTCCCGATATCTGGCTTTCTTGTGGCATGCCTTTGATCCTTCGACCAAGCGATTTCGAAATTCCCTGACATACGAATGCCAATGGCACGAGACCGAACACTCAGAAGACAGTCATGGAAGGGCGCTGTGGGGATTGGGGACGGTTCTCGGCCGCTCCAAGAACGCGGGGTTGCGCGGAGCGGCGGGCCGCATGTTTGAGCTCGCGGTGCCCGCGGCAGTCGAATTCAAGAGCCCGCGCGCGTGCGCTTTCGCGTTGCTGGGAGTACAGGAGTATCTCGACTCGTTCTCGGGAGATCGAGCGGCGCTGAGTGCTTCGGATGCGCTGGCAAATCGACTGCTAACTTCGTACCAAGCTCACCGAACTGAAGATTGGAAGTGGTTTGAAAATAGTCTGGCCTATTCCAATGCGCGATTGCCGCAGGCGTTGCTGCGAGCGGGAGTGCGCGCTGGAAATGAAGAGATGGTGTTGGCCGGACTCGAAGCGTTGGACTGGCTGGTTGCGCTGCAGCGCTGCGAGGTAAAGGGCCATTTCGTGCCTATCGGTTCGCAGGGCTTTTATTCCAAGACGAGCGAGAAGGCCCGCTTCGATCAGCAGCCGGTGGAAGCCTGTGCAGCGGTGTCAGCGTGCTTGCAGGCTTACCGGGCGACGGGGAAGGGCCGCTGGCGCAAAGAGGCTTGGTCCGCTTTCAACTGGTTCCTGGGAGACAACGATCTCCAGATCGCACTGTACGATCCCGCCACGGGCGGTTGTAGAGACGGCCTGCATCCTGACCGCGCCAATGAAAATCAGGGCGCAGAGTCTACGCTGTCGTTCCTGATGGCGCTTCTGGAAATGCGTCATGTGGAAGACCACGACGGCACCGGAAAAAAGATCTGAAGCACCAGACAGTGGTCTTAGAAATCAATCGAAATTGCAGGAGCTCTCTTCCATGAACGTAATCACAATCCCCACGAAGCCCCAGATGAACCAATATGAAACGCTCTTTGAGCGGCATCCCGGCAACCCGATTTTGACGGGAAAGGATTGGCCGTATTCGATCAACAGCGTATTTAATGCCGGGGCAACGCGTCTGCCGGATGGTTCCACGCTGCTGCTTTGCCGCGTCGAAGATCGCCGCGGGCTTTCACACCTTTGCGCCGCGCGTTCAGTGAACGGCGTAGACGACTGGCAGATCGACAAAGAACCAACTCTGGAGCCCGATGGGGAGCGCTACCCGGAAGAAATCTGGGGTATCGAGGATCCGCGTATTACTTACGTGCCGGAACTCAAGAAATATGCCATAGCTTACACGTCGTATTCGCGCGGCGGCCCCGGAGTTTCGCTGGCACTAACGAGCGACTTCAAGAGCTTCGAGAGGTATGGCGTCATCATGTCACCCGACGACAAGGACGCAGCGCTGCTGCCACGAAGGATCGGAGGGTTCTGGGCATTAATCCACCGTCCGATGACGCCGCTCGGGGCTCACGTGTGGATCTCTTACTCTCCTGATTTGCGCTACTGGGGAAATCACAAGCTCATGCTGGAAGCCCGCCGGGGCGCGTGGTGGGATGCGAACAAGATTGGCATGTCGCCGCCGCCGATTGAGACTCCGCGAGGTTGGCTGATGATTTATCACGGCGTGCGAAGGACGCCTTCGAGCTCGATCTACCGGCTGGGGCTGGCGCTCTTCGATCTCGAACAGCCGGAGAAGTGCCTCATCCGCGGGGATTCTTGGATGTTTGCGCCAGAGGCGGACTACGAACGCCACGGAGATGTGCAGGATGTTGTTTTTCCTTGCGGCTATACGGTGGCGGCGGACGGGGATACGATAAATCTATATTACGGCGCGGCCGATTCAAGTATTGCTTTGGCACACGGTAGCATTCGATCGTTGCTTACCTGGCTAGATGCGAACGGGCATGCGGAGCACGCAAACGACCGGCGGCATAAATAGCGGAGAGTGAGTAGTGGGTGGTGAGTAGTTAGTAGTGGTAGGTGCTAGAACTGTTGGGTGCAGGGTCTGACGGCACGACCGACCATTTGCGTGGAAGTTTTAAAGGCGAGATTGCAAGGGATGGCAAGAGTCCCGCGACCTTGGTGATGGTCCCTGCCGCGGTCGAGAATTCAGCGAAGTACACTCCTTAAATAATTTTATGAACAAGAAAATTCGCCGGGATTAGAAAAATCCCGGCGAATTGGTGATTGGTCACTTCCAACCATTAGTTAGAAGCGCGTTTTGACTCGTTGACTGGTGAATGCTTCTCCAACACGTTGACGAGATGGCGGCCTGTTTCCGGAACGCCGGTATGTTCGCCACGCACGATTTCACTTGCCTTCATGGGGCGGCCATAGACGTCGGCACTGGCGTCATCGTCAGGGCGAATGGTTGAGCCTTCGAGGGAGACACCAGCAAAAATTCCCTGTGAGCGCGAATAGCTGAGGATCTCAGCACGCATCCAAGCGTCAGTATCTGCGGAAGCAGTGCGGCCCTTTGGCCCTGCGGCAACGGAAGCATCGCCGCCCAACTTCACCTTGCTGCTGAGGATGGAGTCCATGCCCCGGCCATTCATAACCAGCAGGATCAAGTCAGTTCCTTCTCCGCCGATCTGAAAGCCGATGCTGGCACCTTCAAGAGCGTACATCGCTGGGGCTCCCCAGGCTCCGCGGAAATGCTCGCCGGTGCGGCAAACCATAGCGCCGCGTCCGTACTCAGCGCCGAGCCCGAAAGCCAGCTTTTTGACGCTCGGGATGACGATGACGCATTCGGCCTTGTTCAGAAGATCCTGGGGGATGTCTTCTGGAACGTGAAGAACTTCCTGCATAACAACGCCGCATTCTTCGAGGCGTCTTTGTTCCTTGTTGAGTTTTGCGGCGTACACTGCACTTGCAACGAGCGTAAGACATGCTGCTGTAGCTAAAAATTTCTTCATCACTGACCTCCGATGGTCAAAACATCGTTTCTCATTTTTACTTCTACAAAATCCGTGGTTGAAGAACCTTCAACTCGATTCCATGCGCGAGAGGGTTATGCGTTACCCGACTCTCAGGCGGGCACTCTTGCAGATTCGAACTAAGAACTTTTCTTGCCACCGACGACCAGCAAAGCAATTCCGCCGACAAGCGCGAGCCCGCCGAGAATTGGCGGGATGGGAACACTTTTTTGAGTCTCTGCCGTGACATGCATTGGCCCAACATCCATTACATGATCGCGATGGGTGTAGTTGAAGCCGTGGTAGGCAAGGGCCAGTGCACCCAAAACTATCAACACAATTCCGGCGAGAGAGACTGGTTTCATATTTTCGACTCACGACTCAGAAAATGATCCTTCGGCCCTGAATGACCCCTGGTAGGGGTGTCAGGACGGCCCAATCCAAAAAAATGTCGAAGAACCCAACGAAAGAGAAGGAAGTTGCTAACCCCAAGAGGCAGAGGACAAGTCGGACCGCCGAAATATCCAGAACCTGCTGACCCCGTTTTGCGTTTTCCGCGGTGAGGGTTTTAAGCCGGAACCATTAGGCGGAAACGAGTGGGGGAATCCGCGAAACAGCGCTCTGGCTGCCCTGCACTAAGGAATGTTAGACGAGTTGAGAAGAGGTGTCTGTCCGGTAGTGCACACATTTGTATTTCGTTCCGATATGGGATTCGAGAATGGTTAGGACCGACAGAGCAGGACTGCGGGCATTCTGTTAATTTGGCCGCGGATTTCAGGAGATCATTTAGCGTGGCGAGAGTGGTTCTGTTGTGGAAGCGGATAAGAGTTCGTGGGCCCGGACAACGTAGCGTTTTGGGGCTGGGCCAATGTAGTCAAAGGGAAAGCACGTGATCAGCGTCAGGGTGTGGCCGGTCGTTGCGTTTAGGATTTCCACAGCGGTAGCTGGAACGACTTCGGTGGATTCCACAAGATATTGAAAAGCGCCATCGACTGTCTTGAGAGTGATGGCATCGCCCCGCCGAATGTTGCGAAGCGGACGGAAAAAAGTGTCGCGGTGGCCGGCGAGAACGACGTTACCAAGTGTTCCAGGCAGGGCCGTTTCGGGGACATGGCCGACGGCACGGCGCAGAATTGTGTGCGAATCACCTTGAACGACGATGGCTTTCAACTGAAGACGAGGAACCTGGATTTCGCCAATCACGCCGCCTTCCGCCAGGGGAGGCGCCGGTTCTTTGCTGCTGACATTTTCGAATTTGGATTGTTCGTAAGCTTGATAGGCGTGTGCGTCCACGACAACGTATGCGGCATAGCCAAGAGCAAGAAGGCCAACTGCGAAAAAGAAAAAAGACCCCGCGCGGGAAATGGAGGCACTCCTTCGCCTCGGGCGGGCTGTGGCGCGGTGGGGTGATTTCATGGCGCACTCTTGCCGGACGGCGGGGAAGAATGACTTGCGTCCACGGCAAAATAGCCGGGCCGATAGCGCACGTGAAGTTTGCCGCGTCCGGGCGCAGACACTTTCACTTGAATTTTTCGGAAGGAAGCAACTCCGCTCGGTTTTTCAGGCGCGAAGCCAAGGGTATATTGATCGCGCAGGTCGCGGGCAATAAGAGCGGAGATGCTCGCGATGCTTTGCGAGGGGCTGGGGAGGTAGGAGATCCCTCCGGTGCTCTTACTAAGATGGCGGAGAGCGCCAGGGTTTTCTTCCTGGCCGTCGCCCTGCAAGACGATCGAATAGATTAAGACTTGCGAGCGCTGGGCGAGATCGAGGATCTGCGAAAACTTTTGATGGCTGGCGTTATCGCCGCCGTCGCTCACGATGATCAGGGCTTTTTTCTCGCAATGGCCGAAACGCAGGTGGTTGAGGCCTTCGGCCACCGCATCGTAGAGAGCGGTTCGTCCGCGAGCGGAAACGGCGTTGATTTCCTTCTCGAGATCGTCCGCGCTGTGGGTGAAAGGCTTTCCGCCAAGGATTTGGAGCCAGACATCATCGTTGAAATCGACAACGAACATTTCGTCTTGCGGATTGCTGGAATGAGCGAAGGCGGAAACGGCAGCGATGACTCCGCCAAGCTTGGGACCCATGCTGCGGCTGTGGTCGACGACCAGGCCAACAGTGACGGGAGCGTCTTCTTGCTGGAATAGTGTGATTTTTTGCGGACGGCCATCCTCGAAGACGGTGAAATCCTGCAGAGTCAATCCCGAGACGACATTCCCGTTTGAGTCTGTTACGCGGACTGGGAGTGCGACGAGATCAGAGTTAACAGAAATTGTAGAGGAGACAGCGGCGCTGGGAGGAGGAGATTGCTGGGATTGCGAAAGGCACGTCACCGTCAAGCTAGAAGAGAGAAGAAGAGCGGCGAGGAGATAGCGGCAAGGAAGCGGAGCGAGACTGTGCGGTCGCATGGTCGGAGTCACTTACAAATCTCCTTGCGCCGCCGCTCTGAATGATAGATCAAAGCCGCGGCGCACTGGAGTTTCCTTACGTTTACGTATGCCTTAGCTCGAGAAGCGCTTAAGAGCAAGCGCGGCGCCGAGCGACATCAGGCCGAACAGCACGATTAGAGGGAGCTGGCTGGCGGTCTGTGGCAGTTGCTGAGTTTCTACGACTGGCGCTGGAGCGGTTTCCACAACCGGCGCAGGGGTAGTTGCCTGAACGACTGGAGCAGGAGTTACGGTTTCCGCGGGCGCAGGAGTGACCATGATCGCTTCGGTTACGGGCACTTCTTTCTGCTCCGGAGTTTCCGCAACAATGGGAACTACTTTGATGTCAGTGTCGGCAGCGAGTGCGGGAACTGGTTCTTTCACGATTACAGCCAGCTCGATGGCTCTCTGCTTCGGATAGACAAATTCCTGGCCGAAGTTATCGCCGGGATAAAACCACGCCTTGAGAGCTTCCGGGTTGTCACCCGAGCGCTCCGCAAATTTGACGACGGTGTCGCCGGTTGGTTTGAGGCGGTAGTTGTTGATCGCCAGGACGGTGGTGATGATTTGTGAGCCGTCCGCGTTGAAGATTTGGACGATATGGCGGTCGGCCGGGGAATCGAGCAGGACAAACGTGTAAGTTCCGGCAGGCAAGATCTGCCCGGGGATTTCGATTGGCTGGCTAAAAGTCATTACAGTCTTTTTGTTCGACTCATCCGCACGAGCGCCAGGGGCTAACGTGGCGCCGAGCAGTGTGAGTGCTAACACTGCGAAAATTGTCTTTACGAACTTCATATACATTTCCTCCCAAGATTTTACGAATTGATTTGGTTCTGGAGTAATGAGAGTAGTGCGCGGCGCAGCCAAAGTCTGTGCACTAGAACACACTTTCGCGGTTTATTTGGAATCTCTCCAGAGAAAAGAGAGGGTTCTCCATAGTTCAAGGCCTTGCGTAGGTGGCGATGAGACGGCGTGAGAACGCAATCACCCTTCGGGAGGCAGGCACTGTCTTGCTTGCTAGCTTCACGCTAGCCCACCAAAGAAGAATCGCTGCCAGAACGATCAGGGCAAGCAAGAGGAAAGCTATGCTGAAGAGGGCCAAGGAGACGAGGAGCTCGTGAACATAGTAAGAGTACAGATCAAGACCAACGAGCACGAGGACGATTCCGCAGGTCCATTTGATGAAGTTCTGACGACGCAAAACATCTCCTTGGCCTGATGGCCCTATCTAGGCGTCTGCTGAGACATAGCAGGTGCAACACTCACATTTGGAGCGACAGACTTCAATTGATCCAGAGAAGTCAAGACGCTTTGCCACTGAGTGGGGTCCTTTTTGGTTTCCAGAGGAAGAGAGAGGTCCGAATAAAAGTTCAGAATGTTGACGCGGAGTTCGGGTGACGTGAGATCGAATTTCCGAGCCGTCAGCTGACCCAACAGCTTTGCGTAGGTTTCGTCAGTCAAAGAGTACTCGGCTGCTTTGGTTTCTTTGCCAGTGTCAAAATCGGTGTTCGCAAGTTCCAGAGAGCCTGCACCTACCTGGGTGAGGTAAATGTGATATTGGTCGACGGTCGTGTTGATGCTCTTGAAATACATGTCCTCGGTCTGCGCGGTAGGATTGTTAAATGCCAGCGCTTTGAAGGGGCCGATTTTCGGCATGAATCGCAGGAGAATCGCAAGGAAGCGGGTCTTGAATCCGTCTCTTTTATAGTCTTTGCCCCACTCTTTTTCATAATCGGACCGCGACAGACGATAGAGAAACTTCTCTTTCGCAAAATCAGGCTTCTCTTTCATCATGTCTTTCTCGTGGGTTCGCAGGGCAACTCGGGTCATTTCCGGAATCATGCGGCTGACGGCAAAACGATAGGAGCCGATGGCGAGATCTTCGTGCGCCAACACGTCTTTCAATTCGACGCCGTAAATGAGGGGGAAAGTCCTTTCCAGTAGAGGCTTGGAAACCTGGAACCCGATGAAATCGTGATATTGCTGCGAAGCGTAGCGATTCTTCGCGACTTGAACCATGTCGAAACCGAATTCCGTCTTCAGATGAGCGGTGTGATCTTCGGCGTACCTCACGGAATTGCCGAACTTCGCACGCAGCTTGGGATATTGGATGGCGACGGCGGCGTTGACGGCAGGATGTCCCGCGATATCCGAAGCGTAGTGCGCCAGCGCGCCGAGGGCGAAGGCATACTCGTTAGCGTCCTGGCTCTGCGCGAGAAGTTCTCGGACGAAATCGCCGCTGCGGACGTAGTGAACCAGATTGCTGAATTCCACGCTGCCGAAGGGATAGTAGCCAAGATCCTGGATGACGGCGCCGCCGTAAGCGTAGCTGTGCGCGAGCTTAAGCTGGTCTTCCGTTAGCGCAGGAAAGCGTTTGAGGAGAAGCGGGCTGATCTGGCTGGTCCAGACAAGGTCGACGATTTCTTCGTGGGTAAGAACGGAGTACGCGGGCGAACCACTTGCGCACAGAAGCAGGATGACAAAGAGCGCGGCCAGACGGCTGCCACGTTGAAACCAGCCCATGTGGGAAGCATCTCTCTCGATGCGGGAACTACTTCGTTCTTCGGAGTTCATGGACAAGTTTCTTCGCTTCCTTCATCCTCTCTTTGTAGAAGGACGGGCTAATGAGGACCTTTTTCGTTCCGAGCAAAAGGTCTGTCTTGATCCCTCTCTTTGACAGGAATAATGAGAGCGCCAGATAGGTCTTAATTTCTTTTTCCAAAAACGCGATAGCGTGGCGCCTAGATTCATCCATCACTTACCTCACGCAAGACAGGTGTGGCAAAAGCTAAATCCGACCGAGGAGCACGAGAATTACGACGATGACGAGAATGAGCCCCAGGCCACCTGTCGGCCTGTAGCCCCAGTCCCTGCTGTGGGACCACCGCGGGAGTGCGCCGAAGAGCGCCAAGATTAAAAAGATGATCAAAATAGTTCCAAGCATTGTTTTCTCCTTGCCGAGTGAGTTTTCATGACGGATTCCACTTCCCCGCCCCGGCGAAATCATTTCCCTTTAAGGAGGTTTGCCCCGGGGCGGGGCTATTCGATCAACAAGTAAGATCAGAAACTAAATCACGACGCTGATGGAGAAGCGCGTGCCGGGATAGTACGGGTTGTACATGTAATAGCCGCCGTCGACGTAATCGATGTAGACGTCATCGGTGTAATACCAGCCTGAAGGCCAGGGTTGGACGAATCCAAACCAAAAGCCGCTGTACTGGAAGCGCGAATATCCGCCGACGAGAACAGGATTGCCCATGTGGAAGTTGTGTCCACTGCCAAAATTGGCGCGGAAACGGTCGTCAGGAATTCGGCCGCTGCCCCTTGCGCTCAGACGAAGCGCCGGCTGCGCGCGTTGAGTTGCGATGGCTTGCTGAGTGCGCTGGGGAGCGTGTGAATAGCTGGCTTGCTGTTGATGAGCTGGCTGTTGCTTTGCAGAGTTGTTCTTCTGAGGTTGCTGTTCTTTAGCTTGCTGCTGTTGCTTTTCCGGCGCAGCCTGTTGCTCCTGTTTCGGGGCTTTGGCCTGCTGCTGTTGCTTTCCCGGCTTGGCTTGTTCCTGTTTTGGAGGTTTAGATTCTTGTTGCTGTTTCGGAGCTTTAGCTTGTTCCTGCTTTGCGGGTTTTGCTTGTTGCTCCTGCTTCGGGGGCGGGGCCTTTTCTTCCGGCTTCTCCTGGCGTCCGTTAGCCGGTGCAGCCATTCCGAAAAGCAAGAAAAGAGCTGCTGTACTCATTACTCCAATTGATTTCATGTGTTGTCTCCATTGCATCTGCTCATGCGCCTGTCACTCTTATGAAATGGTGCGCCTAGTGCGTAAGACCCTTGATGGCCGCCCGTGGCCGGCCATCCTTCCCTTCCCCCCAATTCACACGCGTTCGTTACCCGACGCGGATATTCGAGAGGGAATGGAACAATCCAAATACGTTGAGGAGCCATAGAACGACGCAAATAACCACGACTGCGTTCAAGATCGACTTGATACTGCCTGCCATGGGGATGAAACGATTCACCAGCCACAGGAGGACGCCCACGACAATCAGGGCTATGAAAACTTGCATGAGAGGCATAGCGTTTTACCTTTCTGTCCGTGTTGCGAGACACTTCCACGACGATCCCAAGAATTGCTGCTCGCTCTGCGCTGTGCGGAGAACGCGCTGAATTGGTTCCATTCAACGAATGGCCGGACCAGGACCTAAACGAGCGGCACGAATGATGTGTTGTTCGATGTCCTCAGCGCTCATGCGGGTCGAGGTGTTCAAGCGGAAGGGGATGAACTGGCCAACACTGCAGTCCCTTTAATGCAGGGCTATCGTAGGCTTTGCAAAGACGCATGTCTGTTCACTTGTGTACAAGTTTGCGGTTTGTTGCGGCCGGAAAACGATGATCAGCAGCGCGAATCTTGCTCGAAGCGATAAAATTCTGTCGTGGGATGAAAACCTCGAAGTGTCTTTAGTTGGCCAAAAAAGGAGGGACACAGCGAACTGTGTCCCTCTTGCGTTGCGTGAGACTCGATTTGGAAGTTGACTAACTGTTGCCGAGATACTCGACGTGGACATAGGTACCTAGACGAACGTTGTAGGCGAGGTACCAGCCGTCGTGGTCAGGATCCTCGTAGATCACGACCTCGTCGGTACCCCAGTCCCAACCATCGCAGAAGGCGAAGTCAACGGGAGCGACGGTGAAGTAGAAACCGCCGAACCAGAAGCGCTCTCTATTGCCACCGGCAATACGCCACACGTGGCCTTTGCCGAATCCGCCATTGAAATGACCGTGCTCCCAGGGATGATCGAGGTGATAGTGCGCATCATTGGGGCCGGAATCGTGGCCGACCCATTTATCGTTGGTGTGAACGTGAGGAGCGTCGGGATGGCCATTTTTGTCGACGTATTTTGGAGGCGCAGGATGCTCTTCAGGCTTGGCGGGAGCAGGGCCATGCGCTGGAACGTGGCCACCGCCTACGCCGTGAACGGGAGGAGGCGGAGCCGACGAATGTTTTTCTTGCGCGACAGCAGGAACAGAACTTATTAGGAAAAGGGCAAGAACTCCTAGAAGTGATTTCATACGAACCTCCGACGTGATTTGTATTTCCTTGAAACTTGAACCGGGAGTTTTGCGACTTCGTGCCGACTGGGCTTCGATGCTTACACTTGGTAAAACCCAGGAACGCCGCGAAAGTTGCTTTTGTGAACCTTGAACCGTGGTGAAGCAATGCTGACCTTTAGACGCTTGCTGGAGGACATTTGGTTACGAGCTATAGATTTTTTGCGGCGCGGAAAGCGCGGACTACCGTGGCAACGTCGCGTTGATCGGCATCGACTTGGGAGTTGAGATGGCGCATTTCGGCCGCGGTAAGTTTGCCGGAGAGATCGGCTAGGGCGGCGCGGAGTTGAGGGAATTTCTCCAGAGCGTCGCGGCGAACGATGGGAACAGCGTCGTAGGGCGGAAAATAGTGGCGATCATCTTCGAGGGCGACTAGATGAAGAGAGTCGATGAGACCGTCGGTGGAATTGCCGGCGACGATGTCGACTTGGTGATCGACTAGAGCGCGATAGAGGAGGCCAAGGTCCATGACTTTGGGCGAGGCAGCAAAGTGGAGGCCGTAGCGGTCGCTCCAACCGCGAAAGCCGTCGGGGCGCTCGAGGAATTCGTAGCCTACGCCGACGTGCCATTTAGGGGCGATGGGGGCGAGGTCGGACATCGTGCGGAGATGGAGGTTTTGTGCGTCGTCGCCGCGGATGACCATCGCGAAAGTGTTTTCGAAGCCGAGAGGTTCGGTGAGCTCGAGATTGAAGCGCTGGGCGTATTGTTGTTTGACGCGATTGTAGATGGCAGCAGAGCTGTCTGTTCCGGGCGATTCATTGAGAACGGCGGTGAGGGCAGTGCCGGTGTATTCGACATAGAGATCGAGATCGCCGGCGAGGAGGGCTTTTTGGACTAGGAGAGTGCCGCCGAGATTAGTTTTACGATCGACAGGAATTTTAGTGCGGGCTTCGATGTGTTGGGCTAGGAGCTCGGCTAGGATGACTTGCTCGGTGAAAAATTTTGAGCCAATGGTTAGGTGGGGCTGGGCGGGTTTGCGGCAGGCGGTAGGGATGTAAAGGAGGTTGAGGAGGTAAACGAAGTAAAGGATTCGGAGGAGTTTGCGGCGCATGTAGGGTGAGTTTCGCATGAGAAAAGAAAAAAAGATAACGCAGAGACGCAAAGGACGCAGAGTCAGAGCGGAGAAGAGATCAGGCAACTTTGAGGCGGCGTTCTAGTTGGGCTAGGAGGAGGTCGGCGAAGATGGCAAGGAGAGCGGCGGGGATGGCGCCAGCCAGGATGACAGAGTCGTTGACCATGGCTACGCCGCGGAAGATGAAGGTGCCGAGGCCGCCGGCTCCGATGGCGGCGGCGATCGTGGCGACGCCGATGGTGATGACGGTGGCGGTGCGTATGCCCGCGAGGATCACACTTAACGCGAGGGGGAAGCGGACGCGGAGGAGGATTTGAGAGCTGGTCATTCCCATGGCTTCGGCGGCTTCGAGGATAGCGGGGTCGATGCCGCTGAGGCCGACGTAGGTGTTGCGGAGGATTGGGAGGAGCGCGTAAAGAACCAGGGCGACTATTGCAGTGCGGCGACCGATACCGCCGATAAACGGAATGGGAATCAGGAAGCCGAAGAGGGCGAGGCTAGGGATGGTTTGAAAGATGCTCGCGATGCCTAGAGCGACGGCCCGGAGGCGGGGGTGTTGGACGATGAGCATACCGAGAGGAACGGCGATGGCAATGGCGATGTCCATGGAGATGACGACGAGAGTGAGGTGGTCGAGAGTGGCGTGAAAGATTTCAGAGCGGTGAGTGAGGGAAAATGTCCAAGGCGTCATTGAGAGACCCCGTTGTCGCTGGCGAGGCATGCGGTGAAGGCGTGGACTTCGGGGTGGTCGAGGCGGAGAAAATCTTTGGGAGAGCCGAGGGCGACCAAGCGTCCGGCTTGGAGAAGTGCAATGCGCTGGCCGAGAAGAAGTGCTTCACGGATGTCGTGAGTGACGAAGACGATAGTTTTATTGAGGCGGCGAGCCAGAGCGCTGAACTCGCGCTGAAGTTCGGCACGGGTGACGGGATCGAGGGCACCGAAGGGCTCGTCCATGAGCAGGATGGGCGGATCGGCGGCTAGGGCACGCGCGACACCCACGCGCTGGCGCTGGCCGCCGGAAAGTTCACGCGGACGGCGGGTGGAAAACTCGGCGGGGTTGAGACCTACTAGTTGCAGTAGTTCTTCCACGCGGGCGGCAATTCGTATGGAGTCCCATTTTTCGAGAGATGGGACCAGGCCAACGTTTTCGGCGATGGTGAAATGCGGAAAGAGACCTGCTTCTTGAATGACATAGCCGATGCCGCGGCGAAGAAGAATCGGGTCGTAGTCAGAGGTGGCTCGGCCTTCAACAAAAACTTGCCCTTGCGAGGGAATAAGCATCCGATTAATGAGCTTTAAGAGTGTAGTTTTGCCGCTGCCGCTACGGCCGAGGAGCACGAGAGTCTCACCACGCGAGATGGTTAGTGAGACATTTGAGACGATGGGCCGGGCAGGAATATCGTTAATGCAGTAGTTTACGCTGCGAAATTCGATCACGGCATCCGAAGGCGCTGCGGGTTTCGCATTCATTTCGATTGACAGCCTCACGCCACAGGGGGAACATCGTACCCCACTCAGCCTCCCCAGCGCCGAATTTCGGCGCATCCTTCTTGAGGAAGCCGCATCCAAGTTAGGGGGAAAACGCCATGGGAGCCACAGCCACAGCTGTCCGCATAAGGCATGACCTTCACACCCGCCTGTTGAACGCGCGCGCGCAAACCGATGATTTATTTCGGATTGTGCGCAGCGAGGCTATCTACGACAGGCCCATTCCAGAGCGGCACCGAATCATTTTTTACCTGGGACATGTCGAAGCATTTGATTGGAACCTGCTCGCGCAGCGTGCGTTTGGGCTGCAGTCCGTGCAGCGAACGTTTGATGACCTTTTTGCCTTCGGTATCGACCCCGTGGGCGGTGGATTGCCGAACGACGGGCCAAGCGATTGGCCCCAGCGCGGCGAGGTGGATCGCTACAACCAGAGGTTGCGGAGTGAACTGGATGCTGCAATCGAGCACGCGTTGGCGCGGCCGGCCGAAGGACATCCTCAGTTGATTCCCATGCTGGAAGTGGCCATCGAGCACCGGCTGATGCATGCGGAGACGCTCGCGTACATGTTGCACAGGCTACCGACCGATAGAAAAATCCGCGGACCCATTGGACCGAGCTTTGGAGCGCCGCTAATAAAGTCCAGGCTCGTGGAGATACCTGCGGGGAGGACGACGTTGGGGCTGAATCTCGTGACGGGGGATGAATTCGGTTGGGACAATGAATTGGAGCCGCAAGCAGTGGACGTCGAGGAGTTTGCGATCGAGAGCGGCAACGTCACGAACCAGGAATTCTTGCGGTTTATCCAGGCGGGCGGGTATGAGAACCCCGCGCTGTGGAGTGCTGAGGCATGGGCCTGGAAAGAAAAAGAAAGCATCGAGCATCCAGCGTTCTGGAAGCGCAACGGAAATATTTGGATGTACCGGGCGATGTTCGGCGAGGTCCGCTTGCCTCTTGATTGGCCGGTCTACGTAAGCCATGCGGAAGCCACGGCATACGCCAAGTGGCTTGGGCGCACGCTGCCGAGTGAAGAGCAGTTTCACAGAGCGGCATATGGGACGCTCGATGGCCGGGCGGAACGAGCTTATCCCTGGGGCGAGGACGCGCCGAACGCACGGCATGGGAATTTTGATTTTAAGCAGTGGGATCCTGCGCCAACGGGCTCGCATCCGGACGGGGCAAGCGCGTTTGGAGTTCACGATCTGGTGGGCAATGGGTGGGAGTGGACGCGGACGCAGTTCGCGCCGTTTCCAGGATTTGTGGCGATGCCCTTTTATCCCGGCTATTCCGCGAATTTCTTCGATGGCAAACACTACGTGATGAAGGGGGGGTCGTCGCGAACGGCTGCTTGCATGTTGCGGCGATCCTTCCGGAACTGGTTCCAACCGCATTATCCGTACGTCTACGCGGCTTTCCGTTGCGTGGAAGACTAGCAATATAAACCCGGACCCTTGGGAGATGACATGCTGACGCAAAGCCTTCCGTTGAGACATGTGTCCGAGTTCGCGGCCGATATACGGGAAGGTTTAACGAAAAGCGGACAGCGCGAACTGCCGTCAAAATATTTGTATGACGAAGTGGGCTCGGCCTTGTTTGAGACGATTTGCGTGCTGCCAGAGTACGGTCTGACCCGCGCGGACGCGCGGCTGCTGGAGAAACACGCGCGCGAAATCGTGCGCCTGCTTCCGTCGCCGGTGCACGTTGCAGAGCTGGGCAGCGGAAGCGGGAAAAAGACCCGTTGGATTCTGGAAGCGCTTTCGCGGCGGCAGAAAACGTATTACTTTCCGATCGAAATTTCTCCTTCCGCGCTGGCGGCATGCGAAAAAGAATTGGGGCAGATCGATCTGGTGAGCATCGTTGGATATGAGCAGCCGTATCTGGAGGGGCTGCGGGCCGTTGCCCGCGGACGCGCCGACGGCGACCATCTGCTGGTGCTGTTTCTCGGGAGCACGATCGGTAATTTCGATCGCGACGCAGGCGAGGAGTTTCTGCGGAGCGTCCGCAATATCTTGCGCGAAGGCGACGCGCTGCTCTTGGGCACGGACTTGGAAAAAAGCGTCGAAGTTCAAATGCTGGCATATGACGACCCTGCAGGGGTGACCGCGGCGTTCAATTTGAATTTGCTCGCGAGAATCAACCGTGAGCTGCGCGGAGACTTCGATCTGGCGAATTTTCGGCATGAGGCACGATGGAACGCGATCGAGCGGCGTATGGAGATGCACTTACGGTCGACCTGCCGTCAACGCGTGGAGATTCCAGCCGCAGGACTTCGGGTGTCGTTAGATGAAGATGAAACGATCTGGACGGAGAGCTCGCACAAATACCGGATTGGGGAAGCAGCCGAAATGGCGAAGCGAACCGGGTTTCGGTGCGAGGGCCAGTGGGTGGATGCAGAGTGGCCGTTCTCCCAGAATTTGCTGATCGCGGAGTGAAGCAGAGTAAACTCGGAGAAAGCTCCTACCTACAAGACGGATTCTAAAAAGATTCGATGCGCCAGACGAGACGCGCGAACCACGGTTCTTGCGCTACCAAGGGCGGATGCCAGATCGCAAGGATCTGAGAACCCTGGTAAACGCGCTCGAAACCTTCCTCGGATTCGGAAACCGTTTCAATTGGCGCGACCCAGAATTCCTTTGCGCCTGGCGCATGCAGCGTGATGCGCACGCGCTGCCAGCCGTCTTCCATGCGAAGTAACGGGCCAGGCAAAACGCCGCTGAAGCGGAGATTTTGCGGACCTTTCGGTGTCTCAAAAAAACGGTCGGCCTCAGCGGGCGCGAGGAGATTGATAATTGATTCGATGCCGACCGCAATGGGCTTCGCGAGAGAGTTCTTCAGCTTCAATCCAATCTCACATCCGACTTCGCAACCATTCGGGGCGGGACCGAAGGAAAAACGTTTCGCCAGGGAAAGCCGCGGCGCGGGAGACCCATTTTTCGCGGCCACCTTCAATTCGTCTTCGCGAATCAATTGCGCATCGTTGGCGGAGGAGGAATTGACGTGAAAGGCCCTGCCGGCAAATCCAGGATCTTCCTGTAGTTCCAGCGTTTCATATTGTGTCTGCGTGCGAGTAGGGTCAAAAAGCAAAGTGCGAAATGCATGGCGTGGCCAACGGTCGTAGTGGAGAAAACGTTCGAGGCCGGGCTCTTTGACAAGAGTTTGCTCGTGTATCGAGGAGACGGCGCCCGGTACAGTGGTTTTCGCTGCTTCGCGCAAGCGCGCGTGGTAGGCCTCTGGCCTGCGTTGGATGGAGTTGATCAGTGTGGCAGCGGCGGGACGAAAGTCAAACGCGGCGAGAGTGCCGCCGTCCGTGGGTTTGAGCAGCGCTTGATATTCGGAAGCGGTGAAGAGGTGCTCATGGGCACCGTCGGCGTCGTAGTCCAGCAATTCGACACGCGGTACGAGGGCGCCGGCGGTATGGCGGTCGGCGATGGATTCGGCTCGAATCAAGCTGCGCCACAGTTCGGTGCGGAGGTGCGGGGCGTATAAACCGCCGAAGATGCCGTGCCAGTAGGCATCATTGCATTGGGCGCGCAAGAGCATGTCGCGCGCCTGGGCAAGCTCATCGTTGGCTTTCGAACTTGAGTGGCGCATAGGCACTGCAGCGATGCGCGCGGACACACGCAGCATTTTCTTGTGGAGCAAATTTGATTCGGCGTACTTGCGGAAGAAGCCGCGCCAGGAGCCGCCACGGAGGAACGAAAGCACTTCGGGGCGCGCACTAAACTCTTTCTGGACGGCGTTGAAGCGCTGACGGACACGCGTGGGCAGCACCCACTCCATCATTTCGGTGTAGGAGGCGGTGGGAAGATCGGCGCGGCCCAAGGGGGAGTGATCGGCGAGGTATTCACCCGGCGTCGATACACGCAGCCAGGAGGAATTCTTCTCGAGAGCGGTGAAGAAATCTTCAAGCCAGCCGTCTTTGTAGCAGTGGCCGTTGGTGCCGGGCCACACGCCGAATTTTTCCATGTCGTCGCCCATCGATGCCATGCCGCCGGGATGCAAGGCGGCCGCGTCCCGCAGGTACGTGATGACATCTTCGACTTTGCCGAAGGGAATGAAATAGCGGAGCGCTTTCTGACCGGGGAAGAGCCAGACGCTCTGGCCGCGGTCTTCGGCGATATAGGCGCCGAAGAGTTCCTCTGCTTCAAATCCGGCGGAAAGTAAATGAATGTCGTCGACGAGAGTGTAGTTAACGGCGGCTGCGGAAAGCGCCGAGGGGAGCTGTGGTTCCCAAACGCGCTCCGCGATCCACGCGCCTGTTGGACGACGGCCAAAATGCTTTTCGAGATAAGAAGCCAGGCGGATGATCTGTTCACGCTGGTCGTCGGGCGGAATGGAGACGAGGATGGGTTCATAAAAGCCGCCGCCGACAAGCTCGACTTGCCCGGCACTGACGAGGGCTTTCAGGCGCGTGAAATATTCAGGACGATGTTCTTCAATCCAGGTGAGAAGCGGGCCGGAATAGTGCAGGCCCATGTGCACGCCGGGATGCTTTTCCAGGAGTTCGATGAAAGGCAGATAGGAATCTTTGTAGGCCTTTTCGAGCACGTGGCCGAAGTTGCCGACGGGTTGGTGGGCGTGTATCAGAAGGACGAGATGAAAGCGTTCTGGCATGGGGACAATTCTGCTCTCAAACATCATACCGTGTGACGCGACATTTCGGATTCATGAGATGCAAAATACGCTAAAGGCGCACTTTTCTTAGACGCGACTGGATGGCCCAGAGGCACAGGCGGCGGAGATTGACACTCCTTCGCGCGTATGAAAGGCTTACCAAAGAATCGAAAATACTATGCGAGTGACAGCAAAAGGCGAATACGCCACACAAGCGGTGCTGCACCTGAGCCTGCAGTATCCCGAAGTCGTGACCATCCACGAGATTGCGCAGCGGCACCATATTCCCTTGAAGTATCTAGAGCAAATCCTGCTGGAATTGAAACGCGGAGGCATCCTGGAGAGCCGGCGGGGGGTGCGCGGAGGCTATACCCTGGCGCGAGCGCCTGAACAGATTTCCGTGGGGGCCGTGTTACGAGTCGTCGACGGTGCCTTCGCGGAGTCCAGTTGCGTGCACAACGAAGCGATGGGCGGAGTGTGCGTGGAGGGAGAAAGCTGCGGACTGAAGCAGATTTGGAAGGATGTGCAGGGAGCGGTGGAGAAGATATTGTTTGCGACCACATTCGAAGAAGTACGCAAGCGGACGCTAAGCAGCGGGGCCCGGCGCGCGGAAACAGCGCGGCTCGAAACCTGATTAAAGCAAAACGGCACGCGGAAGCGTGCCGTTTTGAAGGTTGATTCCACTAGAAACGAATAAGCCTGCTATTTCGCGGTGTAGAAATCTGCGTTGACCGGCGTGTAGCTGTTCCACTTCTCTGGCAAGTCCTCCAAAGCGAAAATCGCTGTCACCGGGCAAACCGGGACGCAGGCGCCACAGTCGATGCACTCCGTGGGATTGATATAGAGCTGAGTGACTTTTTCATGCTCCGGTTCATCTTTGCGAGGGTGGATGCAATCGACGGGACAGACATCCACGCAGGCGGTGTCTTTTGTGCCGATGCAGGGCTCAGCGATTACGTAAGCCATTCAAATCTCCTTTGCTCGGACAATGGGCCGAGAGCGGTTCCAGCGGATGGAAGCGCCCGGCGGAATTTTCTTATACCACGCCCCTGCCGGGGCCAACAAGCGACTGGATTGATTGTACTGTGCGAGGGGAGGATTCTCAACTTTCGCACATGCAGCTAGAATGGTTGGGGAAGGTATATCGATGAAGATACGGATGACCATTGTCGCAGTGACTTTATTTGTCGCCGGGACGGGCCTCGTGGCTCTTGCCGCGCCGCAAGCCAAGACGCCGCACGATCCCGAAATGATCGACGCGCAAGGATTCCAAAAGATACTGGAACAGAACCGCGGCAAATCCCTTCTGGTGAACTTCTGGGCGACGTGGTGCGAACCCTGCCGTGACGAGTACCCAATGCTGAACGAACTGGCGAAGCAGTATGCGCCGAAGGGGCTGCAGGTGGTTGGAGTCAGCATGGATGACGACGGCGACCTGATCTTGATGCGGCGGTTTCTGGCGCGGTACAAACCGATTTTCCCCAATTACCGCAAAACCGCTGGAGCTGAGGCGGCGTTCAGGCAGTCCGTGCTCCCTGGATGGACTGGGTCGATGCCTGTGACCGTCTTTTATGCGAAGGACGGCAAGCAAGTAGCCCACTTTATTGGCGAGAAGGGCCGGGAACAATACGAAGAAGCGATTCGCGCGCTGCTAGCGGGCGGCAGCGTTGCTTCGCAATAAGAATAAGGCTTCGACTTAAAACGACCAGGGGAGCGGCAATGCTCGATACGAAGGGCAATCGAATTACTTATTTTGGACACAGCACGTTTTCACTGACAACACCCTCGGGGCAGATGGCAATCATCGATCCGTGGGTGATGACGAATCCCGCGTGCCCGGACGCGCTGAAGACCGTGCCGCGGCTGGACGTAATTTTTCTTTCGCATGCACACACGGATCACTCGGGCGATCTGCTTGCCCTGGCAAAGCAGCATAAGCCGAAAATTGCGGCCATCTTTGAGACGTGCCTGTTGATTGCAAGTAAGGGATTTGAAAAAGAGATTTGTCCGATGGGCAAGGGCGGCTCGCAGAAGGTAGGCGAGTTTGAAGTGACGATGACCCATGCTTTTCATTCGAATTCCTGGGATGAAAATGGCGTGCGGCACTACGCAGGCGAACCAGCGGGATTGGTGATTCGGATGCCCGGGGGCTTCACGATTTATCATGCGGGTGACACGGCTTTGTTCGGAGACATGAAATTGATCGGCGAGCTGTACAAGCCCGACCTCGCAATGCTGCCGATCGGTGATCTCTTTACGATGGGACCGCGTGAGGCGGCTTATGCGATTCGACTGCTCGGTGTGAAGCACGTCATTCCGATGCATTATGCGACGTTCCCAGTCCTAACGGGGACAGTGGAAGGCCTGCGGCAGGAGACGCGGGACATCGCGGGGCTAGAGATTCATGCTCTTAAGCCGGGAGAAAACCTGTGATTCGCACGGAGAACCTGCGTAGCGGCTATATTCAGGACGACGTCGAGCAATATCTCTATGAACTTCTGCCGGAGCGGGACGCGGTCATCAGCGAGATGGAGCACTATGCCGCAGAACACCGCGTGCCGATTATTGGGCCGGCGGTGGCGCGTTTGCTCGCGCTGTTTGCGCAGGTTTCCGGCGCGAAACGCATCTTTGAGATGGGCTCAGCGATTGGCTATTCGACGATATGGCTGGCGCGGGCTGCCGGACCCAGAGCGAAAGTACACTACACGGACGGAGACCCTGCGAATGCAAAGCGAGCAGGCGATTATTTCAAGCGGGCCGGAGTGGCAAAGCGGATTAACGTGCATGTGGGCGACGCGCTCGAATTGCTCAAGAAAACTCCCGGGAAATTTGACTTGATCTTCAACGACGTGGACAAACATCAGTATCCCGACGCGCTGCGTGTGGCGCTGCCGAAACTCAAGCGGGGCGGCTTATTCATTACCGACAATACGCTCTGGTCGGGCAAGGCGGCGCGGCCTGCAGCTCCAAATGATACTGCGACGCGCGGCGTGCAGGAATTTAACCGACTGGTGTATGCCTCGAAAGAACTGTTTCCGGTGCTGATCCCCCTGCGCGATGGCGTGACAGTTTGCCGAAAGGTTTAGGTAGTTGAGCAGCCGGGCTCTTTTTCCATTGCGACTCCGCACTGTTTCCTTGCAGGCACCATCTTCCGTCCACGGTGTCTAACGCCCAAGTGGTATTTGTGAGGTTAGCAGGCGCTATGAATCGTCGCCATGTGACTTGGATTCTAGCTGCCTCTTCCATTGCCTTTGTGGCTCTTTGTTCGTTGGGGATCATTTGGAGAGCGAGTGGAGATACTTCAAGACTTGGAGCCCTCTATAGGAGTGAAAAAGGCGACACTGGAATCCCAGGCCTTTCAACATGGTATGAAGCGCTTTTAGTGAATCACGGCAAGATGCCTGTGCGGGTCCAAGTGTGCGATTTTATTGACGACTCAGGCGCCCGCGGCGCAATGGTAGCCTATGCTATTGAGCAGTTTGATCCAGCAAGTGGTAAGTGGAACATGGTGACAGATCTTTCCAATGCCAAGGTATGTCACCCTTACCCATTGGGCTGGGTAAGCACACAACTGAAGCCAATCTGGTTGTGGCCAGGACACGAACTATCTACCGGAGAAGAAATCACGGCAGCTCGAGGGTTTCATCGCGGAGATTCCCTAAGATTTGTAGTCTACGCCGACTTTCATAATTCGGCAGGACCGCGCCCTCAGGGATTTGCTACGTCGTCATTTACAATCGACGAGGAAATCCTGGGAAGCCCAGATGGATACCGGGTCAAACACTGATTTGCGGGATCTAGACCATGTTTATCGGAAGAAATTTCGCAGCATGAAACCGAGATTGGCGGGGCGCTCGGCCAGCCGGCGCATGAAATACGGGAACCAGTCGTTGCCGTAGGGAATGTAAACGCGCAGTCGATAACCGTCCTTTACGAGCATGCGTTGCAAATCAGTCCGCACGCCGTAGAGCATCTGAAACTCGAAGTCATCCTTGGAAATTTTCTGGGCGGCTGCCCAACGAATCGTTTCCGCAATCATGCGCGGATCATGTGTGGCAATCCCGTGGTAGAAGCCGCTGGGCAAAAGAATCTTCATCAAGCGTATGTAGTTGAAGTCCGTGTCGCTTTTGCGGGGATACGCAACATCCGGCTGCTCCTTATAGGCACCCTTGCAAAGTCGGATGCGGCAGCCACAAGCGAGTAAATCCTGGACGTCAGTTTCGCTGCGGTAAAGATAGGACTGGATTACCGTTCCGATGGCGGGATTCCGCGACCGCACATTTTTTACGACGTCGAGGGTGCGTTGGGTGTACGGCGATCCTTCCATATCAACGCGGAGAAAATTCTCATACCGTGCGGCTAATTCCACAATGGACACGACCAGGCCCTGGCAGAAATCGACATTGAGGTCCAGCCCGAGCTGGCTCAGCTTGCAGGACACATTTGCGTGAAGATTTTCCTTGTGGATACGCTCAAAAACCTCCAGGTAGGCGTCGCGCGCGCGTTGAGCGTCGGAAGTGGTGGCGCAGTTTTCGCCCAAGTAATCAAGGCTTACGAGCATCCCGGCATTATTGCAGGCGCGGGCGGCTTCTATGGCTTCGTCGAGCGTTTCGCCGGCGACAAAGCGGCGCGCCATACGGCGCGTGGTGCCGTTGGAGGTAACCCATTTGGCGAAGCGTGGACTCTCGGAAAGTTTGAGAAGCGTCGCGCGGAGCATGCAATATGATTATGCCCGTGTAAATCTCTTGGGACTAGCCCGTGTGCTCTTCCAGGAACTTTTCGGCATCCAAGGCAGCCATGCAACCGGAGCCCGCGGCAGTGACAGCTTGGCGGTAGCGATGATCCTGTACATCCCCCGCGACAAACACGCCGGGGATGGCCGTCAGAGTGCCGTGTTTAGCTATCAGGTAGCCGTTGGCGTCCATCTCCAGCTTGCCTTTGAATACCGTCGAGTTTGGATCGTGGCCAATGGCGACGAAGATGCCGTCTACCGCGATTTCGCGGGCTTCTTTCGTCTGAAGGTTGCGCAGGCGCGCGCCATCGACGTGGCCTTTGGGGGAGAGAATCTCCTCCACTGCAAAAGGAGTAAGAAACTCGACCTTTGGATTGGCCCTGGCACGGTCAATCATGATTTTGGAGGCGCGAAATTCGTTGCGCCGGTGGATGAGATAGACCTTGCTTGCGTAGCGCGTCAGGAAGTTGGCCTCTTCCATCGCTGAGTCGCCGCCGCCTACGACAGCGATGGCCTTTTCGCGGAAAAAATAGCCGTCGCAGGTCGCGCACGTCGAAACACCGCGCCCGATCATCTCGCGTTCACCCGGCAAGCCCAGCAAGCGTGCAGTGGCCCCAGCTGCAACGATCAGCGCCTTAGCTTCGTAGGTGTCTTTGCCGGCCGTGATCTTGAACGGCCGTTGCGTGAGGTCCACCTCGTTCACGGCGCCTGCTTTGAACTCCGCGCCGAATTTCTGCGCTTGTTTGCGCATATTTTCGATTAGCTCCGGGCCCAAGATGCCATCGGGGAAGCCGGGATAGTTCTCGACATGCGTCGTGAGAGAGAGCTGGCCGCCCTGCTCGTGGCCATCGATCACTAGGGGTTTCAAATTTGCGCGCGCGGCGTAGATCGCCGCTGTGAGGCCGGCGCAGCCACTGCCGATAATCACTACGTTGTGCATTCCCATTATCTCCAAACAATTAGATTCAGCAGCGCGCCTGTTCGATTCATCTCGCGGATACACTCTGCGAAACAGCTCGAAGCTCGGTATTGTAGCATCCCCTCCCTCTCGAACCGGATTGCGAACCGTCCAAATTGGAGAAGCCTCTCAGCCGCGTCGCGTTGACGGTCGCCGAGCGGCAAAGCTATAGTCACAGCCATCGGCGAGTGGCAGATCGAGGTTGCCCGAGGAGAGATTCAGATGGATCCACGCTATCCCATTGGAAAATTCGCCATGCCCGCGCAAGTGACGCCCGTCAGACGTCAGGAGGCCATCGACGAGATCGCCTCAACGCCCGCCAAGCTGCGCGCGGCGGTGAAAGATCTGACTGATTTGCAGCTAGACACACCGTATCGCGAGGGCGGATGGACCGTGCGCCAGGTCATCCACCACGTTCCGGACAGCCACATGAATGCGCTTGTCCGGTTGAAGCTCGCGCTCACAGAGGATAATCCGACAATCAAGCCATACAACGAAGCAGCGTGGGCCGAGTTGGCGGATTCGAAATCGGCGCCCATCGAGAGTTCTCAGACTCTTCTCGATTCCGTGCACGCGCGCTTTGACCGTTTGTGGCGGTCATTGCAACCGGAGCATTTCGCGCGTCTTCTAATGCACCCGGAAAATGGCGAACGCAACGTCGACTGGCTTCTATTTCTCTATGAATGGCACGGCAAACACCACACGGCGCACATCACCGAATTGCGAAAACAGAAGGGCTGGTGACCGGCACGAGTGGCGCAGGCCGAGGCGGCTCGTGTAGGATGATTTAGTACACGAGGAGAGCGCATGAGCCGACCATCAGGGATGTACGCGATTTTCGAAACGTCGCAGGGAAACATCGTGGTGAAGCTTCTCGAAAAGGAAGCTCCGAAAACCGTCGAGAATTTCGTTGGACTGGCCGAGGGCACAAAAGAATTTACCGACGAGAGCACCGGCAAAAAACTAAAAAAGAATTTTTACGATGGACTTGTTTTTCATCGCGTGATTCCACAATTTATGATTCAAGGCGGCTGCCCGCAAGGAACCGGCCGCGGCGGCCCAGGATATCGGTTTGCGGATGAGTTTCATCCTTCGCTGAATCATTCGAAAGCCGGCAAGCTTTCCATGGCCAACGCAGGGCCGGGCACGAACGGCAGCCAATTTTTCCTCACCGTGGCCGCAACTCCGTGGCTCGATAACAAGCACTCCATCTTTGGGGAAGTGATCGAAGGACAAGACGTGGCG
>Ga0210405_10000867_pt1 | contig 37480 bp, 39 predicted proteins | sample IncBWH11MmetaG_FD_155492 | JGI IMG/M metagenome (GOLD analysis project Ga0210405, IMG submission 155492) | Forest soil microbial communities from Barre Woods Harvard Forest LTER site, Petersham, Massachusetts, United States - Inc-BW-H-11-M | ecosystem: Environmental > Terrestrial > Soil >... | reverse complement strand
GGGGGCATACTGGTTGGTCTCGCCGCCGAGAAATCCATAGAAATACTCGAAGCCGCCACCGCCGGTGGGCCAGCTGTTGAATGGACCCATCGGGCTGGTCTGCCAAACGGGAACTTCGTGGCATTTGCCGAACTGGGCTGTGCTGTAGCCATTCAGCTTCAAGGTCACTGGCAGTGGTGCTTTGTTCTTGGGCAAAACCGAGCAATAGCCGGGCGCCGAGGAGGCGATTTCGGTGATCCCTCCCATCCCGACGGAGTGATGGTTGCGACCCGTAAGCAGCGCTTGCCGCGTCGGCGAGCAGAGAGCCGTAGTGTGAAAGCGGTTGTACTTCAGCCCGCCGGAGGCCAGCTTCTCAAAGTTGGGGGTCGCACATGGCCCGCCGAAAGCGCTGGACGCGCCGAAGCCAACATCATCGAGAAGGATGATCAGTACGTTGGGCGCGCCCGCAGGCGGCCGCAACTCCCGGATGGGCGGAAACTTCGTGTCCGGGTTCTTGGCGTCGTAGGTCGTCAGACCCACGTGCTGCAGATCCGGGATGGGGAGAACCGTTCGTTGAAGCTTGTCTTGCTCACTCATGGTGTTGCTCCTTTGCAGAGAATTTAAACTCGGGCGTACTGACTCTTCTTTACTTCTCCGTGCATGAATGTTGCTTTTTCAGCTGTCGACATCTGCATGATCTCGTCGGCGAAACGACCGCGATGTAGGAGGCCGGCCATAATCTTCATCGTTCCATCGATGTGGGTAAAAAAGGCCTTGTAGCCGGCGCACAAGTAATTCAATCCGTCCTCGCCATCGGGAGTCTTGATAAAACGATTCTTGGGACACTCGCCGTGACAGGCAAAGCGCACTTCGCATTCCCGGCAGTAACGAGGCAAGGTGTTCTTCTTGTCTTGACCAAACTTGATCTGTTGCGGTGAGGCGAGCAGCTGGATCAAATGAGTTTCGCGAATATTGCCTAGCTTGTGCGCGGGCTCCACAAAATGGTCGCAGGAATACAAGTCGCCGTTATGTTCCAGAGCCACCGCTTGTCCGCAGGTTTCGGCAAAAATGCATACCGCGCCGGGAACTCCAACCCAATTGGCCAGGGCCGAGTCAAAATGCTGGATATAGATTTTTCCAACATCCGCTTTCACCCACTCGTCAAAAATAGCGATGAGGAACTTCCCATACGCCTGCGCGTCGACAGACCGTTCGGTGACCAGGTTGCCCTCATTGATATAGAGTGGCCGGTCGCCGCCCGGCCGTTCGCTCCAGCCTAAATTGGCAATCGGCAGCGTGGACGCACTAGCACGCTCGATGATCGGGATGAACTGGATAAATTGCGCGCCTAATTCATCACGAAAGAAACGGTAAACTTGTAGGGGATGGTCTTGATTTGCGGCGTGTACTGTGCAGAGGATATTGAAATCGACTTGATACTTCTTCAGAAAATTGACGCCGCGCATCACCTGATCGAATGAACCAGCCCCGCCTTTGTTCACGCGATAGACATCGTGCAGTTCTTTTGGCCCATCCATACTCAGACCGACGAGAAAATTGTTTTCCTTGAAGAATGCGCACCATTCGTCGTTGAGCAGCGTGCCGTTGGTCTGAATCGTGTATTGGATTTTCTGCTCGGGGCGTTTTAGTTCGTTGACCAGATCAATGGATCGTTCAAAGAAGTCCAACCCCATCAATGTCGGCTCACCGCCCTGCCAAGCGACATCCACATCCGGAGCCCGATGACTTTCCAAAAGCTGCTTAAGATACGTTTCTAGAAGATCTTCGGCCATTTGAAAGCGGCTGCCGGGGTACAACATTTCCTTCGACAAAAAGAAACAATACTTGCAATCGAGATTGCAGATAGCACCCGTCGGTTTGATCAAAACATGGAAAGCGGGAGGGGCATTTCTTGGGAAAGTAAGGCCACCGGTCTGATGATCTGTCGCTGGACTATTCATATTTTCTTTCCAACCAGCACGAGCCGGTTAATCGGGCCGCGCAGCACCAAATACGGCACGATCGCCAACACGAAGGCCACGATAACCATCTCTCCCGGATACACCGTTGAATGAACTTTCACTTGGTAGACGACGTCGAGAATGATCGCGAGGATAAAAATCTTGCCTACGGACTTCCATCCCTCCTTCACCAGTTCTTTGCGATGCTCCGGAGTAGAAAGCAAGGACCAAAAATACGCGGGCTTTCCAGCTTTTGCGTCTTTGACCCCGTCAATCACAGCGAAAATACTCGCCATCAACGGCTGGAAGATAAACCGGAAATGAAGCGGGCCGTCCAGCCGGGCGAAAAAATTCTCAATCATTCTTTCCCAAACCCCCATGGCTCAAGCCTTTCCAGTTCGTGCCACTTGCCACGGCCAGCAGCCTTCAGTTTCCACCGTGATGGACCAGCTCAGAAACGTTCGCACGACAATCAACAAACCCAGCGATATGATCCCTTCCCGTGTAGGTCTGACCGTGACCGTCCGGATGATGTCCGCGGCGACCAGGAATTCCAGCCCCAGTTGCAACGCTTTTCCGACGAAGATTTTCAGCCGGTCATAAGCGTCTGGATTTCGCTGCCTGAGATGCAGAAGGCCCCGGATGGTTGCGTAGGGGAAGGCGAGCCCGATCACCGCCACGCCCAAAAACTCAAGCCCCTCCGCAATCAGCTCAACGCCCTGGATGACTGCATTTGGTTCCATCGCGCACTCCGCGAGTGATTAGAAAACCTCTCTGTGAATCAAAATCGTAAAAAGCAAAAACAGTCCCAGAAGAACGGAGATTGTTCCTATAACAAATACAAAGCGACTTCGTTTGCGGCCGTGTACCGCACCGATACTCTTAACTAGGTTGTGGTACTCGATAAGGCCGAAGATCAAAGACATCGTGCCGAGGGCAATTAAGGATATGCCAAACCGCCGAGGGCCTTGCGCACGGAGGACGTTTGCAGAAAGGCTTTCTCTTACGTAGAGAAGGAATTTATAGATGGTGAAACCAAAAGTAAGCATGGACAGACCGGTGCGGATCCATGCCATCAGAGTTCGCTCGGCGGCCATAAGCGTTCGCTCGACGGCCAGGCCGGTACTCGTTGCTAAAGTAGCGCCCTCTGCAGGCAATGCAATTGTGGTTTCCGCTCCTGCTGCCACCGTTTGCTCTCCCTATAACGCTGTTCGTTCCGCAAAGCGTGCCCGCAATCGTGAATTGGTAGGTTTGCTTAGCCTCCGTGCAAGCCAATTCTCTCTTCAAACTGAAGCACCTATGGCAGTAGCAAGCCGCACGCCAACGTATACGCACTCCCCACCTCTTCTAACGCAATGAAAACACAGGCTGTTGATGAGAAACTGCGCCTTGTTAAACTGGGAACGCGCCCGACATTTCGGAGCCACTCCGAAATGCCGTAGCGAGACAAACTGGTCTCAATGTTGACCAAGTGGAGTTAGTTCGACTGAACCGAAGTTGGTGCCGGCTCTGGGGATTTTTTCCTTTGAGGCTTGCGCGAGAGGATAATCCTCCAAGCGATCATTGTAGCGATAGTTGCCGATGCGTTGGCGCATACGTAGAGAGCACGGTGAACACGAGCCAATCACTGCGCTACCCCAGAAATAGCCTCCAAAGGGGCCACGCCTCGAGGCTAGACGAGCCTATCCCGTAAAGTCGTTAGCTGCCGATCTTTGCGCCAATGATTTCGCCGGAGACGACGATCTCAACGCGACGGTTCTTCTGTCGCCCGGCGGGAGTGTTGTTGTCTGCCACCGGATTGGTTTTGCCGAACCCCTTCGCCGTCACCGTACTATCAGCCAATCCCTGACTGACCAAATACTCGCGCACGGTATCGGCGCGCTGTTGCGACAGCTTCAGATTAAAGTCATCGCTGCCAGTGCTATCCGTATATCCTTCCACGGCAAGATTCAGACCTGGGTGAGAGAGAATGATTCCGGATAGCTTGGCAAGTACGATTTGGGCTTCCGGACGCAGGTTGTATTTGCCAGCAGCGAAGAGTACATCGCCCATATTGACGACCAACCCGCGAGGGGTATCGCGAGTGTCCAGGACGCGATTGAATTGCTCCAGGAGTTGGGCGCGCAAGTCTTCGGCGGCCTTGCGGCTGCGTTCCGCATTGGCCTGTGCTGCGGCTTCTTTGGCCTTCAGCACATCCCGTTCCGCCTTCGCTTTTGCAGCAGCCGCATCGGCTTCGGCCTTCATCTGAGCTTGCTTTGCGGCAGCGAGCTCGGCCTGCCGTTGGGCCTCCGCGTCGCTTTGCCGCTTGGCTTCGGCCGCTTCCGCGGCGGCCTTGGCTTCTGCTTCCCCCTTGGCCTTCGCCGCGGCATCCGCCTTCTCGTTCGCTATGCGTTCCGCTTCTTTGCGTTGCTCCGTAAGCAGGCGGGCATCTTCAGCGAATTGGACAGTTTGGCGAGCATTCGAAATGACCACCTTTTTGTCGTCCTTCCGCGTGAGAGAGTTTTCTGCGATTTGCAGGCTGCCTTGCGCTTTGGAGAAGATCTCCGGCGCATATTTATCCGCTTCACGCGTTTTAGCAATTTCCAGAGCGTTACGCGCTTCATACATATCGAGAGGAACGTTTTTGAGATCCAGTGTCAGTGCCAGGGGGTTTCCCATTTTCTGGTATTGGGTACGCTTCATGAGTGGGTAGTTGTTTACGGTGAATATCTTCCCTTTGGTGCCTTTCTTGAGCTCATTCCGTAGTGCCAACGTTTCGCTCGGCTGGCGCACAGCAAAATAGGGTTCCGCCGTAACGAAGAGAGAAAATGTCTGGAACGGCGTGGTGGCACTCAATTTGCCTTTGCCGTCTTTGTCGATGAGAATCTCGCCGAGATTGTTGGTCCGTCCCTCCGGAGAGACAGCCCAAAGCACGTACGTTAGGAATTCCGTCCCCAAAGTGGAGGGTTGCGCCATATTGTTGACTTCAACCTCAACACTTGTAGTCCCCGAGCGGGCCTCGACCTTAGCTTCGCCATTTCCTTGCGGCGTCAGATCGGTGCCTTTAAGATCCACTTTCGTGCTCTTCCCCACCGGATACCCGATGGCCGTCACGGACTTCGTGATGACATCGGAAGCGGGAATCTCCTGCTGCGCTTGCGCTGGGGCTGCTCCCGGCGAGATGCAAAACACCACGAGAGGCAATAGTGTTGCCCGAATTCGCATGTCTGGATTCCTTTTCGGGCTAGAGTTTGTTGTAGCCGGAACTCGTAGTCCTGATCTGAATCTGTTTTGCAGTGGCGTCCAGAATCGTCTGGGCGACATAATTCGTTCCGTCGGGCAGGTTCTGGAAAACAACTTTCAGAGTGACCACATCAGCGGGTGCATCGAGGTACGTATTCACATCGTAGCCCCGGATCTTTTTCGAAGCAGTATCGAAGGTCAGCTTCACGGCATCTCCCGGTTTGGCATAGTCGCCAAAAACAAGCGTCACGATTCCGTCACCGGATGGCTGGATCGCTGCCTTGCCGGCTTGATAGGAATCCTGCATCTGCGAGCCCTCGGGCGGCACGTAGCGTTTAATTAGAGATGCCACGCGCTCCATGTAGTCCTTCATTTCGTCAGTTTTCTTCTCGATGACCTTGCCCTTCAAGCCCCGCTTTTTCTCCGGTGCGGGCGTGCTGCCGATCTCCGTTTTCTGAACCTTCCCATCCGGGCCGTATTGGCATTGTGACTGCTTCGTGGATTTGGTTTCACCCTTGAAAATCATTTCCATTTTCTCCGTCCAGGTGTACTGGTGCAGAGCTTGCTGGTTTTGCGCCACGGACTGTTTGAGAGCCGCCACTTTTTGCTGGAGTTCCTGTTTTGCCCCGGCATCCTGCGAGAAAACCGGGGATACGAGTGCCAATACAGCCAAAGCGATGACAAAACTCAGAGCACACTTTTGAAAAGTGATTCGTTCCATTGAATCCTCCTTGCGATGTCCTGCCCAACCGAAACCAATCGGCCCGTGGGCCCGTTCGAGGGGAATTGGAACGGGCCCATGGCTGTGTGGCCGCTTGACTACTTCTTGGCCGGCGGTGGAAAATTCTTGAGCAGCTTGGCTACGGCCTTATCGAGATTCTTCTGCCTTTTATCCGGATCTTTGGGGGGATTCAGGGTCTTAGTGGCAGATCCCCGCCAAACGAGCTGCTTGCCTGCTTGGTCATAGACATCGAAACCTAGCGTTCCAATCTGAATCGTCGTGCTCGATGCCGAAGCCATGCCGCCACCCATGCGCCAGCCAGGGCCGCCAGTGCCGTAAGCGTTCCACTGCTTTTCCTGGGTGATGGAGACTTGGTAGCCGACATAGAGGTCGGCGGTGTCACTGTCAGATTTGGTGAATCCCTTTGCCGCGAGCTTCGAATCAATCGATTGTCTAATTTGCTGGTCCAGGATCTGGTCCGGGGTATCCGCTCCCTCGATCTTGACCCACTTGTAGGTCTTGAACTTGGAGAAGTCCGTACCTGGTGCGGAATTGTAGGTTACGTCCTGCGCCAGGACCGATCCGCACGTGAACAGCATGATGCCCAGCAGCACCGCGAGTTGAACCACGCCTCTGCTACTTTTTTTCAAATTCATTGTTCCCCCTCTTGGAAAGGGTGTTGACCCTTAGGAAGTTGCCAAAGAAGTCCCACAATGTCGCCGCTGCAATCAACCCTGCGGAAGAATCACAATTCGATTCCTCTTCGTCCCGCCAGTGTCAAGAACCAAGCCAGCTGTCTCAGTTCGCCACCGGTAGCGTGGTCGGTACGCTGATCGTGAACTCCAGGAGCGTTTCGCTGGGGACGCGGATCGACTGGCCCTTTGTGGCCGCAGACGCACCCGCGCCGACAGTCGCGCCGATGGCCGCCCCCTTACCGGCGTTGCCGCTGATGGCCCCAATGGCCGCTCCTAGACCCGCGCCGCCTGCGGTCTTCTTGGCAGTCGACGCACCGGAGCTCGAGCCCTTCTGCTGAAAGCCGCTGGTGCTAATGGGAACTGCGGCGCCATTGATCACGATGTTGCTGAGCTCCAGTTGCAGTTCGGACTTTCCCGCCATCCGGCCCGCGTTGGAGGATTTAGTCACTTTGCCGTGAACTGTGGTGCCCTTGCGCGCCACGATGACGCTGTTTGCCACAAGATTCGAATCGAGGGTCGCAGTGAAGAGTGCCCCCGTCTGGGTCTTGCTGGTATCCAGGCTGTCCAGCATGCGGACGAGGAGGCTAGTTCCCGCCGGGACGATGACCGATGTTGGCTTCGGTGGAGGTGGAGGTGCAGCCGCTGGCGCTGCCGACGTGGCGGCAAAGGTGATGCCTTCGACATCGGTCAGGGCATACGTCTTGGGCTGGCCGTCGGGCCCAATAAATTTGATCTGACGTGTATCGGCGCCGAATAGGGTTCCCTCCACTTTTTGGCCGGAGCGCAAGCGCAAAGTATCAGCGCTGGCGCCTGTCACTATGACGAATGCTGCGAGCAAAATTAAAAACGCGCTTTTTTTCATTGTTCTCCAGTCCTTTCGTGAATTCATTGATTTTCCCGGCTTATTTCCCCACGATCGGCAGTGACGAGGCGATCTGGAGATCGATCACCATGAGCATCTGGTTTTCGACTTGGAGGAAACGCGCGGCGATGATTCCGCCGAGCTGGTCGCGCATCTTCTCGTAGTATTTTGCTTTGAGGATCGTGCGCTTGTTCTCCAACTCCAACGCCAGCCTTACCAGTTCGTCGGCCTTTTCATCGGTCATGTTCTGGAAGTTCTTCGCGTACTCCTGGATCCCCGCGAGTTTCTGGTCGTTTAGTGTTTGAAGCTCGAAGTCATATTCGCGGTAGATCGGCCAGAACTTTTCGGCCTGCTCATCCGTAAGCTGCATGAGTTCCACGAGAATGGCTGTCTTCTTCGTTTTTACGTCGGAGCGCAAAAGTTCGACGTAGGCACGAATATTGGTTTCTTGTGATTCTGTATTTGTGGGTTTGGTATTTGTCTGTCGGGCAAAAACACCCAGAGCACAAAAAAACGCTCCGGCGAATGCCACCGCGAGAATCCACTTCATCGACTTCATCGGATAGACCCTCCTCGTTGAGTCGGTTGCGACCCGGACCACCCTCGGGAAAGCAGCAACCCGTAGGCCAAAGGCAGATTTAGGCGTGTCGTGGCTAGAAGTAGCTTAGATTTGCGAACTTGCGAGGATCCCGCTATCAACTGGGGCCCTCAAGTCTTTCTAATGTGCCCGACATTTCGGAGCACCCCCGAAATGTCGGAGTGAAATCGTCCATTGCGTTCCTAACTGGCATATTTCTAAGGTTGACTTTAAATTTAGTCAAACGTATAGTTCGGGCGACGTAGCTCCAGGCTACCATTCGGCCCCGCAGTTCACTCATTACACGGCACCTCAGAAGCGAGCTGCAGGATAGAAAGTCATGAAAGCGAAAGCCCAGCTCGACCCCACTGGACTCTCAGCCTCTCCAGCGCCAGCCATTTTTGAAGCCCCCCAAGCTTCGATAACCAGCGATAAATCGTCCGAGGCAATAGCCGGACGCCCCGATGTACTAAGGAACGTGGATGCTGCTTGGCTGTTTGAGTCCTCACCGGATGCCGTCGTACTTGTGGACGCGCAGGGCCGGATCGCGGTCGTAAACGCCCAAACGGAAAGGATGTTCGGGTATCGCCGCGAGGAGCTGGTTGGCGAGCCCGTTGAGAAGTTGGTTCCCGAACGGTTTCCCTACAGTGCTGCGCCACATACTCGTCCCCTGCGGGCAGGACTAGACCTATTCGGACGACACCGGGACGGCTACGAGTTCCCCATAGAAATTAGTTTGGCGCCGCTGGAAACCGAAGAGGGGGTGCTGATTTCCAGCGCCATCCGCGATGTCAAAGATCTCAAGCGCACACAGGAACTTCAATCCAGCCTGGAATTCGAAAAACTGATGTCCAGGCTATCACAGGCCTTTCTCAACCTGCCCGTGGAGCGCATAGACAGCGAACTCAACAACGGTTTGAAAGATCTTGCTGAAGTCTTGGATCTGGATCGGGTCAAGATCAACCTGTTCGGGCCTGACCATAAGAGCAGAACTGTCGCCTATATGTGGTCCCGACCGGGAATTCCACCGCCGCCGCCCGAGAAAATCATCAATGAAGCATTTCCTTGGTTGTCGCGCAGCATTGCCAGCCGCGAGGTTTGCTGCGTGTCCGCGCCAGAGGACCTGCCCGAAGAGGCCTCGTCCGAACGCGAGTATATGCTCTCTATGGGCTTGCAATCGTGGTTGGAAATCCCGCTGCTAGTGGGAGGGGTACATCTTGCCACGATAGGCACAGGAATATTTCGCAGGCGGCAGTCGTTGAGCCCCTCTTTGATTTCACGATTTCAACAAGCCGGAGAGCTCTTTGCCAGCGTTTTGGAGCGGAGACATGCAGTCGAAGTTCAGCGGGAGAGCGAAGAACGCTTTCGCACAGTCGCAAACACGGCCCCTGTGATGATCTGGATGTCTGGCACCGATAAATTGTGCACCTTTTTCAATCAGGGCTGGCTTGCGTTTACGGGCCGCACAATGGAGCAGGAGTGCGGGGAAGGATGGGCCTCGGGTGTGCATCCTGAGGACCTGAATCGTTGCCTGCAAATATACTCCGAGGCATTCGACGCCCGGGCGGAGTTCCGGATGGAGTACCGCTTGCGGAGCTCTGACGGAGGGTATCACTGGATTTTCGACTCCGGGGTACCAAGATTCGAATCGAACGGTGCATTTCGCGGCTATATCGGCTCCTGCATCGATATCACTGATCGAAAGCTGTCGGAGCAAGCGCTCCTCGAAACGACCGAGCGGTTGGCCGAGGCCAATAAGCAAATTGCGAAACTAAACCAACGGCTCGAGAAGGAGAACGTCTATCTTCGAGAAGAAGCACAACTGGAGCACCATCACGATGAGGTGATTGGCGATAGCGAGAGCATTCGGCGGGTGCTCAAGAGAGTTGAACAAGTGGCCTCCACCGACTCCACCGTACTCGTGCTCGGCGAAACCGGAACCGGCAAGGAGTTGATCGCTCGCGCCATCCACGAACGCAGCCGTCGCAGAAACCGTGTCATGGTGAAAGTGAACTGCGCGGCGTTGCCCGCCAGCCTGATCGAGAGTGAGCTGTTTGGGCGCGAAAAGGGAGCATTCACTGGCGCCCTCACCCGGGAAATAGGCCGCTTTGAGCTGGCCAATGGCTCAACGATACTTCTGGATGAAGTCGGGGAGTTGCCCGTCGAACTACAATCCAAACTTCTGCGCGTGCTTCAAGAAGGGGAGTTCGAGCGGCTGGGCAGCCCTAAGACAATCAAGGTGGATGCGCGCGTTATTGCGGCCACTAGCAAAAACTTGCAACAGGCAGTCCGGGAAGGCAAGTTCCGCGAAGACCTCTTCTATCGCCTCAACGTCTTTCCCATCACGATTCCGCCCTTGCGCGAGCGGCGGGAGGACATTCCGCCGCTGGTATGGCATTTCGTGAATAGCCTTAGCCAGCGAATGGGACGCTCCATCGAGACCGTTCAAGCTTCAACGATGGAGGCTTTCAAGAGCTACTACTGGCCGGGAAATGTCCGCGAACTCCGCAATGTGATCGAACGCTTCCTGATCACAAGCACAAATACAGTGTTCCGAGCGAAATTGCCAACTGATGAAACAGCACCTGCAAGCGTCCACTCTCAAACCTTCGAAGATGTAGAGCGAACCCACATTCTACACGTCATGGAAATGGTCGGCTGGCGCGTTCGAGGTGAGGGTGGCGCAGCCCAGATTCTGGGCCTGAAGCCAACTACACTTGAGTCGCGGATGCAAAAGCTCGGTATCGTCCGGCACAAATAATCTACGACATTTCGGAGCGTCTCCGAAATGTCGGGCTGCTGGCCAGCAATCTATCTTCCCTCCCCATCGCGCCGGGCACCGCAAGACAGTGCAGGCTCAAGCCTTAGCTCCAGGCACTCTTCATGTGCTGTTCGGAAGTCTTCTTGCACTTCTAGTTAGTTGGAAAACGGGACCTCTTGCGTATGGCAGCTAGGTCCAATGGCGGGGGTCCTGGTCGTAAAGGCGAATCAAGTTGATTATCGAGAGAGTACGGATTGTGGTAGCGCCTAGACAATCCGAACAACTGCGTCGGGCCCTTCTTGCCTGGGCCGGCCCTACCTCCGTAGAGTCTGGCTGTATAACCTGCCGGATTCTTCAGGAGAGCAGCGACCCACAGGCCTTTTACTACCAAGCACAGTGGAAGACCCAAGACGACTTGTTGCGCCATATTCGCACAGAGCATTACAAACGCCTCCTCGCCCTAATGGACTTAGGCACCGAGCCGCCGCTCGTCGAGTTTCATACCGTGGCGGAAACCAAAGGTTTGGACTTGATTGAGCACACACGAAATGTCCCTTGAGGAGCAAGGCCCCGCTCACACGCGGTCGGAGACGATGCGAGGCCTGTGCGCAAAAGGATTTGTGAAGGCTGTCGAAAGAATAAGGAGGAAGCAATGAGAAGCTGCAAAGTCATGCTGGGCCTGTTCGGTACGTTTTGTGTGTTGGCCTTGAGTACGCGAATGGCGTATTCGCAAGAGAAGGCCGCCCCGAGCACGGTTCAGGTGCACATGGTTATCACGGATCAGGGGGTCAGTGACAACAGTGAAATTCCTGCTCTTCGACCAGAGAATGTGCAGGTAAAACAGGGCAAGAATGCCCTAAAAGTGGATCAGTTGATTCCGGCCCAGGGAGACAACGCCGCGCTCCAGTTGTTTATCTTAATCGACGATACGTGTGACACCGGCCTTGGAACGAACCTCAATGACATCCGGGATTTCATCAATGCTCAGCCTGCGTCAACCCTGGTCGGCGTGGCCTACATGTCTAACGCAACTTTTCAGATCACTCAGAATTTTACCGCCGATCATGGCCTTGCGGCCAAAGCACTGCGTCTCCCCCGGGGAACTTTGTCATCAATGGATAGCCCTTATTTGTCGCTCATCAGCTTGGTGAAGAGTTGGCCCCAGCAGAAAGTGCGACGCGAAGTTCTGATGGTGTCTGACGGGATCGACCGCCTCCGGGGAGGAACGTCTCCGGGGGGCCAGATGTCTTCACGTGGTCGTATGGGACCCCCATCTTACACGATGCCCACCATCAGTCCGGATGCGGACTCGGCAAGCACAGCTAGCCAGCGCTACAGTGTCATAGTTCACTCCATTTATGCCACCGGCGCTGGACGCCTTGGGCGGAACGCCTGGGAAGCACAGCTCGGTCAATCCGGTGTCGCCAAAATCGCTGATGAAACCGGAGGGGAGTATTTCGCGCTGGGAACTCAAAATGCGGTTAGTTTTAAGCCCTACCTGGAGCGCCTACAAAAGATTTTCGACAACCAGTACTACCTCGTGTTTCAGGCCGTACCAGGGAAGAAAGACGGTCTCCAGCGGGTGAAGATCTCCACCGAAGCGGCGAACGCCGATATCGCGGCTGCCGACAATGTGTGGGTTCCCGCAGGAAAATAAGGGGACGTAAAGAACCGTGATCGAGCTCCTAACACGCGAATGGAGGGGGCGAAGCTCTACATCTCATTGTCACATTATGCCGCAATTACTGTGGATATTCCTTTCAAGGAACCGCATGCAATGGGGGGCAGCCCTTAAGGCCAATTGAAGATAGCCCGTCGAACGAGTTCATTGAGAATAGGATTAGATAAATGCGGACCGAAGGAGCGCGGCGATGCAGCATTCACAATTAAGCGATGGAAGAGATCGATTTGACCGCCGGGCCTTTTGCAAGGTTGCCGGCGTTGCGACTGCTGTCGGAGTAGTAGAGGCAAGCGTGGGAAGCGTGTTGGCCTACGCAGACCTCACCAAGGAGCAGCGTGACAAGATGACGGCGGACGAAATCATCCAGCAGATGAAAGCTGGCAACGAGCGATTCCGGTCGGGCAAACCGCGGCATCGCGATCTCATGCGCGAAGCTAAGGCGACCGCGAAGGGACAGTATCCTGCCGCGATTGTCTTCAGCTGTGTTGACTCGCGAGCACCCGCCGAGTTGATTCTCGACTTTGGTATCGGCGACATCTTCAGCGGTCGTGTGGCAGGCAACGTTGCTGACGAGGACGTATTGGGCAGCATGGAGTTTGCTTGCAAAGTGGCAGGCTCGAAAGTCGTGCTTGTCATGGGCCACACCGCCTGCGGCGCTATCAAGGGTGCAATTGACGCTGTGCAGCTTGGCAATCTCACGGCGTTGCTGGCGAAGATCCGTCCGGCTGTTGAAACCACTCAATACACGGGGGAGCGCTCGGCCAAAAACTACGCGTTCGTAGACGCTGTGGCCCGAACGAACGTGTCACTGACTATCGCCAACATTCGGGAAAAGAGCCCTGTGCTTCGGGACCTCGAATCCATCGGCAGCATAAAGATTGCAGGCTCGATGTACAACCTCGAAACGGGAGTCGTTGAGTTCCTCGCGTAGCGGTTATGCACACTTACTTGACCTTCGGTTTCCCCTTGCGCAGAAGAATCCGCCTTAGAGCAAAGGAGATCGGCTGAATGCCTTTCTGGAGCTCTACAACAGTGCGCACTCGCGGGCAAGGGCTAAGATGTGATGCTCGCCGCCACAGGGACAGCTTCGAGTAGGATAACTAGCTCGAACTGGAACCTTACGGAATCGACCTGGTGCGCCTGGCCATTGTTCGCAAAGAGAAGTAGGCAGCATGGCTTGCAGCGCTTCCATTCTGACGTTGCACCGGCCCCATGGCTAATTTCATACAAGCAAGCGCTCTGCTGTTGATCGCTACCGGCGCTCTGTCTGCGTTCGCGCAAGAAACGAAGCTGCCCGAGACTACACCGGAGAAGCAACAACAGTCTCCTCCGCAGAAGTCGGTTGACGAGTCCGAGCAGTCAACAGCTCCTCCCCAACAAGAAACGCAGCCGAAAAAGAACAAGAAGCTTGGACGGGGTGCAATCGTGGTCGCGCCTCTCCCGATTTCAAGCCCAGCCCTCGGTTCGGGAATTGTACCTATACTTGGCTACATCTTCCCTTTTAGTTCGAAAGACAAAGTTTCTCCCCCCTCCGTTCTTGGAGTAGCCGGTCTCGTTAGCAACAACGGCAGTCGGGGCTTCGCTGTAGGGGGGCAACTCTACCTGAACCAGAATACGTATCAGATTGCGTCTGGTTTCGTCCATGGTAACGTAAACTACAACATATACGGCAACGGAACTGCGGCGAACCTTAAGCTACCCCTCGAACAAACCGGCGAGGCGTTCCTTGGGGAGTTCCTGCGCCGGGTTGGGTGGAAATTCTTCCTGGGTCCTCGTTTTTTGACAGGACATGCGTTTCTTACGCTCAGGCCCAGCTCTGTCAACGGCGTTCCTATCCCGCCCGACCTCGGGATCCAAACCAACCTCACGGCTGTCGGCGCCCGGCTGACCCGGGATACTAGGCCCAATCATTTCTATCCGTTGAGCGGAACTTTTTTTACTTTCACATCTGATTTCTTTTCCCAAGCGTTAGGAAGCAAGTACTCCTTCCAATCGTACAGAACTCAATTCGACAAATTTTGGAGTTTGAGCAAGAATCAGGTCATCGCCTACGACACCAATTTCTGCGGCACTGCCGGCCAGCCTCCCTTCTATGGGAACTGCATCTATGGGACGAACAATGAATTGCGAGGCTATACAGCGGGGCGCTACTTCACTCGCTACATGCTCGCAACACAACTGGAGTATCGGCTTGCCTTGCCAAAGAGGTTTGGCCTAGTGATATTCGGTGGTCTTGGTGGAGTCATCCCCGGGGGGAGTCAATTGTTGCAGATAGTGCAGAGTAGCCACTTTCTGCCCGACGGCGGTGGTGGGCTAAGGTTCCAATTAAGTAGGAAATATCACGTCAATCTTCGTGCCGACATCGCCCAGGGCAGGGACGGTCACACGTTCGGCATGGGAGTTGGCGAGGCTTTCTGACCGCCGCCGTTTAGGTGTGCTGCGCGCTCTAGAAAATTCCTCTGTCGCTTGCTCGGATTCTATAGTTCGGCGGAACTCCGAAATATCGGGGGCTCTCCGAAATCTCGGGCAAAGCAAGTCTTGGCGCCATCCTTGCTGCCCTAGAGACCTGTCGCAATCGAAAGAATAATAAGCATTTAAGAGCCTGACGACGAGGGCGTCGCGGTCGGTATTAGCCGTGCTGGTCCAACAGCAGGGCTTGCGCCCCCCATGGAGAGCGACGTTGTTCTATCGCAAAGCGAATCGCCGCAGCAGGGAATACGACATTACCAGAACTGGCCGTCAGTACTTGGCACTCGGCGCAGTCGCGGTCCTGCTCGCGGCCTCGCCCATCTTTGCCCAGAAGATAAAGTCCGATTACGACAAGTCAAACGATTTCGCGCGCTACAAGCGTTATGCCATCGGCAAGAACTATCTCCTCACGCGTCAGCGGCCGGATGACCAAGCGTGCATTGACAAGGTACTGGTCGAATCGCTTAACCGCCAATTGCAGGCGAAGGGCTTTGTCGTAGATGAAAATCATCCCGACTTCCGGATCAAGTACGAAGCAGGCGCTCTGACCGAAACCGCCACCTCGGCGCAACCCAACATGCTCAACGGGGGGACGCCGGGCCCGTCTTGGGCTTCAGGCAGTCTCGGCGGCGTTTCCCTCGACGTGTGGACTTCTACCCTAGCCAAGTTGAAGCTCACCGTGACGGATGCCGCCTCGGGGAAGCCCGTTTGGACGGCGCTTGCTTCACAGAAGATCCGAGATCCCCAAAAGGCTATGAATGACCTCAACAGGAAAGTGGATGAGGTCATGGCTAAGACGCTGAAAAGTTTTCCGCCTGCCCCGAAACATAAATAGGCGCAGGTGGGCAGAATCAGGTAGTGATAGTGCAGCAATGGAATGAAGACCCGTTTCGATGGGGCGCGCCGCTGACCATCTGGTGCCATCGGAGGCCGTCGCGATGTTCATGACGAGGGAGAACTAATTTACATGGATCCGGTGATTCCAGATTTTCCGTTCGCCGTGAGCATGCTGGTCGGCATGCTGATCTGCCTGGAGATTGGCCGTCGCTTGGGAATCCGCAGCCTTGCGAAGGATCCTCAGGGGGCCATGTCCGGGCTCGGCGTCATGCAAGGTGCAGTGTTCAGCCTGTACGGACTGCTGATCGCATTCACTTTTTCCGGCGCTCCTGCCCGGTTTGACGCGCGCAGACACTTGGTTATTGAAGAGGCTGATGCGATTGGTACGGCATATTTGCGGCTGGATCTTTTGCCCGCTGAAGCCCAACCCGCAATGCGCGAGCTATTCCGTAAGTACGTGGATTCGCGGCTGGCAGCTTTTAGAAAGTTGCCGGATCTCGAGGCAGCCCTGGAGGAACTCGCCAAGTCCGAAAAACTTCAGATGGATATCTGGACAGGGGCCGTGGCCGCCTGTCGTTTGCCGAGTTCGAATTCTGGTGCAGACAAGCTCGTCCTCCCCGCGCTGAACGAAATGATGGATCTTACGGCCATGCGAACGATGTCCATGAAGATTCATCCCCCGTTGGTCATCTTCGAGCTTTTGTTTTTTCTGGCGCTGATTTGTTCCCTGCTGGCTGGCTACGGAATGGCGGCCAGTAAGCATCGCAGCTGGTTGCACATCACAACATTCGCAGCCGTCGCAGTGATTTCTGTTTTCGTCATTCTCGAAATCGAATACCCGCGGGCGGGCTTGCTCCAACTGGAAACCGCATACGACCAAGTGCTGGTCGACGTACGTAGTAAAATGAAGTGAATTCGAGGGCAAGTAAACCATGCGGCAAGTTCTTCTGATCGGAACAGACTCCGATGTGAACCGCTCGATTGGAGAGGCGCTCACGAAGGCCGGATGCTCCTTCGAATACGCAGCGGGCGATGCGGATGCCCTGCGTCGCATCCGGCGTGAATCTTTTGACGTCGTAGTCACCAGCCCACTCACCACGGTCGAGGAAGATCTCGCTCTTCTCGAAGAGGTGCGTTCAATTCGGCCCGGCGTGAAAGCGATCGTTCTCGCACTGCAAAGCACACCGGAAGACGTTATTGCCGCGCTAAGGGCTCGCGTTTTCGTTTGCTTCACAGCGCCGTTTGAGGCTGTCGAGATCGCCGAGATTGCTTCGCGCGCCGCCGCGGAAACCGACTGGCGCAACGACATTGAAGTCTTGTCTGCTCGCCGCGGCTGGGTTTCTCTGCGCGTCAACTGTCGCATGCTGACAGCCGAACGGTTGGTCACGTTCCTGAGGGAAATGCGGTCGGACTTGCCGCCTGCAATCCATGAGTCGCTGATACTGGCATTCCGCGAAGTTCTGTTGAACGCGATGGAGCACGGAGCCAAATTCGACCCAGAAAAAGTGGTTGAAGTCGCCGCGGTCCGCACAGCACGGGCCATTGTGTTCTACGTGCACGACCCGGGGACAGGATTCTGTCTCACCGCTATCCCTCACGCGGCTGTTTCCAATCCGCCTGACGACCCCACAGCCCACATGCAACGCCGCGAGGCAGAGGGCATACGAGCCGGGGGATACGGAATCCTGGTGGCCCGCAATGTTGTCGACGAGATGATGTACAGCGAAGTTGGCAATGAGGTTCTTTTGATCAAGCACACGGACCCTACCAATTAGGATGGACGGACAAGATCGCATCGGTGAAGTAAACGAAAGGAAACACAAAGCATGAAGCAAGAGTTTAGATTTGCGCCGAAGCCCTTCCACCTAGTGCAGCGCAGGCGGGGGCCGCATGGGGAAGCGGTTCCGCCGAACTCGAGTTTACTTTTTGGCAGGCGCGGCTGAACTGCACCATGCTTCTCTTATATAAGCAGTCAAAAAGATAAAGTGAAAGGGGTGAAGGAATGGAGAAAATGAATTTGTGGTTGAAGGGTGTACGCAAACTTGAACACACAGCAGGTCGCTGCTTGTTTTACTTTGCAGCCATGCGATTAGCTATCCCCTGCCTCATAGCGTTCGCTGTGTTTCCGTCACTGAGTCGAGCGCAAGCTCCGGTCTTCGAGATTACGACGGGAGAAAGCTCGATTAAGTTCGACGTAGAGGCGTCGGTAGCTATAAAGGGCGCTTTCCACAAGTGGGACGCAACTCTAACGTTTACGTCCCCTGATGTGTCGACAGGCGTTTTGGACATCAAGATTCACGCTGACAGCGTGGATACCGGAAGCGGGATGAAGAATGGCAAGCTAAAGGGCAAAGACTTCTTCGACGTCGACCACAATCCCTTGATCACGTTTCACTCGACGAAGATCGTACAGACGGGTCCCAACACTTTTGAAGTGGACGGCGACTTTACGATACGAGGCGCCACCAAAGCCGAGAAGCTTACGCTAACGGTTTCCGGGGTGGGGTCAGGTTCAGGGGAAGTTAAAGGAATAATGGCCTTCGACCGTAAGGACTACGGGATGAACAGCGGCATTCCCTTCATCAAGATCGCCAACCGCGTTGAAGTGAATGTCTCGCTCAAAGGAAAGCGGGTCAGCGGGCCTCCGTTGGACCTTAAGAAATAGCCCCAGCCCGGTAGATGTCTTAATAAAGACTAAAAAAGCATAGCCGGAAAAACTTCCGAGGAGGAAAAGAGGTCAGAAAGATGATCAAGAAAGACTGCATCGCCGTAATTCTCACATTCTGCCTGCTTCTGACCACTGTATCTTGCAAGAAAGAGCAAATCCCCGCCCCCTCAGGAGCCCAGGCACCCGCAACGCAACTTAAACCGCTGGACCAGTTGCTTGCGCCCATCGCGCTCTATCCCGACGCCCTGCTCGCGCAAGTCCTAGCCAGCGCCACCAGTCCGCAACAGGTAACGGTGGTGAATAACTGGCTGCAGCAGAACACGCAGCTCCACGGCACCGAACTCCAGGACGCCGCCAACCAGCAAGGCTTTGACGCCAGCTTTGTGGCACTCGCTCTCTTTCCTGATGTGCTCAAGATGATGGCCGCGAATATCGACTGGACAACCGAACTCGGCACGGCATTCCTCAGCGATCAGAAGAGCGTCATGGATTCCGTGCAGAATCTGCGCGCACAGGCGCAGGCGGTCGGCAACCTGAAAACCACGCCGCAGCAGGAAGTAAACACAGAAAGTAAGGATGGTCAGAAGGTCATCGTGATTCAGCCCGCTAATCCGCAGGTGGTATACGTACCCGTGTACAACACACAGACGGTATATACGTCGCCACCGCCCGCTACTCCAAGCGCTACCACTTCCTCTTCATCCTCTGGCGATTCGGGGAAAACCGCGGCCGCGGCTCTGATCGGATTTGGTCTGGGTATCGCCATCGGCGCCTCGATGAATAACAACTATTACGCTCCCTATGGCTACGGAGCATGGGGCATGGGCTGGCACACGAACACGGTGATCGTCACCGGCGGCGCCTGGCGCGTGCCGCCTTATGCCCGCTATCCATATACGCGGCCGGTACCCTACGGCAGCTACCATCCGCCTGCCAATGTCTATGCGCCCCGCTATAGCAACGTGAACGTAAACGTCAATAACGTCAATGTGAACCGCAACGCGTACAGTGGCGGTTCTACCCCGCCGCCCCAGCCCTATACGCGGACAGCCCGGCCCGCCGCTACAACCTCAGCCACGCGCACAGCCACGATGCCAGCTTCGGCTCCAACGACAACGTCAGGGGCGCGTCCGGCCACGACGCAGGCTGCGCGGCCCACGACGGCTCCAAGCTCTCGTCCTGCTGCGCGACCGGCAACAACCTCTCAGCGCGCCGCGCCAACCTCTTCCGCTCGAAGCTCGGACTATAGCTCGCGCGGCTACAGCCAGAGCTCTTCGCAGGTGCCTTCCAATACCCGCCCAGCCGAGCGTGCTCAGACGAGTTCCAGCGCGTTTTCGGGTTACCAGAGTGGAAGCGCGGAGCGCACCGCCAGCCAACGGGGACAAAGCAGCGTTTCCGGTAGCCAGGGCCGTGCTCGCGCGCCACGCAAATAAGGAGGAACGAAATGAGAATCTCATCGATCCTATGCAGATTTGCTGTTGTGCCACTCCTTTGCTGTGGGCTTTCTGCCTTTGCACAGAATGCGAAGCAAAAGACCTTCGCCACGCCGGAAGATGCCGTCGTGGCCGCCGTGGACGCCGCGAAGCTGGGCAATACCAACGAACTCCTTGCCATCTTTGGGCCCGAAGGAGAGAAGGTGATTTCTTCCGGTGATCCGGTGATGGATCAGAGGAGTCGCGAGGTGTTTCTGGTGGCCTACGCCGAGCGTGCTGAGTTGAAGCCAGAGGGCGCTACGCGCAGGATTCTTTACGTCGGAAATGAGGACTGGCCGTTCCCCATTCCGCTGGTGAAGAACGGCCAGGCATGGCGTTTCGACAACGCCGCGGGCGCTCAAGAGATCCTTTTCCGGCGCATTGGGCGCAATGAACTGAATACCATTGGCGTCTGCCAGACCTTTGTCGAAGCGCAACAGGAGTACGCCGCGAAGGGTCGTGACGGCAAGTCCGCAGGCCTCTATGCTCAGAAATTTGCCAGTACGCCCGGCAAGCACGATGGCCTCTACTGGAAACCTGAAGATCCCGAAGAACTTAGCCCGCTGGGCGAACTTGCGGCGGAAGCTGCTTCCGAGGGGTATAGTCGCACCGAAGGCCAGCCAACGCCCTTTCAAGGCTACTTCTTCCACATCCTGAACGCTCAGGGCAAGTCCGCCAAGCACGGCGCACGAAGCTACATCGTCAACGGAGAGATGCGCGACGGTTTCGCCCTGATTGCGTTTCCCGCTGCATATGGTGTCAGCGGCGTAATGACGTTCATCGTGAACCAGGACGGCGTTGTGTACCAGAAGGATCTTGGTTCGGACACTGCGAAGCTCGCTGCCCGGATCACTGAGTTTGATCCGGATTCCGGCTGGGAGAAAGTCAAGTAGGTAGTGAGATCGAGCCAGTGAACTGACGAGACAAATCGGAAAGCGAAAGCATTCAACAATGAAAGCAACACACGGACAAAACCTCGTCGCCGCCGCTCGTCGGCATCCTGCTCCGGGCTGGCGCAGCCTCGGCCAGGCCCAAAGAGGCCGAAGAAGTGACACAAGAGACCCCGTGGAGAATTCCATGAAACTGCATCAGAGGTCTGACAAAATCTCGCCCGCCGATTTGGATCGTCGAGGGGACATGACAGGACTTTTCGCAGTACTTTTTCAGGATGAATCGCATGCGCTCTAGCAACTTGATTGGCCGCGAAAGAATGTGCGGAGGTGGTTAGATGTTCGATGTTTATGCGATCGAAGGTGACACGCTGATGGTTGGCCGACCCAAGGGAATCCTCGACGTTGAGACGACCAAAAGAATCGTCGAGTTCATCGAAATCAAAGAGATCGAGACTGAAACTGGATTCAACCGCTTCTGTGACCTAACCCGTTTGGAGGGAATTCATCTGTCATTCGGGGAAGTTCTGGATTTGGCAGTTCGTCGCCGCGAGTTTAATCCGAACGACATCTGCGTCAAATCGGCATTCCTGGCCATTCATCCGCTCGCGTTTGGCATCGCAGATATGTACGCGAAGTTGTTGAATTCTCCCCGGATTGAAGTGCGCGTATTCAGAGAGCTAGAGGCTGCAGCGGACTGGCTAGGAGTGAAGCCGGACAGACTGACCCTTTGATAAGACGACTATATTTAAGACAAGCCTATCTAAATATTAAGACCAGATATTACGGCATTCATTCTATCTCGACCTTACCGGAGACCCGGGCGAGTCCGGTGATGGGAAAACCAAATCGGTGAATGGAGAGGACCTGCATGAAGGTAGCTAGCAAGCGAAATCTGTCGGCCCTCGCACTCTTCATCGTTGCATCTCTGGCCTTGTCTCTCGCACCGCAGCATAGCATGTTAACTAGCCCAGCTACGGCATTTCGGAGCGACTCCGAAATATCGGGTCCGTTGCCGTCCGTCTGCACTCGACCTCTCGCGCAAGAACTGTGTTTTCTATGAAATAGGAAACCCAAGTGTCCTTGTCGGTTGGTCTGTGACTTGCACCAAGCATCGTTGCGGCGCGTCGGTAGAAACAAAATGGCTCTTGGCACGGCGCCTATCGCATGTGTGAGTAGTATTCATTCCGTCGGCAGTAAAATTTGCGAGCTGGAGGCAGATATGCACAAGCAAGGCTCTACGGGGAAAGTGCTAACGAACAACGGGGGTATCACTCCTCAATCCCAGAGCTGCAAGGTGACTCGTGCGACTTCACTTTTGCAATTGTCCTGTCTAAGCCTGCTGACGATTTGCGTGCTCCTTATCGGCTTCACCGTGCAAGCCCAGGACTCGGCGAAGCAGCAAGCGCCGGATTCGAGGGAGGTATCCGGGTTCTTGGGTGACTATTCTGCGCTCGTCCCAGATGCGAAGAATGGCGACCTGCTCCTGTATGAGAAGAACGCGTCCGTCCTGGGGAGATACAATAAGTTCATTTTTGACCCGGTTACGGTGTACTTGCTTCCCGAGGCTCGCGATCGTGGTATCGATGCGGACGACCTAGAACGTCTGGCTAAGTATTTCCATGATGCCATCACCGATGAACTCGCGAAGTCTGGGCGCTACGAAATCGTGACCACTCCGGGGCCAGACGTACTTGAGTTGAACGTCGCAATCACAAACGTGGAACCCACGGGTGGCAAGAAGAATGCAGCTGTGAAGGGAGCCGCGACCGCGGCAACCATCGGCGTGGCGCCTGGCGCCAGCCTGGCGGTTCCTAGGCTCAGTGTTGGCAAGGTCGGTATCGAAGGGGAAATGCTCGATTCAGTGTCCGGCGAGCGGATAGTAGCGTTCGTTACCAGCAAAGGAGGCCGACGGTGGTTCAGCGGCTTTAACGCTTTCAAGAAATGGGGGGACATTGAGAGCGCATTTCGCTCCTGGGCAAAGGAATTTCGCAAGCGCTTAGACGAGGCACATGGAGCGTAGCGCTTCACAGTAGCATAGGCAAAGATCAATCGCTGCAACGAGGAATTCATTGCCTCGCCGCCCTTATACGCCGAGATTAAGTACCACAGAGCGAAGGGACACGAAGGCAAGCCGTGCCCTGCGGCCAGACAGGTTTAGGTCAGTCGCCCCAACTGACTTGGCAGGCGAATCGGTGCATAATTTTGACGCCGAAGCGGTTCCATTTCCATCATTTTCCAATTAGCGGGAATCTTGCTTCAGTTAAGTGCCGCCAGTTCAGCGTGTTAGGGTTTACTAGAGGGAGCCTGGGAAGCTTCTATACTGCCATTGTACGACGCTCGCTCGTTGTTTCTGATTGTACTCAGGAATCGATTTTCCGTACAGCGGTTTGCTAATTCAACCTGCCCTGTTCGTATTCACCAGCGTTGCCGTAGCCAGCGCAAGGCTTTCCGTCTGGCCTGTCAAAAACGATCATCTTCCCCAGAAGCGACCTTTCGGGACTGCCAGCCTACCCTTGCTGTAACATTGGGTTTTTCGGTTTGAGCCGCCCCAAAAGCAGCAACAAATGGACTAAGTTCTTATGGCACGGACTGAACTCCAGAGCGCACCTCGATTGATCCAATCAGGGTAGAGCTTGAGCATTTCGTCATATAGTTCCCGTGCGGTCGTCGTCTGCATGGCGAGGCGCTCGAAATCGCGGATATATTTCCGGGTTTCTCCAATGATCCGAGGGCTATCATCGTTCCCGACGCGCTTGTGCCCGGCGATTACTGCGCGAGGCTTAAGCGACTCCATTTTATCGAGGGCAGCAATCCACTCTTGACGCTTCTGCTGATCTGGCGACTCTGACAGATGCAGATGATCGCCGTTGTAGGCGGCATCACCCGCTACGATCAAACCGATGGACGGAACGTGAAGGCAGGTTGTGCTAGCAGTGTCGGTGAATCCGAGTGGCACACTGACTAAATCGTGGCCTTCCAGGTTAATGACGTTTCCGGCCAGCTCTTCGGCAATTGCAAGATGGCTGGAAATCTGGCCGGGAAAACGCGGATTCCAAAACGTAGCGAGAGACTCTGGCGATGCCTGCTGGCGCATAACCTTAATCACATCTGGCCGCGCGACAAAGCGGGCACCTGGAAATCGCTCCAGAACTGTAGTGGTGCCAAAAAAATGATCGCCGTGGCCATGGGTGGCGTAGATCGTCGTCAGATTCTTTCCGCTCGCAACAACCCAATCCGCCAGGGCGCGCGCTTGCTCGACGGTAATAGGGGTGTCGACGATGACAGCGTCGCGCTCCCCAGAAATAAGGGTTGACGAAATAGGCGGCCACGGCCGCTCTTTTTCGCCTGGAGGCAAATCGCTCGTAATAGCGGGTATGCTGGGCGCCAGGAATACGTCCCACCTCAGGGATTTATTTTGAGTTGTACGTCCAGAGGTGGAGGTACTGCTGTCGGATTGTCCGTGCATCGAACGGGCTTCGGCCGCTCGGATTGGCCAAGTCGAGGCCGTTACGAGAGCAATTCCGAGGGCATTTGATAGGAACTCCCGCCTCGAAGTCATTATGGCTTTTTCGGATCGCATATTTTTACTCCTTTTCTAAAGCAACTGCCTGCGACTTGGCTCAAGAATCAGAGCTTCATTCGCTGTGTTGTTCCGAAATTCTCAGATCGCGTTGTTCCTGTTTTCTAGACTTACCGTTTGCGTTTTGTCTCCCGCTCTTTCGGTCAGATCTGGGCTCTGCCGCCGTCAACGAATAGTTCGATACCCGTGACGAAACTGGAGTCATCCGACGCCAGAAACAACGCCACCTTAGCAACTTCCTCGGGTTCCCCCATCCGTCCCATCGGGATGGTGGACACAATCCGCCCAATCACGTCTGCGGATTGCCGACTCACCAGTGGCGTATTGATCGGACCCGGACTGACCACGTTTGAGCGGATACGACGGTCCTTCATATCCGTAGTCCAGGTTCGCACGAACGAGCGGATGGCAGCCTTACTCGCGGCGTAGACGCCGAAGGCGGCAGTGCCCTTAACACTCGCGACAGAGCCGTTGAGAATGATCGAGCCACCATCATTCAGTAGCGGCAAGGCTTTTTGCACCGTGAACAGCGTTCCCCTCACATTGATGTTGAATAGTTTGTCGAAATGCTCCGCGGTGACGGCCCCAAAGGGAACAAATTCACCAACGCCGGCATTGGCGAAAACAATATCGATTCGCCCCTTCACCTTCGAGATGGTCTCGTAAAGACGGTCAAGGTCAGCCACTTGGGCAACGTCTCCCTGAACTCCAGAAACGTTGGCGCCGATTGCCTTCACGGCCTCGTCGAGTTCCTTTTGGCGACGGCCCGTGATGAAGACATAAGCACCCTCTTTGACGAAAAGCTTTGCCGTAGCTAACCCAATCCCTTCTGTGCCGCCGGTGATGACAGCGACCTTACCTTCGAGCTTTTTGGGCATTGTTTTTCCCTGTTCTTGCCGAGTTCTGATGGGTGTCGAGCCACTCGCGAATATTCGAGACGGTATCCTCGTAGAACGTCTTGTAAAGACCATGCGATACGTAGCCGATATGCGGCGTTGCCAGTACGTTGTCCAACGTCCGGAAGGGGTGAGATGGAGGCAACGGCTCAATCTCGAATACGTCGATCGCCGCGCCGGCGATTCGCTTGTTCTTCAACGCGCTGATCAAAGCTTGCTCTTCTACGATCGGGCCGCGCGACGCATTGATCAACCGGGCCGTTGGCTTCATTCTCTGCAGCTCCGCGGCCCCTACCAGGCCGCGCGTACGGCTGCTCAACACCAAATGGATCGTTAGGATGTCGGCCTGCTCGAACAGCTGGTCCTTGGAAACGAGGATTGCGCCCGCGGCTTTGGCGGCCTCGGGCGTCATGTTCTGGCTCCAGGCGATCAGGTTCATTCCAAAAGCGCTGCCAATCCGCGCGACCTGTGATCCAATCCGCCCAAGTCCCAGAACGCCCAGGGTCTTTCCGCGGAGATCCGTGCCCACTGTTTGCTGCCAGCCGCCGGATCGGACGGAGTTGCTCTCCGTCACGATATGTCGCGCGGAGGCTAAGATCAGCGCCCAAGTAAATTCGATTGTCGGGTCCGACCTATACCCCGTGTGAACCACGGCGATCCCATGATCGCCAGCGGCGGCGACATCGATCGACGCGTTTCCAGATCCCGTCGAGGCAATGAGCTTGAGATTGGGAAGGCGCTCGATGACGCTGCGGGGCAGCGGGGTCCGCTCGCGCATGACACAAACGACATCAAAAGGCAGCAAGCGCTCAATCACGGCGTCCGGATCGGCAAGGCGGTCTTGAAAGACGGCGATGTCCGCTCGATCGCGGAGCACCGACCAATCGGCGCTCCCAAGCGCCACATTTTGGTAATCGTCCAGAACAGCGATCTTGTACTTCTTCATTGCCATCCATCCCGCGGTGATTGATTTGACCCTTCGCATCCCGCGACGAAGGCTCGGTCTACCGAATCGTCAGCTTGTTTGTCAGGGTTTAACATTAGCCTTCGCGCCCCGTTCGATTGCCAAGAGCAAGTCGGCGGATGGGAATCTTTCCTTCATGGTATTAACAAGGCTATCCGAATCTTTGGCTTTTGTGAGTTCTTCTTCAAACACTAATAAATAGTTTTCCGTAAAATCTACGGCCGTACTCGCGTCAAGGGGAGCCCCAACCTTGCTATGTCCAGGAATAACAACCGAAGGTTTTAATTCTCTGATTTTCTCTAATGAATTCAACCACTTCTCTCTGGCCTTACTGTCGGTTTCTGCGGTGTAAACGTGCATGCCGTTGAACAATACGTCGCCAGAAATGAGAATTCTCTGTCCAGGAATCCATAGCATCGTGTTTTCATCGGTGTCGCCTTGGACCTCTTTAAGGAGCTCTATTCTTGAGTTTTCAAACTCAATAAAGTTGCCGTCGAATTTTTCGATAGCAACAACGCTTGAGGTTGCACCTGAGCCCAGGATCTTTTTCCATTTATCTACTTTCTCTTGATAGACCTTGTTGATTCGGTCCGTTACCGCGGAATTCGCGATAATCCTCACTCCCGGGTACGCCTCCCTAAAAACCTCCAGACCAAGAAAATGATCGGCGTGCTCATGGGTAATATAGACGATGGACAGCGGCTTTTTAGTCTCCTTGATTTCCTCTAATACTCTTTCAGCATTGGTTTTTGTTAACTGCGCATCGACCAACATCACCTCATGTTCTCCCTCGATAACGACGGAGTTAGTCCAAAACTGATCGTCGGGAGAGGTGAACACCTTGATCGAAAACCTGTGCTGACCACCCGCAAACGCAGATGGACACGAAATTAGAAATAGGAGACTGATCACCGCTGAACAAACAGCAAGACGCTCCATAAATTCTCCTATCTTGATTCATAGCGGCAGTTACTTCGCGGCCAAATTCGGCGGCAAAGCAATTGCCAATGGCCGGGTCCGCCAATTCCGATGGTCCTAACTTCGGCTTGCTCCGCAGCATCACTACTTTTGCGGTGAAGGCGCATGCTCGTCCCATCGATCGGTAAATACAACCGGCACCCAGCTATACCCGCTCCCCTCTTTGCGCAAGCGACCCAGGGGAGGAAATACCGACGAATGCGGACTCGCGATCAAAACATCCGCGCCCGCGAGCTTGGGCAGCAATTGATTCCGCGTCGCCGCAGCCGCAGTCTGGTCGATGTCGAAAATCGCGGTGACCTCGGAGTGCTGCAACTGGACACGCTGTGCATGGATGGTGTCACCCCAAAACAGGATCTTTTGTCCCTTCGACGAAAATTCATAGCCGGTATGTCCCGGGGTATGACCAGGCAGCGGGACGAGTTGCATGCCGTCGACGATTGACTCGGAGCCACTAAACGTGTGCCACTTGCCGGCCTTGATGTACGGCGCTGCGATGGCTTGCGCACTCTGGAAGAAAGGTTGCGCATCCTTCGGCGCCTTGGCAGCGATTTCCGGCGACAACCAAAAGTCGCTTTCGGCCTTCGCGACGTAAACATCGGCATTGGGAAAGACGCGCTTTCCGTCCTGCGTGGTCAGGCCGCCGATGTGATCGGAATGGAGGTGCGTGATCAAAACGAGGTCGACTTCTTCCGGCGTGTAGCCTGCGCTGCGGAGGCTTCCCGCCAAGCGCCCGAGGGTTCCCCCACCCCACCAGGTGCCGGCACCAGCATCGACGAGGATTAGTTGCTTGCCGGTGTTGACCAGGAAGCCGCTATCAACAACATCCAGCATGTGCGGATCTTCGTGCAGTCCCTTGACAACACCATCCATCGTCGCCTTCGTTCCGTTCAGCCAGTGCGGATCGAATACGCCGGTGCCATCGTATAGGGCCGTCACTTCGACGTCGCCGACTTTCAGTCGGTAGAAGCCCGGCGCCTGATCACGATGCTGGGGTGCGGCATCCAGGGCTGCGTTCGGACCTGCGACAAAGCTGGCGAGCACCGCCACAAGGGCGGCGACGAAGCACACCGAATTTCTCTTAGTAACTGGTGAACTCATAGCTCTACGTCTCTTGATCGTCATCATTCCCTTAGTTCTCCTGATTATTGTTCTTTGTGTCTGCACAATTAAAATCAAAAACAGTCAATGCGTCTTTTTCCGGATCTGGCCAACCAGATTGGCCAGGGTTATTTTCGCGAGCGATCTCTCGAAGCTGTACTGAGCTTGCGAAAGAACTCCGGACATGCATTCCTTAAGGTTGCAGCTGACCGGACACCTCTTCTCCACCGGATACGAATGAATCGCAAACGCCGGTGGTGCCGCACTGGCACGGTATATATCCAACAGCGTGATCTGTCGCGGAGGACGCGCAAGCACACTCGCTCCGCTCTTGCCGCGTTTTGTCACGACCAAGCCCGCTTTCGAGAGCTTGGAGAGCGACTTTCGAACGAAAGTGGGGTCGGCGTTCACACTGTCGGCCAGGGTCGCCGAGGAGAGTTCCTCGTCGTGGAAGTGACCCAGGGCCGCCATGATGTGCGCGGCAACTGTAAATTGGACGCTTTTCACTGACATACCTTCTCCTGCGCAATATGTGATGTTCAACAGCACAATTGGTTGTATCTTTTTTTCCACCAAGAGACCGTCCTGGTCTCACGATAACTGAAACCGAACGGTCTCGCACGACACCAAAGGAGGGAAACCCGAAATGCATCCTAGCAAAGGACTAGGGAATTCTTGAAAGGCCAGCGGGGCAAAAACTGTTCTGTAACGTTAAGAGGAATCCTATCGCCGGTTACTCTGCTCCCGAAACACTTGCCCGTAGGTCTTGCCATAGGGATAAAAGCGATCATGTTCACCGCGTTCCCACGCGGCTTTCAGTTCGGGCCTAGTAATGTCCCAGTCCGGGCGGCATTTCTTCAACACCGCACGCAAATCTTGCCGAAGTTCTTCGATGGTCGGCCGGCCAAAAAACCAGTAGCCATTGTAGATCTTGAATATAACGAGGCCAGGTTCGAGGACGATGACATGCGGGATCATCGGATTGTGCTCGGGGTCGGTGTACTCGGCGATGTCAAGATCCTTCTGAACCTTTCGTCCCGGATCGGATAAAAAGGTCCAATGCGCGCCGACACCATCGCGGTACTCATTCGTCAGAAGCATGTTGTCGGTACTGATGGTGACTAGGCGGCAGTAACCGACTTCCATCTCGTGGTGAAGTTGCACCAGACCCTCGGCCTGGCGCCGGTCCTTCGGGCAGAATCCTCCCCGGCTAAGCACAAGGATCATAGGATCTGGGCCCTGTAGATCCGAAAGCTTGCGACGTTTGCCGGTGTGATCCGTGAGCTCATAATCGGGAAATACTGCGCCAGCTACAATGTCAGCTCTCATGCGATTCAACCTCCCGGTAGAAACTGCATGTATCAGCTTTTTGTCGGCCAGTCGCTTAGGTCGCGAACTTGTCGCCGAACATCGGGAGGCCGCTCTTTGATTGTTCGCGCGAGGCTTCGTCTTCGATCACATCCCAATGCTCGACCAGAACGCCATCCTTGATGCGAACGATGTCCGCCGCAATCCAATTCGCGGGAGCACCGAATCTGCTAAATCGCCCATGCACAATAACGAAGTCTCCCTCAGCCACAATCGTTCCGGGCTCATATTTGAGAGTAGGCGGGAGGCTCTTGATGAGATCAAACAGGCCTTCACGACCCGCCGCGGTATGAGCCCTGTGCTGGATGTAGTGAGGTGACCAAAACTTTTCGGCAGCCGCGTAGTCACGCTTGTTGAACAACGTATCGAACGCTTCCATGACAAGCGCTTTGTTTTTTGACTCAACTGTACGATTCATTTCTACGTCAGTCTCCGCCTAAAGCTTTGATCCACCGTCCACAGGGATACTGGCACCGGTGATCCAGCGCGCCTTGTCCGAAGCCAGGAACGCGACTACATCTGCCACGTCCTCCGGCTTGCCGATTCGCTTTAGTGCTTGCATCCCAAGTGTGGCCTCGCGGCCTGCTTCCGTCTTGGTGAAGTTCGACATGTCGGTCTCGATTACGCCCGGCGCTACGGCGTTCACGCGAATCCCGCGGGGACCGAGAATCGCGGCCCAGTTCTTGACGAGAGTTTCGATCGCGCCTTTGGTCGAAGCGTAAAGAAGGATCGAACGATTCTCCAGATCAGGTTTCCCAACAACAGCTCGCGCTGCCAGGGAAGAGATCACCACAATGTTTGAGCCTTGCCCGAGGATCGGCAGAAGTTGTTGCACCAGGAAGAACGGGCTTCGTACGTTCGTGGAAAAAAGATTGTCGAAGTCCTCGATCGCGTGATCTTTGATGGTGGCACTCTTGCTCACGCCGGCATTAGCGACGAGTATGTCCAACCGGTCACCAACGATTGAGCGGGCTTCTTTGGCGAGCGAAGTTGCTCCTTCCGGACTTGCCAGGTCTGCCCTTATCGCGTCCGCGCGGCCTCCCTTGGAGTGGATACTCTCGACCAGAGACTGGGCTTCCTGGGCGGAGCGGCCATAGTGAACCAATACACGTGCACCCGTTTCAGCAAGCGCCAACGCAGTGGCTCGTCCAATTCCACGGGAAGCCCCCGTCACCAGTGCGGTTTTGTTGTGCTGAACCATTCTTACCCCTGTTGTACAGAATCACCTTACGGAGATTCACAACGTGACTTCGTGTGCGCTGGTTTAGGCATTCATTCCGCCATCCACGGTAAGATTCGCTCCGGTAATGTACGAGGACTCCGGACCGGCGACAAACGCCACCAGCGCGGCGACCTCATCAACGTGCCCATAGCGGCCGAGTGCAGTGACAGCCTTCTGCGGCGCCGCCCAGTCGCCCGCGGCGGGATTCAAATCCGTGTCGATCGGCCCCGGCTGCACGTTGTTGACCGTGATGCCCCGGCTCCCGAGTTCTCTCGACAGCCCCTGAGTAAAGATCTTCACGGCCCCCTTGGTGGCCGAGTAGGGCACAAGCCCGGGCACCAGGACACGCTCACCCACGGACGAACCGATCATGATGATGCGACCACCATCCTTCATGTGCTTCAGCGCCGCCTGTGTCGCGACGAATACGCCTCGGACGTTAATGTCGATCACCCGATCCATCTCTTCCAGCGTCGTCTCCGCGAACGTTTTCGGAACGGCCGTGCCAGCATTGTTCACCAGCACATCCAGTCGGCCGAAGGCCGCGACGGTTTTTTCGACCGCGGCATTGACGGCGGCGGCATCGGCAGCGTCCGCTTGAATCGCGATCGCCTTTCGGCCAGCGCGTTCGATCTCTTTGACCACGGCAGAAGCCGCGGTCCCGTCCTTTGCGTACGTGATTGCCACGTTCGCTCCATCTGAAGCCAGACGCTTGGCAATTGCAGCACCAATGCCGCGCGAGCCGCCCGTGATGAGTGCAATCTTTCCTTCCAGTTCCTTAGACATTGTTTTTCTCCTATTCCTTTAATCTCACTCTTTGCTTTCCTGCTTACGACGGCCGGAGACAACGACGCGGGCGCGTCTCTACCCAGGGCGACCGCTGTGGCGCGACCGATGCCGGCCAGCACGGGGGTAATCAAAACGACTGGTGACGTTGATCCTGCGCAGCACTTTCGATTTGCGGAGGGCCGCTTTAGCGTGAAAGAACCGCGCCTTGGCGGCCGTAACCGAAATGCCGATTTGCGCTGCTGTTTCCTGCAGCGAATGGTCTTGGAGCGTATGAAACTCAACAGTGCGCCGAATCCGGGGACGTAGACCCGCAATTGCGTCTCGAAGAAATCTTTCCCGCTCTCGCTCTGCGCACCGTATTTCGGGATTTGGAGCAGAGTCCGGTACCTCCCACAGCGTCGCGTCTACACCTGGACTGTGCGCCGAAATTTCATGCGAATTACGCTTCTTCCGAAGGATCATCAGCGCAGAATTGATCCCAATGCGTGTCAGCCAGGTCGAGAAAGTGGATCTTCCGTCGAAGCTCTTGAGATGGAGGAATGCCCTCAGGAGAGAGTCCTGCACCGCATCTTCGGCGTCTTCACGGTTTCGCGTTATGCGATGCACAGTGCGGAAGAGCTTTTCCGCGTGTGCTCGATACAGCGCGTCGAGCGCCGCAGTCTCTCCGCTCCTTGCTGTTGCCAGTAAGCTAGCTTCGTTCGTGCCCGTCACCTCATGTAGAGCCGATGGAGCAGCGAGTCCGCCCGGCGCTGACGCTTCCACCGTTCTATACGTGCTTGCCATCTTCATCCTCCAAAGGAGCCTGTTCCTTCTTGCGTTTTTGGGCCCGTGCTTTTGGCCGACCTCGTTCCCGGGACATCCACTCCCGGATATAAGGCGAACAGTGCTGCACAGAGATGCCATCCGCCTCACAAGTATTGAGAAAGCGAACGCCTTCGACATCTACGAGATCCACCTCCTCCAAATCCAAAGCTACTCGAGATCCACCACGCTCAATCTCGGCCTTCACCTGATCAAGGTGCGCAGATCGGAGCTCCCCGCACAGCCGAATCCCCGTTCTGCGCTTGCCAGAAATCCGTTCAATTTTCAGCGTCATGGGTCTCTGGTCCCAGGCACACTCTTACGAATGCAAGGACTGGGCCAGTCACAGTCCGTTGAAGAGATGCGACTTAGAAATGTCGCCGGTCCTGAATTTTGAGGAATTCCTGTTTGGTGAGGAAAACGCAGTCGAACTGGCAGGTTCCCGCGCTCGAATCAGCTAGCCCGTGGGACTTTGAACCGATACTTGTTGATTCCCAAGCGCTTGATTTTTGAGTCGAGGGTCCGTGTTGGGAGCCCTAGTGTGGCTGCCGCGCCCGTTGGCCCTGAGATTCGGCCGTGGCTTTCTGCCAGCGCGGTTTCAATCATTTCCTTTTCCTGCCTAATCAGTGCACCGTTAAGTGCAACTCTTGGACTAGCGACTTGGGTCGCCTCAGGCTTGAGCCAAGTCTCGTCCACAGAAAAAGTATCTCCGTCGCACAGGATGACGGCCCGCTCAATTACATTTTGTAGCTCACGAACGTTGCCGGGCCAGCCGTACGCCTGGAACAGTTTGAGAGTTTTTCTATTGATTGTTCTGAACTTCTTTCCAGCCTTTTTCCCGAAGCGCTCAATGAAGTACTCAACAAGCAAGGGAATGTCTGCTGCGCGATCTCGCAACGAGGGCATCTCAATAGGCACGACGTTCAGTCTGTATAAGAGATCCTGGCGAAACTTGCCTTCGGCCACGAGCGCGCCCAAATCGCGATGGGTGGCCGCCAGCACTCTCACGTCCACGGGAATTGGCTTGTTACTGCCGACGCGTTCGACCTCACGTTCTTGCAGCACTCGCAACAGTGCGATTTGGATTTCCGGGGGCAAGTCGCCTACTTCGTCCAGGAAAATCGTCCCGCCATTCGCCGATTCAAAACGCCCCAGGCGCCGTTGCGTCGCACCGGTGAAGGCGCCCTTCTCGTGACCGAAGAGCTCGGAAGCAATCAACGATGCGGGGATTGCGGCGCAATTCACACCAATAAATGCCCGTTCCCCGCGGTTGGATCGCTTGTGGATGGCGCGCGCAATCAGCTCCTTTCCCGTGCCGGTTTCGCCCAGAATCAGGACGGTGGTATCCGAGTGTGCCACCTTGTCGACTTGACGGAGCACTTTGCGTAGTGCTTCGGAGGAGCCAACTATGTCCTCAAACATCGAGTCCCGATCGATTTGCTCACGCAACGCGACGTTTTCATTGCGCACACTCTGTTCGGTGTGCTTGCGGTCTTCGATGTCCGTAGCCGTCGCGAACCACCGCGCTACTCGGCCCTGTTCATTGAGCAGTGGGTTGTAGCGAAACAGAAACCAGCGATACCGCCCATCTTTGCCGCGGATGCGCTTTTCAATCTCAAACGGCACTCCACTTGCCAAGCCACAGCGTCGTTCGCTCCGTGTTCTTTCGAGATCGTCTGGATGAAGGTCCCTCATATGTCGCTCATCAGTTCCCGGGCCTTGCATCTCTTCAAGGGTATGTCCGTTATAGTCGAGCATCATCTGGTTCGCCTGAAGCAGAAATCCCTCAGTGTCCAGGACCAGGACATGCTGAGGAAGGAAATCTATGAGCTGCCGGAGCTCCCGCTCGTCCTGCCGGAGTTTCTCCTCCGCCCGCTTTCGCTCGATGGCGATTCCGGCAATCCGGCTCGCGTAATCGATCAACTGAATTTCGTCAGTTCCGGGGTGTCGAACTTCCCGGTAATACATGCAAAAGGTTCCCAAAACCTTGCCGTCGTCGTGAGACAAGATCGGGCTCGACCAGGCGGCGCGCAGTCCAGCTGCCGCAGCAAAGTCTTTGAATTTCACCCACTTCGGGTCACAAAGGACGTCAGAGACGAAGACGGATTGCCGAAGGTAAGCAGCTGCGCCACACGATCCGACATCAGGACCAATGCAGACTCCATCAGTCTCTGCCCGGAACGCTTCGGGCAGATTAGAGGCGCCATATCGCAGGTGCAAGCCGTCTTCGTCAAGAAGGAAAATCGAGCACAACATTCCTTCACTGTGGGCTTCGATCAGGCGGGTGATAGTCGTCAGAACTTCGTTCAGCGGTGCGCCGAGAAGGATCATCTTCAACGCGTCGAGCACCGCATCGCTGGGCAGGGTTTGCGCGGGAGATGCGGATGTTGGAAGCTCTTGCAGGTTGAGTGATGCCTTGGCGTTTGCCATAAGTCAGTCGCTTGTCAGTCGCGATGCCAGCAGTATGGCACAAACAGATGTCCAGCACTTGCCAACAAAGAAGAGTCTCGCAGCTTGCCTGAAATCTGATCCTTTGGTCCCTGCTCGACTCTAACTAAATATACAAGCCATATTCTTAGCCACCGCTAATCGCGGGCACAATCGAAACCTCTGCCCCGGCAGGAATAGCTGTGGCAAGTCCACCGGTGTAACGCACATCCTCGTTGGCCACAAAAATATTCACGTGCCGTCGAGTTTCGCCCGTTTCGGTTAGAACTCTGTCACGTAGTCCCGGGTATACAGCGAATAGCGCTTGCAAAACTTGGAGCAGATTGGCGCCTGCTTCCACCTCCACGGGCACGGTGCTCCGACTTGCTGTGAACTCACGCAATGCACCCGGAATTGTGAACATCACCTGCATCACTGTGATTTCTTGCGCATCACACTTTTCGGACGCGTAGTTTTCCCTTTTTTCGACGTCTTTGATTTCAAATTCGGTCTCGTTGTTGGTGCCCCATCCATGTGCACGGCAGCGGCCTTCACGCACAAGATCTGCGGTAATCCTTCCACAATTTTCTTCCAACTCTTTCCTTCATCTCTCGATCCGTACAGCTTTCCGCTCCGCGTTCCAAAATAAATCCCCGCCGGATCAAGCAAATCGGACGACAAGGCATCTCGTAATACTGTTTCGTATGCTCCTTTTTGGGGCAGCCCCCGGCTCAGGGCCTCCCAGGAACCACCCGCATTTCGCGTGCGGTAAACGCGTAAATGGCCCTCCGGAGTACAGCGAAACTCATCCGATTCCACTGGCACGATGTACACGCAGTCCGCATCGTGTGGGTGCATCAGCATCGCGAAACCAAAATCCGAGGGCACCCCGCGCGCGACGTCCTGCCACGAATCACCGCGGTTATCGGAGCGGTATAGCCCCCAGTGGTTTTGCAGGAATAGCCGCTCAGGCCGCGATTCATGGAGCACAATTTTATGCACGCACTGCCCGAACTCTGGATACTTCTCTGGCAGGAACATCACGCGTACTCCATTGTTGCGGGCCAGCCATGTGCTTCCCGCATCCTCCGTGCGATAAACACCGCCGGCGGACACAGCCACGTACATCCGCTTCTTGTTGCAGGGGTCCGGCACAACTGTATGCAGAACCAACCCGCCATTGCTCGGCATCCAACGTGGCCGATGCGGGTGATCGTGCAACCCGCGAACCAGCGACCACGATTCGCCCCCATCCCGCGATTCGAACAGGGCCGCGGGTTCCACCCCACAATAGAGTTTCTCGGGCTCGGCGTTTCGGCCCAGGCAAATTTGCCAAATGTTTCTCAGTGAAGCGCCGGACTCCGTGGGAAACCGGATGCTCGCCTCCAGAGGATTGGTCCAAATTCTGCCGAAGTCATCGCTGGACCGCAGGAACGCACCCCACATGATGTTGTTTGCCGAAACCCACAAGCGGTGCCGGCCGCTTCGTCCGTCATAGGCCATCGCATAGATGCCTTGGCCATGAAAATATGGCCCCGCGACGTCCCATCTCGAGCGGTCGCGGGACGAGCGCAGAAAAAACGCTCCCTTATTCGTGCCTACTAGCAACAGCACGTCTCCGTTCTTCACAGACAGGTGTTCCATCCCCCGGAGTACGAGCGTTCGAGGCCCCCGCGTTTCTTCCGAGGGATGTCGGCTTTGCAGAACCGCGCCCTGAACCGCCTCGAGCGCCGCGCGGACTTCACTCGCGCGCTGGTAACGACCCGCGCGTTCCTTCATCAAGCAGCCCTGGATCACCGCTGCCAGCCCGTAAGGAACTGTTGAAGGCAGCGGGGGAAGCGGCTCGCGCAGGATCGCCGAGGTCACCTCGAAGCCGGTGTTCCCGCGAAACGGTAGCTTCCCCGCTGCTGCTTCATAGAGCAGCACCCCCAGCGACCACAGATCGCTCAGGTGATCACCCTTTTGCCCGCGCAAAACTTCCGGTGCCATGTACGGAAGCGTTCCCACCAGCTTGCTTTCCAGGGAGGTATAAGAAAGAGTGAGCTCGCTGATTTCCTCACGCTCGAGCCGCGTGGCTAGCCCGAAATCCAGCACCTTCACGCGTCCCTCGGGCGTTACCATCACGTTCGAGCCCTTCAAGTCTCGATGCACAATTCCGCGGTCATGGGCATGGGCCAATGCGTCCGCGATTTGCGTGCCGTAGCGCGTCACTATTTCCATGGAGAGGCCCGTCGCCGTGATTAAATCGCTGAGCGACCGCCCCTCAATCAGTTCCATCACCACGTAGAAGTCGTTGCCGGTCTCTCCCACCTGGTGAATGGTGCAAATATTCGGATGACTTAGGGAGGACGCCGTCTGAGCTTCGCGAAGCAGATGGCCGGGGCCAACTTTGTCGAGTGCTCCGTGGGCCAGCAGCTTCAGTGCCACATCGCGGTTCAAAACTTCATCCCGCGCGCGATACACGACACCCATGCCGCCTTCGCCAATCTGTGCAAGGACTCTGTAGTGATCTAGCGTTTGTCCGATCATGGTAGAGGTCAGCAGGCCATCCTATCA
>Ga0210405_10000866_pt1 | contig 37511 bp, 36 predicted proteins | sample IncBWH11MmetaG_FD_155492 | JGI IMG/M metagenome (GOLD analysis project Ga0210405, IMG submission 155492) | Forest soil microbial communities from Barre Woods Harvard Forest LTER site, Petersham, Massachusetts, United States - Inc-BW-H-11-M | ecosystem: Environmental > Terrestrial > Soil >... | reverse complement strand
GCCGCCTCGAACGATTTTTCTCGCGCGCTGAAGCCGCGTCGTAATTCGTGAAACCTGAACCATTTCGGATCGAGCCTAAATTCGTGCCGCGCATCTGGGGTGCGCGTTCGTTAGCGCCGCTGTATCCAGAAGAATCAAATCTGCCGGAACCAGTAGGCGAAGCCTGGCTGACTGGAGTCGACTGCAAAGTTGCTTCCGGCCCCTTTATGGGCAAAACCTTAGGTGAAGCATGGCGGGAAATGCCTCCCGAGTGGCGCGGAACACGTTTTACGGAACCGTGCGGCTTTCCGATTCTTGTGAAGTTCATTTTCCCGAATGACAAACTTTCCATCCAAGTCCACCCTAACGATACCTACGCAGCTGCTCACGAGCAGGCAGCCGGTGGCCGCGGCAAAACGGAAATGTGGCACGTTGTTCAGGCGGAACCCGGCGCTCACGTGCTGGTCGGTACAAAGCTGGGCGTCACAAAGCAACAAGTCCTCGGTTCAATTTCTGAAAACAGGCTCGAAAATTTTCTGGAAAAGCTTTCGGTTTACAACGGCGATACTTTTTTCATCCCTGCGGGCACTCCGCATACGATAGGGGCCGGGATGACCCTCTGCGAGGTGCAAGAGTATTCCGATTTGACCTACCGCCTCTATGATTATGGTCGAACGGACGCAAAAGGGAATCCGCGCGAACTGCATGTGGAGAAAGCACTGGATGTGATGCAGTTCGGCAAAACCACGGGAGGGAAGATAGCGTCACTGCAGCTATTCTCCGGAAGCCACAGAAGAGAAGGAAAAAGGATACTCTTGTCCGCGTGCCGTTACTTTGCCGTTGAGAGATGGGAATTTTATAAGAGCATTGGTGGCACTGCTGTGAGGACAGGATTTTCATTTGAAATCATGGTCGCTCTAAACGGAAATGGCCAGCTTAGTTGGTGGAACAAGAGTGAGATTGATTGGAAAGAGCGTCGCAAGTACGGTCATATGGATTTTCAACCGGGCCAGTGCTGGTTTATTCCCGCCTGTTTGGCTGCCACGCCAGCTGCACCAACGCATGCGACGATACTGTGCGCTTACGTGCCCGAATTATCCGCACTGCGCTCTGAGTTAAAGGTTGAACACCACTCTGAAGCGGCTATCGCAGAGACTGTATTCGATTGAGCTGGAGAGGGTGAAAGAGAAACTGACAACCCACGCAGTGATCCTTGCCGGAGGGCGGGGCACGCGCTTCTGGCCACGCAGTCGCACGCGTACACCCAAACAGCTCCTGAATATTGTCGGTGCGGACACCATGTTGGAACAAACCGTGACACGCCTGAAGCCGCTAATTCCCGCTGAGGGCATCTGGACGGTTACGAACGCCGAACAAGCCGCCGCCGTCCGCAAGCAGGTTCCGGCAGCCGCGCGCAGGCGCGTGTTGGTTGAGCCGACGGGGATGAACACTGCGGTGGCGATTGGTCTTGCGGCGATTCACGTTCGGCATGCGGCGCACGGCGACGCTTTGATGGCGGTGCTCCCCGCCGACCATTACATTGAGCAGCCGCAAAAGTTCCGAGAGATCGTGGGCGCCGCTCTTGACGTGGCTCGCGAAGAAGGACGAATGGTCGTACTCGGCATTCCGCCTACGCGACCGGATACGGGTTTCGGTTATGTCGAGCGCATGGGCAACCCCATCGCATCCAAAGGGTTCCAGGTTTTCGCGGTGAGGCGATTCACGGAGAAACCCGAGTTGAAGCTCGCGCAAGAATATTTCGGTTCCGGAAATTATCATTGGAACGCGGGGATGTTTTTCTGGCGCGTTTCCACTTTCCTCGACAATCTGAAACGCTTCTTGCCAAAAATGCACGACGCACTTGAAAAGCTTGCTGAATTTATCGGAACCAGGAATTACGAACGCAAGCTGCGCGCCACTTATTCGAAGCTCCAGAATATTTCCGTGGACTATGCCGTGCTTGAGCCCGCGACTCGCGTAGAAGGACCGCCGCGCGTCTTTGTGATTCCCGCCGAGGTGGGCTGGAGCGACATCGGTTCCTGGGCGGCCGTCTATGAACTGCTCGCGAAGAACAGCGGCGAGAATGTCATCGCTGGAGACGGTCACACGCTCGACGCGGACGGCAATTTTCTCTGGAGCCCGTCAAAGTTCGTGGCTGCCGTTGGCGTGCGCAATCTCGTCGTCGTCGAAACGCCAGATGCCCTGCTCATTTGCCCGCGCGACCGCGCTCAGGACGTCGGCAAAATCGTAAAATGGCTCGAAGAAGAAAATCTAAGGAAACTGTTGTAGCGATTCAGGTATTGGGCGCTATGAAAAAGGAAACGAATGATGGCTTCACTGATGATCATACGGGATTCGGGTTACGCAGACAGGATAAGGAAGTATAAGGTCGTGATTGATGGGGCTGTGGTTGGGCATATTTCCAATGGAGAGACGAAGGAATTTCCCGTTTCTCCTGGCCGTCACCATCTTTGTATGAAGCTCGATTGGTGCGGGTCGAAGCCCGTCGAGTTCACAACAACTGAGAGAGAGGCCGTGACGTTTCGAGCGAGATCGAACTTGCGAGGCATCAAGCTATTCGGCGCTCTATGGCGGGTCTTATTTGACCGAAACTCCTATATATTGCTTGAACGATCCTCTAAATAACCTTCGCAGGCGACACAACAGTCAGAGCGAACAGCCATTTCGGCTGTTTGGCAGATATATCGCATCGCGTATACTCGCTTTACAATGACCTCGATCAAGTTCGGAACCGACGGCTGGCGCGGCGTCATCGCCGAAGATTTCACCTTTGCGAACGCGCGGATTGTGGCGCAGGCCATCGCACGCTACGTCGTGCGCTGCGAGGACACGCGCAAGGGCGTCATCATCGGCTACGATCATCGCTTCGCCTCGGACGGCATCGCGGAAGCAGCCGCCGAAGTGGTTTCCGCCAACGGCACTCCCGTTTTTTTGACGGACAAGCCCTGCCCCACGCCGGCGGTCTCCCTGCTGGTGCGGCAGCGCGGAGCGGCGGGAGGCTTGATGATCACGGCGAGCCACAATCCCTATCAATGGAACGGCGTCAAATACAAGGCGAGCTACGGCAGCTCGGCTTTGCCTTCGATCGTGGCGCAAATTGAGAATGATCTCGACGTGGTACAAAAAGAAAACATCCCTCCGCTGCCGCCGCAGAAAAATTTGATTCATCCACTGGAGCCGCGCGCGCCGTATCTCGATGCGCTCGAAAAACTGGTGGACTGGAAGCGCCTGCGCGATGCGAAATTCCGCTTCGTATTCGATCCGATGCACGGGTCGGCGGCTGGCTTGCTGCCGGAGCTCTTCCGGCGCAACGGAATTCATTGCGATGAAGTTCGCGGCATGCGCGACCCGCGCTTTGGCGGCGTACATCCGGAGCCGATCGAGCCGCATATCGCGGCCTTGCGGCGCGCGGTGCTCGCCGGAAAATTCGATGCAGGCTTGTGCGCCGATGGCGATGGCGACCGCATCGGCGCCATCGACCGCGACGGCACGTTTGTGAATCCTCACCAGATCTTCGCGCTGCTCGTCTGGCACCTAGCGGGGACCCGCAACCTGCCTGGCGATATCGCAAAGACTTTTTCTGTCACGAAGCTCATCGACAAGCTCGCGACAAAATTCGGCCGCAGACTCCACGAAACGCCCATCGGCTTCAAATACATCTGCGAGCTGATGCTCGAACAAAATATTTTGATTGGCGGCGAAGAAAGCGGCGGCATCGGCACCAACCTCTATATTCCGGAGCGCGACGCCACGGTTTCGGCCCTGTTCCTGGCAGAACTGATGGCCTGGCACGGCAAATCTCTGGGAGAAATGCTCGCTGCACTGCATGCGGAATTCGGTGAGTATCATTACGGCCGGGTCGATCTTGATCTGAAACCGGGCCAAAAAGAAAAAGCTGTCGCTCACTTTTCGGATACCAAACTGACCAGCATCCTCAACCTGCCGGTGGTGCGCCGGGAAGATATGGATGGCATTAAGCTCTATCTGGGGGATGCCGGGTGGGTGATGGTCCGCGCCTCGGGAACTGAAAATCTTTTGCGTGTTTACTGCGAGACTTCCAAACCAGAAACGACTCGTCGCGTTCTCGAAGTTGTAACTCAGATGGTTCACAATCTGTAGGTGCGATCATGAAAACGGTCAATCTGAAGGAAAAATTCGCGCTGTTCTCCGACTACTGCAACCCGCGGGTCATCGGCGAGGTGAACGACTGTCAGGTCAAAGCGGTGAAGTTAAAAGGCGAATTCATCTGGCACCATCACGAGAACGAAGACGAACTCTTCCTGGTGGTGAAAGGCGTGCTGCGTATGAAGTTCCGCGGCCACGAAGCCATCGTTAACGAGGGCGAATTTGTGGTCGTGCCGCGCGGCGTCGAGCATTGTCCCGCTGCGGACGAGGAAGTCCACATCATCCTGATCGAGCCAAAATCGACGTTGAACACGGGGAACATCACCAACGAAAGGACGGTCGCCCAGCTCGAGCGCATTTGAAATTGCGAGTCGCTCCCGCGGCGAACCACGACCAGCCATGGAACACCGCTTCTACACGCTCGACGTTTTCACCAACAACCGCTTTGAGGGCAATCCGCTCGCGGTATTTACCGACGGCGACGGACTCTCGGACGACCAAATGCTCGCGATCGCACGCGAAATGAATCTCTCGGAGACCGTTTTCGTTCAAAAACCGACGGAAGAGGAAGCGCTAGCCCGGCTGCGCATCTTCACCACAAAAGAAGAACTCAAGCTCGCTGGTCATCCCGTCATTGGGACCTGGTTCTTGCTCGCGGAGCTGGGTGTGGTTCCCGCGCAAGACGGCGGCGTTCACATCCTGCAAGAAACGGGAGCGGGCATCTTGCCGGTGGAAATTCGGTTCAAAGACGGCCGCCCGCAGCGCGTCACCATGACTCAGAAAGAAGCCATCTTCAAGCCCGCGAAAATCAGCAAGAAGCAACTTGCTTCGGCGCTGGGGATTTTACCCAAGGACTTCGACCCGAAGCTGCAGCCTGAGTTTGTCTCAACCGGCATCTTTAACCTGATGGTCCCGCTGCGCAATCGCGCCGCGCTTGGCAAAATCGCCATGAACATGACTGAGCTTCGCCACCTCCAGGGCAAGAACGCGGCTATGGCTTACTGTTTCGCTCTCGGCCCCAATGGCAAAGCCTTTTCGCGCGGTATGCTGCCCTGGGAACTTTATGAAGACGCCGCGACGGGCTCCGCAGCCGGTTCGCTGGGCGCGTATCTGGTGCGCAATGGAAAATTAGCCCCGGGCCACACGTTGAGCGTTCTTCAGGGCGCGGAAATGGGACGCCCGAGCCACATCGAAGTAGAGGTCACGCAGAGCGGGAAGAAACTCGTTCCCCGAGTCAGCGGAGCCGCCGTGAAAGTTTTCGAAGGCACCATCCGCGTCTAACTTGGAGCGCGGGAGCTGTGCTCCCGCTTTTCCCCAGTGGATTTGCAAGCCGGATGGTGAGAACGAAAAGGCCGCTCGGGAACTCCGAGCGGCCTTTTTCTTTTTTTCTGAAACTGACAACTAAGGACCGCCCTCAGCGTCCGCGCTTGTCGTGGCGCAGATCCTTGCGATCCTTGTGCAGATCTTTCTTGTCCTTGTTGATGTCCTTTTGGTCCTGGTTGCGATCCTTGCGGTCGTTGGCTAGGTCTTTCTTGTCGTGGTTGATATCGCGTTGATCCTTATTGTGATCCGCGCGGTCCTTGTTCAGGTCCGTGCGATCGTGATTGATGTCCTTCTGATCTTTGTTGCGGTCGACGCGATCCGCATGCAGATCTTTGCGATCGGCTTGCGCCTGAGCGCTGTTGGCGCCGTATTTCTGGTCGTCCCGCGCGAGCTGACTCCTATCGTGATTAATATCGCGCTGGTCGGCGTTGCGGTCCGCACGGTCCTTGCTCAGGTCCGTGCGATCGTGATTGATGTCTCTTTGGTCCGCATTGCGGTCGGCGCGGTCTTTGCTCAGGTCCCGCTTGTCATGATTGATGTCGCGCTGATCGGCGTTGGGTTCGGCGCGGTCCTTCGCCAGGTCTTTCTTATCGTTGCGAATGTCTTTCTTGTCGTTCTGAATGTCCTGCTGTTGCGGGGTCGGATCCTGGCTCTGGGCGTACGCACTACCGGCGAGCAAACCAGCAAAAGCAATGGCGAGCACACCTCGACGGACTATGAGTTCTGCGTTCATTGTCTTCTCTCCTATTGAAATGGTTCCTGAAATTACCACCACACTTAGGAAATGAAACACGTGGAGCAGCGGAAAGTTTCGCCACCCCAGGCACTGGTTACAGCGGAAGGAGTTGCGGGGAGCGGAATGGATAGCAACTAATTTATTTTCAATGACTTATGAACGGCATCGAGAATCCCGTTTACAAATGCACCGGACTCCTCGGAGGAAAACTTCTTTGCGAGTTCAACCGCTTCGTTAAGAACGACCTTCGCGGGCGTGTCCTTGCCGTTCAATTCATGAATCGCAAGCCGCAGGATCGCGCGATCAATGGCCGCGAGGCGCTCGAACCGCCAGTTGTCGACGTGCTTGACGATGATGGCGTCAAGCGCGGTGATGTCCTTCGCCGCACCTTCAAAAAGTTTGTTCGCGAACGCTCGTGTCTTGTCCACCGCCTTGGCGCTTTTCCAAAATCTCGCTTCCAGCTTGCTGAAATCCTGCTGGCTCATGTCCCATTGAAACAACATTTGCATCGCAAACTCGCGGGATTTTGTGCGCAGCGACACGTTACTTGCGCCGCGGCTTTCCGGCAGGGGCCGCTTTCGAATGTGTCGCTCGAAGCTTGCGCGACAACTGCGCCATTTCGATGGCGGCGAGCCCCGCTTCGAATCCCTTGTTCCCGCCCTTGAGCCCGGCGCGATCGATGGCCTGCTCCAGCGTGTCGCACGTCAGCACGCAAAAAATAATCGGCAAGCCGCTGTCCATTTGCGCGAGCTGCAACCCTCGTGCCGTCTCCGAACAGACGTAATCGTAGTGCGTCGTTTCGCCGCGCAGCACGCACCCGATAGCGATGAGCGCATCGTACTTCCCCGTCGCCGCGAGTTTTTTCGCCGCCAGCGGCAACTCGAACGCTCCCGGAACGCACACAACGTCAACGGCCTTGCTGGCCGCCCCCGCACGCTCCAGCGCATCCACCGCTGCAGCAAGGAGCCGCTCGGTAATAAAACTATTGAAGCGGCTCACTACAATGCCGAAGCGAAAACCCGCCGCGCTCAACGCGCCATCAATCTTGCCGGGCTGTATTTTGTCCGCCATCGCCTAACCGCACCGCTCCCAAATCCTATCCTTTTTTATTTATTTCCTTTAGCGCATTAACTTTCCTCTATTTCCCTTTGAACTGCGGCGGCCTCTTTTCCAAAAACGCTTTCGTGCCTTCCCGCATGTCTTCCGTCGCACAGGCCACGCCGAAGAGCGTCGCCTCCAGAAATAATCCTTCCTCCTGCGCCATTTCGACGCCGCGTTCGATCGCTTCCATGGTGAATTTTACCGCGAGCGGCCCGTTGGCGATGATCTTCTTCGCCATCCCTTCCGCGGCCGGGATCAACTCCGCCGGCTCGTGAATATGACTAACCAGCCCAACGCGCAGCGCTTCTTCTGCGGTGATCATCTCGCCGGTAAGGCAAAGTTCATGCGCCACACCCTTGCCGCAAAGCCGCGCCAGCCGCTGCGATCCGCCATAACCCGGCAGGATCCCGAGTTTCACCTCCGGCTGCCCAAGCTTCGCGGTCTTGCTGGCGATTCGGATGGTGCAAGAAAGCGCCAGCTCGCAGCCGCCGCCAAGCGCAAATCCGTTGATCGCGCAGATCGAAGGCTTCCCCATCGTCTCCAGCAAATGGAAAACGCCCTGCCCGAAGAGCGAAAATTCCTTGCCGTTGACCGGAGTCTGCAGCGCCAGTTCGCCGATATCCGCGCCTGCCACGAAAGCTTTTTCCCCCGCGCCTGTGAGGATCAGGACCCGCACGGCATGGTCATCGCGCGCATCGAGCAGGGCTTGCTGCAACTCTTCGATGGTCTTGCGGTTCAGCGCATTCAGCACCTTAGGCCGGTTGAAGGTGATGTACGCAATCCCATCCTTCTTCTCGTACAAAATGTTCTCGCATGCCATCTCAGCTTCTCTCGCTCCGATTCGCATTCTTGCTTGTAGGGGCGCAGCATGCTGCGCCCCTACTCGGCACAAACTAAAATTTCGTCGCCTTCGGACTCTGCGGATCCGAATAATCGTAAAACCCGCGCCCAGACTTCCTCCCATTCCATCCCGCGAGCACCATGCGCTTCAACAGCGGCGGCGCAGCAAATCGCCGCTCCTTGAACTCTTCAAACATAATCTGCGAAATGTAGTACGTCGTATCCAACCCCACAAAATCCAGGAGCGTCAAGGGTCCCATTGGGTGCGAACATCCTAGCTTCATCGAAATATCGATGTCCTCGATCGAACCCACTCCTTCTTCCAGCGCGCGAACCGCATCGAGCAAATACGGCACGAGCAGCCGGTTCACGATGAACCCAGTGCTGTCATGCGCGCGCACCGGCGTCTTGCCAAGTTTCGCGCCAAACGCCACCATCTCTTCGTAGGCGGCGGGCTCCGTCGCGATGGTCCGCACCACTTCGACCAGCTTCATCACCGGCACAGGATTGAAGAAATGCAGCCCCACGAAACGCTGCGGCCGCTTCGTTGCCGTGGCGATTTCCGTGATCGTTAGCGAAGACGTGTTGCTCGCAAAAATCGTCGTGGGCGGGCAAATCGTATCGAGCGCCGCGAACAGCTCCCTCTTCGCCGGAAGCTGTTCGATAATCGCCTCGACAATCACATCACATTCTTTCAAGTCCTCAATCTTGATCGTTCCCTTCAATCGCCCGCGAATCTCGCTCTTCGCTGCCTCGCTAATCGTCCCCTTCTCCGCCAGCCGGTTCAAATTCTTGTCGACACTTTTCAATCCCTTGTCCAATAGCTCCGCGCTCACTTCGCGCACCACGGTTTCGAATCCCGCCGCGGCCGCCACTTGCGCGATCCCCGAACCCATCAGCCCACACCCCACGACACCCACTTTTCGAATCGCCATGCTTTTCCTCGTAGTAGATGTTGCCAGCCCATCGGCAGAAAGATCTGGCTAAAAACGGCAAACCCCGAATGCGAAAGTGTAGCAGAAATGCCCGATTCCCGACTCTTCTCTGCGTTTCCTCAGCGTCTCTGCGTTATCTTTTCTCTTTTTTCTTCCAAGTGCATGGTATGCCTGCGAACCATTCAGTTCCGCAACGCCTCAACAATCATCGCAATCCCCTGCCCGCCGCCGATGCACGCCGTCGCCAGCCCATACCGCAATCCATTCCGCCGCAGCTCATTCAAAATCGTAATCACCAGCCGCGTTCCCGAAGCTCCCAGCGGATGCCCCAGCGCAATCGCCCCGCCGTTGACATTCGTTTTCTCGCGCTTCAGCCCCAACACTTTTTCCACGGCAAGGTACTGCGCCGCAAAAGCCTCGTTCACTTCCACGCGGTCCATTTGCTCCAGCGTCAGCCCCGCCAGCTTCAGCGCCTTCTGCGAAGACGGCACCGGCCCAATCCCCATGATGCTCGGATCAACGCCCGCCACCGCCCAAGACACAATGCGCCCCACCGGTTTCAATCCCCGCTCCTTCGCGATTTTCTCTCTCGTCACCACCACCGCCGCTGCGCCATCCACAATCCCGCTGGCATTTCCCGCCGTAACGATCCCGTCTTTCTTGAAAGACGGTGGAAGTTTTTCCAGAGTTTCCATCGTCGTTTCCGGTCGCCGGTGGTCGTCTTCGCTCACCACAATGGTTTTCTTCCCCTGCTTCACTTCCACCGGCGCCAGCTCTTCCTTGATGCGGCACGCCTTGTAAGCCGCGTCCGCCGCTTGCTGGCTACGCAGCGCATACGCATCGGCATCCTTTCGCGTGATGCCATGTTGCTCCGCGAGTTTTTCCGCCGTCAGCGCCATCGGCAATCCGCAATACGTATCCGTCAGTCCCGCCATTAACGAATCTTCCAGCGCTCCTCCGCCCAGCTTTAATCCGGCCCGCGCCCCGCGAATCACAAAAGGTGCTTGCGTCATGTTCTCCATCCCTCCCGCCAACACCATGTTCGCTTCGCCGAGCAGCAAGCGCTGCGCCGCCTGCGCAATCGCCTCAATTCCAGACCCGCACAGCCGGTTCACCGTCACCGCCGACGTTTCCATTTTCAGCCCGGCCTTCAATCCGACGTGCCGCGCCCCATAAAGCGCATCCGAGCTGGTCTGCATCACATTCCCAAAAATCGCGTGATCAAATTCTCCAGGGTCCACTCCAGACCGCCGAATCGCCTCTTTCGAAGCTTGCGCCGCCAAATCAATCGCGCTCACGTCCGAAAACGCCCCGGTGTATCGCGCCATCGGCGTCCGCGCTCCCACAACAATCACCACATCGGTCGGAAACATATCTCCCTCGCTTTTAACAACTCGCCACTCAACAGTTTACCGTCGAAAGCCAAAAGAACAAATCGCGTGGAGTTGGCTCAGCCCAAGCGTTCATGCGTTCGACCTTCAGAAAGAAATCGTGCAGGCTGACCGGCCCGAGGACCGAGAGAAAGATTATCCGCGGCGTAAAAAGCTTTCGCCACACGGGCTGCGATTTGGGTATAGTGAGTCGGAATCCGCGGGAGGCTCCCATGCCCGAAGCAAAGCCCCAGCAAGTAAAACCCTCGCAACCAGCGACGTTGTTCGATCGCATCCCTCGCCCGCCTGTCTTCGCCACGCCTGCCGAAGAGCGACGTCACCGTAAGGAGCGCCTCGCGGCGTCGTTCCGCCTTTTCTCGCGTTATGGGTTTGACGAGGGCGGTGCCGGCCACATCACCGCGCGGGATCCCGAGCGGCTTGATCATTTCTGGGTTAATCCCTTTGGGATGCATTTCGGCCAGATTCGCGTTTCCGACCTCATCCTGGTCAATGACCATGGGGAAGTAGTAGACGATTATCCGGAAGCAAATAACCAGAATCACCGCCAAGTCAACATTGCTGCGTTTGCCATCCATTCGCGCATACACAAAGCCCGGCCGGACGTCGTCGCCGCTGCTCATGCCCATTCGCTCTACGGCAAATCGTGGGCTTCGCTCGGGCGGCTGCTCGATCCTCTCACGCAGGATGCCTGTGCGTTTTACGAAGACCACGTGGTTTTCGATGACTATACCGGCATCGTCGAAGAAATCAGCGAGGGCGACCGCATCGCCCGCACGCTCGGCACTAAGAAGGCAGCCATCCTGCTTAATCACGGCCTGCTCACTGTCGGCCGGTGTGTTGACGAGGCCGTCTGGTGGTTTATCACCATGGATCGCTCCTGCCACGCCCAACTGCTCGCGGAAGCCGCCGGCCAGCCGCGCAAAATCCCTCACGAAACTGCCAGGCACACTTACGCGCTGCTGGGCTCGCCCCTGGCCGGCTGGTTCCAGTTCCAGCCGCTCTACGACCGCATCATCCGTGAGCAGCCGGATCTGTTTGAATAGAAATCCCAGACAAAACCTATGATCTTTGGACAAATTCGCGTGGGCAAAACAAAATCCAAGTTTAAGCGCTGGCAATCCGCGTTTCAATCAAGGGCTGGATTTCAGATTTTGGGAGTTTCGAGCGCGACAACCGTATCCCCGCCGCGCTTCCGCGCTTCTTCGATGGAAAACTCCGCGCGGTTAATCAAATCCGTCACAATATCCTCGCTGTCGTAGTCGTGCTTGGCCACCGCCTCGACGATTCCCGCGCTCAACGTGATCTGCGTCGAGTCCCACGGCGGTCGCAGCCCGGAAGCCGCCCGCCGCAGTTTATCCGCCAGATTCTGTGCCCCCGCCAGAGTGGTATCCGGCAAAATAAACGCCAGCGACCACGAAGTGTATTTCACCGCCACGTCGTTCTGGCGCACAATCGATTGCAGGGACCGCGCCAGTTGCTCCAAAAACCGTTCCAGCGGAGATTCCCCTTGTGTGCGCAGCAGGTCCGCCCCGCGATCGATCTGCAGAATTGTCAGCGCCAGGGGAGTGCCTTGCGTCCGCGCCCGGTCCGCTTCCGTCAGCAAACAACTCTGGTAAGAACTACGGCTCAGTAAGCCGGAGCGCTCATCGGAAACGCCCATGCGCCGCACCAGCGACCGCAGCCTCGTGTGGCTAACGCTCATCAACATTTGGTCGCCAATCGCCTGCAGGAAATAAGCCTCATTGGGCTTCCACTTATGTTCTTCGGCATGACCCACGATCAGCATGCCCGCGGGCATTTGCGTCTCTTTGTCCGTGATCATCACGGCCAGCGCCGTTTCCAGCCCCAGATCACTCAGAATCGATCCCTCCGTCGCGTGCACCACGAGTCCGCCCAGTTCGTCCGGCTCGGCCTTTTCAACGTGCGCCAGAAGCAGTACCACTTGCGCGCCCGGCGCGAGCTTTACTCCAGAGGCGCAATATTCCGCGGCCATTTCCGGCGGACGCCCCGGAGTGCCCACCACGGCGAGCGCGCGCGCCACTCGCAGATAAGTGCCGACTTCGTTGACCGCCGTGTTCAGCATCGCTCGCGGCGTCTGCTGCCGGAATATCTTTTGATTGACCTCGGAAATCTTGGAGAGATCGCGCAACGTTTCCGCCGAATAGACTCCCGTTTTCGAGGTGATGGACACTGGGGCCTCGACCGCCGGCGCCGCTGGCGCGACGGGAGCCGCGGATACCACCGGTGGCGCAGGAGCAGCTTCCGCCTTCGGCTTGGCCGCTCCCGGCGGCCACCAGTTTGCCATTTGGTAGAGATTGGAAAGCCGCGCGTTGCGCTCCTCTTCCCCGGGGAACATCGCCGCGATTTTTTGCAGGCGCTCCAAGGCCTTGTTTTGCAGCGAGTACTGCAAGAAAATTTCCGTCTGCACGATCAAATCTTCCAGCGCCTGCAACTGTCGGCCTTCTTCACTGCCCGGCGGAGGAACCGCGGGAGCCTGCGCCCCAGCAGTTTGTGAAGTATGGCCCGGCGTGGGAGTGCCCGATTTCATCAGCCGGCCGCCCACCCGTTTCAGATACGCCTCATCCACGCGGCCGCGCAAGAGTTCCAGCCTCTCCTGAGAGCGGTGGTCGTACGCATCGATGTCCACCAGCCGCTCGAGCGACTCGGCCGCCTTCTTGACGTTTCCCGACGTCAGGTACACATCGAACAGCTTGATCAGTACCTCGAAGTATTGCGATTCGCGATTCAGTTCACTGTGTATGGAAGCCCAGAATTCAAGTATCGTCTGGGAGTGCGGGTGCTTGGCTCCCACTCCGTCCATCAACGCCGCGAACTCATTCTGTTTCTTGTCGGCAAACATCCGCCGTTTCAACGCTAGTAGAATCTCCGTGGCTTTCTGGTCTTGGCCCGCGGAGACATACCGGTCTGCCAGATCAAACATCTGGGGCATGCCTTCATTTTTTTCTCGCAGCAGCCGCTCAAGCAACTCCCGCGCCTTCTCGAGGTTTCCCGATCGCATCAGAGCGTCGCTGTACGTGACGAGAAACGCCGTGTCCTTTTCGGAGCCGGCGAAGGACTCCAGCAACGCGGCGGCACGCACGGCATTGCCGGCCTGCAAGTTTGCCTGGGCGTACAGCAGCCCGACGCTGCGTTCTTGCGGCGCGAGTTTGTAAGCGCGGCCAAGAATATGGAGCGCATCGGCCGGGGCCCCGCTGGCCGAAGCCAACTGCCCGGCCCGCAGGAACGCACGTGCGGCAAGCGCGTTCTTGCCGATACGTTCGGCCGCTTCCGCCAGGCGAAGCTGCCGCGAAAGATTTTCCGGATCGAGCTGCGCAACCCGCTCCCAGCAGAAAAGCGCGTCCTCGTCACGGCTGGCCGTCGCGAATAGCTCGGCGGCCTTGGTGTACTGCTCAATGGCCTCGTCGGGATGATTCTGTCTTTGCTGCAGGAAGGCGTATCGCGCGATGCGCTCGGGCGGCTGCGGATTGTGACCCGTCCGCAAAAAACGGTTGTAGATGGCCAGCGCTTTGGTCTCGTCTTTGGGATCAACCAGCAGATCAAACAGAAGGCCGTAGTAAACCGCCGCGCGGTCCGGCTGATCCATCCGCGCGTACAGATCGCCGAGCGCCTGGGTGGCTTCTTGATGTTGCGGCGCCTCGTCGAGCACCGCCAGATATGCCTCGATCGCATCCTCCACGCGGTTCTTCTCGAGGAAGCGCTTGGCGCGATCCAGATGTTTGCTTACGTCTGCGGCCATCTGTTCAGGTTGCCTTTGCGGTGACTGAAAATTGTCGATCGGGCGCTACACCACTGGTGATGATGCTGGCCGCGCGCGGCATGGAGTGCGGACGGCCCACACCAACTATATACCGCTCGCCGGAGGGGGGCAAAACGTCGACAAACATCGATGTGATATTCGCCAGCAGGTCAGTCCAGCGAAATCTTCTGAGACCACGGGTCGCCTGATGGGGTAGCCGGATCATTTTCGGCTTGCGATGCGCTCGCGGCATGCCCCGGCACGCTGGCTTCCTCTGCCGCTCCTGAGGGTGGCGCAATGTTTCGCGTGTCGATGGGGAGTAAACTGGCGTTCTGCGCCGCCCATTTCGCGGCCAATCCATTCAACGGGCTCTTGGTGTTGTATTCCTGATAGGCGATCATGCGTCCGATTCGAACGATCAAATCATCCAAGCCTTCCGACGCCGCCCAGAAGTCGCCGATGCACACGCTGCCCTCGTCAAAATTGGGATGGAATACTGGCGCCAGCATCCGGCATTGGGGCGCGCGCCTCGGATAGCCCAGGGAAAGATTCACTTCGAGCTGGTGAGTATCGCGATCTAGGATTTCACCCGTTGACGAGACGTACAGCCCCTTGACTTGAAACGTGATGCGATAAACTTCCGGCGGCATCCCCGCCGTTCCGCTCACTTGAATCAACGGCCAATTCGCAAAACGCTGCATTAGGGTGTCGTAGTCGAGTTTCAAGCGCCGGATACGTGGTGAAAGCATGATTCCCCTAGATCGAGCCGCCCAGGAAGTTTCGCAGCACACCGAAGCCAGCGGACACCACCAGCAATGCCGTCAGAGCTATCGCCGGGACGCGCGGCCAAGTGAAAACTTCATCGCCACGCGACTTCCAGTACGCCGCTGCGAAGTAGGCCAGCAGCACGGGAATGAGCATGACCACCAGCGTATTATAGTGCAGCGCTTCCGCGATTCTCCCATGCAGCAGCGCCGCCAGGGCGCGCGTGGCCCCGCATCCCGGGCAATACACGTGCAAATACCGGAATACAGCACATTGCGGGTAAAAGTCATACTGCTCCGGGGGAAACTGATACAGGATCACGGCGCCGGCCAATGAAGCGCAAGCAACGGCACGCATTTTGGCTACGACGTTCATCTCGCTCAGGCGAACACCCCTTGTCTCTTCCGCGTCTCATTGATTTCAGTAAAATGATATTGAAAGTAGAAGACGGCAAAAAAGAAAGTCATCACACCATTCAACTCGAGTCCAATCGGCTCGGCCGTGTTGTAATGTTCTTCGATGGAATTTTTCATGCTGAAAGAGCCGGCAATCCAAAGAATTACGGCGCCTAGACTGGCCAGAGACGCGAGCCCCCTTGCGGCGTTGTCCGGTACCGCCCTCAACCCTCCACTTATGAACCAGAGAACCAGCGCGAAAGACCACAATATCATCCCCTTACTCTCTGGTTGCACCTTCCGCACCCAGTTGGCCTCGACGAGGGCCCATACCCATAGAAATAGCCCGCACGTCACAATGGCAAGCAACAGCACGATGGCCCAGTGAAGCGATGGAGGCGCAGGATACAAAGCCGCGGCGGCGGCAGCCGCGGACGCCGCTGTTGGCGCCGGCGCGGCCATCGGCACGGGAATATTCCCAATCACCTGCGAAACCGGCACCCACTCGGTCACTCCCTCGCTGTGGCAGAGATCCGTCAGCAGGACGTTTCCAGACGCCACATAGCGCTGGAGTTCCGAGAGCGTATACGGTCCGTATTCCTGCAAATCCCTTTTGATGAAATAATTCATCGCCCCTCCGCCTTCACGTGAACTCCACTCCGTCGTAGTCCTTGCTGACGACGCAAATTTCCACGATCGCCCAGACCCAGCTCACCACCGCGCCGTAGAAGCACGTCAGCACCGTCAGGCAAAGTTGCGAAACCGCCCTTTGTATATACCCGGCGTAGAAATTGTGCACGCCAAAAATCCCCAGAAACACTCCAAGCAGCACGTACATCTGGCGGCTTTTCGAGATTTGCGTCCCGCGCAGAACATCCTGCGGCCGCAATGGTGCATAAACTCCCCTCGCCGACGGCATCGGAGGAGGGGCCGCTCCCGTTCCGGAGGCCGGCGGCGGAGGTGGCGGCGGTGCTGCTCCCCCTCCCTGCCCACCAGCATTTTGTGGTCCCACCGACGCGGCAGGCCCGGAAAGCTGCAAAATCGAAAGTCCGCCAGTGTGCGCCACTCGCGCTACTGGCGCGGGCTGGATGGGTGCGGGGCCACGATTCAATTCCGTTCCGGACACGCTGATCTTGGGCTCGTCCTGCGGCGCTTTCGAACATCCGAATACCGTGCATCCTCCGTTCTCCGCGAAGCATTCCGGATGATGCGGCGTTCCACACCCGGGACAATCGAGCCGTTCTCCATCGCTCGCGCCTACTTCGGTCCGGCAATAGGGACAGACAGGATTCACTTCCGTTGCCTTTCCGAATAGCGAAACGAATACCTTCCGATCTGCACGGAATTCCCGCTCTGCAAAACCTGGAGTCTCGCCGGCTGCCCCGAAACATAAGCGGGGCCAAGCGCGCGGAGTTGCACTCTGGTTCCAGCGATTTCCACCACGGCGTGTTCCCCCAAAACGTTGGGATCTTTGAACAAATAAATGTCGCACTTCTGGTCGCTGCCGATCAGCGTGCGGGCTTTGTACAGAATGAACTGTTTGCCGGCCAGCGGCCCCGCCGTGACGTACAGCCAGCGATCCTTAAGAGCGCTTTCGACGAGTCCCATCGCAGCGCCGGTCGCCAGGCCGAGAAGGGCGAAACCGACGCCGCGGCTGGCGGCTCCGCCTTTGGTCAAAAGAGCGATGGGATCGAAGAGCATGCCACCGAGGCCAGCACCAATCACTCCGCCGAGAATTCCATACCTCGCCTTTTTCGACGAAAGTCCAACAATTCCGTAGACGGCGCCTGGCGCTACGCCGAGAACCATCCAGGCAATGCCGCGCGCAACCCAGAATGCGGGGTTCCTTGCAGTCTGCGCACCCATGCCTGCCACAAAAGAGACACAAATGAGAAACACAAACCCAGCGACGACGCTGATCACGGCTCCGAAGATTGCTCCCAACGGTATGGAAAGCCCACCGCGGGTCAGCGCTTTTTTGGGCGAGCGCTCAACGATGCTTTCCGCGACGCCGTACGCGACGCATTGCAAAGTGACGACAAGAGCGATCAAGGCGAAGGTTTGCCAAGCTCGGCTCGGCCCGGGTCCATCCACGAACCAAGGCTCGATAAGAGCCCAGCCAGCGGTTGCGCCGACCAGTCCGGCAAGACCTAGGTAGAACCAGCCTTGCAAGAGAATGCTGCCGCGCTCTTCCAGGGTTGTTTCAACCGGTTTGTCGGCGGCGTCGGTCACGCTGCCGTAGATTTTTGCGCCGCCTGAACCACGGCCTGGCGTGATGGGTGCAGCAGGCGCGGCCGTTTCCACGCGAGCCAGATCGTCGAGCGTGATTTTGATGGGCTCGTTATTTTTGTCGGGGGACATTCTTCTCCTTGTTCGCGTCCTGACTGGTTGCCGGTAAGGCGCCGCGGTCTTTTTTCTGCTCTGCTGGCTTCTGCTCGGTGCTGGAAGGCTTGATCGCGTCGCTTCCTTGCGGTCCTGGAATCGAGGGCAGATCGCTGGGAGCGGCAAAGCCCGGACTCACCCGAAGACCAGGCACCTGCTGGAGATGCTTTCCGTCTTGCGTGGGCTCGTAAACGAGACCCGTCGACGGATCAATCAAATACATTTCCTTGTGGGGAAAGAAAACCCAGGAGGCTAGGAAGCCGAGAACAAGCACGAGGGTGTAAGAAAGCACGGAAAAAGCGGTGCGCAGCCATTGCGGCGCCTCTTGGTCCTTATCGTCTTTTTCCGGATTCGGCGCTTCTATTTCGTCGTCCTCGAAAGCTCCGACCGGCTCCGGTTTTCCCGTCTCACCTGCACCTTCGCCGCCCTTGCGGTCGGTCACGGCGATCTCGGACAGCCGCTCCAGCCGCTTGCCCACCCAGCCGAAGCAGCCCTCCTCGTCGCTAAGCGGGTCGTACACCCACGCCACCTGCAGCGGCGAAGAGAAAAAATTCTTGTGAATGAAAGTATCGTGATCGGACAGAAAAACACCGAACCCCGGATGCGAGTGGTACCAGCCGACGATGCGATGCTCGGGATACCGGGCATCCTTTGTTTTGTAAATGTGCTCCCAGGTATCTTGCGTGAAAGTCACGTGCGTGCCCGCTTGCGCCGCGTTCGCTCCGGCAATGCACGCTTCGATCGCTAGGTTGTTCCGGTCTTCGCTTCCGATGAGCACGCCGCAAACCTCCGTCTTGCTGCAGGAGCGCGCATGCTGCCGGATTTGCCGGATCACTTCGCCGTCCACGGTTACGGCGGGCCCTGGACCGTTCGCACTTGATTTCCGCCCCTTCATCCGAGCCTCTTTCGCGTCGGCGGCCCCAGAATCTCTTCACCGTCCCCCGCGATCAAATAACCCCTCTCGGTCTCCCCGCTTCGCGCCGTGAACACGTCGAATAAAGGCAATCCCAGTTGGTCCAATGTCCTCGCGCCGTACGCCTCGCTTCCCGAATAGCTGTGGATGGTCTCCACCGTACGCATCTGTCCGTCCTTCGGGCATCGCCCTTCTTCAAACGATATGCTCCCGACAGGCGCGAACCGTTCTTCCTCTGTGCCGCATTTCGCGCATACGAGTTTGTGTACGATATCGCGGCTGAACTCGATCGTGACGTCCGCCACATGCAGGTCGCTCCTCCCCCGCTTCCATAAATCCTCAACTGTCAACTCGCTGGCGCGCTCCGCGCATTCCGTCACGCTCTCCAGCGTGTAATGGCTCATGCAGTCAGCCTTCGCGGTGTACTCCACGCGGTACGAACTGTGGTTCAATCCTTCAAACACAAATCCATGCCCCGCCAGCGTCGGCATCCCATGGATCAGCTTCACCACTTCCTGCACTTGAATTCCCGCAATGATCGAGGAGATCGTCGGTGTCGTCGGCACTTTGCCTTCCACGTTAGCCTCGTGCCTCAGCAAGTTGCAGGACATTCGCCTTTCCAGCAGCTTCCAATCCATTTCTCCCAGCGTGCATTCGTAGCACGGCGCCGACCCCGGCAGGAACACCCGCGCCACCCCATTGATGCCTTCGATCGCGCCGTCAATCCACGGCCGGTTTACTTTCCAGGCGGAGCGATTGATCCATAGCCGCGCTTCGCGATTATCCAAACCCGCCAGGATCACATCGCTCCACAGAAAAAGCCCCAGCCCGCAGTCCTGGATTACGTTTCCCACTACCCCCCGCGCGTTGCTCTCTCCGCTGATCGCATTTACCCCGCGCGCCGCCGCATGGGCCTTAAACTCCCCGATCTGCTCGCTCCGGAATAACACAGTTCGCGACAGGTTCGATTCCTCGATCCGGTCCAGGTCTACCACCACAATGTCTTGGAAGCCGAGCAAGCCGACGTTTTTCAGGATTTCGTTGCCTAGCGCGCCCGCGCCGATCACCAGCACCTTCGTTTCACGGATTTTCTTCTGGTCCCACCAGGGAATCAGCCGCAACCGGCTGTAACGGTCCTCGCGGATATCCTGCGCGCCCACCGTCACCATGTTAACCATGTTCGGCAGGTCCATCTTCAGCCTGCGGTAATTTCCGGCTGCAGCCGCAGGATATCTCCGTCGTGTACCCCCGCTTCCGCGAGCGTCTGCGAATCCTGTATCTGGCGTCCCGAATTTTTGTGATGGAACTTGTAACTCAGCGGCGCACCATCCGGGCCGTTCGTGGGCAGGCGCAGTTTTTGGATCAGCACCGCGACAATCTTGTTGCAGGGCGCGTCGTCCGGCAATTCCACGGGCACTCGTTTGTTCTCCGTCGAATCAAACACCGTCACATTAATCGTGGCCATATGCCTGTAACCCCGGAGAAGGATGGAAGTGCTCGGAAACTTTGGAGTGCGGCTGCTCGCTGGTTTTCTCTGTGTTCCTTGAAGCCTGCAGGTACGCCTGAAACCGCTCACGTCCCCCCCGGGCAAATTCCCAGCCGGCTTCGCGAAGCAGCGCCTTCGCCGCCACCGCGAAATTAAGGTTCTCGGCGTTGGGCTGTGCGCTCTTGTCCAGCGTCGAGCTCACCACTCCCACAAGGTTCCCCTGCTCGTCGTACACCGGGCCGCCGCTGTTCCCCGGACTCACCGGCGCCGAAATCTGCAGCATGTTATCTTGCAGTCTGGAAATAATCCCGGTGCTAAGCGTAAATTTCAATCCTTCCGGGTGGCCAATCACAAAAATGCTTTCGCCTTCCTTTGCCTCCACCACAGGTTGCACAAACTCTCCCTGTCCGGAGTGCCTCGGCAGCCAGACCAACGCCAGATCAAGGGTGGCGTGTTTTGCGATGACGTCCGCGCCGGACCACACGCCCGTCGCCAGCGAAATCAACGCCCGCGGTTTCTTCGCTGCATTCCCGTCGCCTCCTGTCACCACGTGTCTTGCCGTTGCAAACAAATAGCCAGCCGAATTTGCGTGCAACAGCATGCCTGCGCCGAACGAGGACGAAAGAACCTCGCGCTTGCTGAAAAACGACTGTGCCGCCGGGGAAATCACCGCCACTAAGCTCTTCAACTGTTTTGCGGCATCAGCACCCGACAGGCTGGTTCGTGCCGGCAACGGCGGATAATCCGTTCGCTCATCCAACTCCGCCAGCCCGCTGCTGACCACCGCCGGCAACGGACCAAGCGAAAACACCACCACCGCCGCCAGCGACGTCAACATTCCGCTGATCACCAGCAACGTCGATAAGTACGCCGTCCACGCGTGCCGCGTTCGCGGCGGCTGGCCGCGCAGCGCCACCCTCAATATAATCGTGACCAGGCACAGCAGCGGCAAGACCGGTACCAGCGCCATGGGCCCAAGCCGCGCCCACCACGCGATCGCCGGTGGCAGCTTCGGCTCCAGGCGCACGGCTTGCCCGGGCTCCGGCTGAACCTCCGCAAGTTCATTGGGGTTGATGACGATTTTGTCCAATGGGTCCCGCGCGCCTTTCGCTTGCCAACCGCGCCAAATTGCTGTGGTTGAGATTCCGCAGAGAGAGTTATATACCGTGTTATACCTCAAAGTGCAAGATACACCATCGGGGGAATTCCCCAGGCTGCACATGGTAAATCCGCTGTCGCTGCCCCAGTTTGTGCCCGCCCATTTCACCCCGCGTTGCCGCGCAGTCTTCTGGGAAGCAGCAACATGAGCGTCGCCGATGCGAACAACGAAACGCCTGCAACTGCAAGGCCACCATACAAGCTCCCTGTTTTCTGGCTGATCCATCCCGTCGCGTACGGTCCGGCGAATCCCCCAAGATTCGCAAGCGAGCTCACCAGGGCAATCCCCGAGGCCGCTGCAAATCCCGTCAGGAAATCGCCCGGCAGCGAGTAGAAAGGGCCATAGACGCTATAAATGCCCAGAGCGGCGAAGGATAGAAGCACGATCGTTGGAAAAATGGAATGAGTTGCGCCCAGCGACGCCAGCGCAATTCCAGCAGCGATCGCTGGAATCGCCGCATGAAATCTGCGCTCCTGATTTCGATCGGAACTTCGCGACACCAGTACCATCACCGGCAGCCCCACGAGATGCGGAATCATCGATAGCAGTCCGATCAGACTGTTAGAGATTCCGCTCGAAAGCGATTTGACCAGCTGTGGCATCCAAAAATTCATCGAGTACATGCCGGTATTCAAGGTGAACCCGATCATTCCCAGATGCCAAATTCGGCGGTTCATCAGCGCCTGCACTGCTGAGATTTTGTGGCTCGCGAGTTTCTCCTGTTCCTCCTGCGCCAGCTCCGCCGCGATCCAGTCTTTTTCCTTCTGGTTCAGAAATTTGGCTTCCGCGGGCCAGCTCGGCAGCAGAAAGTACGTGAGCACACCGCCAACGACGGCCGGAATTCCCTCCAAAATCAGCAGCCATCGCCAACTGCTGATATTCAGCCAGCGCACGTGGTCCAGTAGGAATCCGGAGACCGGAGAGCCCAGTATGCTGGTGACAGGTATGCCGGCCAGGAATAGAGCAATCGCTTGCGCCTGATCCCTTTGGCGAAACCAGTACGTCAGGTACAAGGCAATTCCCGGAAAATAGCCCGCTTCCGCCAGTCCCAGCAAAAAACGCACCACGTACAACTGATGTACCGAATGCACCAACCCGGTCAGCGTGGCTAAAAATCCCCAGGTAATTAGGATGCACGTGATCCAGATTCGTGCCCCGATCTTGTGCAACATCAGGTTGCTCGGAATTTCAAACAGGAAATACCCGAAAAAGAAAACTCCCGCCACCCATCCAAACTGCTTGCTGGTAATTACCAGCTCCTGGTTCATCGTAAGCGCCGCGAAACTGATGTTGATGCGATCAAGAAAGGAGATGACGTACAGAACGAACACAAACGGAATAATCCTCATCCGCAGTTTGTGAATTATTTTGGCTTCGTCGGGCTGTACGGTTGTGCCAGCTTCGTTGGTCATGATCACCTCAGCGCATATTGGCCCTGATCGAATGGTCCCCACGGCCAATGTGGTCCGCCGAAGGCATGCATGGATTGCCGAGACTTTATGGCGGGATGGTTCACCCGTCAAGCGGCGCTGCTGTCTCTGTAGAAGCAAACTTCAGTCGCACAGTTCCACTCCCTTCGCACAACTTCTCATTCTGCTAGAAATCAGAGCGTCGAACTCTTGGGACTTCGCGGACTTCCCTACTGCTCAGTGATGAGGACTCCGGGCGCCGGTATATTCAAGTTGATGAGCACCGCCTTGGTTGGCGAGATCATGTAAATTACATCTCCGACGCTGTCTGTGCCCACGCCGTTCGCTGCGACGTTGAATCCCGTGGCCGTGATGGCCTGGGCCAAGGCGAGACCGAATTGACCGCTTTCGTCCGAAGTGACGTTCAGTGTCCCGCCACCCGTCGACGCCGCGATCCCGGAGGAAACGGCGGAAGCAGGGACCGCTTGCGGAGCAACGCCAAAGATGTAATTGCCGGAAATTGAAGCCGCCGAGAACGGCCCCCCGGATTGCACTTCGACAAAGCCTGCGTTCGTCCCGCCGCTCGTCTCCATAAGGAACGCGGCCGTTGGGCTAAGCAGATAGCCGCCCAATGGGCTGTTCGCCCCGGTGATGGTTACTCTGCCGTTTGCCGCCACCGAGTAGGTCAGTCCTGTCTGGTTTGTCTTCGTCGTGTGTACGCCGGAATCGTTCTTGTCTTGGCTGACTACGGTAAGGTTACCCGCGCCGTCGAAGGTGGTTAACCCCAGCGTCGCACGCGAATCGCCCGCCGTATTTCCCACGTCTTCCAGGTAAAACACGGCGCTACCTTTTAGATCCGAGTTCGCAAACGATGTGGAAGATTGCGATCGCATCTCGCCGCTCATAAGTCCGTCCGAAAACTCCACGTCCGTCGTTATGATGAGAGCTTGATTCGCCAAGACGATGTAAACGGCCTCATGTCCCGCGGCGCCAATCGCGGAACAGGAAGTACAGCTGAGGTTCAGCCGGCCAAACGTAGCAGTATTCGCCGGGTCAGTCGTGAGCGTGCCGGTGAAGGCAGTGTTCGTGCCGGTACCGTCCGAGTTGAGGTCCAACTCCCCGGCGCCGAGATTTCCTGCACCATCTGCCGTGACAGTTCCAGTTTCGACGACACGAGTGCCAGGAATAGTATTTTGCCCGATGAGCTGGAACGCGTACGGCCCCTTGATACTGGATAGCGCGAAAGCCGCCGATTGTTGTAGGTACATCACGCCCGATCCGAAATCGTTAGGCGTTGCAGTCGTATAGTCGAATTCGACCAACCGGCCAATCGTCGCTACCCCGCTATTGTTCAGCGAGCCCAATGCAAACGCGACCGTCCGTGACGTAAAACCGCACAAGGCAGTACTGGCAAAATTGAGGGTTAACGTTCCTCGATGGTCAGGACCAACGGCGTAACTTCCCGGGGACAACAGGGGCACGGCTTGCGCACTGCCGTTGGGACTATTGCAGTCCACCACTCCGCTTGTGATGTTCCCTTTGCCGTCCGCAATGATGCTTCCAACTTCCGCGTGACGGTTCCCGGCAACGCTGCCAAAGCTGCTGATCTCAAACGCGTATTGCCCGCTTAGCTCCGCGTCATTTGCCGTAGATGCCGCGCCGATTGTGATGCTCAGCTGCTGCGTCACGGAGGAGGCCGGCGTCGCGGAGTCTTTGACCTGCACCATGAACTGCGTCGGCCCCGCGGCGGTTGGCGTGCCTGTGATTGCCGTGATGGTCTGCCCTGTAATGTTCGCGCTGTTTGTTGTGATGCTCAGCCCCGCGGGAAGCGAACCGCTCGACACGCTCCAAGTGTAGGGCGGAGTTCCGCCAATGGCTTGGAGGGCCGAACCGTAGGGTATCCCGACGAGGCCGCCGGGCAGAGAGGTCGTCGAAATGACGATCGCCGATCCCGCGATAGAAAACGTGTCGGAGTCCGTTGAGGAGGGATTCTCAACCGAGGCTGCCGTAACGGTGACGCAGTTGGAGCAGCTGCCGTTCGGCGCGGTGTAGGTCACGGAACTCGAAGAACCGTTGTTCACGGGGTTGGAAAGCGTTCCCTCCCCAGTGGTCGGCGAAAGCGACCACGTGACCCCCTGTGGGTTTTTGTGATTGTGAAATGTCTGGGCATTGAAGACGAACTGGGTTCCCGCAGGAATCGAAGTTTGCTTGTTTAGAATTGCTACCGTGGTCGGCGTACCCCCGCCGCCACCACCACCACCGCCGCAACCTGTCAAAGCTGCTCCGAAAGAGAATAGTGCAAGAGCCGTAGCAAGGTGTTTCATGGCAGTGTCTCCCAAGTCTTTCATCGCAAGCGTTTACCCTTGAGGCTTGCACTGGGACACACTCCTCCTCTCCGCCAAATGTGCTAGACTAGCCGCACCGTTTCGCGTTGGGGAAGCCCCGAGCAGCCTCCAGGGATTTGATATCTGTCCGCCAAGTTAGGCTTGAGAGAGCAAGAATGTCCTTAAGAAACTCCAAATAAACTGCAAAAGCTTGGATTTGTAGATGCTAAGGCACGAAAAAGTCGTCTATGAGTTTGGGCCATTCCGCTTCGATTCCGCTCAACATTTGCTCTTTCAAAATGACCAAGTGATTCAGCTCGGCCCTAAGGCTGCTGAAACCCTGGCGGTTCTGCTCGCGAACCACGGCCAGCTAGTGGAGAAAGAGCAGTTGATGAAAGCAGTTTGGCCCGACACGTTCGTCGAGGATGCCAACCTGACGGTCCATATTTCCGCGCTGCGCAAGCTCTTCCAAGATCACGCAAACGCTTCAGGAGGCGACGGATACATCGAAACGGTTCCACGGCGCGGATACCGATTTGTCGCGCCAGTTCTGGAGCGGCGCACCGCCCTTGACCATCCGCTACAAAGCCCCGCTGTCGGACGGCTAGACTCCAAGCCGCGCTCGCCCTCTCTCACCCTCCGTTTCGCAGTCGTCGCATTCGGTGCAATTGTGCTATTGACCGTCGGCATCCTTTTAAAACAGCAGGGCTACTTACTCGGATTCGTTCCCGCCAGGCATATTCACTCGGTTGCTGTCCTGCCGCTGCAGAATCTTTCCGGAGATCCCTCCCAGGAATACCTTGCCGACGGTCTTACGGAGGCGCTTGTGACCGATTTGGCGCAAGTGCGCTCTCTTCGCGTTATTTCGCGGACCTCGGTCATGACCTACAAAGGGACGAAGAAGAAGCTGCCGGAAATCGCCCGCGAATTGAACGTTGATGCCGTTGTGGAAGGTTCCGTGATGCGCTCGGGCGACCACGTGCAAGTGACCGCGCAGTTGATTGAAGCTCCCAGCGATACGCATCTTTGGGCGGAGACCTATGAAGGCAGCCAGCGCGACCTGCTGGTGCTCCAGAATCGCATGGCGCAGGCCATTGTGCAGCAAGTCCGCGTGGCGCTCACGCCCGAGGAAAAGCTCCGCCTAGCCACCGTACATCTCGTGAGTCCGGAGTCGCATGAGGACTATTTGCAAGGCCGGTACTTCTGGAACCGGCGGACACCGGCGGCACTATTGTCGAGCCTCGACCTGTATGAAAAGGCCACCAAGGCCGATCCGAACTCTGCGGAGGCTTACGCCGCCATGGCTACGGTTTACGCCACGATGGTGGCGACCGATCAGTTTCCGCCGCAGGAAATGGAAGGCAAGGCCAAGGCGGCCGCACAAAAGGCCCTGTCCCTCGATGAAACTTTGGCCGAGCCACATGTTGTGCTGGGCTACATGCGGGCGGCGAGCGACTACGACTGGACCGGTTCTTTCGCCGAGTTCGAGCGTGCTGTCCAACTCGATCCCAGCTATGCCATGGCGCACCATTGGTATGGCTACATTCTCGAATTGAGCGGCCACTTCGACGATGCGTTACGCGAAGTTCACAAAGCACAGGAACTTGATCCGCTGAATTTGGCGGAGCAAGAGTCCCCGGCACAAATCTTGTATTGGTCTCGCAAATACGACGACTGCATTGCACAGTCCCGAAAGACGCTCCAGCTCGATCCCAATTTCTTTTACGCCCACATGTTTATGGGAGATTGCCTCGAGCAATTGCAACGGTACGATGAGGCCATCTCAGAACTCCGGGAAACGCTTCGCATCACTCCTCACAACACCGCAGTCATGGCCCGTCTCGGACACGTGCTGGGGAAGACCGGGCGCAAGCGAGAGGCGCTGGACCTGCTGAAGCAGATGGAACAGGCGCGGCAATCCGAATACACTTCGGCGGGATTGCAAGCATGGATCTACGCGGGCATCGGCGATCGCGAGCACACCCTCGAATCCCTGGAAAAAGATGAGAGCCAACGCGGCTGTACCACGCTTTTCCTGAGAGACGATGCCAAACTGGATTTCGTGCGCACAGATCCGCGATTTATTGCCCTGCTGAAGAAAACACATCTCGACTAGCCCAGGTCGTCCGTCGAGGTCACGGCTCATCGCTGCGCCGAGATGCAATTTGTGGCAAACTGGATGTTTATACGGCACGGTTTTTGCTCTGCTTGTGGCGCTCGTTCGAAAGCAGCAGGCCCGCCGAAAAATCGCCCGGGCGATTCGCATCCTGCCCGCCATCGAGAAAATTGGTAAGCGAGAAAAATGGACCCGAAGTTCATACGGAATTTCTGTATCATCGCGCACATCGACCACGGCAAATCCACGCTCGCCGACCGCTTGCTGGAAATGACCGGCGCGCTGACTTCGCGCGAAATGCACGAGCAAGTCCTCGACTCCATGGACCTGGAGCGCGAACGCGGCATCACCATCAAGGCAAAAAGTATTCGCCTGCACTACAAAGCGAAGGATGGAAACACCTATCGATTGAATTTAATCGACACGCCGGGCCACGTGGACTTTTCCTATGAAGTTTCGCGCGCGCTGTCCGCTTGCGAAGGCGCGCTGCTCGTGGTCGACGCCTCGCAGGGTGTGGAAGCGCAAACCGTCGCAAATACTTTCCTCGCCGCAGGGCACAACCTCACGATTATTCCGGTGATTAATAAAATTGATTTGCCCGCCGCGCAGCCGGAGTTCGCCAAAGAGCAAATCGAAACCGTGCTCGCCATTCCCGCTGAGGATGCGCTGCTGATCAGCGCGAAAAGCGGGCTCGGCGTCGAAGAAGTTCTCGAAGCGATCGTTGCGCGCGTCCCGCCGCCAAAAGGCAGCGCGGAGAATCCACTGCAGGCGCTGATTTTTGATTCGTGGTTCGACATTTACCGCGGCGCCGTGGTTCTGGTGCGCGTGATGGAAGGCCGCGTCAAGAATCACGTAAAAATAAAACTCGTCGCTGGAGACGAAACCTACGAAGTCGAGCAGCTCGGCACGCTCACCCCGAAACCCGTGGCGCTTGAAGAACTCGAGGCCGGTGACGTCGGTTTCATCGTCGCCAATATCAAGCGCGTCGCCGATGCGCGCATGGGCGACACGGTCATCGAAGTCGCGCGTCCGGCTCCAGCGCTGCCGGGATTCGAAGCCATCAAGCCGATGGTTTTCGCGGGACTTTTTCCGGTGCTTGCTGATGACTACGAGCCGCTGCGCGACGCTCTCGGCAAATTGCAATTGAACGACGCCGCATTTTTCTACGAACCGGAAAATTCCGTCGCGCTCGGTTTCGGTTTTCGCTGCGGCTTCCTCGGCCTGCTGCACATGGAAATCGTCCAGGAGCGGTTGGAGCGCGAGTTCGGCTTGAACCTGATCACCACCGCGCCGAGCGTGCGCTATCGCATCACGCGCGTGACCGGCGAAGTGATCGAAGTCGACAGCCCGGCGAAATTTCCGAATCCTAGCGACATCCAGAAAATCGAAGAGCCGATCATCAAAGCCATGATCATCACCAACGAGGATTCCGTCGGCGGAATTCTCCATCTCTGCCAGGAAAAGCGTGGCACCCAGAAAAATTTCGAATATCTCTCGCCCACGCGCGTCATGCTCACTTACGAATTGCCGCTCAACGAAATCGTGCTCGATTTTTACGACCGCCTGAAATCCGTTTCACGCGGCTACGCCTCGCTCGACTACCATCTTGCCGACTACCGCGAATCCGACCTCATCAAACTGGACGTGCTGGTCGCCGGCGAACCGGTCGACGCGCTGGCGCTGATTATCCATCGCGACTTTGCCACCGAACGCGGGCGCGATCTGGTGACCCGCTTGCGAAAACTCATTCCTCGCCAAATGTTTGAAGTGCCCATCCAGGCCGCCATCGGCAGCCGCGTCATCGCGCGCGAAACCGTCGCCGCCATCCGCAAAAACGTTCTCGCCAAGTGCTACGGCGGCGACATCTCCCGCAAACGCAAACTCCTCGAAAAACAAAAAGAAGGCAAGCGCCGCATGAAGCGTGTCGGCCAAGTGGACATTCCGCAAGAAGCCTTCCTCGCCGTTCTGAAAGTCGCGTCTTCCTCTGACGACGAATAATTGTCAGTATTCGGTTGTTAGTTTTCGGATCTGAGTCATTCTTCCTTCTTTAGTACTTCCGTAGATAGTTTGCCGCGGTGGAGCTGGATGGCTACGGGGTCGCCGAGGGCGACTTGGGCGGCGTCGCGAAGGAGGTTGCCGGCGGCGTCAGTGGCGATGGCGTAGCCGCGTTCCAGGACTTTTAAGGGGCCGCGTTCCTGGAGTTGGAGGGCGAGGCGCTGCCAGCGTTCACGCTTGGCGCGGAGTTGACGTTCGGCGCGGAGGCCGAGATCGGCGCTGCGTTTTTCGAGGCGCAGTCGGAACGCCGCGATCTTCACGCGAAAATCGAACGAAGCAATGCGCAGGTGCGCGGCGTTGAAGCGCTTGCGCGATTGCTCAAGGCGCGCGCGCAGGCCGAGCGCCAAGCGGGAAGTCATTTCGTCGGCGCGCTGCCGCTGCTGGCGCAACAAATCGAGCGGGCGGCGGAAACCGCGGCGCGCGGAAAGCTCGTGGACGCGGCGGGACATTTCTAGCAAGCGATAACGGATCAGTCCACCCAGCGTTTCGCGCAGGTCGGCGATGTGCTTGTCAAATTCGCGGCGCGTTTGCACGACCAACTCAGCTGCGGCGGATGGCGTGGAGGCGCGGACGTCGGCGACAAAATCGGCGATAGTGAAATCGGTTTCATGGCCGATCCCGGAGATCACGGGAATCTCCGAGGCAAAGATAGCGCGCGCCACGATTTCTTCATTGAAAGACCACAAGTCTTCCATGGAGCCGCCGCCGCGCGCGAGGATCAAAACGTCCACAATTTTCTTGGCATTGAAAAATTTCAGTGCCTTGACGATTTCCTCGGCGGAACCTTCGCCCTGGACGCGCACGGGATAGACGGTCAGATGCACGTTGGGAAAGCGGCGCGTGAGAATGCGCACGACGTCGCGCACGGCCGCTCCCTTCGGTGAAGTGATGACACCGATGCGGTTCGGTAGCATCGGCAACGGTTTCTTGCGCGCGGCATCGAAGAGACCTTCGGCTTCGAGACGCTTTTTCAGTTGCTCGAAAGCAAGCTGCAACGCGCCCTGCCCCATTAGCTCGATTTTCTCGACGTAAATCTGATATTCGCCGCGCTGCTCGTAAACGCTGATGCTCCCGCGCACAGTGACCTGCAACCCGTCTTCGGGGCGAAACTTGACGCCGCGCTGTTGCTGCTTGAAGTAAACGCAGCGAACCTGCGCGCGATCATCTTTCAAAGTGAAGTAGATGTGGCCGGACTGCGCTTCGCGGCAATTCGAGATTTCGCCCTGAACCAGGATGTCCGTAAAGTTTTTCGCAAGCAGGTCGCGAATCTTCCCGGTCAGCTCGCTGACCGTGAAAGTCTTGCGCTCGGGCATAAGGTTGAAACTGAGTTGCTGGGTCATTGCGCGTTCTGAATCCGTGGCTGTAATCCTATTTCGAGTATTTAGTCACAATCTCTTTACCGACGGCGACTTGATTCTAGGCGCAAAACTTTTGCTAGAGAAGTGCTAAGCACTCGGCTTAGCGGCGCTTGAGAGCTTCGAGTTCCTCAAGCGTGCGCGGCCAATCCGATCCCAATAGCCGGGACAAACCGCGGTCCGCAAGAACTTTCCCGCTTGTTTGGCACCGGGCGCAGTAGTTCGTTTCGTTGTCGGCATAACGAATCCGCTGGATCTTTTCTCCACACCTCGGGCAAGGCTGTCCGTAGCGTCCGTGAACCGCCATTTCCTTGCGAAACGCGGTGACCTTTTCCGGAAAGCCCGCTTCAGCCTCCCTGCGGAGCCGGTCTACCCAGACTTCGAGGGTATGGCGCGTCGCCGCGAACAGCCTTTCCCATTCTTGCGGCTCCAGCTTGCGCGTGAGGGTGATGGGCGACAGTTGTGCTGAATGCAGAATTTCATCCGAATACGCGTTGCCGATCCCGCTGACCAGCCGCGGATCGGTAAGAGCTCTCTTGAGGGTGCGGTTTTCAAACGTAAGCGCGTCACGAAACGAGTTCAGGTCGCTCGTGAAGATGTCGATTCCTCCTGGGTCGACGAAACGCAAACCTTCCTCGCCCGCAAGAACATGCAACGAGGCGCGGTGCTTTGTGCCGGCTTCCGTAAGCACGAGAGACCCGTTGGGAAAATCGAAAGCTGCCAGACTGTTGCGGCCCGCCAGCTTTCCTCCCGGCGTCCGCCAGTGCAACCGGCCTGCAATCATCAAGTGCAGCACCAGCCAAAGGTCGCCCTCTACTCCAATCGCGATGCGCTTGCCGATTCGCCGCAGTTCGCGCACGACGCGGCCCTCCACACTCGTAATTGGCGGTTGCGCGGTTCGAAGCAAAAAAGGGCTGGCCAGCCGCACTCGATTGACGGGTTGCGCGACGATGCGCGCTTCGAGCGCGCTGATGTAGGCGGCGATATCCGGCAGTTCCGGCATGCTTATCAGCTTGCAGGTTGCGCTTGCGCTTTTGCAACCCGACTCCTTGATTTTAAGGAAGTAAAGGAAAAGACGGCGCTATTTGCGGAGATGTCCAAAAAGCCAAAATACGAGAGAAAAACCGAGGCTGAGCAGGAGGCATGTAACGATCGGGAAGTAGAAGGTGGTGTGTTCGCCACGATGGATGATGTCGCCGGGAAGGTGGCCGAGACGGAAGGGGAGCTTTCCACCGAAGTACAGAAGAGCGCCCAAGACGACGAGGAACCCACCAAGAACGAGGAGGGCGCGGCCGAGTTCACCGAAGGGGTCCATCCTGGAATTTTACCCGAAATCGCCGAGAAGCTTTTCCCGCCAGAGACTTCTGTTTGTTAGCTAGTATATACTAGTATTGGCTAGTGGTTATTTCTATGATAAAGATAACACTAACTAATCCCCTAACTATGCTTATGCACGGTTGCGCGGGGAACTGACGCCATTTGCAGCTCTAGCGAGCGCGGCTGGGAGGTATCGTCCAATGACCCTCCGATCTTTGCTGACACTCCAGATCGCTTTCTTACTGGCGGGAACGTCAACGCCGACCCCGCCGGAGGTGCTAGGCGTAGTCGTGCTGGCAGACCGCGCACGCCTCAACAACGGCGCAGTTTCGGAAGGAGCCACCGTCTATGACGGCGACAATTTCTCCACGGAAGAGGGAGGCGCGCTGCGCCTGCGCTGCAACGCAGCCCTGCTTGAGCTTGCCGAGAAAAGCGTAGCCTTGGTGCACCATGCGGGAGGCGGGGCTCAAGGACTGCAAACGCAAGCGGAACTGCTCCAGGGGACTCTGGTGTTCTCCGTGGCGCAGGCCGCCGAACTGGAAATCGAGGCGCGGGCGGCGCGCATTCGCCCCGCTGGAAATGGGCGAACAGCGGCGCTGGTGAGCGTCATCGGTCCAAAAAAATTGCACATTTACGCGCGACGCGGGACGGTGTTGTTTTCGTACCGCGGTGAGGGCGCGACGATTACAGAAGGCGAATCCTATGAAGTGATCCTGGATCCCCCGGAGGACAGTTCCGGGAAAAAGCAAACCACTCCGAGTGCACGCAGGCGGTCGAAGGCATTCTTACTGATTGCGGCCGGAGCCGGAGCCGCTGCCGCCGCGGTGCTTGGGTATAAGAACCACGAGCACAAGGACATGGAGAGCCCGGACCGGCCATAAGCATCGCGCTTCAAAATCACGAATCAGATCAGTTCGAGGCCGGAGAAGAAATAGCCGATTTCAAAGGCGGCGGTTTCTGGCGCGTCGGAGCCGTGGGTGCAATTGTTGCCGATGCTGGTGCCGAGGTCGCAGCGAATGGTGCCGGGGGTGGCTTTCTTGGGATCGGTGGCGCCCATGGTGTCACGCCATTTCAGGATGGCGCCCTCCGCTTCCAGAACGAGAGCAAAGATTTTGCCGGAGCTCATGAAGCCGGTGAGCTCGCCAAAAAAGGGGCGCTCGCGATGGATAGCGTAAAAGCCTGCGGCTTCGCCCTGGGTCAGGATCATCGTTTTGATGGCCACAATGCGGAAACCGGCTTTGTGAATTCGCGAGAGAATCTCACCTTGAAGGTTGCGCGCGACTGCGTCCGGTTTGATGATTGCGAATGTGCGCTCAAGTGCCAAGAAAGAATCCTCCAGATAAGTCTATGAAATTTGTTTTCAACTGCAAGACGGCAACGTCAAGCTATTTCAAAGCGGTCGCTAGTGTCGAGCCTAAGTCCGCAGGAGACTCCACGGTCCGTATCCCCGCGGCGGCCATCGCGGCGTATTTGTCTTTGGCGGTGCCCTGGCCCCCGCTGATAATGGCGCCAGCGTGGCCCATGCGTCGTCCCGGAGGAGCGGTTTGCCCAGCGATGAAGCCGACGACGGGCTTTTTCATGTTGACATTGATCCACTCGGCCGCGCACTCTTCGGCGTTGCCGCCGATTTCGCCAATCATAATGATGGCGTGCGTGTCCGCATCACTGTTGAAAAACTGGATCGCGTCGAGGAACGTCGTGCCGATGATGGGATCGCCCCCGATGCCGATGCAAGTGGATTGACCGATGCCCAGTTGCGTCAATTGATGGACGGCTTCGTACGTCAGCGTGCCGCTGCGGCTGACTACGCCGATGTTTCCCTGCTTGTGAATGCGCCCAGGCATGATGCCGATCTTGCATTTGCCCGGAGAAATGATGCCAGGACAATTCGGGCCGATGAGGCGCGTTTTCTGAAAGTTCACGACGGAAGCCACGCGCACCATGTCGAGGGCGGGAATGCCCTCGGTAATGCAAACGATGAGCGGCAACTCCGCGTCCGCGGCTTCGAGAATCGCGTCAGCGGCGTACGACGGAGGAACGAAAATGACGGAGGCGTTCGCCCCCGTGGCTTTCGCGGCGTCAGCGACGGTGTTGAAAACAGGCCGTTCAAGATGCTTTGTTCCGCCTTTGCCGGGAGTGACTCCGCCAACCACGTTGGTCCCATACTCAATCATCTGCTGAGCATGGAAAGTTCCTTCGCGTCCAGTAAATCCCTGTACGATCAACCGCGTTTTTTCGTTTACCAGGACGCTCATCGCGCGCCTCCCGCGAGAGCCACGACTTTTTCCGCTCCGTCTTTCATGCCGTTGGCAATGGTGAAGTTCAGACCGCTTTCGCGGAGAATCTGCTGGCCAACTTCCACGTTGGTTCCTTCCATGCGAACAACGACTGGGACGGTCAGCTTCAAATCCTTGGCCGCAGCGACCACGCCGGTAGCAAGCACATCGCAGCGCAGGATGCCTCCGAAAATATTGATGAACACGGCCTTCACTGCGGGATCGCTCATGAGGATGCGGAAGGCGCTCTTGACTTGTTCGGCGGAGGCGCCGCCGCCGACATCAAGAAAGTTTGCTGGCGAGCCGCCGGCGTACTTGATGATGTCCATGGTCGCCATGGCCAGGCCGGCGCCGTTAACCATACAAGCGACGCTGCCATCGAGCTTGATGTAATTGAGCCCGAACTTGGAGGCTTCCACTTCGAGGGGATCTTCCTCATCGAAGTCGCGTAGTTCGCGGAGATCCTTGTGACGAAAGAGCGCGTTGTCGTCGAATGTCATCTTGGCGTCGAGGGCCACGAGTTTGCCTTCGCCGGTGAGCACGCACGGATTGATTTCCAGCATCGAAGCGTCCGTGTCAATAAAAGCGCGATAAAGAGCCTCGAGGAACGGTGTAGCGGAGCTCACGACTTCGCTTGGCAATCCCAGGCCAAATGCGATTTTGCGGGCTTGGTATGGCTGCAAACCCAGCGCCGGATGAATTGCCTCGCGCAAAATGGCGCCGGGATTGTTCTTCGCGACTTCCTCGATTTCCATGCCGCCGGCGGCGCTGGCCATGAAAACGACTTGGCCCGAGGCACGATCGACGAGCAGACCGAGATAAAGTTCGCGCTTGATGTTCAAGCCTTCTTCGATAAGCAGGCGCTTCACGATGCGGCCGGCCGCGCCGGTTTGCGGTGTCACCAGCTTCATGCCCAGAATCTGACTGGCCAGATCGGCGGCTTCGTCGGAAGAACGCGCCAGCTTTACGCCGCCGCCTTTGCCACGGCCGCCTGCGTGAATCTGCGCTTTGACGACAACAACGTTGACATGCGATCTCAAGCGGTGCGCCGCCTCGCGCGCTTCTTCCTTGGTGAAGACGACTTCGCCGCGGGGCGTAGTGACGCCGTAGCGAGCGAGGATGGCCTTAGCCTGGTATTCATGAATCTTCATCGTGGTCCCGTTTTCCGTTCGAGTTTGAAACAGTCTGCTAGTGTTAGAATTTCGTCGGCATGTGAAACATAGAAGTTTAACCGGAAGGCGAAAACAGAGCAAGGAGACGCGGAATGAACTCTCCGACCATAGCGAAAAAAATAAGCCCCATGCTGGCGGTCGCCAACATGGAGGAAACTATCGTGTTCTACAAGAGTGTTCTGGGATTCACCCCGACTCGGAACTCGCCAGAGTATTCGATCGTGGAGCGCGACGGCCAGACCATCCACTTTATGAAAGCGGCATCCGAGGAAGTCATGGCGTGCGTCCGGGGGCATACCGAGATATACATCGAGGTCTGTGGCATCCGTTCCATGTGGGAGCACGTGAGATCGTTTAAGGATCGCTACAAGATCAGGGATTTGTTTGAGAGGGAATACGGGATGACTGAATTCCATATCGAAGATCCCAACGAATGCCTGGTATTTGTTGGAGAGCCGACGTCCAAATGAGAATACTCAGTGCGAATTGAACCGCTATTCGAGATGGCGCAGAGAGTGAAGAAAAAATTCGCGGCTCCTCGCGGGCCGGATTGCCGCCTTGCGGCGGCATGGCGATGACATTCTCGCTGATTGAACGAGTGGAAGCCGGGGAGGTGCTGAAGCGCGCGGAGGCGGAAGCGGCGATGGAAGAGCTGCTTTCGGGGCGCGTGGAGACGCCCGAAATTGTGCGACTGCTCGCGGGACTCAACCGGCGGCCCGTTGCAGTGCAGGAACTGACGGGATTTGCGCAAGCGATGCGGCGGCATGCCAGGCGCGTGTTTGCGGAGGGCGAAACGCGGCCTGCGAACATGGTGGACACCTGCGGAACCGGCGGCGACGGCGCGAACACGTTTAATATTTCGACGGCCGCGGCGATCGTCGCGGCGGCAGCCGGCGCGCGCGTGGCCAAGCACGGCAACCGCGCTTCGAGTTCGCGGAGCGGTTCGGCGGACGTGCTGGAAGCGCTGGGAGCGCGGATCGACCTGCCGTTTGAAAAGTGCGGGCACGCGATCCGGCAGATTGGTATTGGATTTTTGTTCGCGCAGGCGGCGCACTCGGCCGCGCGGCACGCGGCTCCGGCGCGCAAACAGCTGGGAGTGCGCACCGTGTTTAATTTGCTGGGGCCGCTGACGAATCCCGCCGGCGCGCAATCGCAAGTGCTGGGCGTTTTTTCAGAGGACGTGATCGAGCTAGTGGCAGCAACTCTGGCGGAGTTGGGAGTCGAGCGCGCGTTGGTGGTGCATGGCGCGGGAGGGTTGGACGAGATTTCGCTTGCAGGGGAGACGCTCGTCGCGCAGGTTCGAGGCGGCGCTGTAAGGCGCTTCACAGTGAAGCCGGAAGAGTTCGGCGTGGCGCGCGCGCCGCTCGAAGCGATTCGCGGAGGGACGGCTATGGAAAATGCGTCGCTCATCCGGCGCATCCTGGAAGGTGAAGCCGGACCGGCGCGCGATATTGTGGTGGTCAATGCCGCGGCTGCACTGGTCGCCGCGGGAGTGGCCGGCAACTTTCGCGAGGCTGCAGGACTCGCCAGTTTCGTGATTTCCTCAGGCGCGGCAAGCGAGAAGCTGGAGAGGCTGGTGGCCTTCGCCAGCGAGAATTAGATTCACAATCAGGATTTTGTTTCGACAAAGCGTTTGGAATCGTGTGTTCGAGACTGGCAACGCAAGCGGAGGAGAACTTTGAGAAATCTTGCGGTCACTCTATTGATTGTGTTTTTGCCGAGCACGGCGCTGGCGCAGAAGCCGCCCGCACCGGCGCCTGCACAGGTCGCGCAGGCAGTGCGCGACTACCGGATGGACAATGAAGACCGCATCATGCGCGAGCTGAGCGAATTTCTGTCGATTCCAAACATTGCGAGCGACACGCCGAACATTCAGAGGAACGCATCTCGCCTGGTCGAAATGCTCGAAGCGCGCGGTATCGAAACGCATCTGCTGCCGATTACCGGGCGCGGGCCTGTAGTTTTCGGCAAGTTGATCACGCCGGAAGCGAAGCGCACGGTGATTTTTTATGCCCACTACGATGGCCAGCCCGTCGATCCGGCGGCGTGGACGGATGGGAAACCATTCGAGCCGGTGCTTCGCGACGCGGCGATCGAAGCGGGCGGAAAGCGCATTCCTTTCCCGGAAAACACCGCTCAACATCGTGCGAACTATAACGACGATTGGCGCATCTACGCG
>Ga0210405_10000865_pt1 | contig 37569 bp, 28 predicted proteins | sample IncBWH11MmetaG_FD_155492 | JGI IMG/M metagenome (GOLD analysis project Ga0210405, IMG submission 155492) | Forest soil microbial communities from Barre Woods Harvard Forest LTER site, Petersham, Massachusetts, United States - Inc-BW-H-11-M | ecosystem: Environmental > Terrestrial > Soil >... | reverse complement strand
ATATTCGACGGCGTTCTCCGGAAAAAAACCCTTGAATTCGTGATAGAGCTGCGCGGCGAGAGTTTTGTTGTGCGCGAGGACCAGCGCGGGACGATTGGCTTGTTCAATCAGCTTGGCCATGGTGAAGGTCTTGCCGGAGCCGGTGACGCCGAGGAGCACCTGGTGTTTCTCGCCGGCCTCCACGCCTTCATAGAGCTGTTCGATAGCCGCAGGCTGGTCGCCGCGGGGCTGATAGTTGCTATGCAGCTTGAAATTCATGGGAAGGGTCTCCTGCTGCTTCGCCGGCTGCAGCCGAAACCCTCATTATACCCCGGCTTGCAAGCTGCGTGTTCGCAGGGGGAAAACAGAGGCGAATTCGAATCAGGGACGAGTAAGCGGCGCCTCCGTGACCAGCAACACTTCCGCGTGGCTCCTGGCGTCCACGTTGTAGTGGACATGGTTCGAGCCATCGGCTGTGGCCACGACGACATCCATGAATTGGGTGGTTTCTTCCGTGGCGCGAACAACGAGGCCGGTCTTGAGGGAAACATAGGTGATGGTCTCATTGGCGCCTTTCGCCGTTCCCATGGTGCGCAACTCGTGAAGCTTAAAATTCTCGGGGGTCGCGTCTTTCGATGAAGATTTCTGTTTCAGCTTTGCGGTGGTGAGCAGCACAGCGCAAGTATCGGGAGGAGCGCTGGAGGAGGAGACTTCTCCAGCGATCGAAAGCTGACTCGCCTGGCAGGGCTCGTCTCGCACGTAGGACAACTCGCGCTCCCAAAGTAGTCCGGCGATCGGCGCTTCGGCGCGTTCGGCTTGCTCGGACTTCCATTTTTCGCCGGACTTCAAGCCGTCGGCGGGAAGAGTCCAGGCGAGCGCAAAACGCGCGACCCATTGCTGCCAAGCCTGCTGCTGCTCAGGAAAAAGAGCTTCCAAACCCGTTACGCCGTTCACGGAACCATCCGGTGAAATGATGAACTCGATGCTCTTGCCTTGGGGGTCGACGCGTTGTTCGCTCCAATCGGTTTCTTTTCCGCCTGGCCTCTTCAACCAAACACCGGAGTCCAAAGTCAGAAACTGTCCGCGCGCGCGAATCGCCGGCTTGCCGCTTATTTCCCGCACATCGAGGATCTCGACGCGCAGCAAACCGTGAGCATCGATCTGCGCGTCACTCGGGGCCATAGGCGCGACAACCCGGCTTTCGGTCTTGACGGTCTTGTCGCTCTGAAAACGGATGAGGTAGGTGACGGTTTGGCCCGGACGCAATTTAGGCAGGAGTTGGACGCGTCTTTCGCCGGCGCAAAGTGGGGCCGCGGCAAGAAGCAAGAGTGCGCCGATGCGTTGGAGTTTGCGTGTCATGACATTTGCCGTTGCTCCGGGTGTCGCAGGGTCAATCCGCGGGCTGGCGGACACCCGCCTGTTCGACGGAAACTTTTGGTCCATCCAGAGGCCCGGAAATCTTCAGCACGTGTCCACCACTTGGATCGCTCGCTTTGCGATCTTTGTCTTTTGGCGGGTTGGCCGTTTCGATCTCTAAGTCGGCGTTTCGCCCGAAGCTGAGTGTCCCGTTCACCAGCGTCCATTGCTTTCCGCCATCGAGCCGGAAGTCTTCGAGCAAGATGCTGCTGTCGCGCAGGCGCAGCGAACCTTGACCCGTGGTCCAGCGCGAAACGCCCGTTTGCACGGCGCCATCCGCGACACTCGCGTTGACGTCCCAGCCGCGGAACTCCACCTTGTTCAAATGGAACTCGCCGCGGCCGGCGAGCTTTCGCAGAAGTTCTTCGCGGCCCACGCCTTCGGTTTTCACCTGCAGAGTTCCGGAGGCTACGCCGCCCAGGCGCTCGGCGATTCGGCCCGCTCCGGGAAGCTGGGCCAGATTCACACGATCCAATTCGGCGGCAATCTCATAGACGGGCCGCGGCAAAAACCTGGCGTTGATTTTCGCGCGCACTTTGCCGCCCGCCCATTCCGCCTGTGATTCGCGAACATCGAGTTGCAGATCGTGGAGAGAGCCCTTGGCGAGAACGTGTTCCAGCTTCAATTTTTCGATCGTTAATTGCGCAATGTCCATCTCGCCTTCCGCTTTCACGCGGCGGACCAGTTCGCTCGCGGGCGGGCTCGGCGCGGCTCCTCCCAAGAGAGTTGGCAGCAGCCTCTGTAACCAGTTGGGACGCGCCCGGGGGCCGACCCAGCGGTCTAGGTCCGCGGCGTCCAAACGGTCCACGCTTAAATGAAAATTCCACTGCGGTTCATCTTCGGTCTCGGCCTGAAGCGATTCCTCAATGTTTCCGGTCCATGTGCCGCCGAAACCGTCGACCTTCACGATGCGTGCGACGCGCCGGCCGTCAATCCAGTCCAATTCACCTTCGGAGATTTTCAAAGGCTGGTTCAATCCGGCAACTGTCAAATTCGCTTTGCTGAAAGCGATTCTGCCATTCCACGCGGCGCCGCGCGGCTTCTTCCACTCCCATTTCGTTACGGCGGTCGCCGGTCCGCGCAATTCCCAGCCGTGATTCAGCGGGTAGCCGAAGGCAGAAGATAATTTCAGAAAATCTTCCGCGTTGAGGGTGTTTCCTTCGATGCTGATGCTTCCGGAGTGGGCATTCAGATCGTGAGCAAGCGTCAGGTCGGCGGCGTTTTCCATGACCGACGCCAAACGACGGCGTTTCGGCGCGAGTACGTCGCGAAGGTCGCCGCCGAGCGCCACGCGCACTGGTCCAATCGTCAACAGGCCGCGCTCGCGGCCACCGCTTACGGGGCCGATGCGAAGCGGCTGCGCGAAGCCGGGGACTTTCACGGTCCCTCCGCCGCTCGAAAGCGCGGCCGATTCCAGGGACAGCGGCCAGCCGCGGAAGATCATTCCGCCGGTAAAATATTGTTCCGCGGTCACACCTTCTGCAAGGCCGGGATGAAACGCGCGATACCAGGCGAGCACATCTGAGGCCTGAATCCCCATAGAATCCAACCGCAATTCGATCGACGGGGTCTTCTCGCTGACGAAATGGAACATGCCGCGGAGATTCGATCTTGGCCCCTCGACGGCGATTTCGTCCGCGGCCAAGCTGCCCGCTCCGACGTTCCAGCGGCCCTTCAGGTTGACATTTAGGCGGGGGTTGTCAGCGCGTTCGGTCAAATCCCAGCGATGCATCTGCGCGGTGCGCGCTTGCATGGTGAATTTCCAGTCACCCGGTCCATCGTCCTTGGCCATTCCGCTTTTCGCGCTGGCATCCAGGGCAAACACGCCTCGCAAACCGTAATCCTGGCCGCGGAAAAGGCGAAAGACATCCGCGAGCGACGCTTCGCTCCAATGCAAAGTGATTTCCGCGGGCTGCAAGCGCGTCGAAGTGCCCGCCAGGTCGCCCAGCACTTTGATCGTTCCCGCCGATTGCAGAGAGACTCCGCTACGCCAGGGTTGGGCCGCGAGCTGCAATTGCCAGCGGCCGGGCGAGACCTGCTCGACACTCCCCGAAACACTGATGAACGCGAAGGGCAGCTTGTCGTCCCCGGTCTTGAAATTGATTCGCCCTTCCTCGAATTCGATTCTTTCCAACCGGTTCACGGGCGCGACAGGCGACGGCGGCCCATGGACAGGCGCGCTTGGCACAGAGCTGGACTTTGCCGGCGGCAGCCACCTCTCCAGGTTCCAGCGGCCTTCGGAATTCCGCACCAGAATCAGGCTCGGTTTGTTGAGCGACATGGTTCCAAATTCAAAATGTCCCCGCAGCAGACCTCTCCACCGCAGGCCGGCGCTCAACTGTTCCGCGCGAAGGAAGTATTCGTGGCCGAAGGCGGGGTCCTCGCCGACGGTCACACCGTTGGCGTCCAACTGCGGGCTCGGCAGAATCCGGGCGTTGAAACTCACAACTTCCACCTGGCGGCCGAAGGCTCTTTCGAGTTGCGCTACGAGGTACGCGTGAACGCGATGGGTACGGGCAAGAACAGACACGCCGGCTTGCGCGGCGATCACGAGCGCCACGATTCCCAGCGCCGGTTTCCACCATTTTTGCAGCTTGCTCATCTCGCTCGGAAGTTTCGCAGACTCATGCGCAAAAGGGTAGGGGCGAGCCTGTAAGCACAACGGCTTAGTGAGTCTGTTTGCAGAAGTCTTTTCTAGCGCTTACCGGAATCCTAATGCACCGTGCGGAGCATCCGGCTCCAGCGCGTTCGCGAAGGGAGGTGCACGAGCGTATCGAAAACGCCGGCCAATCGCGACCAGAACGTACTTTCCCCGCTGTAGTCGCTGCTCTTCGCGTCGACCGACCAATAAACCAGGAAAGGACGCCCCATGATAGCGTCGCGGTCCACAAATCCCCAGTAGCGGCTGTCCTGACTGTGGTCGCGATTGTCGCCCATCGCGAAATACTTCCCGGGCGGGACCACGATTTCGTCACCCTTAACATATTTCCGGATCTCCGGCTTCCATTCCGGGATAGTATTGGGCGACATCATTTGGCCCCGCGTGGGAGGAAAAGAATAATTGAAAGGATCGGCGAACACCGAAGCGTCATGGACAACATAGGGCTCATTCAAGCGTTTCCCGTTGACATAAACATCGCCGTCGACGACCTTCAGGCGGTCTCCCGGCAGCCCAATGACGCGCTTCACGAAATGCGGGTGATCGCCAAAGGGGTACTTGAACACGATGATGTCGCCCCGTTGCAGCTGCCGGTAGGGCAGCACTTTTTCGTACCAGGCACCGGTTCCGCCGAAAATGAATTTGTTCACCAGCAGATGGTCGCCGATCAGCAGCGTGCCCTCCATCGACGCCGACGGAATCTTGAAAGCCTGTAGGATGAAGCTGGTGCCAAACAGCGCCAGAATTACCGTCACCAGCAGCGACTCCAGGTATTCGGAAATCGTGGTCTGGTCTTCGTGATGCTCCTGCTTCTTTTCCGGCGCTTGTTCCGCGACTTCCGTTACTGTCTCTTCCGGCATTCCGCCTCAGCCTTTCGTTTCCGCGCGTGCGAATTGTTCCAATGCGCTTCGCGCCGCGCGTTGCTCCGCTTCCTTTTTCGTGCTGCCTTCGCCGGCGGCCACGCACTCCCCCTCTATCCACACTTCGATCTGGAAAACTTTCTGGTGGTCAGGGCCGCTCTCCCCGGCCACGCGATATTCGGCCGGCGCCTGCCCGCGTCCTTGCAGAAGTTCCTGCAACGCGGACTTGCGATCGGATTCCGAGATGCGCTCGCCGCGCTCCTCGAGCGCCTGATCGAACAGCACCGCGCGCAATACTTCGCGCGCAGCACCCAGCCCGCCATCGAGGTACACCGCCGCCAAGACTGCTTCGAACGCATCGGCCAGGAGCGTCTGCTTGTCCCGCCCGCCGGTTTTTTCTTCCCCGCGCCCCAGCCGCAAGTGCTCTCCGAGACGGAGGCGCCGCGCCGCCGTTTCGAGGGAGCCTGCGTTCACGATGCGCGCGCGGCTTTTGGAAAGCTGCCCTTCGCTCCACTCCGGAAAATTCGCCAGCAGGTATTCGCTGGTAAGCAGCTCCAGAACGGCATCCCCCAGGAACTCCAGCCGCTCATTATCCCGCGGGAGCAAGACGGAGACTGCTTCTTCCGCGCCCGCTACGCGCAATTCGGGGACTGCTGAACTGTGGGTCAGCGCCCTCTCGAGGAGCTCCTTCGTCGAGAACCTGTAACCGAGACGCTCCTCAAATGCTCCGTCCGCGATCCGGATATCTTCTTGCATAATTCCGCCGTGCCGGCGGCCTGGCCTATTTCGGCGCGCTCAGTTCCGTCGCGCTCTTTTTCTTCGCGTCCTCCGCCTGCGCCTTGCATGTTCCCTGCATGGGCCCCGACATGGCCGTACATTTGTTGAAGGCGGCGATCGCATCATCGAAATGCGACGTGGCTTTGTTCGCCATTCCGAGCAAATAGTAGTTCACGGGGTCCGGGGTTGGATCGATCTTCACCGCCTGCTCCAGTTCCGGTATCGCTTCCGCATTCTTTCCTCGCCGCACGTAGACCAGGCCCAACCCGCTGTGAGCCATTGCCAGCGTCTGATTCTTTGCCGACGCAAAGGCTTCCTCGGTCAAGTTCTCGGGCTTCGGGAGCGTTGGCGTTATCTCGATGGCTTGCTTCGAATATTGCTCGGCTTTGGCCAGCACCTGGGCGTTAGCAGGATCGGAGGCGCTCCCGCGTAAGCCCCGCGGCAGCGCCTGCGCCAGCAGTGCGAGCGTGGAGACGTCCTTCGGCGCCAACGCGATTTCCTTTTCGCCATACTCCTGCATCCTTTGGGTGTTCCCGGCCTGCAAGTAGGCATACGTCAAAGCCCCCAATACCGGGGATTTGTAGCGGCTTTCGGGATATTTCTGGAGAAAGGCTTCACCGGTTTCAATCCTTTTGGCGGCGTCGTTCGGATTGACGGCTTGAAAGGCTTTGAACGCTGCATCTTCGTCCGCATTCGCGGGCGCCGGGACGTCCAGCGTCAAAGGAGCAACCTCCGGCGTCTTCGGTTTGTCGCTCTGCTGCGCCGGAGGCTGGCTCTGGCTGCCCTGACCAGACAGCAAACTCTGCGCCGCTGCGACTCCGCAAGCGGCCGCCAACAACGCCGCGAGACATGCGCATTCGAGGCAAATATTCCACTTCTTTGTCATCCCTGTTCTCCTATTCCCCTCTTGACTCAATTGGTCTTCCTGAGTGGCGCTACCTCGGCCACTCAGCCAAATCCGCCCGAAAAAAAACGCCCTTGGTTCACGGCCGCGCTACCGGCTTTTCCGCGCCCAACATGGCCAACTCTTTTTGTGCCGTCTGCTTGGCCTGGTCCGGCCCTCCCTGCACCGCCAGGGCGGACTGATACTCCGTCCTCGCCACTTCCGAATTCCCTTCGTCATCATAAATCCGGGCCAGGTACACGTGCGACCAAACCAGTACCATGGGATCCGCGGTCGCTGCGTGTTCCCCTGCTGTCAGGCGGCCGAATACTTGCTTGGCTCTCGCCGCGTCGTGGTCCAGCAGCGCCACCAATCCAATTCCGTACCACGCTCGCGCCTGATCCGGATATTTTGCCAGAACTTTTTGAAACGAGGCCTCCGCCGCGCGGGGATTTTTCTCCGCAATCCGCCGCTCCCCTTCCGTCAGCGTGGTAATGACTTCGGCATCATTCGGCACCGTTGTGGGCGCGGCCTTTTTGGTGCGCGCTATTTTTTCATTGCCAGCCTCGTCCTTCGGATTCGCCGCGTCGGCCGGCGCGAACTTCATCGCCGCCAGCCGCTTCGTCTCGGCGCCCAAATCAATGGCTCTTACCAAATCCGGAAAGAAGAGCTTCATGGACGGCTCGGAGTTTTCAAACTTGGGCAAAGCCTGGAACAACGGTTTCACCAGAACGTATCCGTCTTCATCGTCCCTGTTCATCGCCGCTTCACGTTCGCCGGGCGACAGTCGCTTGAGTTTCAGCTCCACCGCTCGCACCATGCACTCCGCGAAGTACGACGCATAATCGTCCTTAAGTTCCGGCGAGAGCCGCGGCGACGCGGCGGCCTTCTCGAATAACGGGCGTTTCACCGCCGTCACGTGGGCATACATCAGCGGCAGTGGGTCCAGCAGGAAGTGAAGAAACGCGTGACGCAGCAAGTCCGTCGGAATCTCTTCTCCTCCGCTCAGCACCAGCGCATAGTGATCGCCAAAATTCCGCACGTTGGTGATGCGGCCCACCAGCGGTTCGACGACGATTTCAAACGTCCGCGGCGCGGACGGCTCCAGGATTTCCCGCAAATATCCCGATGTCACGAACACCATCTGCGACACCGGTTCATGCAGCCGCTCGACTTCGCGGTTGTAAATCGGCTGCACTTGCCGCCACAGTTGCCCGATCTTCTGTTCCTGGTAATAGCTCGAAAGGATTTCGCTGAAACCCTCGAGCGCGATGACTTCTGGCGGCAAATCATCCCGCCGCAAAACCGGCTGAAATCCAGGCGCGGGCCCGGACACCAGGCCAAACCACAAATACCTGGAAAGCGTCGCGCCGGGGTCCCGCAACTCGTGGCGTCGGTAGAACTCCCGCACCGCCTCCACGGCCGGTCCTTGTTGCTGCCGCAATCGCTCACGCATCTGCGCGCGGAACGCCGTCCAATTGTCGGAGCTGAGGTTCGACTCGAAGCCCGCGGCCAGCAGCGCGCACATCGTCGTGAACATGGCCTCGCTGCCATCCACGCTGACGGTGCTCTGCGGCGCAATCCTCGTTCGCCGCTGTGGCGCAGGTTCCTGCGCTGTGCGTGGCGTTTGAGTTTGCACCTGCGCGGGCATTGGCGCGGGTGCCGGGGCCTGTCCGGCGGCGGGCAGCGCCATCACCGCACACAACCCAATCAACGCCATCTCTTGTTGAAGTTTTTTCATGCCTTCTGCCGTAGTCCTCACTGGGGTCAGTCGATGATTTGCTCTCCGCCTGTCGCGGTTCTCCGCTTGGAAGGGCATGCCTGGCAGCGGTCTGTGCCTTCTCGCAACGCTACGGCATCATGCCAATCTACAAGCCCGCAATGCACTCCGTCAAGGTTTCGCGTTCTTGTCCGCTAGTCTCTGCGGACTCAGCGTCTCTGCTTTATCTCTTGCTCTTCGCATTGGAACTCCACCGGTCAGGGACAACGCTTGCGCCTTGCCCAAGCATCTGCTAACAGTGGAGATGCTCCCTGGCCCTGTGCGGGATGGCCCGCTCCTATGATTCGACCGCTGATAAAAACCCTGCCATTGATTCCCGCATTTTCTTTTCTCGCAGCGGTTTTTCCGCATGCCGTTTTCGCCCAGTTAGTTCGAGAAAATACGCCGCCGCACCAGCCGCAAGCCAGTGCCAAGCAGGATGCGCCCAACTCCGCTTCCGCGCAAACGCCTCCGGGAATCAAGCGTCTTTCCCAGGAACTCCAATTGACCGGCGAAGAATCCTGGATCGACACTAGCATCGACGTTCAGGCAGGCGAACACGTGCTCATCACCGCCGCCGGCAAGCTTCGCTACGCCGATGCCAAAGACGATAACGGCCCGGAAGGCCTCCCTCGCGGCTTCAAGGACCTACTGCGCGTACTGCCATTCAATGAAACCGGGCGAGGCGCGCTCATCGGCCGCATCGGCGACAAAGACGCCGCCCAGCCTTTTGTTATCGGCGCACGCCGCGACGTGATTGCCCCTGTCTCGGGCCGCATTTCCGTGGGCGTCAATCAGGCCGCGGACGATACTGGCGAGGGTACCTACGCAGTGCGCATTGAAGTTTACTCCCCAGCCGGTGGCGCCGCGCGCGTGGTCGCCAGGCAAGTCGCTTTATTCCCAGGCATCGACAATCCTTTGTTCTCGAAAATTCCTCGCCGCATTAGCGACAAAGAGGGCAACCCCGGTGACATGGTCAATTTTCTCATTCTCGGCTCGGAAGCCGCCATGCAGGGTGTGTTCACCACCGCCGGCTGGGTGAAAGTCGACGCCGACGTCAAGGACACTGTTCTACATGGCCTGATCGGGAGTCTCTCCAAAGAATCGTACTTGACCATGCCCATGAGCGTGCTCTACCTCTTTGGCCGCCCGCAGGATTACGGCTGGGCTCACGCGGAACCCCTCAGCGTCGTGCGGTCCCGCAACCATCTGCGCCTTTGGAAAGCGGCCTTTCAGGTCCGTGGCGAGACGGTCTGGGTCGGCGCCGCTACTCATGACATAGGCTTCGAGCGCGACCAGCGCAACAACGGCATCACCCACAAGATCGATCCCGACATCGACCTCGAACGCGACTACGTTGAAAAAACGCTCGCCTCCACGGGACTCGTCGTCGAAATCACGCACTTTCTCCCCGACGATCCGATGAAAGAAGCCAAGACCGCCACTGGTGGCACTTTTCACTCCAACGGCCAGGTGCTCATCCTCAAACTTGACGAATCCGCCGCGAACAGCAGTACGAAATAGCTGTAAGTATCCAGCCTTTGCTTTGCCGCTTCCAGTTAAAGGATTATTTTTCCAGCAGCGCGCTGAGCAGATTGGCAAGCTGCGACTCTTGCCGTACGACCATCTCTTCATGTGCGGCAGCGCCGTCGCCGGCGGTCAAGCGCGCGAGCTGGCCAGCCAAATGGCGCACCGCCACGTCGCGCGGCACGTAAGTTCGATTCGTGGGCGCAATCGCTTCCCAGCCTGATTCGGTTCGCCGCAGTTCCCAGCGAATCATTTCGTGCCGCCGTTTACTGTCCGTTTCGCCGCCGGCGATCATCGCCCGGGAACTAATCTGCAGGCGCGCCCAGCCGTGGTCACGCTTGATTTCCACTTTCTCCACGTCAAGTCGTTCATAAATCACAACCGGGAATTGCAGTTTGGAAGGATCGCTCGCGCGCAGGACGCTCCCCGTGGCGCTGCTCAATTCGGAGATTGCCGCGGCCACTTCGCCGCGCGAGGGAACTTTGCCTGCCGCGGCAATGATGATGCTCGATGGAACTTCGGCCATCGCGGTGCCATTCTCCGGAGGCGCCACCGCTCGGCTATTCACCACAGCTGTCCGTTCGGAAGCCGCCTTCGGTGCCCTATTCGATGTGGAGTATTTTGCAGGAGAGCGCTCTCCAGCCGCGGTGGCTCCTTTGCGCTGCTGCCCGTTCTTAGGCACTACCGGCGCAGCCTCAGCCTTGGCAACGGTCACGCTTCCGGAATCTTCCACTTTATAGCGATAAAAATGCGGCCTTCCCCGGGATCTCCAGTAGGGTCCGGCGTAATTCTGCGCCTCGAATCCGGTGTTCACCAGGCTATAAAAACTGTGCTGCGATGGGTCCACTACGATCCCGACATGTCCCGGCCAAGCAACCACGTCTCCAGCTTGCGGCGTTTTCACGCGGCTAAAATTCTCGTTCCCCGCATAGATATCGAACGAGCTGGCGTACGGATACTCGTAGCCTGCATTCAAGTAGACTTGATGAACCAGGTGTGAGCAGTCTTGCGTGCCCTCGCCGGATGGCTCCCAGCCCCAAGCCTTATCGACGATCGCCCGGCCTTCTTCCGCCGTCAGCAGCCGCGAATTCGATTCCGCTTGCGTTGGTGGGGGCGCCGTCTGTGCCTGGGCTGATGAGATTCCGGTGACACAAACAAATGCGGCGCAGCAGGTCAGCACAACAGCCCGTGCTGCATTCCAAATGAACGCAATCCTCGCGTTGACCATAGCCCCTTGACCCCAGTAGTAGCCGGGAGACAGTTTTCCCTTCTCCTAGAATCCATTTTGGGCAGGGAGGGAGCAATGGAACTTGCTCTGTGCGTCATCGGCCAAATGGCCAGTGACCAAGAGCATCGAAATCAATTGGGTTTTAGGGCTGGATTCCGGAGGAGGGCTGGGGACCCCGAGGTTTTTCTTAGTTCACGGTTACTTGGACCATTGTGGAGTGGCTGAGGTTGCCTGAAGTTCCGGTTATCGTGAGCGTGTATGTCCCCGCAGGAGTCCCCGTAGGGGGATTCACGGTGAGTGAAGCGGTCTTCATCGTGCCTCCGTAGGACGCGGTGATCGTGACTGGCGTGCTAGCGGTCACGGCGCTGGTGGTGGCCGTGAAGTTAGCGCTGGTCGCTCCAGCCGCCACGGTCACACTTGCGGGCACCGTTGCGGCAGGCGCGCTGCTGGAGAGATTCACGGTGACGCCATAGCCGGAAGCTGGCCCGCTGAGAGTGACCGTGCCGGTCGAGGACGAACCGCCTGTGACCGTCGCTGGATTGACTCCGACCGACGAAAGTGTCGCCGACCCAGGCGGCGGGTTCCCGTTCCCGTAGCCGCCACAGGCGTAAGTGCAAAGCGAAACGGCTAGGACTCCCGCCGCAGCCGCAAGCGCGGGCCGCCAACGGGAAGTACGGCCCAAATTGCCACTTGCCATCAAAACGGCCAGCCACGCGACCAACACCGCCAGCGCCCACCACGGTGCCATCGGCGGCCCCTGCCGCGGCAAGACCAACGGCGTTACCATTCCACGCGCTTTCGTTGTCAAAGTCACCGTCGCCGTCGCGGGATTCGACCCGTCAAGCGTCAGCGACGACGGCGAAACCGTGCAAGTGGCCGCCGCAGGCGCGCCCGTGCAAGTCCAATTAACCATCTGATCGAATCCATGCGCGGGCGCGGCTGTAACCATGAAGGTCGCTTGTTGCCCCGCGTTAATTGTCCCGCTGGGTGGCGAACCGGAAACGCTGTAGTCTGGCGTTCCACCCAAAGACCCTAGTGTCATCACCAGGTCCAGCCGCCCGTGGTTCAGCCCGAGGTTAGGATCTAGCGGAGCCGCATTCGCCACCGCTGTTGCGGTCCCGGACTCGCCAATGGCCCCCTGTAGGTTGTGCAGCAGCGCCGCTCCCCCCGAAACAAAAGGTGCGCTGAACGATGTTCCCCATCCCGCCGCATACGTTGCGAACGGGTACGTGGTCACAATCGATTCTCCCGGAGCCGCCACCCACACAATCGCGCTCCCGTAGTTGGAGAACGACGAACGCGTGTCCTGGTCGCTTGTTGACGCTATTCCCATCACGTCGCTTTGCAGCGCCGCCGGATAAACTAAAAGCGGTGGGCCCTGGCCATCGTTCCCCGCCGACGCCGCGCAAATGACGCCCTGCTGGTTGGCGTAGTCGAGCGCCTTCTGCAGCTCCACCGAACTCGTCTTCATGTCGAAGCTCATGTTGATCACGTTGGCGCTGTTCTGCACGCCATAGTAGATCGCCCTCAAAATGTCGGAGAGTGACGCCGTCCCGTCCGAATGGAATGCTTTCAACGGCATGAGCTTCGCCGTCGGAGCCACGAGGTGGATGATGCCCATCACCATCGTGCCGTGGCCAAAAGCCGCATATTGCGAATTTCCATCAAGTACGGCCACGGACGACTGGTCCAGCACGGCCACCGACGACTGATTCACCTGCGCTGGCGCGGGGCAAGTGGCGGCACTGCACGGGGTCGGCGTAGGAAAAGTAGGAGGCAAATCGTTCAGCTCGGAACCACCTGACTGGTTCCGCGTGAAGTCGTAACCATCCCCCGGCACCAATACCGGTTGCAATACCGGGTGGTTGGGATCCACTCCAGTATCAATGTCCGCGACAACAATGCCCGTCCCAGTCACATTGAACGTCTTCTGCGCGTTCTGCACTCCCACAATCGATGCCGCCGGTTGATTGACGTAGCTGTTCCACGCCGTCTGCGTCGTGGAACCTACAGGGTAGGGCGTCGAATTTCTGTCCTGCAGGAGTGCGCTCGGAATTGACGACGGAACCAGGTTCGTCAAATTAACCAAGTTGAGAAGCTGATTTACTTCAGCATCCACAATCCCGAGCGGATTGCCCACGAGATTCAACAATCCGTTTAGGTCGAGTGGGCTCGTGATGACGAAGAGCTGCCCTAGAGGATCGCCCAGCCCGCTGACCACAGTGCAGATCGGGGCCACCAACAGAGGATTGCACGCCGTCCGAAGTGCTTGGAGACTCAGCGTCGAGCGCACGATGAAGCTGTTATCCGCCCGTGCCGGCGTAGCCCACAACAGGGCTACCAAGATCGCCACGAGCCACAATCTGCGTTTCATGGCGCGGCGCTCCTTTCTACACGGCAACTGCGCTCTTTCACTGCCCGTTGCGGTGACTTAGTGTTCCCATTCAAATGCTCCGGCCCGGCCCTCCCCAATAATTCATACAGGCGCATGGACTCCCCCTCTCACGCGTCATTCGCACACGCCGAAAGACAATTCTGCGAAATGGATAACTTGAAAGATGGCGACATCGACGGGTTCCTGCCTGACTGGCGCGACATTATCCGGACTGGCCAACGCAGACCGTCCCTCTCGGAGGCAAATCGCAAAGAGGCCGGTCGTGCGAAGGCCAGTCCAGCTCGTCCCATCTAGTAAGTGCGAGAATGAAGCGGAAAAATAGGAGGAAAAGTCTGCAAAGATGGCTAGGGTAAATACCTGAGTCAAGTCTCTTAGCCCAAAAGATGAAAATGATTGTTGCGAGATCTTTCAAAAGCGACCCCGCGGTTCCGCCATTGCAGACCGACGCCTTATACTTGATGGCGCCCATGGCAACTAGACGCTGCTGAGAGCCCGTTTGAGCACTTCGCGCGAAATATTGGCCCCGCTCACCAACAAAGCGATGTTGTCGCCGTATCTAGTGCTGATTTGCAGTAGCGCCGCCGTGCTCGCCGCCCCGGCTGGCTCGGCCAAGACGTGTTCTTCCAAAAGTAAAGTCTCAATCGCGCGCAGCATTTGCTCTTCACTCACGAGCACCACCTCATCGACGAGGCTCTTCACCTCGCGCACGTTCACCGCCTCCGGCGTTCGCGTCGCCAGCCCATCGGCAATCGTCTCGCACGTCTCCGTCTCCACTACTTTCCCTTCCTTCCAGGACAAGTAGTACGACGGGGCGCCCTCCGCCTGCACGCCAATGATCTTCACTTTCGGGGAGATCTGCTTCGCAGCCGCTGCGATCCCGCGAATCAGCGCCGTATCCCCCATCGGCACGACAATCGCGCTGGTCTCGGGAAGCTGCTCCAGGATTTCGCAGCCTATCGTCGCCGGGCCGGCAGGCAAATCTTCGTCGGTAGCGTCGTTCAAGAAAAACACGCCCGGCTGCTTCGCATATTCCACCACCAGCCTGAACGCCGACGCCGGATCGCTGTCCTCGCTCTCCGTGATGGCCGCCCCGAGCGCCACGATGCGCCCTCGCTTCACCGGGTTACAATTCGCCGGCAAGAAAATCCTAGCCTTGATTCCAAACTCCTTCGCCGCATAAGCCACTGCCGCTCCGTGATTCCCCGTGCTGCAAGCCACTACCTCCCGTATCGGCTCCCGGTTCATCCTTTGCGCCAGCGCCCAAATCGCTCCACGCACTTTGAACGATCCATTTGGCAGCTCTGTCTCCAGTTTCAAATAGACGTTCCTGCCCGCGTTTTGACTGAGGAACGGTGCAGCAATCAGACGTGTCGGCGCAAAATACCTCCCCAGGAATTTTTGCGCCTCCCGAATCGCGGAAATACTCGGGACAATTTGCGGCCTGGCCCCACCCATCGACGAATTCATCCGTCCCCCCCTTGATTAACTCCCGACCATCTCGAGCACGGCGCCCGAATCGGTTGTCAGTTCTTCCGCGGCTCTCCCGGGAAGTTGGAAAACAATGCGAGCAAGCGCCAAACTATCATTCGCCACTTCAAACCGTCCTGCACAATCCGTCTTAACATACGGAAGCCGATGGACTAACCGTTCCCGTCCTGAAACGCGGACTTCAACGTGCGCGCCTTGCGAGTCGGTGCACTCCAGTTTCCATTCAAGTTGGCGTGAATCGCGCGCACTCTCCTGCAATTTTCGGAAGGTATACTTCTCCCCCTTATGCCACAGCACCGCTTTACGAAACATCAGGCCAAACGGCATTTCATAAACCAGCGCCTCGAAAGTTGTGCCATGGCCACGTGCGTCCGCGAAATGAATGTGTGCCCAAGTCCAAAAATTCCGATGCCGGTATCCGCAATTGTGACCCTGCATCCCGTACCCCAGCGGCTCACCGTGAAAAGTCCGTTCATTCAGCGCGATTTCGCCGGAGAAAACCGCATCGGAATGCGGCGTGCGCGAAAATCCAATCCAACCCTTGCTGCTAAGCTCCACCCGAAAAGTTGATCGATATCGCAAATCCCAGGAGATTTTCTGCCCGGAAACCTCCATCCGCCCGCAGCACCCGTTCTCACCAATCCGGTTCTCGCCAATTTCCAGAAAAAAAGGACTCGCCCCGCGATTGCTCAGTCCCGCACCGCCCGCGCCAAGACTCTCAACCGGAAATCCTTGTATCCAAGTCTCCGGCTTCCCTTCCCGCGGAAACCACGTCGCCCAAACTTGCACCGGCTGCCCCTGCGGATCGCTCGCGCACCCGCCCCGCCCCGGATTCATCAGCAAATACCGGAACCACCAAGCCCCGCTCCCATCGCTCAGTCCCACCCGCAAAAACCAAACCTCGTACCGCCGCCGCATCGACAGCTTGGAGAATGCTTCGTTGTACGTCTTCATCGGAAGCAAAGAATAACACCACAGCGGAGTGCGCGGACTCGAACCTTGCCGCTCAACTCCACCGTCTGCCCGCCAATCCGTCGAAGCCCTATTAAATTAAGTCCCACCGAAAATTCAAGTGTCCGCCACACAACCGTAACGAACGTCTGCGACTGTCCTGAGCGGAGTGTCGGTACTTGAGGTGTCGGCTAGGGCTGACAGTCGGCGAGTGCGATTACAGACCGCCACAATGAAAAACCACGACTTGCAGATCAGCCCGCTCCGGCCTCTGAACTGCTTCGTCGAGGGCAACAGCTCCTCTGAGCTGTACGAATCGGATCCCTGAGAGACGCCTCATGAGCAAATTAGTCGGATTGTGCTCGCCGTTGGTTCTGCCGTTGGCAACGATTCCCGTTGAGAACGGCCCTACCGACGGTAACTCATAAGTTGCCCGGCGTTCAGTTGCGCTTCGGCCGCTACCGTCCATCAGGATCCGCTTTGAAATGTCAGGAAAGAAAAGGAGTCACACGTATGCAAATCCATTCGCGCAAAACACGAGCTGCAATTCTCGTCGCTTTTGTTGCTTTCTTCTCGCTGGCCCCTCGCGCGGCCGGACAGAACGTCACCTACAAGCCTTACATTCAGCCGGGTGACAATGGTCCATTCGGTGCCAAGGATCAAATGGTGATCGCTTGGCAAACGAATGAAGCATCTCCCAACCCGGGGGCCTTCACGGTGCAGTTCGGCGATCGTCCTTCCTACGGTAGCAGCGTGACGCCTCAGGGCCGTGTGGTCGACAATTACCTGGCTGCCGATCCGACCTTGCCGCCGCCGCTGCCGACGGCTTCGGGTCCGCACTCCAACTATTCCGCGGTGCTGAAGGATTTGGAGTACGACACAACGTATTTCTATCGGGTGAACGGTCCGGGCATGCCGCCGGGTGGCTTCGCGGCTTCGTTTCACACGCGCAAGCGCGGAGATGATTTTTCGTTCCTAGTTCAAGGTGATGAAGGATTTTTTCCGGTTGTCCCGGTTCCCGCCGGGAGTGCGCCGCGGATCGCTGATTACGAGGCGCGGATCGTTCACCTGATGTACAACGTGCAAAATCTTTTGGTGCCGGGCGTGCCCAAGCTGCCGAAACCTGACCTGGCGCTGAACACCGGCGACAACGTGTATAACACCGGTGCGGAAGGCAGCTACCGCGACTTTTGGTTCCCGGTATGGAACAGCGATGTCGACTCGAACGAAGCGGGCGCGCCATTCATTCGCTCGATTCCGTTCTACATCGTGACGGGCAATCACGACATCGGGTCGACGGGAATCAATGTCAACATGCTGGGCAATGACAGCGCGGGCCGGTTCAGCGGCAATACGGACGGCGGCGATGCGCTCGCTTACTTCAACAACTATTACTTTCCGCTGAATGGGCCGATCGGAGTTGATCCGCAATTTATCTACAATGGCGACACCTCCACGCCGAACGGGATGCTGTTCAGCTTCATGGGACACAACTACAGCTCGCCAGCGGCGATTGCAGCGTACAAGGCTTCTACACAGACCGATTCCGGTAAAGGGCCGAAGCAGCAGATCGATCATGAGAGCAACTACTCATTCGACTCTGGCAGCGCGCACTTCGTTTTTCTGGACGCGAACCCGCACCTGTTCGATGGGGTGCTCGACGGGCCAGCCATAACCGCGGCCCCGCAGCTCACCTTTCCTCCATATCCGTCGGTGCTTCGCGATTGGCTGATTCATGATCTTGATTCCAGTTCGCAGCCGTGGAAATTCGTGGTGTTTCACCAGCCGGCGTTTTCTTCCGGGAATGCCACGGTCCGGAATAACCAAATGCGCGCGGCCGCAAAGTTCCTCGAGGACCACGGCGTGAATATGGTTTTCAATGGGCACGAGCACAACTACCAACGCACATTCCCCATCCGTGCCAACGCCAACGTCGCCGCTGGGCCTTCGACGCCAGGGCCCGCGGCCGTGTCGATTGACACTTCATTCGACGGTGTCACGCAAACGGTGCCGGATGGCGTTCTGTACGTTGTCGAAGGCGCTGGCGGAAATCGTGATTTCGATGGCGACCTCAATCCCGCCCGCGGTTCCGGCTTGGGTATCGACCAAGACGATTCGGCGACCGGCCAGGGCACACTCGGAACCTTTATGTTCCCAAATGGACCCGCATCGTGGCTCGACACGAACCTGACGAGTATCTCGATGTCGCCGGTGTTTTCTGCCGCAGGAAGCGGGCCGAAAATCACCGCGAAGTTCAAAGCCAAAGTGTTCTCCTTCGCCGACGTGGTTGTCAGGGACAACAAACTGACGCTCTATCAAATTACTGAACCGCTGACTTCGTCTTCCTCAGCAACCCCGTCCAATCCAGCCCCGTTCGGCACCGATGTGAGCGGAACGCCGTTGAACGACCCCATCCCGGACACGCTAGTCGATCCAGCGACGGGCAACGTTGTCTCCGCGCCCGCAACGGGAGCTTCCGCCCTTCTCGACAAGTTCGTCGTAACCAAGCCGGACCTCTCCGAGAACTTGCGTGTTCACCTTTCGGCTCCACATTCTGTCGTCGGGGGCGGGCAGCTCACCTACACCTTGAACGTCCGGAATGGTTCGTCGCACGGCCTCAATGGCACGCAAGCTGTCTTCGAAATTCCCAACGACGTGACCTTTGTTGCCTCGCCCGATGGCACAGCAACCCAACTGGGCAACCAGATCGTGGTTACCATTGGCCGTCTCGACGCCGGTGGCGATGCCGTGGTGCACCTCCAAACTCACGTCAATGCCGAACCGGGCACTGCGCTCACGACCGCAGCTCTGCTCCGCTCCAGCACGGCTCTTTCGGTCCAAGCAAACGAAGCACACACAAAAGTCGCCATGGACTCCGAATAGCGTCCTCTATAAAAAAGGGGGATGCGAACAAGAATAAGCCGTTCCTTCTTGTCGCGTCCCCTGTTTGTTCCTGTTCGGAGAGGTCTCTTTAACGACCGCTGGGCTAGAAGAATTGCTTTAGCCGCATCACGATCCGCCTAGCGCCCGACAGGTGTGGTCGCTTAGAGCATTCCTTTACAGCCATCACTCGTATCGCAACGCCACCATCGGATCGACGCGCATGGCTCGTCGCGCCGGAATGTAACTCGCTCCTAGCGCGACCCCAGCCAGGACGAGCGCAGCGCCCGCCAATGTCACCGGGTCGCTAGCGCGAACGCCATAGAGGAGACTTGAAACAAAGCGCATGAGACCAAACGCGCCACCGAGACCTATGGCGATGCCCGCGGCCACGAGGCCTAGCCCTTGACCAACCACAAGCTTCAAAACATCGCCGGACCGCGCGCCCAAGGCCATGCGAACTCCGATTTCATGGGTGCGTTGCGCCACGGAATTTGCGATGACGCCGTAAAGTCCAACCGCCGCCATCACCAAAGCCATTCCTCCGAAAGCGCCTAGGATCAACATCATCACCCGCTGCGGCGCCAGCGACTCGGAGGCCAACTGGCTCATGCTCATCACAAATCCCACGGCTTGATCTTTGTCCACGGCCCAAATCGCGCGCTGCGCCTCCTTGGCGACGCTATACGGATCTCCATCTGTGCGAATCCCGAAACACATAATGGGCTCTGGAACTTGCGCGAAAGGCAAATAAACTTCGGAAGTCAACTCCGCGGTCATTCCCATATGGTGAACGTCTCCTACTACGCCCACAACCTCAACGGCGCCCTTCACACCTTGGACGTCGATTCTCTCGCCCAAAGGCTCACCATTCGGCGCAAGCCGTCGCGCGAGGCTCTTGCTGATGATCGCCACTCCCGGCGCGCCTTGATTGTCTCGTTCCGTAAACAATCGTCCTTTGAGCAAGGGAATCCCAAGCGCGCGAAAGTAGCCGGGGGTCACCGAGCTCCACATCATCTTAGGTCTTTGGTCCTCGGGCGTTGCTTGGCTCTCCAGGGCAACCGTGCGCCCTCCCCACCATCCGCTCAGCGGAAGAAAGGTCACCGTGCCCGCGGCTTTCACACCGGGAAGCGACTGGATTCGTTCCATCACCTGGTCGCTGAACGCAATCTTCTTGGCGTCCGTCTCGTACTTATTGTTCGGAGGCAAAACGCGAATGGTCAACACGTGATCCGCGTTGAACCCCAGATCACCTCGCAGCAAATGAACGAAGCTTCTGAGTGTGAGACCTGCCGCCGTCAGCAGGATTAACGAAAGCGCCAGTTCCGCAACCACCAGGGTGTTGCGAAAGCGGCGTCCTTGCGTGCCGCCCGCCAAGCCACGCCCGGATTCCTTCAGCGCGGAGTTCGTGTTCAAACAAGCCTGCAGCGCCGGTACCAGCCCGAAGACCGCGCCCGTGAGCAGCGATACCGTCAACGCGAAGACCAACACCCAACCGTCCATAGGAATCTCTTCCACGCGCGGAATGTTGAGGTTGAAAATCGTGGACGGAAACATCGTGACCAGCGCCCTTGTGCACAAGGAAGCGAGCAGCACCCCGACCCCTCCTCCTAGGAGCCCCAGCAGCATGCTTTCCGTAAGGAACTGGCGCACGAGTCTCAACCTCGTGGCCCCCAGCGCGGTGCGGACCGCCACTTCTTTCTGCCGCCCGGCGGCTCGCGCCAGCAGCAGATTGGCAACGTTAGCGCACGCGATGAGCAGCACGAAGCCCACCGCGCATAGCAGCACCAGCAGCGCCGGCCGGACGTCCCCGCTAGTCCTCTCGCGCAGGCTGATCAGGTTGGTCGCATCGTCGTCCTTGTTTGTCTTCGGGTACTCCAGCGCTAAACGGCCGGCGATGGCGTTCATCTCGGTCTGGGCTTGTTGCATGGTCACGCCTGGCTTCAGGCGAGCCATCACCCGCAGGTAGCGGTACCCACGGTCATTAGCGGCTTCGGCGGCTACCGTGAAAGGGGTCCACAGCTCGGTAAGCGCCGGATACTTAAATTCCGGCGGCATCACTCCCACGACGGTGTAAGGCGCTGCGTCAAGCGTTATCGTCTTGCCCACGATGTCCCGGTCGCCGCCGAACCGGCTTTCCCACATCGAATAGCTCAATACGGCCACGTGGTTCTTTCCCGGCTGTTCTTCTTCGGGTAGAAACGTGCGGCCCAAGAGCGGCTCAACGCCAAGCACTCGAAAGTAATCGGCAGAAAACGCATAGGCGATGATGACTGCCGGTTCTCCCCGGCCTGTCAACGTGTATTGCAGGTCCGTCGAAGCCGCCATGCTCTCGAAAACGTGGTTCTGCGAACGCCAGTCCGCAAAGTCGAGCGGCGATACCAGGTCGGTGGTATAGCCGCGCGCCTTGTTATATCCCCAAACAGTCACCAACCGCTCGGCGTCCTTATAAGGTAGCGGGCGCAGCAGCACCGTATTGACCAGGCTGAAAATCGCTGTATTCGCCCCAATGCCGAGCGCGAGCGTCATCACCGCGATCATTGTGAAGCCCGGGCTCTTGCGCAACATGCGCAGGCTAAAGCGCAAATCCATGAAAAAGTCTTCGATGGACGGCCAGCGCCAGACGCTTCGGCTATCCTCTTCTGTCAGCGCCACGTTTCCAAACTCGCGGCGTGCAGCAGCAGTGGCTTCTTTTCTGGATATGCCTCTCGCAACCAACTCGTCGATTTTCTCTTCGAGGTGCTCCCGAATCTCTTCCGAGAGCTCGCCGTAGACCCTTCGACGCGAAAACAATTGTTTGATCCACTTCATGATTCACCCCCGCTCAACGCGTGCACTCAAGTCTTCGACTAGACCTGTCATTCGTGCCGCAACGCGACTATAGGATTGACGCGCATCGCACGCCGCGCGGGGATATAGCATGCCAACAGTGCGACGAAGATAAGGAGCACGGCAACGGCCGCAAACGTCTGCGAATCGTGCGCCGTCACTCCAAATAGCAGGTTCGTCATCAACGGCGTCAATCCCAAAGCAGCGCCTATTCCAATCACCACGCCCGCCATCGCCATCTTTGCGCCCTGCCTTAGCACCATTTGCAGCACGTCTCCACCCTGCGCCCCGAGCGCCAGACGTATTCCAATTTCGCGCTGGCGTTGTGACGCGGTGTAGGAAATCACACCGTAAATTCCGATGATCCCCAGCACCAGCGCCATTGCACCGGCAATCCCGAGCATCACCAGCGTGAACGAAGTTCGCGCCATCGATTTGTCATAGACTTCCTGCATCGTCCGCACCGATGCCAGCGGCAAGCTCGAGTTCACCGACCATACGGCCCGCCGGACCTCGTTAAGAAACGCTTCCGTGCCGGCGCGCTCGCTTCGGACGACGAATGTCACCGTCCGCACCACGTCCACGGGGCCGGGTCCACGAAGATTTCCCGTCAGCGAAGGCCAATAAACGATTTCCGGCGCATTTTCCTGCACTCCGTTTTCGCGCACGTCCTGCACTACGCCGATCACTTCGTGCCACGGCATCGACGAAAATTCGCGGAGCCGCTTGCCGACCGCAGCGAAGGGCGTTCCCCACATTTCCCGCGCCAGATTTTCAGAAATCATCACCACCGGCCTGAGGCCGTACACCTCAGTCCATGTCAGCTCACGGCCCGCAACGATTCTCGTGCCGCCGGCACGAAAGAAATCCGGAGAGACGAACTTGTACAGCCGCAGTGGCGCAATTTCGCCATTGGAGCGCGTCTTGTCCTCTGCGTAAATCTCATCCCACGCCGAGTCGAATCCCTCCATGGGCATTTCGCTGGCGAACGCCGCGGACTTTACGCCTGGAATCGCCGCCAGCTTGTTCACGATCTCGTTTTGGATTCGCACCACGCGCTCTGGCTCTGCCACCAGCGCATCCGGGATCGCGATGCGCATCACCTGGAGATGCCGCGCGTCCGTGAACCCCGGCTCGACCGTTCGCAACGCCTGGAAAGTGCGTATCATCAAGCCGGCGCTCACCAGCAGCACCAGGGCCATTGCCACCTGCACAACCACTAAAACATTGCGCGCGCGGTGACGCTCCCGGCTCACGCTCGTTGTCCGTACCGCGCTCCGCAACGCTAACGAAGCTTTCGGCCCGGCATATTTCACCGCGGGAATCAACCCGAACAGCAAACCCGAGAGCAGCGAAAGCAGCATGGTGAATCCGAGCGTCCGCGTATCCAGAGAAATTTCGCTCAGACGAGGCAGATTCGCTGGACCAATGGCCATCAAGAGCCGCACTCCGCCATAAGCGACAACTACGCCGAGCGCGCCGCCCATCAGCCCCAGCATCACGCTTTCTACCAGAAGTCCCCGCACGATTCGCGTCCAGGCCGCCCCAAGCGCGGCGCGAACAGCCAGCTCCTGCTGGCGCGATTCCACGCGCACCAGCAACAAATTCGTCACGTTAGCGCAGGCAATCAGCATCACCAGCCCGATCGTCCCCATCACCACCCACAGCACGTCGCTGACGTTGCCGATGACTTCTTGTTTCAGGGGATGAATCATCGGCGTGATTTTCCACGTCTCGTAAGCATGCGGGTTCGTCCCAGGTCCGTTGGACCACGAGTCCATCCAGATCGGCAACATTCGGGAGATGTCGGCGTTGGCTTCCGCAATCGTGACGCCCATCTTCAGCCGGGCGATTCCGTGATAACCGAATCCCGCCAAGATCAGCTTCCCGCGGTCGAAGGCCAGTGGCAGCATTACGTCGAAATCCGTATCAACGAACCGGAACCCTTGCGGCATAACGCCGACAATTTCCCGGGGTCGCGAATCAACAAGAACGTTCCGTCCAACGACCGCGCGGTCTCCTCCGAACCGCCGCTGCCAATACCCGTAGCTCAGCATCACGCGCTCCGGACCGCGCGGAATCTGGTCCGCCTGCGATAGCCAACGGCCTACTTCGGGTGGAGCGGCAAGCGCATGAAGCACGCCGCCGCTCACCTCAACCGTGCGCACTTGTTCCGGCTCGGCTAGGCCTGTAACGCTCGCGGTTCCTGTATCCCACACTCCCAATGACTGGAATGCGCGATTATGCTCGGCGTACGTGAAATACATGGAGGGCGAAAGGAGCAGGCCATTCTCAAAATCCGCCAGTCCGGCCGCGCCCGGCGCAATCTGGTGTAGCGCCACCAATTCCTGTGACTTCGGATAATTCAGTGGTTTCAGCAGCACGCTGTCCACAACGCTGAATACGGCTGTGTTGGCGCCAATTCCAATCGCGATCGTCAACAAGCTAACCGCGGTGAACATGCGGTTGTGCCGTAGAGCGCGCAGGCCGTAGCGAGCGTCGGCGAGAAATTCTTCAACGGACAGCCAGCGCCAGACGTTTCGGCTATCCTCTTCGGCCAGCGTTACATTCCCAAACGCGCGGCGGGCGGCGGCCGTAGCTTCTTTTCTCGGCATCCCCTCCGCCACCAACTCTTCGATCTTCTCCTCAAGATGTTCCCGAATCTCTTCGGAGAGCTCGCCGTATACGGGGCGGCGCGAAAACAATTGTTTGATCCACTTCATGATTCACCCCCGGTCAACGCGTGCATTCAAGTCTTCGACTAGACCTGTCATTCGTGCCGCAACGCGACTATAGGATTGACGCGCATCGCACGCCGCGCGGGAATGTAGCACGCAGCGAGAGCCACAAGCGCGAAGAAAAGAGCAACAAACCCGAAAGTAGCCGGGTCACTGGCTTTGACTCGGTACAGCATCGACGAGAGACCGCGTGTGACTCCCCAAGCCGCGACGATGCCGAATGCCATGCCCGCGAGTGTCAGCTTCAGTCCTTGCCCGATAACCAGCCGCAGCACTTCGGCGGGATTGGCACCCAGCGCCATGCGGATGCCGATTTCGTGGGTTCGTTGTCCGACGGAATAGGCCATAACGCCGTAAATCCCAATCGCCCCCAGCAGCAACGCCAGCGCGCCGAAAAAGCCGATCATCTGCGTTGTGACGCGCATCAGCGTGTTCTGCTCGGTAATGAGATCATCCAGGGCGCGAATCGTCGAAACCGGCTGCTCGCTATCGACCGACCAGATCACTTCACGAATCGCTGCGGCAAGCCCCGGGGCGGGGCGCGACGTGCGGACGACAATCGACATGTAGCCGCTGGGAAATTGCGCCGCGGAAGCGTAGAGCTGAGGCTCCGGCTGGTCGCTCAGGCTGAATTGTTTGACGTCCCGGACAATGCCGACGATCGTCCAGGTCTTGTGTTGCAGCGGGATCTCAATTTCCCGGCCGATGGGATCCTCGTTTGGGAATTGCTCTCGCGCCAGAATCTCATTGATAACCGCAACATTCGAGGAGTCGGGGCCGTCGCCTGGATCAATCGAGCGTCCACGTAGCAATGGAATCTGCATGGTGGAAAAGTAATCGGGAGAGACGGCTGTATATTGTGCTCCAGGTTCATCTGCGGGCCGCGCGGGTGGTCGCCCCACGATATGAATGTGCTCAGTCTGGTTTGAGCCGCCGAAAGGAATGTACTCGCTCGCACCCCCCGAAACGACTTCCGGAAGGGAACGAATGCGCGTCAGTATCTCATCATAGAAATTCCGTACTTGGGAGTCGGAAGTGTACTTATTTGGGGGGAGCACCAACTCCGCGGTCATGACGTTCTGGGATTGGAATCCGGGACTGTCATAAACCATGCGAGCGAGGCTCTCCACGAGCAAAGCCGTCGAGATCAGGACAACAACAGCCAAGGCGATCTCGCCGGCAACAAGCACACGCCGCATCCGCGGAGCCCAGCCGCCGCTAGAAGTTCTTCCCGCACCCTCCTTGAGAGCACGAGCGAACTCAAAATCCGAACTTTGGAATGCGGGCATCAGCCCAAAAACTGCTCCGCAAAACAGCGCGATCCCCGCGGTGTAGGCAAAAGTCGTTACATCGAGATCCACCCGGCCGTAGTTCACGAGGTACCCGCGAATGCGCTCCGGGATGGCATTCTCGACCCAACGGTTGCCGCTCGCGGCGAGGAACACCCCCACAACACCGCCCATCGTGAAGAGCAGCATCGATTCCGTGAGCAACTGCCGTATTAGTCGCGCACGCGACGCTCCCAACGCGCCACGCACCGCAAATTCCTTCCTGCGGCCCGCGCCGCGTGCCAACAGCAGGTTTGCCACATTCGCGCACGCAATCAACAGAACCAGTCCGACAATCCAGAAGTCAATCATGACCTGCTCGGCGCCCTCGTTTTTTCCGATTTCATATGTCATCGGGCTGAGCAAGGAAGTTAGATTTGTATTGGTCTGCGGGTGAAGTCTCTGCAGTCCTGCGGCGATCGTGGCAATCTCCGCCTCGGCTTGTTTTTGGGTGGCACCCGGTTTCAGGCGGCCGAACCCCTGAAACCAAGACCTATTTCTGTCGGCGCGCTGTTTGTTGTCGAACGCGATAGGCGACCAGATGTTGGCGATGCCCATGAGCGGAAAATGAAAATCCGCCGGCATGATGCCGACTATGGTGTACGCCTCGCCTTGCAGTTTGACGGTTCGGCCGATGATGTGTGGATCGGCGGCGAAGCGATTTTCCCAAAGCCCCCGGCTGAGGATAGCCACATGGCTCGAGCCGGGTTGGGATTCCTCCGGCAAGAAGGGGCGACCGAGCATCGGTTGCGCTCCAAGAGTCTGAAAGAAATTCCAGCCTACCAGCCCGCCCTCCATGCGGTCCGGGGGACCGTCACTTGTAAGGTTGAATTCCCAGCTTGTCCAGCACGCGAGCTGTTCGAAGACGGTATTTTGCGCCTGATAGTCGAGGAAATCCGCCGTGGAGGTAACACCTTTGCTAGTCCACCCCTTTTTGGTGTCATGCGAAAGGAGAACCATCAAGCGAGCCGCTTGAGGATAAGGCAAGGGCTTGATAAGCCAGGCGTTCACGTAGCTGAAGATGGCAGTGTTCCCGCCGATTCCGAGTGCGAGAGTGAGGACGGCGACAATAGTAAAGCCAGGAGATTTGCGCAGCATGCGCAGGCCGTACCGCAAATCCATGAAAAAGTCTTCGATGGACGGCCAGCGCCACACGTTTCGGCTGTCCTCTTCGGCCAGCGTTACATTCCCAAACGCGCGGCGAGCGGCGGCGGCGGCTTCTTTTCTAGGCATCCCTCCGGCGATCAACTCCTCAACTTTCTCTTCAAGGTGCTCTCGAACCTCATTCGAGAGATCACCATAGAGACGACGACGTGAAAACAGTCGCTTCAGCCACATCATGATTCACCCGGCGCTAAGACCCGCGTAATTCCGTCAAGCATCGTTTCAAATCGTGACACTTCACGCTCCAGGTGCTTCGCTCCCTTGGCCGTCAGCTTGTAAATCCGCACGCGCCGGTTTGTGGAGGACGTGCCCCACTCGGCTTTGACCAACTCTTCCTTGAGGAGTCGCTGGAGCGCCGGATAGAGCGAGCCTTCTTCAATCTGAAGCAAATCGTGCGATGTTCGTTTAATGCGCTGCGCCAGCGCATAGCCGTGAAGCGGGTGCCGCTTCAATGTTCGGAGAATCATCATCTCCAAAGCCCCCGGAAAAAGGTCTCGTTGCTCGCGGTTTTTCATGAATGGAAAGTTTTCTCCAAACCTCGACTCACCTAGTGTTAGTCAAGGCCTAGAGCAAAATAGTATGGAGCCGTCTCGAAGTCAAGAAAAAAAGGACCGCGCCGACAGCAGGGGCCGCGGGGCCCCTGCTTCGACACGGCGAGCGTTAGTGCTGGAGAGAACGAGAGATGCGCGCAACTTCGCCGGTGCGGGCCTGCTCACCAACTGAGCAAGGCATAACCTCCCTGGCCAGCACGGGCGGGTGGAAACGTAGTCGCCCCGGCCCCGCCGCCACCAAACTGCCCATTAAGTTGGAAGGCAAAACCGGTGACCAGATAGCCCACTCCTCCATTGTTAAGGGGAGTGGTCGACGGGGCGGAAGCCCCATTGTGGCTGATCATGGCGTTCGGATCAGACGCTCCGCCAGCGGCGCCAGCGGCAGGTCCGCCACATGGCATGGAATCGGGTTGACCTCCGATACCGCCGTGGGCGACGGCAAGTGTCGCGCTATTGGCGTCTAGGACTTGGGTATCGCCTCCATTGCCTCCGGAGATGGAGAGGGCAGCCGCACCGTGGCCTCCGCTCCCGACGTCTATTGTTAAGGTTTGACCTTCTTGGACCGCCAGGATTGTGCTGGTGTAGGCGCCGCCACCTCCGCCTCCTCCGTTATTGCATCGCAGAACAGCTCCGCCTCCTCCGGCACCATACAGCTCGACGTACAGTCGGCTGACTCCAGTTGGCACGATGAAAGTGCTGTTGCTCTGAAACTCCAGTCTGCCAATGAGCCCTCCAGTCGGGCCAGCAGGTCCCGCGGGGCCTTGCGGACCGGTCGGACCTGTGTTACCTGTGGCTCCTGTGGCTCCCGGAGCTCCGGACGCTCCCGTAGCACCTGCCGGGCCAGTAGTACCGATGGTGCCTTGGGGTCCTTGTGCGCCGGTGAGCCCTTGGGGTCCAGTTGCACCGATTGGTCCCACGGCACCTGTGGCACCGGTGTCGCCTTTAACTCCTTGTGGACCGGCGAGGCCTTGCGGTCCGGTTGCACCAATCGGCCCCACGGCACCAGTTGCACCAGTGTCACCTTTCGCTCCTTGCGCACCGGTAAGCCCTTGAGGCCCAGTTGCACCGATCGGCCCTACTGCGCCTGTGGCACCAATGTCACCCTTTGGTCCCTGCGCCCCGGTGAGCCCTTGGGGTCCGGTTAGACCGGCGGGCCCAGTAGGACCAACAGCTCCCGTGCTACCCTTTGGTCCTTGCGGGCCAGCGGAACCTTGAGGTCCGGCCGGACCAGCAGGGCCTGCAGGGCCAGCAGCACCGGTGGCGCCTTGGGGTCCCGGGGGGCCGGCTGGGCCAACGGTCAAGATGGGCAGCAACGTCACGCTAAGGTCGTTGTTGCCCGCAGTTATTTCGACGGTGCGCGTGTCCGCATTCCAGCCCGACTTCGGGATGGCAACGACCACCTTGTGCCAGCCCACGGCGACCTTCATGCTCATCGGCGTAACTTTGCCGGTGTCTGCTCCGTCCATCCAGACCCTGGCACCCGTCGGAAACGAAGTCACCTTTAGCGAGCCATTTCCCTGCGCCCCGGCTCTCCCAGGCGCGACCAAAAGCACAACGGCCAACACTGTCATCCAAACAATCCTGCTCATCCACAGAACCTTGCTGGGGTGGTTCATCGAGTCCTCCTTGAACGCTTTGCTGCTCAACTCCTTGGCGCAAACCTGACGTGCGTTGTGGCTTACTTCGAGGACATAGTTAGCTGAATTAGCCGCAATTGCACCACCATGGCCCCCGCATGGTATAAGTCATTTGTTTTCAACAGAAAGGAAAGGAATTGCCAGCCTCAAGATCGGGACGCCCTGTAACGAAAGGTTACCTTTCGGGCACAAATCCGTGGAACCACGTAACATACTTTCGTCTTAAATTCGCCAAGGAGCGCAGCCGTGCGATGCCGCGATAATCTGATGCATTAATTGACGATACATTTAGCGGCGTCGGCCAATGGCTTTGCCACGTCCCTCGCGTTCATTGACTTGCCGGAAAGAGCGGCCTATTATCCATCCCCTACGGAGTTGTCCTCATTATGATTGGCCAAGCCCTCGGCCACTATCGCATCGTCGAGAAGATCGGCGCAGGCGGGATGGGTGAAGTTTACCGTGCCTATGACGGCCAATTGGAACGCGACGTCGCCTTAAAAGTTCTGCCTGCCGGTACCCTGTCTGACGAAATGGCAAGAAAGCAATTTCGCAAGGAGGCATTGGCGCTGGCCAGGCTCAATCATCCAAATGTGGAAACCGTTCACGAATTCAATACACAAGACGGCGTGGATTTCCTGGTCATGGAGCTCATTCACGGAAGTTCGCTGAAAGAAAAACTGAAGGAAGGGCCTCTGCCCGAAAGCCAAATCATACTTCTGGGATCGCAATTGGCGGAGGGGCTGGCCGCGGCCCACGAGCAGCACATCGTCCATCGCGACCTCAAACCGGGCAACCTGATGATCACGCCTGATGGGCGGCTGAAAATTCTGGATTTCGGTTTGGCTCGTCTTTTTCAAACGGCACAAAACTTGGATGCGACCGTAAGCGCCGCGACCAGCACTGCGGTCATATCGGGCACCGTGCCTTACATGTCCCCGGAACAATTACGGTGCCTTCCCGTGGATGCGCGCAGTGATATCTTCGCGGCAGGCGTTGTGCTGTATGAAATGGCCGCTGGTCATAGGCCGTTCCCGCTTTTGCAGAGTGCCGAGCTGATGAGCGCCATCCTGCACCAGACCCCGGAGCGTCCCACCTCGTGCAATCGCCTGCTCTCGCCGGCGCTCGAAAGCATCATTATGAAGGCGCTTGAAAAGGAACCTGGGCAGCGCTACCAGTCCGCGCGCGAGTTGCGGGTCGCGCTCCAGGGGGTGTCCGCTGGCAGCCCCACACGAATCCCTCCAAGCCGGTTTCGTCTTTTTGCGACCGCGGGAACTGCGGGAGCGCTCCTCCTGATTGTCGGGTTAGGGCTTGGCCTGAATTTCGGCGGGCTGGGCGATCGCTTCCTGCGTCGCGCGTCCGCGCCAGGTCGGATGCTGCCTTCATCACCGGTCAAGTCACGCCGGTCTGTCGCGGTTCTTGGCTTCAAGAACGTTTCAGAGCGCCAGGATGAAGCTTGGCTTTCCACCGCGCTTGCGGAGATGCTGACCACCGAACTGGCTGCGGGAGAGCAATTGCGCGCTGTTCCGGGAGAAAATGTCGCTCGGATGAAAATCAATTTGTCGCTGCCGGAGACGGACAGTTTTGGCCAGGATACGCTGGAGAGAATTCGCAAGAATCTGAATGCCGATGAGATTGTTCTTGGCTCGTATGTTCCTCTTGGGGGAGGCCAGATTCGCGTCGATTTGCGTCTCCAGGATACCCGCGCCGGCGAGATCCTCGCGGTTGCTTCCGTCAAGGGAGATGAAGCCCAGGTGGATGATCTTGTCGGCCGCGCCGGGACTATCCTTCGGGAGAAGCTCGGCGTCGGCGCGATCTCCCCGGCACAAGCGCTCGCCGTGAAAGCAACTCTGCCGCAAAACCCCGATGCCGCTCGCTTTTATTCAGAGGGGCTGCAAAGGCTTCATCAGTTCGATTATCTACACGCACGCGACTTGCTCCAAAAGGCCATCGAAGTTGAGCCCCAGTATGCCCTGGCGCATTCCGCCCTCGCCGTCGCCTGGAAGGGACTCGGCTACGATGCCAAGGCAAAGGATGAAGCCAAGAAAGCCTTCGATCTCTCTGCCGGTTTTTCTCGCGAAGACCGGCTGTGGATGGAAGGACAATACCGCGAGTTTACAAACGATCGCGCCAAAGCCGTCGAAACCTACCGCACGCTGTACGAATTCTTCCCGGATAATCTCGATTACGGCCTTCGTTTCGTCTCTTCGCAAACCACTGCAGGTAAGGGCAAGGATGCGCTTGCCACCTTGGACATGCTCCGCAAACTCCCCTCCGCGTCCACGGAATCTGCTCGCATCGATCTCGCCGATGCGGTCGCCTCGGCATCTCTCGGTGATTACAAGCGACAGGAGCTCTCCTCTGGAAAGTCCGTGGCCGCCGCCGACGCCCAAGGCGCGCGCCTTCTCGCCGCCCAGGCGCGTATTTCCCATTGCTCATCCCTGCGCTACGTTGGAAAACCTAAAGAGGCTATCTCCACTTGCGAGGACGCTCAGAAAATTTTTGAAGCCGCCGGCGATTATGGCAACGCTGCGCGTGCCCTCAATAACATTGCCGTCGTCCTGATGGAGCAGGGCGACGCCGCCGGCGCTCAAGCAAAGTATCAGGAGTCGCTGGCCTCTACCTCAAGAAATGGTGACAAGCGGTCGCATGCCATGGCCCTGAATAATCTTGCAGGTGTTCTTACGTTGCAGGCCGATTTCCCCGGTGCTCGGAAGCTGCTCACCGAATCCACGGACGACTTTCGCGAGATTGGCGACAAGCGCGGCGTCGTCACCTCCCTCGAAAATATCGGCATCATCCTGACCGGTGAAGGAAAGCTCGGCGAGGCTGCCAAAAAGTACCAGGAAGCCCTGATCATCGCCCGCGAAATGGGGAACAAGAGCCTGACCGGCTACGCGCTATATCTCTTGGGGGAGATTTATGCGTATCAGGGCAATCTCACAGCCGCGCGCAAAAGCGACGAGCAAGCTCTGCAAATTCGCAGCGAACTTGGCGAGCCGCGCACCATTAGCGAAACCCAATTGTCACTCGCGAACTTGTCGCTCGAGGAAAAACAGTACGCTAATGCCGAATCGCTTGCCCGCGATGCCTCTGCTCAGCTCGAAAAATTGAACTCCGTCGATGACGCCTCGGTTGGCTACTGCATTCTCGCCCGTGTACTAGCGGCGGAGGCGAAAACTGCCGATGCGCAAGCCGCCATTGAAAAAGCCGCCGCTCTCACGCAAAAAGGGAGCGACACGAGCGCGCGCCTCAGAATTGCCATTGAATCCGCCTTGCTTCGCGCCAATTCCGGTGTTCCGGCCGACGTTTCCGAAGCCAAGAAAGCAATTCAGTCCGCCCTGGCTGACGCCACAAAACAAAACCTCACCGGCATTCAGTTAGAAGCTCGGCTTGCCCAGGGAGAAGTCGAAATGAAGTCCGGCGATCGAACCAACGGCCGCGCCCATCTCGCGGCCCTTCAGAAGGATGCCGCCGCCAAGGGATTCTTGCTGATCGCCCGCAAATCCGCTGCCGCCCGTCAATAGGCGCATCGCCCGAGGCTCGTTGCGGGCACGCGCAGGCCGCCCGATGCCAAGGGGAAGAATGAAGTTTGGCGCGCAATCATCACTTGGGCGACATTCAGCTGTTTGCAGCCGCCGCCACTTCTCGTTTCCTCGATTCGTTCCAAAGCTGAATGTACGGCTCCAAATCCTTCATCATTTTTTGGAATTGCGGGAGGTCCAGCGATTGCGCGCCGTCGCTGATGGCTTTTTCCGGCGCAGGATGCACTTCCACGATTAATCCGTCGGCGCCGATGGCCACGCCAGCGCGCGAAAGCGCCGGCACGAGGCTCCGCCTCCCTGTCGCGTGACTCGGATCGAGAATCACCGGCAAGTGCGTCAATTCGTTCAGCGCGGGGATCGCCGCGATGTCGCAAGTGTTTCGCGTCACAGTTTCGAACGTGCGAATTCCCCGCTCGCACAAAATCACATCGGCATTTCCGTGCGCCGTGATGTATTCCGCGGACATCAGCAGTTCCTTCACCGTGCTGCTCAATCCGCGTTTCAACAGAACTGGCCGCCCGCATTTTCCCAGCGCTTTCAGCAGCATGAAGTTCTGCATGTTCCGCGCGCCCACTTGCATCACGTCCGCATATTTCGCCACCAAATCCACGTCGCGGTCGCTCATCACTTCCGTGATGATCGCCAGCCCCGTCGCTTCTTTCGCCTTCTTCAGCAGCTTCAATCCTTCTTCTTCCATGCCTTGAAAATCGTACGGTGAAGTGCGCGGCTTGAACGCGCCGCCACGCAGCATTTTCGCGCCGGCTTTCGCCACGCCCTCTGCTGCTTGCATGATTTGTTTTTCCGATTCCACCGAGCACGGCCCGGCAATCACCACGAATTCCGCGCCGCCGATTTCCGTTCCGTTCACTTTGATTCTTGTTTTGCCGGGGCGGAATTCCTTGCTCACGAATTTGTACGGCGCCGATATCCGCACCACCTTTTCCACTTGCGGCATGGCTTCGACGGATTCTAGGCACGCGGTCACGTCGCCGACTCCGACGACGCCGATAACCACGCGCTCTTCTCCTTCGATGGAGTGCACTTTGTAGCCGAAGTGCTCCACCTGCTTTCGAACTTCATCGATCTCTTCGCGCTTCGCGTGCAGTTTCATGGAGATGATCATCTTTCCGGCCCTCTCAATTTATTTCGTCCCCTAAAGCAAAAATTATCCCCTAAAACAAAAAACCCACTCGATTGGCGAGTGGGTCAAAAATTTTTTCTGTAGATTCGCTTACAGAAACGCCCCCCGCCACCTGGATGAATCCCAAGTAAATCGATACCAGCGATAAGAGTTGGCGAGTTGCGCTTTCACAGGGTGCCTAGTGTATTTCTTCTCGTTTCCCCATACAACCAAAATTTTCAGCCGCGGACGCGGACGGCGCTGAAGCTGAGAATGACATGGCCTCCGGCCGTGGGGCGGCCAAAGCTGAGCATGGGACTGAAGCGCGAGAAAAGCAGCATCTGGTCCAACTGGCGGCGCAGTTCCAGGCTGCTTGGGCCGGAAAGAATTTGATAATCGGTCATGTGGCCCTGGGCATCGACAGTGACATCCAGCAAGAGGCCGTGGGGCAAGGAAAGTTCGAGGTCATGCTGCTCGGGGGCCCAGGCTTGCGGATAGTCGGAAAGAGAAAGCAGCTTGGCCTGGCGCATGAGATTGAGATCGACGTCGTTTTGCACGGCTTGCACGGTGATGCCGGGGACGATCATCTGGAGCACTAGAACAAAAACGAGGATGGCGGAAAAGAATCCGCCGGTGGCGGGAACGGTGAGCGGACGAAAAACGTTGTCGAGCAAAATTTCGGCGCGATCCTTAATGCGGCGGATGCGGCTGGGCCAATCCTGCGAATGCTGGGCCTGAGCGGCGGCAACCTTGATGCGCACGGCGAGACCAGCGGGCGGAATGTCCTGGGGGACGCGCGAAAGCAAAACGGCCAGCTTGCGAAAACGTTCTAGCTCCTCGCGGCAAACGCTGCATGTTTCCAAGTGCTGGCTGATGTGAACGCGTTCTTCGACCCGCGCGCCGCCAGTGATAGCGTCATCGAGATAACCGCCCAGTTTGTTTTGTACCGTATGGCACTTCATCGGAAACCCTCGCCCGTGGAACTTGCCCGCGGGGACATCGATTCTGGCGACCGCGAAGCGGTCAATGATTCTGCGGACCGCGAAGCAGTCAGCGATTCCGGCGACCGTGAAGCAGTCAACCCCTCGGAAGAAAATGTGACGCGCCTGGCGGCGGAAAAGGCATCGCCGAAAGGAGACGGCTGGGCTTCGGAAACATTGCCATGCGAAGAGGTTTGCGCATGACGGCCTGGCATCTGGCGAGCTCCCAAAAGGGGCTCGAGAATTTCTTTCAGCGCGCGGCGCCCGCGAAGGATGCGGGACTTCACCGTGCCGACGGTGCATTCCAAAACTTCCGCAACTTCCTCATAGCTCAAGCCTTCGAGGTCGCGCAAAATCACCGCGCTGCGAAAAACATCGGGGACCTGTTGCAAAGCGCCGCGAACGGCCACTTGAATTTCCATCGCGGCGAGCTGCTCGAAGGGCGTGGCGCAGAGATCCTCGATTTCAATGTGGGCTCGGCCTTCTTCCGGTTCGGCATCGATGGAAACGTTTTTTTGCAAATGGCGCTTGAACCAGCGCTTGTGATTCAGCGCTTCGCGAATGGCGATGCGGTAGAGCCACGTTTTCAAAGAGCTGCCCTGGCGGAAATGGCGAATGCCGCGAAAGGCTTTCAAGAAAACTTCCTGGGCGCCGTCGGCGGCATCGGAAGTATCGCCAAGCATGCCGAGGATGAGGTTATAGACCGGCGCATGGTAGTGCGTGACGAGCCAGTCGAAGGCCGTCTCCGAGCCGGCTTGCAGCTCATGGACGAGTTCGGCTTCATCGCGGCCCCATGACAGGGCACTAGCCCAATCGGACACTGCCGGCCTTTCCGACCCGCTTGCTGGAAGCGAGCCACCCTGCTGCGGTGCAACGTTTAGAACGCCCTTGGCGTTAGAACGTTGTACCCAGGCACGACTTGCATTGGGGACCAAGAACGAGCTGTCCCCGATGTCCGCTCTCTATCCTTAGACACCGGGGGGAGCGGAGTTGTTTCCCCGGATCGTGAAGAATTCTCGTGCCTTCGCTCATTGTTGCACCAAGGGCGTTCGGCTGCAATGGGACGCTCGGAACGTTTGAAGGTTTGAAGGTTGAACGTTGAACGTTGAGAGTACCCCACCCCGGGTGGTTTTTGGCAAAGAGTGCGGAAGCGCTTGAGAAGAAAGGAGTTGAGGTTTGCGTAGGTGCAAAAGAGTGCGCAAAAGTTTGAAAAGAAAGGGGATAGGACAGGACACGTTGGCGTGTGAAGCGTTTGAAGGCCGTAATGTAACGGAAAAAAAGGGAGTTGGTTAACCGTAACTGCCTCCCCCACCATTTTTTGGAACTGCGCATTCTAAAGGAGTTAGGAGCGGAAACCATGGAACTGCGCATTCCAAAGGACTTAGATCGGAGATTGGCAGAGGTCAACAATGATAGTAAAGAGGTTAGCGGAAAGTTCAAAGATAACTTCGCGGAACTGCGCATTCCAAAGAACTTAGGAGCGGGTGCAAAATTGAAAAACGAGGGTGGAAAATGTCGCGGAACCGGCAAACAGGCGACGGCCAATTTTGGGAGAAAAAAGAGCGGGCGAGGATGGCATTCGAGATACACGAGGGAGAATAGCACGCCAGGTATCAACTTGTTAAGTGAAAAGCAGTGAATGGTAGAAATTGACGGTTGAATGGTCGTAGGGGCTGGTTGAATGGTCGTAGGGGCTGGTTGAATGGTTGACGGGGCGGGAGGCGCACAAGAAAAAAGCAAAGTCAAAACCCGCACCCTTTCCCAAAACCGGAAAGGGATGCGGCACCCGAGCTCGCCTCCTCATTTAAGGGGGCGCCACGCGCCTGATGTCAGCTAAGTAGCAGCGACCCGCCTAGTAGGACCACGAATGATCTAGCGCGCCATGTTCGCACGGCCGAATCGTGCCGCGCGGGGCCCTTTCCATCGCAATCGTGAGAACGCCGTCCAAGGCCAGTCCAGCATTCCCGAGTTGCACCTGGGAATCGTGCGAGTAGAACCGGAGGCTTCGAATCCAGTTCTCTCTCGGGGGAAGGTTGCATGTGACTTTTGTGATCTCATTCCAAGGAATCAATCTTTGTCGATAGCGCGGTGGTGCCGCGCCCACAAGGATTCCATCCTGCGAAATGATCGTTGGCTGTGTCGTCTCCAGTGCCACGAAGAAGACAGTCGCACCAACACCGACCGCCAGAACCACGAGATAAAAAAATAGGCCAACCGCTACGAACGGAGGGCTGCTCCCCGGCGGCAACGGTAATTTGCCTTGCGACATCCGGATGCAAAGGCGGATGTTCCTGGCCCCCCAGGAAAGAGCGAATGCGGCAAAAATGAGAAGGGGTATTCCGCACACGATTTTGAAGGAGGTTGGAGCAAACGGCACGCTTATTGGGTCCATCATTCGCTGTCTCTGCCACCCTGCGGCTTCAGACCAGCACGGGCTCTTTCGCCATTCTCACGTTGCCGTTGTTGTAGTTCTTTCCACACGAATCGCAGAACAGCGCCCGGTACGTCGTGCCATCTTTCGTGCTGGCGTTCTGGAACGGGTTCCAGCCCTGTGTCTTAGTGAGCTTGCCAGTCTGCGTTAACGCCTGAAAGAGATGCTCGCAGATGTAATCCATTCCATCCGCTTCTCCCTTTTTCGGGCCGCTGAGCTTGTGAATCCAGATTGTTTGCGCCATGAAGTTCCTCCCGGTTCAGCTCCACTGTGGCACACGCGCGGACGCCCAAACACCTGCCCGGAGGGGCAGATGTGCTTCGTTGGGCAACCAGCAGAGGGGGTGGGACTTACGGGATCGGCGGAGGGTGGAGCGACAAGTCACAACCCAAGAGAGCGAGTCCAGCCGCGTGCCGAATTGCGCCTGGATTAGGGCTTGGGTGGTTC
>Ga0210405_10000862_pt1 | contig 37637 bp, 38 predicted proteins | sample IncBWH11MmetaG_FD_155492 | JGI IMG/M metagenome (GOLD analysis project Ga0210405, IMG submission 155492) | Forest soil microbial communities from Barre Woods Harvard Forest LTER site, Petersham, Massachusetts, United States - Inc-BW-H-11-M | ecosystem: Environmental > Terrestrial > Soil >... | reverse complement strand
AATAGGCCCGTTCCGCCACACTGCCTGAGCAAACAAAGAATACGATCTCCACAGACCATTCTTTCTTGATGCCCTCTAAAGTTCCGAAACCACTAGTGGCCGGCCCTGCCCTGTGCAGCAAGCCTCCCGCTGGAGTATGATGCCTTTCCCAATCCTGCCTTTCCCCGGGCAGGTACACGGACGGAGGCAGCCATGGACGCAACTGCTCCCTCTCAAGAAGCCGCCCGAGTCGCGGCCCTGGATCGCTACGCGATTCTCGACACCGAACCCGAACAGACCTTCGATGACCTGGTGATTCTTGCCGCCTACATCTGCAAGACCCCCATCGCCATGCTTTCCCTGGTGGACGAACACCGGCAATGGTTCAAATCCAGAGTCGGCGTGCAGATCCGGGAAACCCCCAAAGAGACTTCTTTTTGCGCGCATGCCATTCAGCAGGAGGACCTCTTCATTGTCCCCGACACCCTGAAGGATCCCCGTTTCAAAGACAATCCGATGGTGCTGGGCGAGCCGCACATCCGCTTTTATACCGGGGCGCCCATCGTCAACGAAGACGGCTTTGCATTGGGCACATTGTGCGTGATCGACCGGCAGCCGCGCGAACTGGACTCTGAGCAGAAAGAAGCCTTGTGGGCTTTGAGCCGCCTGGCTCTCGGACAAATGGAGCTCCGGCAGAATTTGCAGTTGCTTAAGGAAGCTCTCAACGACCGCACCCGCGAAGAGCACGCGCGGGAATTAGAATTGAAGCGCCTGGAAGAAAAACTCGTCCGTGTATTGGGCCTGAAGATTTAGGCGCGATCCGCTGCCGTTCCTTGCAGTTACAATTCTGAACGGCGCCGCCCGATTTTTCTGTGACTGGAGTCACATCCTCGCTTAATCTTGTAGGTGCCAGCCTGACCCGGCTTCCACAGCCTCACGGGAGATCACTAAATTGACGAGAGTAAGCCTCTTGCTGATGCTCGCCTGCTTCTTGGCTGGGCGGACACATGGAAAACAGCCGGTCCAGGGCCCTGTCAGGAAAACCTGCGACTCGGGAATTGTCCTCAAGTTAAGTTCAGCCGTCACGTCCCAGGGCGGCCTTGTTCTCGCTGAAATTTCCGGCGCCAAACCCTCTCAGGATTTCTCTGCCGAATGGGATGGTCGGCAAATCCCTCTTTGGCGCGAAGCTCCTCTGAACTCCACGCTTCACGCCCTTCTCGGCGTGGACCTGGAAAAGCCGGCGGGCCGCTACGAGTGGAAAATTTCCTGGTCTGCCGCGGATGGCAAGCCTCTCTCTTGCAGCGTGCCCGTAACCGTGCGCACCGGAAAATTCCCCACAGAACGCCTGACGGTCGAAAAGCAGTTCGTCCAGCCGGATCCGGAACAGCAGAAGCGCGCCGAAGAAGACCAGAAAAAAATGAAGGCTATCTATGAGACCGTCACGCCCGAAGTGTTGTGGAAAGGGAAGTTCGTCCTGCCATTGAAAGGTGTCAGCACCGGCGGGAATTTCGGCCGCCGCCGCGTGTTGAATGGGGAAGCCCGCTCGCCGCACGCCGGCGTTGATTTTCCAGCTGCTGCCGGCACAGCTGTATATGCCGCGCAATCCGGGAGAGTCGCACTCGCCGAAAATCTCTATTATTCCGGGAATACCGTGGTGATCGACCACGGCTTCGGCATCTTCACGCTTTACGCGCATCTTTCGGAAATCACCGTCCACGCGGGCGATCTCGTTGAAGCCTCGGCTGAAATCGGCAAGGTCGGAGCCACCGGCCGCGTCACCGGTCCGCATCTCCACTGGGGACTCACCATTGAGCACGCCCGCGTCAACGCGCTGCAGATTGTTGAGCGACATCCTTAGTTCGGGCGGCTTCTCACTTCAGATAAGTCCGCACGATTTCCACCAAATCCTCCGCTGCTTCCGTTGACGATTTGGTTTTGCGAGGCATGTGGTTGCGGATGTGATCTTCCATCAACTCGCCCATCAGGCTGTTGATCGCCCCGCGCGCCGCCGCCAGGCGCTGCAGCACATCCGCGCAGTGCGAATCTTCTTCCAGGCCGCGCAACACGGACTCCAGTTGCCCGATAATCTTTTTGGTGCGTGAAACCAGCTCGAGTTTTTCTCTTAAAATGTGTGACATTTTTGGTTGACTACCCTATAGGGGTATGGTATCAAGGGGAGTTGCCGGATGCAAACAGTCTCCGCAAGCGGCCCGGCAACAAGCTATTACACATGGAGATTCCGAAACAAGACCTGGAACCCCCGTCGCGGAGCCTATTGGCCTGCCGCCTACTTCCGCGTGGTTGACCGCCCTTGTGGCCCGCTCACCGGAAGTCCGCGTGAGCGCATCCGGAAAGTGAGCCACAACATGTTACAGACCATTTACAAAAATTACCGGGCACGTGAGGCATCCTCATTGTATTGTGTTTGGACCACATGCGATGGGACCCCGGGCTCGCCGCTGATCGCTGTCTGGATCGATCCTTCCATGCGCGCCTTTGAGGGGGAATCCCCATCCGCCGCCCAATCGGATTCCGAGGCAGTAAGCACTGAAGAGCCCGGGAGTTGTGCCTGTACGGGCGCGACCGTGTGGCCGCAAACGAAAAGGAATTGGAATCTTTCCCACGGTGAAGAATCAGTCGAAAACCGGGTGGCAGAGAACTGTCCGTAGCATTCCGTTTCTCGGGTTGCCCCTCCTGTCACGATTCTTCCTAACCAAGAGCGGAACCGCCTGTGGCTCTCTGGCCAGGCCAGCTTTATTTTCCAGAGGCATCTTGCTTGACACCGTTGCTTATTAATCATACTTTACTAAATTAGTTCACTATAGTTAATATGCCCCGCCTCTTTCCAACTCGTTGCTTCTGGCAGTTCCTCCTCGCCTGCCTCTGTCTCTTCCCCCCCCGCGTCCTCGCGGCGCAGCAATCCGATTCCTCCCTTCAGACACCTGAACCCTCAGCCGATGCTCCTGTCCCCACGCCCGACGAGCCTGCCGTCACGATGATTCCGCATGCCGAGTGGGATCGTCTGTGGCTGTCTGGCCAAGCCAATTTCATTTCCCAGTGGCATCCCCCGTTTCACTCGCCCTATCAGGGGAAGAACAGCCTTACTCCCGAACCTCAGATCGCCACCTCGCGCATTCTCACGCTCTACACCGGATTGCGCCTCACGAAAACGACGGAGTTCCTCTGTGACGTCCAGGAGGCCGGAGGCCATGGTCTCAGCGAGGCCCTCGGTGTCGCAGGCTTCTTCAACCTCGATGTCGTCCGCAACACCACGCTGAGCAGAGCGCCCTACGTTGCCCGCCTCATGTGGCACCAGATCATTCCCCTTGGCGGCAAGAAGATTGCGTCCGAACGTAGTCCTCTTTCGCTCTTCCGCGAACTTCCCGAGCGTCGCCTGGAATTTCGTTTCGGGAAAATGAGCCTGGTCGACTTCTTCGACTTCAGCATGTATGGCACGGACACCAACTTTCAGTTCATGAACTGGGCCGTGGATAACAACGGAGCCTACGATTACGCCGCCGACACTCGTGGCTACACGTTTGCCGCCCTCCTCGAATATCACGACAAGAATTACGTCATCCGCTTCGCTGAAGCGCTCATGCCCAAGGTCGCCAACGGCATTCACCTTGACGCGGACATGAGCCGCGCGCGCGCCGAAAACATCGAACTCGAACTCCACGGCAAGCTTCTAAAGAATCGTCCAGCGGGTGCCCTTCGCTTGCTCAGCTATGTGAATCACGCCAACATGGGGGATTACCGCGATACCGTTAATTCCTGGCTGGCGAATCCCACCACGCCGGTACCCGATATCACCAACCATCCCCTCCACACCACCGTCAAATACGGCTTCGGCGCTAATTTCGAACAGCCGCTTACCGCTTGGCTTGGCCTTTTCGCGCGCTGGGGATGGAACGAAGGCCGGCACGAATCCTTTGCCTATACGGAGGTGGACCAAACCTGGCAGGTTGGCGCGGCCGGCAACGGCGGCCGCTGGGGCCGCAAGTACGACCGCATCGGCCTCGTCTTCGTAAGCAACGGCATCAGCAACGACCACCAACGCTATCTAAGCCTCGGCGGGCTAGGATTTCTCTTGGGCGACGGGAAATTGAATTATTCGCGGGAAAACATTCTGGAAAGTTTTTATACGGTGCATGCCTGGCGCGGCATATTTCCCGCTTTCGGCCTTCAGTATGTAGTGAATCCCGGATACAACGCTGACCGCGGCCCGGTGATCGTTCCGACCTTGCGGCTTCATCTCGAATTCTAGGCAACCCCCGCCTGTCGACTCACCGAAAACTCGTCACCTGCGCCTGCGCCTCCGCCAGTCGCGCCCGCGTCGTGCGCACGATGGTCGCAAAGCGCTTCGTCAGTTCGCGGATGCGGTCCGGTTTGTGGAGCAGCATGGACTCCCGCGGAATCAGCTCTTTCCCCACGCTGATTGCAGAGACACCGGCCAGGATATAATGCGCTGCATTCTGCTGATTCACTCCGCCGCCCGCGATCAGCGGAATATCCGGGAAGGGCCTCTTGAGCGTGCGAATGTAGTTGTCCGCGCCAACCAACGAGCAAGGAAAAATCTTCACGAAATCCGCGCCCGCCTTCCACGCGGCAAGCACCTCGGTCGGCGTCAGGGCGCCAGACATCATGATCACGTCTGGATTTTTTGCCACCAGTTGCACGGTCAGCAGGTCCAGCGCCGGATTGCTGATAAATTGTGCACCAGCATCCATGCACTGCCGGGCGGTTTCGGCGTCTACAACCGTCCCTGCGCCCAGAATCACTTCGGGAACTTTCTTCACCAGATCGCGAATCACTTCGATTGCGCCGGGAACCGTCATGGTCACTTCGACAATCGGAATCCCGCCGTGGGCAATCTCTTCCGCGCAGAAACGCGCATCGTCCGCGGAGGACGTCCGGATAACCGGCACGATACCAACCTCTTCTACCCGGGCACGGAGTTCCTCTTTTTTCATTTCGACTTTGCCCCCGAGCGTTCCCCGGCGCGTTAAGCGTCCCGTTGCCAAGACACGAATTCTCCCTGCATTATAGTCGGCGGCCCGGGAAATTCCACTACGTCGCCCGCAATCGCTACACGGCGAAGTCAGTGGTAGACTCGTGACGGGAGCACACTCGAATGGCCAAGAAAAAGAAAGCAATCAAGAAAGCAGAAAAGAAAGCAGCGCCACCGAAGCCGAAAAAGCAGGCGAAGAAAGCAAAGCCAGCTCCGAAACTGGCGCTCAAGAAAAGCCGCAAAAAGAAAGTCGCAAAGAAACGTCCGCGCGGCAGAACGGATTCCGCCGAACTTGTCGGTTATCAACGCAAAGGGCTCGGCTCTTTCACGGGTGGCCAATCGGGCGATATTCAGGGCATCTCCGGTCGCGCCAACATCGACTCTGAAAGCGTGACCGAGCTTCTCGAAGAAGGGCAAACCTTCGAAGCCGAAGCCGTTTCAGGCGTCGAGAACGCCGCTGATCCTGATGTTTCCGAGGTCGTAACCCACCAAGTCCCGGAGGACGATGTCCCGGAGGAATATCAGGACAAGGACTAATCGCTCGCTCAGTGACCATGCGGATCGGCATCATTTCCGATACCCACGGCCTGCTCCGCCCGGAAGCACAGCGCGCGTTGCTCGGTGTCCACCTCATTATTCATGCGGGAGACGTGGGCGCTCCCGAGATTCTCACGCAACTGAAACTTATCGCACCCGTCTTTGCCGTGCGGGGCAACGTGGACACGCAACCCTGGGCGCAGGAGCTTCCGCGCACGACCGTGGTTGAAACCTCCGGCTTCAGCTTCTATGTGCTTCATAATCTCCACGACCTCGACCTGAAACCGCAAGGGGCGGGTTTCGACGCAGTCATTAGCGGCCACACCCATCAGGCCGTTCAGCGCCACGACGCAGGAGTCCTCTACCTGAACCCCGGCAGCGCGGGACCGCGCCGTTTTCAACTGCCTGTGACCCTCGCCCTCCTTGAAATCGCCGAAAAGCCGTGGAAGGCGGAAATCGTTCCGCTGTTGCCCCCTTTACCCGGGTCAGCTGGGCGTAACTGACAGGATCCCCAACAAGGCACTCTCCGGCCTGCCTACAGTCACGATTCGTCCCGGGGTATCAGGTCAGGGAAATCCATAAGGTCGATAAATTATTGATAATATTAGTGTTATCCTCACCATTTATGGCGATTTTTATTGCCTCCATTTGGCACATGGACCTGGTTTTTACTGGGATGAACCGGGCGCGGACCAGACCTTGCTTCCGCTGGCCTTCTCGGGCAGGAAAATGGCTCCCCAATCCGCGAGCGTAGGCCTTTTTTTTGGATGGGTACCCACTCGCAAAATTTTTTGCAAAAACTTAGTAGAAGTACTGGCGTACTGGCAGAGTGAGGTGTATTTTAGTACGGCCCAGCTATTGTCCTGGAAGCGTGCTGCAGGGCAGAATCATCCGCAGAGTCAGCCGCGCCTGAGTTGTTTCCTGAAATCCGCGCAGAGTCCTCCGTTGCGAGCTCGTGCAGGTTTCTCTGGAATTGACGGAGAGGCGCGGACAAAAGCGGACCGATGAACTCCGCAGCGGGAAGGTCCCCGTGGGTGTTCTACACTTTCGTTATCGCGAGCGCAGGCGCACACTGCGCGTTACTCTCACCCTCCCCGTGATCGCACACGGCGTGAACGATCAGGGCGAAAAATTCTGTGTGCGTTGCGCGACGCGTTCGATCAACAAGCAAGGCGCTCAGCTGGTCATGGATGAGCCGCTCGTCGCGGGCCAGGATCTTCTGCTGGTCAACGAAAACACCAACCGCTCAACCGAGTCCCGCGTTGTGTACGCCAAGAAAGAACGCGACGGCCATTTCTATGTTGGCGTGGAATTCGTCAACGCTGAAAACAATTTCTGGAAAATGACCTTCCCTCTTCCCGGTGCTCGGCCGCTCCGGCGCCCCCTCGGCTCCAAGGCAATGGCCTGATTCGCCTCTTCCCTTTAATTCATTTTCTTGTGTTTGGTTTGCCGGGGGCGCTTTTCCTTTGCGCGCCCTTTCAGCACCGGCCCCTTCACGGCGGATTCGCGTAATTTGCGCGGCAGCTTGGCCAGCACCAGTTCGTAGGACCCGCGAAGGAGTTGGGCAATTTCCGCGTCGGGCAAAGCGTCCGCCGACTCCAGGGAAATCCACTTCGCCCGCGCTAGGTATGGAGCCGGGATAACTCCTGGCCGTTCCGTAAGCTCCGCGAAATTTTCCGGGCAGGCTTTCAGCGAAATCCAGACTTTCGCCGGTTCCAGCGGGGTCACCGCGAACATTTTGCCGCCCACCTTGAACAGCAGGTCGTCGCCCCACTGAATCTGCTCCGTCGCGCCAGGAAACGACAGGCAAAGTTCCCTCAACTGGTCGATGTTCATCGAGTTTTCGCCCGATCTCGGAGATCAGTCGGCCGCGTACCGCCGGAAGAACGAATCCGACTTCCATTGTGGCTTCGCGGGATCGTTTGCCGTTGAAACCAGAAGCCGGCGCGTGAACTCTTCGTACGTCGCCGCGGCTTCGAGGTCCACCGGCTGGTTCACGTCGTCCGACGGAGCGTGGTAGCGGTTCGTCAGCCATTCCTTAAAAACCTTCTGCTCCGGCGTGCCCAGCTCAAAGCCCACATCGACCTTCACCGCCGGCACTCCCTTCTTAATGAAGCTGTACTGGTCGCTGCGGATGAAGGCGTTGCGTAGCGGCTCCGGGTCGGCGATGGGCTTGATCCCCATCGATTGCGCGATCTTCGCCGCGTTCGTGCCCAGGTCTGATTCTTCAATCCCTTCAATCTTCAGAATTTTCAGCGGCACGATCGGCAGGAACATGTCCACGTTGATATCGGCAACGATCGATTTTGCCGGCACCGTTGGATGCGCCGCGAAATATTTCGACCCCAGCAGGCCCTTCTCCTCCGCGGTCACCAGCAGGAAAATCACCGAGCGGCCCATTTTCTCCGGATGTGCCTTCAGACTTGCGGCAATGTCCATCACCAGAGCGCTGCCGGAGCCATCATCCATCGCCCCGTTGTAGATCTTGTCGCCGTTGATGGGCGCGCCAATCCCGATGTGATCGATATGCGCGGAAAGCACCACAAATTCGTTCTTCAACGCGGGATCCGAGCCCGTCAGCCTTCCCACCAGATTTGCCGATTCCACTTTTTTCGACAGCACAGTCGCGTTGGCCTTCAGCGATGCCGGCAGCGCAAAGTGCGGCAGTGGCTTGCGATCCTTGCCAAGCGCGGCAATTTCCGCGAACGTGTGGCCTGAGCCCGCGAACAAACTCTCAGCCGCCGCCGGATTGAATATCACACCAAGCTGCTGACCGGGAATTTCGTTGAATTCCGCGCCCGCCAGATCCATCGAAGGATGATTACGATTCAGGGAAATCCGCGACCAGGGAATGTCCATCGAAGCCGGGTTCATAATCGCCACGACTCCGATCGCTCCGGCAGCCTTCAGAGATTTCCAGCGCTCGCTCGCAGTCTGATAGTGCGAAGCAAGCGCCGTCGGGATATCCGAAGGCGAACCCGCCAGATACACGACGATTTTGCCCTTTAGATCCAACCCAGCTAGTTCATCCAGATTTTTTTCCGGAATTTTCAGTCCATAGCCGGCAAACACCAACGGCGCTGTCACCTGGACGGACTCATGAGTTGCCCTTGTGCTGAAAAACGCGTCGTCCGCAAAGGAGAGCGGTTTCGTTTCGCCGTTTGCCAGCAGCGCCAGGGAGGACTTGGCCTCGTCCAGTTCGTATTGCATGAACGGCACCGGCTGGTAGAACCCGTCGGAACCCGCGGGCTCGAGACCCGCCTTCCTGAACTGCTCCACTGCGTACGCCTGAGCCTTTCGCAGGCCTTCGCTGCCGGTGTCGCGCCCTTCGAGCGAATCGTCCGCCAGATATTTCACGTGCGACCACCACGAGTTGCCATCGAAGTGGGAAACAGCGGCTTCTTGCGCGGCCGCAGCAACGCCAAGCACTACAAACAGACGAGCGGCGACAATCAGTTTCAAAGGTGTTTTCACAGGTTTCACCCCAGGAGCGATTTGGAACGCATCGAGAATAGCAAGGAAGCCCTCAGCGAGTCACGCCATCTCCTTCGCGCTGCTGAGGTTACATTGGAAAGTTGAGTCAGTGCGGCTGGATCAGAGTGGCCTGGGCGGAAACGCATTGCCAGCTGCCGTCGAGCTTGGCCCATGTGTCAACGTATCTTCCGCGCAGCGTGGTGGTCTTTCCGCCCTTACTCCAACGGCCGCGGAAGATTCCGGTGACCACGGCGAACTCACCATAGGAATGGATACTGAGATCCTCGCTGGCGAGTTGCTCCGGGGCCGAAGTGTCGTTTTTCACGTAGCTCAAGAATTGGTCCCGGGTCCGCAACGTTCCGTCGTAATCCACGTAAACCATGGTCGGCGCGAAGATGTGCGAGAGCGCCGATATGTCCTTGGCTTGTTCGGCACGGTTCCACAGATTTTCCAGCGCTAGAATCTTGCCTTCATCCTCGGTGTATTGCGGCCTTTCCTGCGCCAGCGCGATCCAACCGAACGCAATCGCTAACACGATCAGCACACACCATTTCCGCATGGAAAGCCTCCCGGAGAAATAACCCCGGAACGCATACTACCCTGAGCGGGAGTCCTGAAAAGAAACGAGAAGGGCAAGGCGAGCCAAAAAGTTAACAAGAGCAGAAAGTATCAACGCGTCGGGGACTTACCAATTTGTCGTGACCGGTTTGGCTTAATCTCCCTTGTCGTACGGAAAACCTTTGCCCGCCCAGTCCGTGGCGAAGTCCTGCGGGAGCAGAAGCACACGGAGATTCGTGAAGCCCAGCCTCTCCAGTGCCGTGAAGGCGGGGCGAATGTTCGGGCAGCGCTCCAGGGGGCAGCATCCGCAATAGATCACCAGATTCGTCGAACGCGGGAGTCCGGCGGCCCATGCGGTCAACTCCTTCAGTCCTTCTTCGCTTCCCGCCGTGCCGTGGTATTGAGCGCCCTTGATGTGCTCGGCGCTGTAGAGCCGCCTGAAACCCACGAAAACGACCGTCGGCGCGGTCTTGGAGTTGCCGAGTTCCTTCGCGAGGTCGGCGGGCTGAACGGTTTGAGCTTTGGTCCACGGATCGGAATCGGCATGGATGGAAGTGGGAGAAACCATAGTCATCAAGCAAGCAATCGCGAGCATCGCGGCAATCCCCAATGACCGTTCAAACATTTTTGACAACATTTTCGATAAACCTCCCCTCCTAACGCCTACATGGGCGCTTGAATCGACGGAAATCAATTTTCATCGTCCCGCTATCCTACTTTTGTGTGGAAGCGCGGGTGCGTTGGAGCTTGAGCGCGGAAGAGCGCAGCGTTTCCGGAACATTTTTGTTCATGGCCAGTTTTTTTAAGTCCGAGGGAGTCAGCACCGGCAGCATATGCAGAGTTACGTCCAGCGGAGTTTTTGGATTGTTGAGAAGGTTGCGTACCACCACGTAATTCTTTCGGAAATTGCGGTTGCCGGCGATCAGGCGCAGTATTTCGTCGGTGAGATTAGCCATGGACGCGAACGATTCCACTTCCTGGTCGGTCAGGCGCGGTGATTGCAGCACGGAGCGTTGCACCACTTTATTGCTGTCCCGGATGAGCGTGCGCCGTGCTTCGGAACTTCCCTTCATCGCAAATTGCACGCGCTGCGCCACGGTCATGCGGCTGATCTGCTGCAGCAACGTCTGGCGCCTGTTCGGGTCGGGCTCAGCTTCAGCGGCCGCGTCGGCCAGGTGCCCATGGTCGATGTGGGTGCTGCGAAAATCCTCCAGGATCTTTTTCTGCTCGGGAGTGACGAATGCGGAATGTTCGAGCGTCAGCGCAAGATGAGGATTCGCGGTGACGCGGTCCAGTTCCTCCAGCAGGCGCTGCACGAGAGCGGGCGAGAAATAGGGGACCAGGGGAAGCAGGCATTCCGGTGGGCAATGCTTGTTGGCAACCATCACCTCCGCTATACCGGGGGTGCGGGGGATTCTCTTGGCCACATAGGAAAACAGCGCGGGGATCGCCGTTTCGCGTTTTACCGCTTCCACGAAAACTTCCGGAGCGATCGAGAGCATCGCTTCCTGGGCACGCGTGGAGATTATTTCATCGGGGTCTTCAGAGAGGACGCACAAAATTTCCGCGCGGTCGACAGCGGCGAGGTGCGCGCCCGCGGTGCAGACGGCGATTTTTCTTTCGCGCGGCGCCCGGCCATGGCGCAGTTGGTCGAGAACTTCAGGACTGAGAGTTTCCACCGGTTGCCTGCCTCAAATTCTCCCTTGTCATGGTTATTGTACCGGAGGTGCCGGGTACGCTGAGGGGCGGCATTGCTTCACGGTTCAATTCCAGCAACACCGCGCTGGAGTTGGCCGCGGAGACCACAAATTCGGTTCTGGCGGAAAAGTGGCGGTTCTCCCCGGGCCGGACCGTGCCGACATTAGCCGACTGCTTTGGACTGGAATGCCGGACGAATCTACGCCACCCGTAGATGCCGCCAAAGATAATCGCGGCCAGCAAGAGGAGCACGCCCAGAACCAGGGCGACGGGAATCCACACCGGTGTGGGAGGAATGCGGTCTTCGATTTTTTGCAAGTGCTTCTGGTTGAGTTGTTCGGCATGCGCGGCATGCGCCAGGTCGTACTCGGCCAGAAACGCTTCCTCGTCGAGACCCAGGTAGTGGGCGATGGAGCGGACGAAACCGCGGTTGAAGACGCCGCCGGGAAGCTTGTCCCACTCTTCGTTTTCGAGCGCTCCCAGAAAACGGGGGCCAATGCGCGTTGCCTGGGTGATTTCCTCCAGCGTAACCTCGCGCAATTCCCGCTCGCGTTTCAGCCGTTCTCCGAAATTTCCCCTGGCCATGCCCCTATCCGTAGCCTTGAGTCTATCAGTGACAAGACCGGGGACAAACCCAGCGAGCGGAAAAAAGGGGGAGGAGGCCATTGGCCACCGCCGGTAAATTCCGGGCAGGGAACGCGTGCACAACTTATCTTCCTGCAATATAGGGAAACTCTGAAAATTGCCGTAAGACTGCCCTTAGAACACGGCGGCTTCGCCAATTCCCCGGGGGATACGAATTCCAGGAAGGGTGCGCGTAGTCGTAGACGGGCGCTGGACGAAATTTCTCCGTGTTCGGGGAAAACATCGCCACAATCTCTCGCTGTGTCTCATAAGCAGCCAACATTTTGTTCTTGATTGTGATTTCCGCTTCGGACAAATTCAACAATATCGCTCCTTCTTGAACATTCCGGAATTCCTGAAAAACATCTCGCCCATATCCGTCCTTCCAATAAAGCGGAAACTCAAAGCGCTGCAAGGAGAGGACATTGGCGGCATAATTCGCGAGAAAGCTGCAAGCATCATGATCGATGTGCCCTCCTTCATACGCATGAGTGACGATTGCCTCGGGAGAGAATTCCCGTGCAATCGCCAGTAAAGAAGAGGCGGACTCTCTTAAATCCTCAAAGAGACGGCGGTCAGGGAAATAGGCTCCATCCCGCCTTTTCAACCGCCGAAATGAACACTTGGGCACAAGGCCCAAAGCACGGCCGGCTTCTTTGAACCGTTCCTCCGAATAATTCTTGAGGCTTCCAAATTTGCGCTCAAATCCATAGCCTGGCGGCGCGCCGTCAACGGCGAACACCACCAACAGAGACGGCACACGCTGCAGCAAAGCTCCGCACCCGATGGTTTCATCATCAGGATGAGCGACGAAGACAAGGACGCGCTTCAGGTTTTCAAACGGCATGCGCCGGCTCTTCCGGATGCGCGGATCTTGTTTTGTTTGTTCGGAGAGCGTAGCCGTCAACTTCCGGTTCCCGGGCGGCTTCAGCGATGTCCAGTCCCAGAGTTTTCATCCATTGGACAGGTTGCAAATTCCCGATTCCAATTCCCCATCCCATATTCAGGCAAAGCGGCGGCGCAGTTCCGTCATCCGCCTGAAGGCGCCGCTGGGGAGCCAACTGAGCCCCAATTTGATCCACGCACGCAAATGCGCCGGGTGGCGTTGCAAGGCATTGGCCAATTGTATTCGCGATTCATTGCGGGCACCGGTCGCCAGTAGGTGCGAACCGTAGACGTAGTAACGCTCTGCAATTGCCCTTTCCAAAGCGCGGATCTCGCCGGGCGACAGCCTGTTGCAGACCGATTTCACGTCTTCCAAAGCAGCAATACCACTCTGCAAATATATTTCGGGCCTGATGCCCAGGGACAAGCCTTCCGGGCAGATTTCTCTAACAGCGAGTACTTCCGGAACCACCGCAATCTCCCATCGTGCCGCAATTCGCAGCCAAAGGTTGAAATCTTCGCTAACAGCCAGCGATTCGTTGAAAAGCCCTAATTCCTCCAGGCACTTGCGCCGCACCACAACGGTAGGAGTAAAGATGAAACATCCGCGCGCCAGCCGCTCGAAGAGTTTGCCCGTTTGCGGGACACGAGAGCTCTCAAAAAATGAGCCAACCAGTCTGCCCTCCCTTAAGGTTGCACAGTCCGAGCAAACCAGGCCCACGCCCGGATTCTGTTTTAGCACCGCAATTTGCCGTTCCAGCTTCTCGGGAAGCCAGTAGTCGTCGGCGTCAAGAAACGCGATGTACGGACTGCTGGACATGCGGATGGCGCGATGACGAGCGGCCGCTGGGCCTGCGTGTTGTTGACGTAGGGGAATGCCGTAATCCGAATAGCGTTTGAGAATATTTGGAGTTTCGTCGGTAGAGCCGTCGTCAATCATGCAAAGGGACAAATCAACGTGTATTTGTGCAAGAACACTATCCAGAGCTCGCGCAAGGCGGCTGACTGCGTTGTAACAGGGAATAACCACGGTTACTTCGCAATGTCGGTTCGGATGGGTCAACACGTCACGCATACGGCCGGTATTGGATTTCGATCGATCCCGCAATTTCACTGCTCTAAACGCCAGATGTGAATATAGGGAAAAATGGGCGGCAATTGTCACTCTAGCGTCACGACAATGTTATTTTTCATCCTGCCCGCATCAGGCAACGCCAGAAACGCGATCTGCCGGCTGCGGGAATAATGACCGTGTCTTGACTTCCTTGTGACACTTCCAAGTCGTCCGGTGCTTATTCTTTATCCCGAGAAACAGGGCAGTTTCAGAGAAACAGGGGAGACGCATTGCATGAGGTGCAGGCGAAATCTATATCTTTGGGCGAGTTTGCTGCTGATCGCGTTTAGCGAAGTACCTGCCAAAGCGCAGGATCTGGTTCCGGTGGTTTCCGGAGCAGCTGGTTTCATTTATTCGAAGGATTCGGGTCAAACGGCGTTGCAGCCAATCCTCAGTCCAGTAGTGCTGATTCCACTCGGATCCAAGCTCCTCGTGGAATCGAACCTCGAAATGCAGGGATTTGTGGCGCGTTCAAGCCCCGGTGGTCCGTACGAAGGGCAATATTTCTTCAGCGTCAACTATCTGCAGCTCGATTACGTCGTGAATTCGCACCTCACCATCGTTGCCGGACGTTTCTTGTCGCCCTTCAATATTTTCAGCGAACGCATCGGCCCGATCTGGATTCAGAACTTCCAAGACGGCCCACTCATTTATCCAATCGGCACGCGCACGTCAGGTTCCAGTGACGGAGGTATGATTCGAGGCGTGGTTGCTTCCCGCCCCGGCTGGCTGTTGAACTATACCGCCTTTTTTTCCGCGCTCAACAACTCGCAATACTTTTCGGCAGGCCGCGCGGCCGGCACACGAGTGGGGCTTTTTCTGCCCAAAGCCAACTTTGAAGTTGGCGCTTCCTATGAGCGCTTCCTCCAGGATCATCACTCAAATTCTTATGGTGGCTATTTTGTCTGGCAACCTGGGACGCAGGTCAGCGTCAAGGCCGAATACGCCCATTCGCCGCAGGGCCAGGGTTATTGGATCGAGGGCGCGTACCGTTTCCGTGAATCGGGACCCCTGGGCCGGGCACTCAAGAATATTCAGCCCATTGTCCGCGGCCAACAGTTTTACCGCTTGGCGCCGGGGGTGAATGACTCGTTGCCAAGAGCGGATACCCAACGAGTGGATTTCGGCCTGAATTATTATCTCCCTCATGAAATCCGCTTGAATGGAAGCTACGGGCGCCAGTTCAGCAGCACTGGAAATTCCAACAACTGGACGCTTGATCTCACATATCGTTTTCTATTTCCCGTGCCATTCTGGCCGAAAGGTGCACAGTGAAGGTCTCAAGATCCATTGTTGTCGTGCTAGCCATGCTCGTGTTGTCGTTGCTTATGGCGCTGCGTAGTGGCGCCCGCCCGCAGCAAGCAGCTGCCGCTCCGAAAACCGCCGCGCCAAAAATCAACGAAAGCGCGGAAGGAGAGAAACGTTTCCGCACGAATTGTGGACGTTGCCATCATCCTCCCGAAGACTTGTCGCCTCGCGAGGCCCGCGCTGTGCTTCGTCAAATGCGCGTCCGAGCCATGTTGAGTGCGGAAGACGAGCGCCTCATTCTCAAGTTTCTGGCGCCATGAACTCGATCATTGCCCTTGAGGAATCCGGGGCTATGGATGGACCAAGAAATACGGCCTGAATCCTTAGCGCACAGGGGCTCGCCTGCGCGTCGTCCCGAATACTCCAATTCGGCTACACTCTTCCGATGGGCTTGATACTGAAGCTGGTGGCCGGGCTGATCGAGGGGCTTCGGGCGTATTTTCTCCTGGCTGCTGCTGCGGTTGCCATTCCCTGCATTTTCCTGTTCATTATGTTCCTCGTGAGCCTCACCAGGGCGTCTCGGGCAAAAGCAGCTGACTCTCACCAACCCAGGAATCAGTAGAACACCCTAGTGCAGGTTACCCGGGCAAGGTCTATGCTCGTACTTCACTGGCACGGGCGCGACTCAGGATGGCGAAATGGGAACGCCTGTACCACGCGCGGCTTGCGCGGACTTTTGACCGGCGCCTATACTGACCGAGATTGGCTGGTATAGGTGTCGAAACTCGACTGCCCAAGGGGGCGGCCAAGGTTCAGCGTTTCACACCACCCGGAGAAACCGACTTCCGTGAGCGTTGAAGAAATCAAACAGTTCCCGACCGTGGACCGCCGCAGGAATCCGGGTGTGCCCTCGGAACAGCGCGAGGCAGGAGAAGTCGCTGTGTTCCAGGAATTGGGCAAGGCGCTCACTTCTTCGCTGCAGCTCGACCAGGTTTTGCGCACCATTATGGAGAAGATTGACGAATTCCTGCGCCCGGACAACTGGTCGCTGCTGCTGCTCGATGAACCCAAGCAAGAATTGTATTTTGAGCTGGCGGTGGGCAAGGCTTCGCAGGCGCTGAAGGATGTGCGCGTCAAGGTTGGGCAGGGAATCGCGGGATGGGTGGCGCAGCACGGCGAAATTGTGATTGTGCCGGACACGTCGAAGGACACGCGGTTCTTTGGCAAGGTGGATGAGAAAACGAAGATGGAGACGCGCTCGATCGTGGCTGTGCCCGTGAAATTCCGCGACACCTGCCTGGGAGTGATCGAGCTGATCAATTGCGTGGGGCCGGAAGGATTTGACCCGCGTGACCTGAAGCTGCTGGAGGCGCTCTCGGACTTCGCGGCGATTGCGCTGGAAAACGCGCGGCACGTGAAGCGGATTCACGAGCTGACGATCAAGGACGACTGCACTTCACTTTACAATGCGCGGCACATGGGATTCATCCTGGACACGGAGATCTACCGCTCGCAGCGCTACAACTACGAATTCTCGATCGTGTTCATTGACCTGGACCATTTCAAGCAGGTGAACGACACGCATGGACATCTGGTGGGCTCGCGGCTGCTGGCGGAAATCGGCGAGGCATTGAAGACCAACTGCCGGTTGATCGATTTTGCGTTCCGGTATGGCGGCGACGAATTTGTGCTGCTGCTGCCGCAGACCTCGAAAGATAACGCGATCAACGTGGCGCGGCGGTTGCACAAGTTGATTCGGGAAACCGTCTGGCTAAAGGCGGAGGGTCTGAATATTCGGCTGACACCCAGCCTGGGGCTCGCGGCGTATCCCGCGGATTCGAAGTCGAAAGAGGGCCTGCTGCACCTGGCGGACGAGGCCATGTATTTGGTGAAAAACACGGACCGCGACCGGGTGGCCGCGGCGAATATGGGCATCCTGCCGATTGAAGGATCCGTGGCCGGCGAAGCGGCCGGCTGAAATCCACGCTTCCCGCGCCGCGTCTATACACTCCCTGGAAATTTTGATTAACTGAAAATATGAATCGAAGAGCCGCGGCTCGATACGCCCGATGGTCCGCCCTGCTGGCGTTCGCGCTTGCGGGGATCACCGGCGGGCTTTATGTACAGCGCCTCTGGGTGGCGCACCGCGAAAAGCAGAATGCGCCGGCGCCCCTGCCGCAGAACGAAGAGAAACAGTTCACCACGCTCCATTTCAAAAAAGTGGAGGGCGACCGGACGATTTTCGACCTGGAGGCGTCGAAGTCGACGGATCTGAGAGGGCAGGACATCAGCCTGCTGGAAGACGTCAAAATCAAAGTGTTTGGGAAGAATGGGGATCGCAATGACGTGATCCACACGCAGAGCTGCCGGTATGCGAAGACAGACGGTAGCATCCAGTGCGACGGGAAGGTGCAATTCGAATTGCAGAGCGCGGAGGATCTGGCGCGCACAGCCGCGAATCCCGCTGGCAAGCCGGATATCATCCACATTGATACCAGCGGAGTGACGTTTGAACGCGCCACAGGCGGGGCGCAGACCGTGCAGCCGGTGAAATTTTCTTTTCCGAATGGAAGCGGTGACGGAGTCGGAGCCGTATATCAATCCGAGCAAGGCCAACTGAGGCTGATTCGCGACGTGCATATCCAAATGCAACCCGCGCCTGACGCCACCGCCAAAAAAGGAACTACTTTGCCGGCGCAGGTGGAAATGAGCGGCAGCAGCATGGAGATTGATAAGGTCGGGCATATCGTGCAGCTCTTTGGCCCCGCCACCGCAACGAGTTCGGGCCAGCAGGTCACCGCGGGGCAATTTATGCTCTTGCTCGATGGGGAATTCCGAGCACAAGCGCTGGTCGCGGCGCCGGGTTCGCTGAATCAGCAACCCGAGGTGAAGAATCACGGCGCGAAGGGAGATTCGACGCTGCGCGCGGACAAGCTGACCGCGCATCTTTCGCCGCAAGGATGGACGAGCCGCATCCTGGCGGAAGGCAAGGTGCAAGGGACGTCGCCGAGCGGCAATTTGGAGGCGGAAAGCGGCGAAATGGAAATGTGGCCGGGGTTGAACCAGGCGAAGCTGCTGACGTTACGGGGAAACGTTCGCGTGAACGGGCGCGATCTGAAGTCGGGGATGACGCGCAGCCTGACGAGCAACGTCGTGCAGTTGACGTTTGCCGGCGGCAAAGCGGGCGCGGTGAATCGCGTGCAGCATGCGGAAACGCTGGAGCGCGGCGTGATGGAATGGCTGGATGCGGCGGCGGTGAGTTCCAAGCTGGCGGCGGATAAGCTGGCGCTGGATTTCAGCGCGCGGGGAAAGCCACAACTTTTGAACGCCACCGGAGCGGTCCAGTCACAACGGGAAATTCCGGGACGACCTGTCGAGACAACAAGCTCGGCTACGGGAGTGGCGCAGCTTTCGGCGGCGGGCGACTGGTCACAAATTACCCTGCGGGGAAATGTGCGCCTGCAGGAAGCGGAGCGCAACGCGGAGGCGCAACAGGCGGTGTTTGCGCGGGCGGCACAGACTACGGTGCTGACGGGCCAAGCCATGGTGCGCGACGCAGGCAGCGAAACGCACGCACCAAAGATCACATTTTTCCAGTCCACCGGCGAGATCGAAACGGAAGGGCCGGTACGCTCCACCGATTTTGATTCGAAGTCTTCCACGTTGCAGATGAGTTCGGTGCCGGCGAATCTTTCGGCCGACCACATGCGGGCGAATTCGAAGACGGGGCGCGCGGTTTATACGGGGCACGCGCGATTGTGGCAGGGCGCGTCGGTGCTGGAAGCGGACACGATTGAGCTGCTTCGGCCGTCGCGCATTCTCAATGCCTCGGGCAATGTGCGAGCCGTGTTTCCGCAGGCTCCGCCGCCCGGTGCAAGCGCTGGATCGGCGCCGGTGTGGCATATTTCGTCGGGATTGCTGACCTATTGGGATGCGGAGAACCGCGCGCATCTGGAGAAGGACGTGTTCGTGCAATCGGCGGACCAGAAAATGCGCGCGCCGCAACTGGAATTATTCTTCACTCGAACCGGGGCGGACAAGCAGGGGAGTGGCGGAACGTCGCAGATCAGCCGAGCGGTGGGAACTGGCGGGGTGGTTGTGGAGCAGGGCGGCCGCCGCGGCACGGCGGAGCGCGGGCTTTACACAGCCGCGGAAGAAAAATTCGTGCTGACCGGCGGAACGCCGACGCTTTTCGATCCTGTCGAAGGTACGACAACCGGCCGTGAATTGACCTTCTATAGAGCGGATGATACCATCGTCGTGGATTCGGGAAACGGCTTGCGTACTCTTACGAAGCACCGAGTTCAAAGATAGAGGGACCGCCCCGCGATCCCACGTGATGCGGAATGCCCACACTCCACGGCGTCGATTTAAGCAAGTCCTACCGGGGACGCAAAGTCGTTGACAACGTAGAACTGGAAATTGCTCAAGGCGAAGTAGTTGGCCTTTTGGGGCCAAACGGCGCGGGCAAGACGACCACCTTTTACATGATCGTGGGCTTGGCACGGCCGGATTCCGGCCGGGTGCTGCTGAACGAAGAAGAGATCACCGACCTCCCGATGTTTCAGCGCGCACGAAGCGGCATCAGCTACCTGCCGCAGGAGCCGTCGGTGTTTCGGCAACTCACCACGGAAGACAACTTGCTGGCGATTCTGGAAACCTTGCCGCTAACGCCCGAGCAGCAGCGCGACCGACTGGAAGAGCTGCTGGCGCAGATGGGCCTTGAAACCGTGCGACTTAGCAAGGCGTACATGCTCTCCGGCGGCGAGCGGCGGCGGTTGGAGATTGCGCGATCGCTGACGCTGCAGCCGTCGTTCATCCTGCTGGACGAGCCGTTTTCGGGCATTGACCCGCTGACCGTGAAGGACTTACAGGATTTGATAAGGGAATTGAGCCGCTCGGGAATTGGCATCCTTATCACCGACCATAACGTCCGGGAAACTCTCACCGTGACGGACCGTGCCTACATCGTGAATCATGGGAAAATCATGAAGAAGGGCACCCCGCAGGAGTTGAGCAACGACCCGGAAGTTCGCCGGGTCTACCTTGGAGACAACTTCCGCCTGAATTAGGTTTATTCTAGGGACAGAGCAACCCATCTATGGCTTGGCAAGGACTCAAACTTAACCTCAGGGTGACGCAGAAGCAGATTCTGACGCCCGGCCTTGTGCAGATGGTCAGCGTGCTGGCGCTGAACCGGCTTGAGCTTCGCGAGATGATCAACCAGGAGATGATCGCGAACCCGGTTCTGGAGGAACTTTCGGAAGAGCCGACGGTCAGCGACAACTACAGCGACGAAACTTTCTTAAAGGCGGAGACGGAGAAGGTTCCGGAAAAGCCGGAGGCGAATCCGTTTGATGAGTTTGATGTCGGGAGTTTCTTTAACCAATACCTGGACACCGGCGGAGACGGCGGGCAGTCGCAGGAACGGGAAGTCAGCGAGCGTCCATCGTTCGAAAAGTTTCTTTCCTCTCCCGCGGGGCTTACCGACCACCTTACCTGGCAACTTAGCGTAACCATTTGTTCCGATGCCGTCAGCGCCATCGTGGAAAACATCATCGGGAATCTCGACGAGAACGGGTACCTGACCGCTTCGAACGAGGAATTGGCGCAAGACGGGAAGTATACGCAAGACGACATTGAGGACGCGGTCGCCGTGGTGCAGGATTTTGACCCGATTGGCGTCGGCGCGCGTGATTTGCGGGAATGCCTGCTGCTGCAGCTGAAAGCTTTCGATCCTACCAATACCCTGGCGCAGCAGATTGTTTCCGAATATTTGAAACAGGTGCAATCAAACCAGTTGAAGGAGATTGCGCGCGCGCTGAACCGTCCGACAGACATCGTGAAGCACGCAATTGACACCATCAAGAAACTCGATCCGCGTCCGGGGCTGCGCTACAACAAAACGGAACCGAGGCTTGTTGAGCCGGATGTGTACTTCCGCAAGGTGGATGATGCCTGGCAGGTTTTTTTGAACGAAGACGACATGCCGCAACTTCGGCTGAGCCCGACGTACCGGCGGCTGCTGACGCGTGATGCGGCGGACAAGGAAGTGCGCAATTACGTGAAAGAGCGTTTCACTGCTGCGATTCAGTTGATGAAGAATATCGAGCAGCGGAAGCACACGATTCTGCGCGTTTGCCAGTCCATCATCGCGCGGCAGCCAGAGTTTCTGGACAAGGGACAGGACGAGCTGAAGCCGATGATGATCAAGGAGGTCGCCGAAGAAGTCGGCGTACATCCCTCCACGGTCAGCCGTGCCGTGGCCAATAAGTATGCGCACACGCCGCAGGGCGTGATCGAGCTGCGTTCGTTTTTCAGCGAAGCGGTGAACGGCCCGGAGGGTGGCGGGATGTCGTTGCTGACGCTGAAGCGGCTGGTGAAGAAAATGATTGACGAAGAGACGCCGACGAAGCCGCTAACCGACGACCAGATCGCAAAGAAATTGGAAGAAGCCGGCATTCAGGTGACGCGGCGCACGGTCGCCAAATACCGCGAGGATATGCGCATTCCCAGCACTCACCAGCGCCGGGTCAAAGGCTAGGCCTTTGCCATCGTGAAGAAGAGCTCCTCACACAAATCCCGAACACGCCAGGCCGCCGGCCGCCAACTTGTCATCCTCACCGGGCTTTCGGGCTCCGGGAAAAGCACGGTCCTCAGGGCGTTTGAGGACATGGGCTACTATTGCGTGGACAACCTGCCGGTTGGCCTGATTCCCATTTTTGCGGAGCTGCATGCGGCGGGCGAGGGCGATTTCGCGCGCGCCGCGCTGCTGGTGGATGCGCGTGAGGGGCAGCAACTCGAGAAGCTGCCCGGCCTGCTGCGGCATCTGCGGCAGGAGCATCCCATCATTCTGGTTTATATCGAAGCGCAGGAAGACGCGCTGCTGCGGCGCTACAGCGAGACGCGCCGCCCGCATCCGCTGGGCCGCGATTTTTCGGTGCGGGAAAACCTGGAGCACGAGCGGGCGCTGATGGAGCCGATCCGCAAGCTGGCGGATGTGGTGATTGATACTTCGCAGTTCAACGTGCACGAGTTGCGGCATTTCGTGAACGAGCGCTTCCGCTCGGAAAGCAAGCGGCCGCTGCTGCTTTCGCTGGTGAGTTTCGGCTACAAGTACGGCGTGCCAACGGATGCCGACCTGATGTTCGACGTGAGGTTTCTGCCCAATCCGCATTTTGTGCCGAAGCTGCGCGCGTTTAACGGCAAGGACCGCAAGGTGCGGCGGTACATCCAGTCGTTTCCGCAGACCGGGGAATTTTTGAGGCGGATGCAGAGCCTGTTGACCTACCTGATTCCGCACTACATTGAAGAGGGAAAAAGCTACCTGACCATCGCGTTCGGCTGCACGGGTGGGAAGCACCGTTCGGTGATGATGGCCGAATGGCTGAAGAAGGCCTTGGAGAAGCACAAGTTCGCAACGCGCGTCACCCACCGCGACATCGATAAGTAATCAGGATAAGCAATCAGGTTTTCACGCGGTTTGCCAGTCCGTCAGCGAAATCAACGCGCCAGGGCGCCTGTGTGACAGAGATTGATTTCCACATTCGTAGCTAACCACGGAACGTTCTCGAATTGGTGAGCAGACTTCGCTAAGTAACTCGGCTTGTGCAGTTGGTGCCGTCACAACAGCGAAATGGAACCACAGGACGGAAGAACTGCTTCTCCGCCTCGTACGCGAAGACAACGACCTGACCGCCTGAGGAAGACCACTCTTTCACTCGGTTGGGCTGAATGCCGAAAAAAGATCGGCATCGAGCCGACGGGGAGCTGTTTTTCTCTGGACATTCCCTCTTATAGGACTTTACCGGTAAGGGCGTCAGGAGCTGAACTTAACCACTAAGGTTGTGCGGACTTTTTGGCGGCGTCTATTTTGATCCGCTCTGCTTTCTTTTCTTCGATGGCCCGTGATGTGGGAGGATAGTTTTTGAACGCCTTGATTATGTTCTTGTCTGCCGTCTTCCAGATCTTGTCCGGGTCATTGTGAATGATCTTCTCACTCACAAACAGGCGCCACGCAAGATCCCGCGCTTTTGCATCAATGATTTCAATGCCAAGCAAGCCTTGGTGGGTCACCGGTGTACTCATCGTGGTGTACATAACTGTCCAGTAGCCATAATAGTAGGAACCATACATGCCCCAATGAGCGGTACCGGTCAGCTGCGCGGTCGACTCCGCCTCAACCCAGTAGCGCACCACCAGATCCGGATTTTCTTCTGGCTGCACCTCGCGAAGTCCTTTACTCGTCAGTTCACGTACCACCGCGCGGTGGATCCGATTGTTCAGTAGCTCTGGGTTCAACTGCATTCTGACTAGAGATTCAACTCCCCCGATATAAGCAAAGGTCTTGTACTTCGTGAAGTCTAGATTGGGATTAAAATCTGTCGCCATTTTCGCGTTTGTCGCCATCGCCCAAAGCAAAACGAATAGCAGCCCCGTTAGCGGGAGACACAATCTCAAGCGGTCTTTCCCATTCTCTACCCTGACCTGATTCATGAGTTCCTCTCTGAGCATTCAACTGACCCACGCCAGGAGCACCTTGAGGCGTGGAAGAAATCCCCCCTCAGGCACACGAGAATCGCCGATCTTTGCGCAGCCCCAAACCACTCTAAATATCCTGGCACTTTAAAATGGGAGTTAGCGATGACTTCGCAAGTGTACAACACATCTCCATCCAACTGCCGCCAAGTCGCCTTACAGGACAAGTGGAGGCTAGCAAGATGGCCGATTAGTGCCTCGATTCGGGCAGCTTTCAACAGGTCTTACGTTCGCTCCAGAGATTGAGTCGCTCTAGCAAGATTTGTATGAACTTTGCTTGCGAGCCTGCGGTGATTTACCCCCAGCAAAAAACATCCGGTCACGCCGCCCAGGATGAACCAGCTTCGTGTGAAGGCGAAGAGTATTAAGAAAAGGCCGGAAAATGCGAAGCATTCCCATGACGACATTCGGAGTAATAATGTTCTAGCGTACTCGATTCGGCCATGAACCAAGTTCGTGTTGTTAATCGAACGAAAGAGAAACAGATTGCGTAAGTGGCGCATGTGTACTGCAAGCTGGATTATGATCAAATAACCTAACATGAATTGCCAAAGCCCCGGCGCAGGGGACTGTTCATTCAGTATCCAAAGGAAGCCCAGCATGCCCAGGGTCAACAACAAAATAAACACAAACCGGGGACTTACCACTCGCAACGAATCTATGTCCCGTTGGTAGAATGGTGTGAGTTCGTAGCTTCCTTCAACGAGGATCGTTTGCTGCGCTCGATAAAGGCGCGCGCACGCTATCGTCAAGGCATAATCAGAGATGTAAAGAAGGCTCCAAACAACCATTCCAGGCCAAAAATAGTTAAAAAGAAAACTGGGCAAGAGTCCACTCCTGTCCTGCAAGCGTCCCGTATTCTCTGTCACCCTACGATCACCTCAAGTTTAGAGCATGTAAGAACGAGGCGAAAAAATGGTGGCCGCTATGCCCGCGAGAGAGTCAACTCCTGGTAAGAACTATCGGAAACTAATCCGCTCTATGTCCCGAAAACTTGACACGCTGCGTACTGCCGCATAGCGTACAGAGTGGGTGTTCCGCTAACTCGTCAGGAGCAGGGGAGTGGGTTCTTTTCTGTCGCCACAACTGAAACGTCTGTTGAGCTACGCCGCGCCCTATCGGTTTTCGATGGGCCTGGGTGTGGCGCTCCTGCTGGTTGTGGGCGTGGCGGAAGCCGTGATTGGCCTGATGATCAAGCCGATCATTGACCGGGTGCTGAATCCCGCGGCACCGGATTCGAACGTGATTTTGTACAGCATTCCCCACGGGCCATCGCTGTACCTGAACCATCTTTTTCCCCACAGCATTCACAACGTCTGGGCGGTCGTTTCGATTTCGCTGCTGGTGGTGTTTGTGGTCAAGTCGCTGGCGGAGTTTGGCGGCAGCACGCTGGTGCAGTTTGTGGGGCTGCGCGCGCTTACCGATTTGCGAAACGAAGTCTACGCAAAAATCATCCGACAGCCGATTGGGTTCTTTAAGGAGCAGCCGACCGGGCGGGTCATGTCCGCTGTCATTAACGATGTGGAACGTGCGCGTCCCGCGCTTTCTGAATATCTCGCCGAAGTTTTCCGGCAGACCTTTTCCTTCTTCGCTTTTCTCTCCGTCCTCTTCTACGTAGACTGGCGGATGACTCTGGGCTGCGGCATTTTTCTGCCGCTGGTCTTGTGGCCCATCGGCAAGCTGGGGCGAAAAATCCGGCATTCCGTGGAAAGCAGCCAGAACAGGCTCGGTGAATTGAACCAGATCCTGCAGGAAACTGTGGCCGGCAACCGCGTGGTGAAGACGTTTGGCATGGAAGATTTCGAAATCGGCAAATTTCGCGCCGCGGCGAGACGCTTGCTACGCGAGACGATGCGTTGGGTGCGCACGCAGGTGGTCAGTTCACCGCTGATGGATTTGCTGCTACCGGTGGTCATTTCGCTGCTTCTCCTTTATGCCCGCGACAAAATCCGCCACGAGCAGTTGACCATCGGCTTGTTCTTCACTTTTGTCTATGCGCTTTTCAAGTCCTACGAACCTGTGAAGCGCATGGGCGCTGTTTACCAGCAGTTTCAACAGGCTCAGGGCGCAACCACGCAGGTCTTTACGTATCTGGACATGAAGGAAGAAGAGTGCGACGCGCTCGACGCGATCGAGTTGCCGGCGTTTTCCCGTGAAATCGAATTCGATAATGTCACTTTTTCCTACGACACGGCGCCCGTACTCCGAGACATTTGCTTCCGAGCGCATAAGGGTGAGCTGGTCGCGTTCGTCGGCTCCAGCGGCGCCGGTAAAACCACGCTGGTGAACCTTATCCCGCGCCTCTACGAAGTCACGGGCGGGGCGATTCGCGTGGATAGCGTGGATGTACGCAAGGTGACTCTGCGCTCGCTGCGCGGGCAGATCGCCATGGTGACGCAGGAAAACATTCTTTTCTACGACACGGTGTGGAATAACATCTGCTACGGCCAGAGCAACGTCAGCCGCGAGCGCGTTGTCCAGGCAGCGCAGGCGGCGCTGGCGCACGATTTTATTCAGGAATTGCCGCAAGGCTATGACACGCTGATTGGCGAGCGCGGCACGCGGCTGAGCGGCGGCCAGCGGCAGCGCATCGCGATTGCTCGCGCGATTCTGAAAGATTCACCCATCCTTATCCTGGACGAAGCGACCTCCGAACTCGACTCCGAATCCGAACTGTACGTGCAGAAGGCGCTCGCCAACCTGATGGTCGGCCGCACCACGTTTGTGATCGCCCACCGCTTGGGAACTATCCGCAAAGCCGATAAAATTCTAGTGTTGGAGGATGGGCAGATTCGCGAGAGCGGAACGCACGCGGAACTGCTGGCCCGGGGCGGAAGCTACGCGCGGCTGCACGATTTGCAGTTCGCCGATCAGGACGCAGTCACCCCGGCGGGCGCAACCTCCACCGGACCGATAAAATCGAGCAATCCCACATGACCCCAAAGACCGGAACTGAAGCACACCAAGAAGTCCCCGCAAAATTGGAATGCCGGTCCATGACGGGCTACGCCATGGTGCGCGGCGAACACGACGGGTGGGCAATTCGCATCAGCGTCAAAAGCGTGAACCACCGCTTTCTGGACATCAAGCTGCGCATGCCGGATTCGCTGGAGCCGTACGAGTTGCGGCTGCGGCAGGCGGTGAAGAATCGAATTCATCGCGGCCACATCGATATTCACGTGAACGTCGAGCCCGGCGAAACTGCGCCGGTGCACGTGAATCGCGAACTGCTGCAGGCGTATTTGCGGGCGGCGGATGAATTGAGGCAGCAGACCGGCGCGAAAGCCGAGCTGGACCTGGTCTCGCTGCTGCGCTTGCCCGGCGTGATCGGCGGGCTGGCTCCGGCGCTGCCGGATTCGGACGAAGAGCAGGAAGCGCTGGGCAAAGTGCTCGAATCCCTGCTGGCCGAGGCGGTTTCGAAGATGGATGAAATGCGCCGGACGGAAGGACGCCACCTCACCGAAGAGCTTCGGGCGCGGCTGGTGCGCATCTCGGAACAAACGGAGAAAGTTCGCGGCCTGGTGGAAACGCTGCGGCCGGCGTTTGCGCGGCGGCTGGAATCGCGGCTGAAAGATTTGCTGAATGGGGCACAAGTGGATTCCGGGAGGCTGGCGCAGGAAGCGGCGCTGCTGGCCGAGCGGAGCGACATCAGCGAAGAACTCGACCGGCTGCGGAGCCACCTGCAGCAATTCACGAAATTGCTGGACGGCGCGGGGGAACTCGGCAAGAAACTGGATTTCCTGCTCCAGGAAATGCATCGTGAAGCCAACACCATGCTTTCGAAAACGCCGGGCGTGGAGAGCGAGGCACTGGCCATCACGGGGTTGTCGCTGGAAATCAAATCGGAGATCGAAAAATTGCGCGAACAGGTCCAGAACATCGAATGAGCGAGATCAAGCGAGTTGAGCCGCTGGTTCTGATTTTTTCCGGGCCTTCGGGGTCTGGCAAATCCACGCTGGTGCAGAAAGTTCTGGAGCTGCCGGGGACGATGCCCTCAGTGTCATGTACCACCAGGCCACGCCGCGCGACTGAGGCCACTGGAAAATGTTATGATTTCGTTACGTCGGAGCAGTTCGACTCCATGGTCGCCCGGGGCGAGTTTCTCGAGTATGCACGCGTGTTTGGCAAGCATTCCTACGGCACGCCCAAGAAGTGGCTCGATGAATCCCGCAGCAAAGGAATCGACCTGGTCCTGGAGATTGATGTCCAGGGTGCCCAGCAGGTGAAGGAAAAGTTGCCGGAGTCGCTGGCAATCTTTATACTTCCTCCCTCGCGCCAGGAGCTGGAGCGAAGACTGCGCAGCCGCGGAATGGACTCGGACGAGGAAATCGCGCGGCGGCTGGCGAAGGCCAAGGGCGAGATCGAATTGGCGCAGAAGTTTTACGATTTTTGTGTGGTAAACGACGACGTGGAACGCGCGGGACGGGAAGCACAGGCCATTGTGATGGCGCTGCGTTGCTCAAGTGCCCGGCGGAGCGAAGTCGTGAAGCAAGTTCTGGGATCATTTGGAGGGTAAGACACTCATGACAGTGCAAACCAAAGCTCCCGAGAGCCAGTTTGCGTATGTTGTCCTCGCCGCGCGTCGCGCCCGTCAGATAATGGCAGGCGCCCCGCCGATGCTGGAGAACCCGCGCACTCAAAAGGCCACGCGAATCGCGTGTGACGAAGTGAACCACGGACTCATCGAATACGAATTCACGGAAGCGTTCCCCAGTGAAGAGGAAAGGGAGAACGCGAAGCGGCGCAAGTAGAGCGCCCGCGAGGTCTCCATGCGCATCACCCTCGGTGTTACCGGCGGAGTTGCGGCTTACAAGTCCGCGGAACTCGTTCGCCTCCTGCAGACCGAGGGGCACACGGTGCAGGTGGTGATGACCCGCGCCGCACGCGAGTTCATCACGCCGCTTACCTTCGCCGCGCTCAGCGGCCAAAAAGTGATTACTGATTTATTTACGAGTGGGGAATCCGGCGACGCGAATCTAGAATCGGCGATCGAACATATTGCCGTGGCGCAGCGGACGGACCTGCTGCTGGTGGCTCCGGCTACGGCGGATACGCTGGCGAAGTTTGCGCGTGGGCTGGCTGATGATTTTCTTTCCACACTTTATCTTGCTTCGACGGCACCCGTGGTGCTGGCGCCTGCGATGAACGTCAATATGTGGCAGCATCCCGCGACGCAGGAAAACCTTGCGGCGTTGCGGAAGCGCGGCGTGCGGATCGTGGAGCCGGGGGAAGGGTATTTGGCTTGCGGGATGACGGGGCCAGGACGGTTGGCGGCACAGGAAGAAATTTTGAAGGCGGTGCGCGAAGTTGTGGAGGCGCAGCAAGATCTGGCAGCGGAGACGGTGCTGGTGACGGCCGGGCCTACTTGCGAAGACCTTGATCCGGTTCGATTCATTAGCAATCGTTCTTCGGGGAAGATGGGCTACTCAGTGGCCGAGGCAGCCGCGCGGCGCGGGGCGAAAGTGATTTTGATTAGCGGGCCAACGGCACTGGAGACTCCAGAAGGCGTGGAACGGATTGACGTTCGCACCGCCGAAGAGATGCTGCGGGCGGTCCAGGCGCGATTTTCTCCGGCTTCGATTGCGATTTTTGCGGCGGCGGTTGCGGATTATCGCCCTGCCGAGCCGGCGACAGCGAAGATCAAACGGACGAAAGAGCCGCTGACCATCCGCCTGGAGCCGAATCCCGATATTCTAGCCACGCTGGCAAAAGAAAAGGGTGACCGCCTGGTGGTGGGGTTTGCCGCCGAAACGGATCAGGTCGCCGAAAACGCGCGCAAGAAGCTTACCCAGAAGAACGCTGATTTGATTGTTGCCAACGATGTCGCCGCTGAAGGTGCTGGGTTTGACGTGGACACAAACATTGTGACGATTTTTTCGCGCGACTCGCGCGACTTGCCGCTGCCGCGGATGACTAAGGCGGAAGTGGCGCAGCGGATTCTCGATGAAGTTTTGCGGCTGCGTGGCGCGTTGCGAAGCAAACCCGCGTCCCACCGCGCCGGCGACTGAACCGATCATGCCCGAACGTTTCCCCGCATCATTGCAGCAGAAAATCGAGGACCGCCTCCGCTACTACGAGGACCTGGGCATCCGGCTGTTCTACACGGACCGTGGCCCGGGCGGCGCGAGCTTTGCGGTTCAAGAAGCGGTTGCTTCCGCGCCTTCACCCATACCCGTTTTTGAGGAGACCGTATTGCCCAAGACCGCGCCAAAGCCTGCGCCCGTAAGAGTTGCGCCTGTTGCAGTGCATCCTCCATTAATTGTGCCGCCCACCGGGCCCTCGCTCTTTGAAGCAATGGACAAAGTGAAGGACGACACGCTGCCGAAGATTCGCGAGGATCTGGGCGAATGCACGCGCTGCAAGCTGCACAAGGGCCGCAACAAGATTGTGTTTGGCGACGGCAATCCCAAAGCGCAGCTTGTTTTCGTTGGAGAGGGACCGGGCGCCGATGAAGATATGCAAGGCCTGCCGTTCGTCGGACGCGCGGGAAAACTTCTGACACAGATGATCGAGGCGATGGGCTTGCAGCGCAAGGACGTTTACATCTGCAACGTTGTGAAATGCCGGCCGCCGGAGAATCGCGCTCCGGAGCCTGACGAGGTCGCCGCCTGCTCGCCATTCCTGATGCGGCAGATTGATTCGATTCATCCTAAAGTGATCGTATGCCTTGGCGCCACCGCCGCGAAGACGATTCTCAACACTACGCGCGGCATTTCGCAGTTTCGTGGCGAATGGCTCAACTGGCGTGGCCACAAGCTGATGGCCACGTATCATCCCGCTTATCTCCTGCGGAATCCGCCTGCGAAAGCCGACGTTTGGAAAGACCTGCAGAAAGTTATGGCCGAACTCGGCCTGCAATTGCCCAAGAAGTCCAAGTCCTGAAAACTTGCCATGGGAATTCTTCTCGGCCTGGTCACTGCGTTGTGCTGGGGATCCGCGGACCTCTTCGCGCGGTTTGCCACACGACGGATCGGCACTTTCCGCACGATGCTGTACATGCAGATGTGCGGATTTTGTTTGCTGACGCTGGCGATGCCGAGGCTTGGCGGCTGGGGGCACCTCTTCGACGGCTCGGGTTGGCAGCCCTGGGCGTGGGGCATCCTCGCAGGAGTGCTGAATACCTCTTCGACGCTGGCGCTTTATCGCTCCTTTGAAATCGGCAAGCTGTCCATCGTCGCCCCGATTTCCGCGTGCTATCCGGTGCTCACGATGCTGCTTTCTGCGTTGACGGGAGAGCGACTGACGCCGTTGCGTCTGTTCGGCCTGGTGCTGACGATTGGGGGAGTGATTGTGGTGGCGCGCGGCGAGCATGCGCCGGACGATGCGAATCCGGTTGGCGAGCAAACGCGGCACGAGAAAAAACGCTTGGGGGTAGGTTGGGCGATCTTCGCCGCGGTTGGCTTCGGCGTGATGTTCTGGCTGCTGGGCCTGCGAGTTGTGCCGCTGCTTGGAAGTTCGCCTTCGGTCTGGGTGATACGTCTCACTAGTGTTGCGGTCACGGCGCTGGTAATGCTGGTGGCGCGGCAATCGGCGGCGCCGCCGCTGCGTCGGGATGCGCTTTGGATTCTTGCCGTGGGACTCCTCGACACCAGCGCTTACGTTTTCAATAATTACGGCATGCTGCATGAACAGACTTCCGTCGTCAGCGTGCTGGCCTCGCTCTACGGCGCGGTGACGGTTGCGCTGGCCGCGTTGCTCCTGCGTGAGAAAGTTTCTCCGTCCCAATGGCTGGGCATCGTCGCCATTTTCGTTGGGATCATTCTGATCAGCCGCTGATCCCCTAGCCAGCCGCAGATTTTTTCCGGTCCTTGCGCTGCTGCTACACTACACACGGCATGTCCGCTTCCTTCTGCAACGTCGCGCTACCGGTTCCGCTCCGCAACACGTTTACCTATTCGATTCCGGAAGCGTTGCGCGCGCAGGTGCAGCCCGGTTCCCGTGTTTTGGTGCCCTTTCGTAAGAAATCCCTCGTCGGCGTCGTGGTCGAACTTGCCGAAACGCCGCCCACAGAAGCGAAGATCCGTGAAGTTGCGAAAGTTGTCGACCTGGTTCCCGCGCTGACACCGAAACTCATCGAACTTGCACACTGGATTGCAGGCTACTATCTGGCCCCCATCGGCGAAGTGTTTCGCGCGATGCTACCCCCCGTCACGGAACTGACTGCCCGGCGACAGATTGTGCTGACCGACACCGGGAAAGCTCTGGCCATCGATCTGCAGCAGGGGAAATTTCTCACCGAGCTATCGGGTAGCGAAGCGGAATTTCTACAAAAACTCCTCAGGAAAAAAGATGTCCTGCAATTCACCTCACATCCAAAGCTCGGGATCGAACTGGATGCTCTTCAGAGGCTGCAGCGGCGCGGCTATGTGCGGATTCAGGAAACCGTGCAGGGGCGCAAGCGCAAAGTCCACAACGTGATTGCATGGAAGGGCAGGGAAGCCGCCGCTGCAAAACCCCTTGCCGAAAAAGAAGATCGCATCCGCGCCTTGCTCGAAACCGAGCGCGGGCCGCTGCCGCTGCCGCAATTGCTGAAACTTGCCGGTGCCTCGCGTGCGTTGATCGAGCGCATGCTGCGCGACGGCTTCTTGGAAAGTTGGGAGGAATCGATCGACCCTGCCGAAGACCCCTTCGACGTTGGCTATTCGCCGCCGGCGCACTCGCTGAACGAATCGCAGGAACGCGCCTTCGGCTCCATCCGCGCGCGATTTGAGCTGGGTGAATTCGGCGTGCAACTGATTCACGGAGTCACCGGCAGCGGGAAGACCGAGGTGTACCTGCGCAGCGTGCAGGAAACGCTGGCGCGAGGGAAAACCGCGATTGTGCTAGTCCCTGAGATTGCGCTCACGCTTTGGATTGGGCGCCAGTGCCGGGCGTGGTTCGGTTCTCATTTTGAAGGCGTCGCTGTTTTGCACTCGGCATTGAGCGACGTGGAGCGGGCGCGGGAATGGTGGCGCGTCCGAAACGGGCAGGCGCGCGTAGTGGTTGGTACGCGGTCCGCAGTCTTCGCGCCGCTCGAAAATCTCGGCCTCGTCATTGTGGACGAAGAGCAGGAGAACAGCTTCAAGCAGGAAGAGACGCCGCGTTATCACGGCCGCGACGTCGCCATTGTCCGCGCGAAACTCGAAAACGCCGTCGCCCTGCTCGGCTCGGCGACTCCAGCGCTTGAGACCTATCACAACGCCACCAGTGGAAAATATGAGCTGCTGACGATGGCTTCCCGTGTGGAGAATCGCTCCCTCGCCGCGGTCGAGATCGTGGACCTGCGCACGGAGTTCCAGCAGACGCACCAGACCAGCCCTATTTCGAAGATTTTGCACGACGGCATCGCCGAATGCCTTTCGTTCAACACTCAGGCACTGATTCTGATCAATCGCCGCGGCTATTCGTGGTCGGTACTGTGCCGAAGCTGCGGTGCTGCGGTGCAGTGCGCCAATTGCAGCATTTCGCTGACCTACCACAAGAGCCGTAACCGCCTGGAATGCCATTATTGTGGGTTCGTGCAGGCGGTACCGAAGGCTTGTCCGAAATGCGATTCGAAGTATGTTTACTTTTTTGGAGAAGGATCGGAGCATCTCGAAGAGCGTTTGCGCAAGGAATTTCCGGGCGCGCGGATCGCTCGGCTCGACCGCGACGCCGTGCGCACCAAGCAGCAATATCAGGAGACTTTGGGCGCGTTTGCCGGCGGCGCGCTGGACATTCTCGTCGGCACGCAAATGCTCGCGAAAGGCCACGACTTTCAGCGCGTCACGCTGGTGGGCGTCATTTCCGCGGATTCCTCTCTTACGCTGCCCGACTTTCGCGCTGCCGAGCGCACGTTCCAGCTTCTTACGCAGGTTGCGGGGCGCGCGGGACGGGGCGAGCTTCCAGGTCGCGTTCTCATTCAGACTTACTATCCGGAGCACTACGCAATTCAGGACGCCGTCCGCCAGGACTATCTTTCGTTCTACGAGCGCGAACTGCACTTTCGCCGCATGATGGCTTATCCTCCATTCACTTCGCTGGCCAACGTGATCGTGCGCGATACGAATCTGGAAAATGCGATTCGCTGGTCGCGGCGGCTTTCGGAATATTTTTCACCCTCAGATGGAAAGGGTATCCGCATTCTCGGGCCCGCTTCCGCGCCGCTCGCGCGCCTCAAAAAAGAGCATCGCTTTCAATTTCTGCTCAAATCGCCGAAACGATCCGTCATCACCAAACTGCTCAGCGGCGCACTTTCCTTCTGCGAAGCCAACGAAATCTCCCAGACTGCTGTCCTCGTGGATATGGACCCGTTATCCCTTCTCTAGCGCCATTGCCCGAGCTGTGAATTCCTGCGCACCCGAAAGGTACGGGGCGTGACCCATTCGTTCGAATGTTTGCGAAAAAAATGCGAATTTGTTGGGCTTTTTTGCAAAATATCAGCGCGCCGACATGAAAGGCCAGTCGGGTAAGTGCTACTCAGAAGCCAAAGGCGACCCGCTAGCCGCCATTTATCGACCGTGCGGCCATACCGTAGCGCGGGAACAAGACTTGCTCCGGCCAGATAGCCATGCCGGACTTTGTCCCGTGCCAATATGGCTCCGGAGGCCGGCTCTGCTGTGAGCGACGTGGGCTTTGCGCCACCGCTAAAATCATGGTGTCGGGGAAAATCGTTGCCTGTAGATTAAGGATTATCATGGAGCAAAACTTACAGCAGACTATCGCCCTTCTTGCTCGCACTCCCGCCGCGCTGAATGCGTTTCTGCGCGAACTGCCAGAAGAATGGACGCACCGAAATGAAGGCGGCGACAGCTGGAACGTGTTCGATGTTGTCGCTCACCTGATTTACGGCGAACAGACGGACTGGACTCCGCGGACGCGGATCATCCTGGAGTTCGGCGAGAGTCGGGCGTTTGAGCCGTTTGATCGCAAGGGGCACATAAAGTTGAGCCAAGGCAAGACGCTTGCGCAATTGCTGGATGAATTTGCGCGGGCGCGTTCGGAAAGCTTGGAGCAATTGCGCGCGCTGAATCTGGAGCCAGAAGATCTCGAGCGGAGGGGACAGCATCCGGCGTTCGGGCCGGTGAAATTGTCCCAGCACCTGGCGAGCTGGGTCGCTCACGACTTGACTCACCTGCACCAGATTTCCAGGATTATGGCCCACCAGTACCGCGAGGCGGTCGGGCCGTGGAGTGCGTATCTGGGCGTGCTGAAATGTGCCGGTCACAGCTCTTAGAGAGCGAGTGGGCTTCCCGCCGGCTCCAAAAGAAATACCCAGGCAAGCCGAGAAGCATCAGGGCAATCGCGACGAGCAGATACGTGAATTCGTGCGGATCTTTCACCGCGGCGTAAATTGCGTTGCCCACGATGGCCAGCGCGGCAAGCACGAATAAAAATGGTGTCAGGGGATAACCGGGCACGCGATAGGGTATTGGTTTTCCGGTATGGGCGCGGCGAATTGGGAAGATGCTGGCGGCGCCGAGTCCGTAAAAAATCCAGCCAATAAAAATCGCCCCGCTCGCCAGCTTTGCGAACCCTGCGGCGGAGGCTAGCACGCAGGACCATACGCCCAGCGCCAAGACGGCTGCGGCCGGAGTACCGAATCGCGGATCGACCTCGGCAAGTTTCTTGAAAAATAAATTGTCGTTGGCCATGGCGAAGAATACGCGCGGAGCGGTAAGCATCACGCTGTTGGTGGAACTGAACGTGGAGACGAGGATCATCGCCGCCACCAGTTTTCCCGCCCAGGGGCCAAGCGCGGCGCGGGCCGCGGTGGCCGCAATCGCGTCGCTGGCCGCGGCTTGCGCCGGTCCCAGCGCCACCAGATATGCGACCACGGCGAACAAATACAGGCCAATCAAAATCAGGGAGCCGAGCAAGAATGTCCGCGGAAAGCACCGCTGCGGGTCCATCACTTCGCCGGCGCTGTAGGTTCCGAACTGCCAGCCTTCATAGGCCCAGAGCACCGTAATCATCGCAAAGCCGATTCCGGAGAAGAGCGCGTAGCCACTTTGCGATGTTCCGAGCGCTGACGGAATTTCTCCAGCATGCGTGCCTTTCAAGAAGCCGAGGACCAGCAGCACGCTGCCGAGGACGACAATGAGCCCGACCTTGATGATCGTGGTCACATTCTGCAGATCTGAGCTCTTCCGTGTGCCCCAGACATTGACGCCGGTAACCACGGCGATCATCAGAATTGTCACCAGCTTCGCGCCTGCGGCCGAAAGCGGGATGATCTCCTCGAAGTAGGTGGTGAACGCGTGCGCCAGCGCCGCAATCGTTGCGCTGGCAATCACCAGAAACAGGCACCAGCCGTACAAAAACGCTGGCAGGCGGCCGAATCCGTCGCGGATGTAGCAGTACAATCCGCCCGCCTCGGGATTAGCGGCGGCCAATTCGGCATAGGTCAGCGCGCCAAGTAACGACAGCACGCCGCCAAAGAGCCACACCATCAGCGACCATCCCACCGAGCCGCCAACTTGCCGTTGAATCAATCCAGGAGTGAGAAAAATTCCAGAGCCAATCACCGAGCCGACAAACAGCAAAAGCAAATCCCGCTCCCGCAAACTACGGGTTAATTCTTTTTTTGCTGTAATGGGCATCCCTGCCACTCTACAGCAATCTTTCGACGGGGTAGGGCATGAAGCAGAGGATGAACACCGCGAATGACACAACTGCAGCGAATCGGCGATTGGGGTCGAGCGGCGTGGGATCGTAAATCGGCGCCATGCGGACAAATTGCAGACCAAAGAGAATCAGCGCCCAGATCCACCAGCCCTGCCACTGAAAATAGCCGAGCGGCACGAGCGCAATGGGCAACGAGAGCGAAATCCAGCGGTGAAGTTTCGGGCTGACCGAGCGCACGATGTGGCCGCCGTCGAGCTGCCCGACCGGCAAAAGGTTCAGCGCTGTGGCAAACATGCCGACCCAGGCAGCGCGCCCCACGGGATGCAGGAGCAAATCGGAAGCATGCGCATTTGGCTGAAATGTCGCAGTCACGAGGCGCAGAATGAGCGGCACGCCGAAAACGAGGTCGGCATTGCCGTCGGCAGCGAGCGCAGGAATCACTTTTGCGTGCAGCACGCCGTAACCCATGGCTGGCAATGCTACGAGAAAGCCCACCAGCGGCCCGGAAGCGCCGACGTCAAAGAGCGCGCGCATCGAACGTATCGGCGAGCGAATCAGGATGAACGCGCCGAACGTGCCGATCAGAGTGGGCGCGGGAATGAAATACGGATAGCTGGCGCGAATGTGATGATGCCGGCAGGCGAAGTAATGCCCCAGCTCATGCGCCAGCAGAATTCCAAGCAGAGTCAAAGCAAACGGCAGCCCTGCCAGCAACGCCACTGGATTGCGATAGACCAGCCGGAAAGTCTGCAGAAATGCATCAAGCGAAGCGGCCTGATTGTGCGCGTAGGCCGCTGCAAAATGCGTGCCGGCAATCAGCGACGTGGCCAGCGTCAGCAAAAACAAACCGGAGGACAGCACGAGCGAGCGCGTGGAAGGATGCGGCTGGTCCGCGGCGTAATATCTTCCTTGCGGCGGGCGGCCGGGCCATGCAGGCACTTCCAGAACTGAGGGAGCGCTCCGTTCTGATTCCGGTGGGGTCACAATGGGTTATTTGGCTGGGCTGGCGGTGTCTTCGAGGCCCTGGAGTTCTTTCCCGGGTTTGAAGCGCACCGCTTTTCCGGGGGGAATGCTGACTTCTTCGCCGGTGCGGGGATTGCGCCCGATGCCAGTCTTCCGCGGCTTCACGCTGAATACGCCGAACTTGCGCAATTCGATGCGCTGTCCGCGCCCCATGGCGTTCTTCAGAGATTCAAAGACCGTCTCCACGGCTTGCTCCGCTTTGGTGCGGCTGATGTTTGTCTTCGCTACGACGGCATTCACAATATCTAGCTTAATCACACCGTCCTCCCGCTCTATGTGGCCCGATGCTAGAGGCTAAGGCCCGGGTTGTCAAGAAGTTCCGCCTCATCTACACTTTAACCTTTTGCGAGCCTACTTTCTAAG
>Ga0210405_10000861_pt1 | contig 37647 bp, 29 predicted proteins | sample IncBWH11MmetaG_FD_155492 | JGI IMG/M metagenome (GOLD analysis project Ga0210405, IMG submission 155492) | Forest soil microbial communities from Barre Woods Harvard Forest LTER site, Petersham, Massachusetts, United States - Inc-BW-H-11-M | ecosystem: Environmental > Terrestrial > Soil >... | reverse complement strand
TTTGCGCGGTTTGCGAAGGGTGGGGCCACTCATTTCCCTAGCAACAACAATCAACCTGTGGCAATCTATCCGACATGGGAAACAAAGACAGAGGCAAGCGCGAAGTAAAGAAACCGAAGAAAACCACGCCAAAACTTCCTCCGGCACGCCGGGACGCCAGTCCAATCCCGACGCACGTCATCAAAAAAGTCGGCGAATAGACTCCAGAAAAATTGGCTGAAATGCCTCGCAGTCCGGTGTGTGTACCAGCGCTCCGTCCGCCGAAGCTCACTTGGCCCCCTGCTTCCACTTGAGTTGGTGTCCTGGAGTTGAACTCGGGAACTCGCTGCGGTAGTGCCCTTGCTTCATTAGCTCCTGGCCTCTTTGCTTCACTCTTCTCTCTTCCGCTACAATCTTGGGCTTGCCCTCCTGCCCTGGGGGTCCGAGGTGACCGGATGAGTGGTCTGTTCCCTATTTGTGTGCGTTCGCGCCGGCTGTTCCTGCGGTCTGGCTGTGGAGCCTTGATCCTGCTGGCGCTGGCTTCCCTGCCATTCGCTGCATTCGCCGCCGCACAGCAGCGCCGCGAACGCGAGCCGAACTCCGCATACGCCCAGCGCCGCGCCAAGCTCGCCGCCACCGCGGAGGGGCCGATCGTCCTTACAGGCCTAAACGGCCGCGAGGAGGATTCCCAGGCTTATGTCTTCGCTCAGGAGGAGAATTTCTATTACCTCACCGGCCACAACGAGGAGGAAGCCGGACTAATTCTTCTTCCACCCGCCGATAGCAAAGCCAAAAAGGACGATTTCCAGGGGCCACGCGAAATCCTCTTTCTCCCCGCGAAGAATCCCTCCAAGGAAAAGTGGAATGGCGTGCGCATGTCGCCGAGCGATCCCGGCATCCAAGCGCGCACCGGGTTCGCCGATGTCCGCCCGTTTTCGGAAATGCGCGCCACGATTGAAAGGCTCGCCAGATTCTATCCGGTTTTCTACACCATTCTCCCCTACGAAAAAGAGTTGGGCGGCTATCCCCACGAGCGCGAGACTGTCGATTGGCTGAAGATGGCCGCTCCTCAGGTAAACCTGAAAGATATTCGCACCAACATCACCGATTTGCGATTGATCAAATCCCCCACAGAGATTGCCTTTCTCCGCCAAGCCATTGATCTATCGCTGGACGCGCACCTTGCCGCCTTCAAAATGATGCGGCCGGGGCTTTGGGAATATCAGGTGGCCGCGAAGATGGTGGAGGCGCACGCGATGGGCGGCTCGGAGGCCGAGGCATACGCTCCCATCGTCGGCGCCGGCCCCAATTCCACGGCGCTGCATTACGACAAACTGGGCCGCAAGATTGAGGACGGCGACATCGTGGTGATGGATGTAGGCGCGCAGTATTCCGGATATGCCGCGGACATCACGCGCACCGTTCCGGCCAACGGGAAATTCACGCCCCGGCAGCGCGAGATTTACGACATCGTCCTCGGCGCGCAGAACGCCGCACTCGCGGCCTTGAAGCCCGGCGCGGACATGTGCCGCAAGGGGAAGCAGAGCCTCTTCAAGATTTCTTACGACTACATCAATTCCCACGGCAAGGATCAGAATGGAAAGCCGCTTGGCCAGTATTACATCCACGGCCTCGGCCACAATATCGGTTTGGATGTCCACGACCCAGGCGATTCCTGCAAGCCGCTGATGCCTGGTCAGGTGGTCACCATGGAGCCGGGAATTTACATCCCCGAAGAAAATCTCGGCGTGCGCATCGAAGACGACGTGCTGATCACCGAAACTGGCTATGAGCTTCTGAGCAGCAAGCTCCCCCGCACCGCCGACGAAATCGAAAAAATCATGGCCGAAGCCACCAAACAGCGCCCTGCTGAGGCCAAACAATGAAGCCTCGCGCCATCTTGAATGGGGTTGTCGATTCATTGAATTCGGCGCAAACTTGCTTTTATGAAACCAACTACGGAAGCAGAAGCTCTCGACAAAGCGGTCAAAGCGCTCGTCAGGGCAACCGAAAAAAGCTGGTCCAGACTTACCGCTCAACAGCAAGCCGAAAAACTTCAAGACTTGAAGAAGCTTATGGACTCCTTTTCGGAAGGAGGCCCGAACACTCCCAGCTCAAATCAGACTGTTTGACCCTTACTGCTGGCCGCCCTTATACTGGTGATTCGCGCTGGGAGCGCCACACATCCCTGCGTGCCTCGTGTCGTTCCACGCGTCGCTCCTTCGGGCTGCCGTCTGGAATCTGCGAATTGAATCTAACTCTTACAGGGAGTTTGCTGCCGCTCTGCGCGGCTTCAAGAACTTATGACCACCGTTAAGGCCACACAACTTCGCCCCGGCATGGTGATCCAGCACGAGGGCCAGCTTTTCACCGTTTTCAGCACCGACCACCGCACACCCGGCAACAAGCGCGGCTCCATGCAAACGCGCCTGAAAAACCTGCGGAACGGAATCATGATCGATTACCGGTTCCGCGCGGAAGAATTTGTGGACCGGGCGGTACTGGATGAAATCGAATTCGAGTATCTCTACAACGAGGGCGATGAATTCCATTTCATGAACACGGAAACTTTCGAGCAGATGCAGATGACCCGCGACGAGCTCGGCGAAACGGTCAACTATCTGATCCCGAACACCGTCGTCAAAATCGAATTCTTCGAGGAAAAAGCCATCGGCGTGGACTTGCCGGACACCATGGACATGAAGGTGGTGCAAACCGAGCCAACACTGCAGAAAGCCACGGCCAGCGCGGTGATGAAGCCCGCAACGCTCGAGACTGGCCTGGTGGTCAACGTGCCGCCGTTCGTGAACGAGGGCGACCGCATCCGCGTGGATACTTCCGAAGCGCGCTACGTCCAGCGCGTCGAATAATTTCCGCCTCCGCAGCCGAGTCGCGTTTTCCGCCCGCTCGGATGAGGCAAATGCAAGAAGAGCTCCCGCCGAGCCGGGAGCTCTTCTTGTTTTCAGATTTTTGTCCGCCGATTTTTCGCACCGTGCCTGCCAAAACTTCAAGCCTTATTTGCAACGCCTCGTTCACCGGCAGGATGCTCGCCGAACACCCGGTCGAAGATATTGTCGACGTAGCGCAGCTGCCGCTTCAGGTCGAAGGTGTGTTCAAGTTCTTTCGGCGTCAGATATTTCTTGATCCTGGCATCGTTCTCCACTCGTTGGTGGAAACTGGTGTCCGTCTCCCAGGAAGCCATGGCATTTTCCTGCACGACTTTGTAGGCATCGTCCCTCGGCATGCCCCTCTCGACGAGGTCCTGCAGTAGCGTTCCCGAAAACACCAGGCCATGCGTGGATTCCAGGTTGCGCAACATTCGCTCCGGGAACACCCGCATCTGGCTGATGAGCTGGGTCATTTTCGAGAGCATGTAATCCACCAGAATCGTGGAGTCCGGCAGAATGACGCGCTCGACGCTGCTGTGTGAAATATCCCGTTCGTGCCACAACGCAATGTTTTCGTACGATGCCACCATGTTTCCCCGCACTAGCCGGGCAAGCCCGCAGATCTGCTCCGATGTGATGGGATTCCGCTTGTGGGGCATGATGGAACTGCCGCGCTGTTCGTTGCCGAAATGCTCTTCGGCTTCGCGCACTTCAGTGCGCTGGAGATGACGGATTTCCAGGGCAATCTTTTCGAGGGAAGCGGCGATGAGCGCAAGGACGCTGAGGTATTGCGCATGGCGATCGCGCTGGATGATCTGCGTGGAGACGGGACTCACCTGCAGACCCAGCTTCTGGCAGATTTTCTCCTCGATTTCGGGGCCGAGGTGCGAGGCGTTGCCAACAGCGCCGGAGATTTTCCCAAATTCCATGTTGCGCGCAGCTTCGTGGAAGCGGGCGATGTTGCGCTGATTTTCGGCGAACCAGTTAGCGATTTTGAGGCCGAACGTGATGGGTTCGGCATGAATGCCGTGGGTGCGGCCGATTTGGGGAGTGTGCCGGAACTCGTGGGCGCGCACATCGAGGACTTCGCCGAAAATGACGAGATCACGCTCGATGATGTGCGAAGCGTCGCGGACGAGGAGCGCCTGCGCGGTGTCCACAACATCGCTGGAAGTCATACCGTAGTGAAGCCAGCGCGCGGCGTTGGGGTCCCCGATGGATTCGCCGACGGCCATGGTGAACGCGATAACGTCGTGCTTCACGCGAGATTCGATTTCGTTAATGCGGTCGGCGTCGACCTTGGCGCGCGAGTGGAGAATTGCGGCGGCATCCTTGGGCACGAGGCCGGCTTCGGCAAGGCTGTCGGCAGCGGCCAATTCAACGTCGAGCCACTTCTGGTAGCGATTGGAGTCGCTCCAGACATGGCCCATCTCTTTGCGGGTGTAGCGTGGAATCACGTGGGCATCTCCCGTGCAAATCCTTTGTAATGATACGGTATTTTGAGGCTGCGGGGCGAACCGAGAGCGAATTTGGCCGACCTAACCGCGCGGGGGCTAATCTGTCTAATCGTTGGAATGAGGGAAGGCGTTGGGATGGCTGATGGGGTGGAGGTCAGCGACGCGACGGCCGTCGAGCGGACGCTCGCGGGCGATCGGGACGCCTATCGTGTCCTCGTGGGACGGCATAGCCGGACGGTGTACCGAATGGCGTACCGGATCATGGGGAATGCGCACGACGCGGAAGACGTTGTGCAGGAGTCATTTTTGCGGGCGTATCAGAAACTCGAGCAGTTTGCGGGGAATGCAAATTTTGGGACTTGGGTCTACCGGATTGCGGCGAATTATGCGATCGACCGGATTCGGCAACGCAATGCCGACGAGGCCCGGCGAGAAATCCCGAGCAGGCCGGGCGAAGATTCGCTCGAAGTCGACCCGTTGAGCCAGGTGCGGGATATGTCTCCTTCACCGGAGCGGTTGGCGGGAAGCGCGCAATTGGCGGACCGGATGAAGGCGGCACTGGCGGAGTTGAGTCCGGCGGAGAGGACCGCGATCGTGATGCGGCACTGGGATGGATGCGGGATTGAGGAGATTGCGACGGTGCTGAAGTCAAACTCGAACGCAACGAAAAATACGGTATTTCGAGCGGTGCAGAAACTGCGGCGGGCATTGACGCCGTTTCTTGAAGGGAAAGAGGCTCGCGCGATGGGAACGGAAGGATGAGACACAGGACGGAAGAAGAATTGATCGGGTACCGAGACGGCGAAACGAAAGAGCGGGTGGAAATCGCTGCGCACCTGAAGGACTGCGCCGAGTGCAGCGAGGAATTGGCGCGCATTGAAGCTGTGTTCGAGGCGCTGGATGCTATGCCGGTTCCGGATCCCGCAGAGGACTACGGGGACCGGGTGTGGCAGCGGATTGCTCCTAGACTTGGAGAGAAGAAAGCGCGCTGGTGGGAAACGCTTTTTGTGCCGCAACGATTGGCAGCCCTCGGAGGGGTGGTTGGCCTGGTGATTCTGGCGTTTGTGGCGGGGCGATGGACACGGCAGCCAGGGCCGATGGGAGACCAGACGGATGCGGCGAAGGTGCGTGAGCGCGTGCTCGTGGTGGCCGTCGGAGATCATCTGGGACGAACCGAAATGGTGCTGATGGAACTGGAAAACGCGCCGGCGCAAAAGGGACAGAAGGCAATCAATATTGCAGAGACACAACGCCGCGCGGAAGACCTGGTGGAGGAAAACCGGTTGTACCGGCAGACGGCGCTGAAAGAAGGCGATCAAGCGATGGCGCGCACGCTGGATGAGCTGGAACGCGTACTACTGGACATTGCGAACAGCCCGGATGAATTGACGCCGGCGGCGTTTGAGACGATCCGGAAGCGGATCGAAGAGCAGGGGCTTTTGTTTAAGGTGCGCGTGGTGAAGCAGGGGCTGGACGAGCGGAAGGCGAATCCTGACGCGAAGCCGGCGGAAGGCAAAGCGAGAGGAACGGAGAGGAAAAAAGTATGAGCATGGGGAGAACTTTTGTACGTGCAGGAATCATCTGCTTTACGGCGGCGCTGCTGAGCCTGGCGATTGGCTCGCGGGCGATGACTGCGCAACAAAGCGGAAGCAAAGGCCAGTCGGCGGAAGCCGCTGACGAAAATCAAGAGGAGAAGCAGCGAGCGGAGCGCGAACGCCAGGCGCAGGCACGAGAGGCGGAGCAGGAGCGAACGGAGCGGATGCAAGAGCTGTACGACGAGGGGCGCGAGGCGCTCGACCAGGATGAGTTTCGGGAGGCAGAACGGTCGTTCACGGAACTGGTGAAGTTGAACGGCCCGCAAACGGATGCGGCGCTCTATTGGACCGCCTACGCGCAGAACCGGGAAGGAAAGAAAGAGGCGGCGATCGGGACGATCGGCGAGTTGAAAAAGCGGTATCCGCAGAGCCGTTGGAAGAAAGATGGCGAAGCGCTGGAGATCGAGGTGCGGTCGACGACGGGGTCCAAAGCGAACCCCGAAGCGCAGAACGACGAGGATTTGAAACTGCTGGCGCTGCAGGGATTGATGAACAACAATCCGGAGAAGGCTATTCCGCTGGTGGAAGGGATTTTGAATGGCGCCGGATCGCCGCGAGTGAAGTCGAAAGCGCTGTTTGTGCTGGCGCAGAATGGATCGCCGCAGGCGGAGGAAGTTCTGGGAAAGATTGCGCGAGGCCAGAGCTATCCGGATCTGCAGAGAAAGGCGGTGTCGTACCTGGCCATGTTTGGCGGCAAGGGAGCCGGGAAAATATTGGCAGAGGTGTACACGGCGAGCAACGATCCCGAGGTGAAGCGTGCGGTGATCCGGAGCTACATCATTTCGGGCGACCGTGAACAGCTTGCGGCGCTGGCAAAGAACGAGCCGAATCCGGAGTTGAGGAAAGAAGCCATCCGAAACCTGGGGGTTACCGGCGGCCAGGCGGAACTGCAAGCCATGTATCTAAAGGAAACGGATCGCAGTGCGAAAGTGGAAATACTGGATGCGTTATTTATTGCGGGAGATGCGAAGGGACTGATTGCGGCTGCAAAAACGGAAAAAGATCCAGAGTTGAAGAAAAAGGCTGTGGAGAAACTTTCTCTGATGGGATCGAAGGAAGCGAATGAGTATTTGATGGAATTGCTGCAGAAGTGAGGAAGAGGAAGATGGGGATTGAGCTCTAGCCTTCTCCAGAGAACAAATTGCAGGGAGGAAGGGTCGAGATCGCAAAAGCGGTGGCAGAGCCACCGCACTCCAAAGTTGGAGCAGGGCCACTTGAAAGTGGCCGCTACGGTCATCGCGGCTTCGCGTTAGCGGAGGAAATCTTCGAGCTGGGTGCGGGAACCGGTTTTGGCGTCGCGGTACTTGACGATGACGGCACAGGAGAGAGAGATTCCCCACTTTTGGCCGGTGGGATGCAAGACGCCGCGGGAGCCGGGGACAACGACGGCGTGTTCGGGGATGATCAGAGGCTTGTCGTCACTCGCCGAATAGACGGCATCGCGCACGAGATCGTAGACGGGGATGGAGCGGTTGAGAATGGTGCCAGTGCCGAGGACGGCGCCGGATTTGATGATGGTGCCTTCATAGACTCCCGAATTCCCTCCAACCAGGACGTCATCTTCAATGATAACTGGAAGAGCGCCGACGGGCTCGAGGACTCCGCCAATTTGCGAGCCGGCGGAGATGTGGCAATTGCGGCCAATCTGCGCGCAGGAGCCGACCAGGGCGTGGGAATCGATCATGGTGTTTTCGCCAACGTAAGCGCCCACATTGACGAACATTGGCGGCATGCAGATTACGCCGCGGGCGATATGGGCACCATCACGAACGCTGGAGCCGCCTGGAACAATGCGAACACCGTCGGCAACAGAAAAGGGATGAACCGGATAGGTGGATTTATCGAAGAAGGGCAGCTTGGAAGAATCGACGGACATGTTCACGATGGAGCCCATGCGGAAACCAAGAAGGATTCCCTTTTTCACCCAGGGGTTGGTGCGCCAACCCGCGGGGGAAGCGGAATCCGGTTCAGCAGCGCGAACGTCGCCCCGATTAAGGGCTTTCTTAAAGGATAAGAAGAGGGAGTGATGCTCCGCCGTATACGCGGCCGGCGGAGCATCGAAGAGAGATTCAATTTGATCTTGCAACATGGACTCTCTCGGTGAGATTAAGGGATTCGAGAACGGCGCGAATGCGCGCGAGACTTTCGGACTTGGGTGAAACGAGCGGCAAGCGCCAGACAGGTTGGAGCAGGCCCATTTCAGCGAGCGCGGCCTTTACGGGTATGGGATTCGATTCGACGAAGTTGATGTCCATCAGAGAAAGATACTGGAAGTGGAGGCGGCGCGCTTCGGCAAAATCGCCCGAGAGCGCGGATTGCACCAGGCGAGTCATTTCCGCGGGAATTTCGTTGGAGGCGACGGAGATCAAGCCGCGGCCACCGAGAGAAATGAGGGGGAGTGTCAACGAATCGTCGCCGGAGAGGACGAGGAATTCTTTCGGAACCAGGTTGAGGATGGCGCCCATCTGGGAGATGTTGCCAGAGGCTTCTTTAATGCCGACGATGTTTGGGATTTGCGAAAGGCGAAGGACAGTGGACGGCTCGATGTTGACTCCAGTGCGGCCCTGAACGCTGTAAAGAATGATGGGCAGATTGACGGCGGAAGCGATGGCTTTGAAGTGCTGCAAGAGGCCTTCCTGCGTGGGCTTGTTGTAGTAGGGAGTGACGGAGAGGATGCCGTCGGCGCCAAGTTTCTGGAGTTCGTTGGCGAGCGAGATGACTTCGGCGGTGTTGTAGCCGCCGGCGCCGGCGAGAACGGGGACCTTGCCCTTGGCGATTTCAAGGGTGAGCTCGACGACGCGGAGATGCTCGGCGTGCGTGAGCGTGGGGCTTTCGCCCGTGGTGCCGCAGGGGACGAGGAAGTTGATGCCCCTGTCGATTTGGCGCTTGACGAGAGAACGGAGGGCGGATTCGTCGAGCGAGCCGTCGGTGCGAAATGGGGTTACGAGTGCGGTGCCGGTTCCAATAAACATGGGTTGCTCCTTTTCAAGAATCCCTAATAAACAAAACCGTCAAAGCTAACAAAATCGCCCGCCTCAGAAGGCGGCCGTTACACGAAACTTCTTGCTGCTCCTAGTTCGGAGACGATTTCGCGAAATTCGTAGACGCCTTTTTTTTGCTGCAGCCAGCGCGCAGCCTCCAGGGCGCCATGGGCGTAGCCTTCGCGGCTGCGGGCGGTGTGGCGCAGGGTGATGGTGTCAGCGGGCGAGTCGAAGCCGATTTCATGCGTGCCGGTGTGGGAGCCGGCGCGGTTGGCCGCCAGACTCAGCGGACGGGAATACCCGGCAGCTTGGATTTCTTCAGCGAGTTTTTTCAGGGTACCGGAGAGAGCATCTTTCTTCGCGGAGTGATGGATTTCCCAGCCCCAGGCTTCGTATTCGGGATGCGCAGATAGCAGACTTGCGGCTCGCGCGACAATCTGGAAAAAGAGATTCACCCCGATGGAAAAATTGGGGCCGTAGAGGAGCGCCGAGCCCGCTGCTTCGACGGAGTTGCGAATTTGCGGGAGATGATCGTACCAACCGGTAGTTCCAGAGACCGTGCGGACGCCGAGGGAGGCAAGACGGAGAATATTTTCGGGGGCGGCGAAAGGAGCGGAGAATTCGATCGCGGTGGACGCTCCCGCGAGAGTTTCGCGGGAGAGTACGGCGGTGTTGGCACTCGTGAAGCGGGCAACGACGTGGAAGCCGTGTTGTGGAGCGAGTTGCTCGACGAGGCGACCCATTTTGCCGTGGCCGACGATGGCGAGAGGGAGGCTCATGCGGGCGGCCCTCCGGTGGTGAGGAGTTGGCGGACCATGCGCGCGTAAATATCCACGGCGGTGGTCAGTTCGGATTTCGGGATGCGTTCTTCGGCCGTGTGGGCAACGTGAATGCTGCCGGGGCCGATTAAGAAGGGCTGGCCCCAGGAGCCGTCGAAGCTGGGAATGTCGGTGGTGAAGGCGACGACCGTTGTAGGCAGATCGAGGAGCGGCGAGAGATGAACTGCGGGAGTAAACAGGACTTCGCGGGCTTCAATTTTGAACGCGTCAGCAATGCGCTCCACGGCGGCGCGAGTGGAAGCGGGGTCACCGACTAGGCGGAACATGATTTCGGAGCGGGCTTCGTCGGCGATGACGTTGGGGGCGCGTCCGCCGGAAACGGTGCCGACGTTGAGCGTGGAAGGGCCGAGGACAGAATCCGAAGGCAACGGAAAGGCGCGAATTTCCTGGAGGGCGTCGAGCAACGAGTGGATCGCCGAATGGCCGAGCTGGGGATAAGCGGAGTGGGCGAGTTTGCCCCGTGAGATTAGCTCGTAGCGGAGGGCACCCTTGGAGCCGAGAGCAAGATGATTTTCGGTGGGCTCGCCGTTTATAAGAAAGCGAGAGCCGCGGGACGAGGCGGCGGCGGTGATGGCGCCAATGCTGCTGCGTTCTTCGCCGACGACGAAAAGAAGCGCGAAATTGCGCGAGCCGCCGGCGAGAAGCGATTCAGCGGCGGTGATCATGGCCGCGATGATGCCCTTGGCGTCGCAGGAGCCGCGGCCGTGGATGTGCGTGGCGTCTTCGCGAGAGGCGAAGAAAGGCGGAACGGTGTCCATGTGAGTGGAGAGGGTGACGTGGGGTTCGCCGAAGGAGAGAAAGAGGTTGTCGCGATCGGGCTCGGCAGTGAGGCGATCGAGGCGTGCGTTATATTTTGATTCCAAACGGGAGAGGTGAGCGTAGAGATAGTCCACCACGGGCTTTTCGTGGCCTGTCGTGGAGTCGATGTCCACCAACGCGCGCGTTAGTTCAAAAAGATGCATCGTCGTTTAAGCAAATGGGAGAGAGCATTCAGAAAGGAAGGAACCGCGAGCGAACCTCGTGGCAGCCACCTCTCGATAGCGCTCCACCCGTAAACACGGATGACAGTGAACCGGCCTTAGACCGTGTTCCCCAACCGCTTTGGATTCGGAAACCGCAGCGATTTCGGCGGACTTTGAAACCTGGCCCCTTTCTCCGGAGTGCCCCAAACCGAACTGGGACAACGCACCCGGTTACTCATGGCCGCCGCACCTCTACCAAGAACAACAAAAGTGTAAAGGAAAACGGGGATAGGTGCCACGCGAATTTTGGGGGAGGCCGAGGCGGAGGAAAAAGCGGGGATTGGACGGAGTGAGAGGTTAACGGTTGTGGTCAGAGAATTTTCATGCGTCTGAGAATCTGCCGCACCTACGGCGCTTGGCTTTCTTGGACCCTGGACCCAGCGCTCACGCGCTGGGCTAATTTCTTTCGCGCCTCCGGCGCTGCAGAGAAAGGCGCCCGCCGCAGACGGCGGCCGCTACAGAGTGCTGCTTAGAGCTCGAGGGGCTTGAGGGGGACGTGTTGGGAGGCGATCAGGAGTTCGCCGGTGAAGGGGGATTCGGCGGGGCGGCGGCGGAGGGCTTCTTCGGCGGAGAGGCGAACGAGATCGGGATTGTTGTTTTCCTGGGAAACGTGGGCGAGGACGAGATGGCGGACGCAGGAATCGAAGCCCTCGGGGTCGGCGAGGAATTCGCTGACCGCGTGGTTGGAGAGGTGGCCGGTGCGGGAGAGGACGCGCTGTTTGACGACCCAGGGGTAAGGGCCGACCTTGAGCATGTCGAGATCGTGATTGGATTCGAGGATGAGGCAGTCGGTCTGGCGGAGATGGACTCTGACGTGATTGGGCAGATAGCCGAGATCGGTGCAGATGGCGACCTTGGTGCCGTTGGTGCGGAATGTGAATCCGACCGGGTCGGCGGCATCGTGGGGGATGGCGAACGCGTGGACGTCGATGTTGCCGATCGTGAAACTTTGGCCAGCCTGGATGGGCTCTAAGCCGCGGAGGCGTTTGCCGAAGGTGTCAGGCAGAATGCGCTGAAGAGCTTCCAGGGTGGGCTGGGTGACGTAGAGCGGGGGTTTCCAGAGGCCGAGGACCTGCGGCAGGCCGTTGCAGTGGTCGGTGTGTTCGTGGGTGATGAGGACGGCGTCGAGACGGTCGATATCGCACCCGACCGCGGCGAGGCGGGCGAGAGTTTCGCGTTTTCCAAGGCCGGCGTCAACGAGGATGCGGGTGCTTTCGGTTTCGAGCAGGGTTAGATTGCCCGAACTGCCAGAAGCGAGAATGGAGACGCGCAAACCGATCGGAAATTCTCCTGGAAAGATAATGTAGGTGGCGAAAAGCCGCCACGCTCTACTGGCAAACTTTCAAGATAATGGCAGAGCGGGAGAAGTGCGTCAATGCGCAAAAACCCGCAACGTAGGATAATTCCGGTGGAAACTTCCTGGGTGGCTGGAAAATGAATTTGATTGCGGATGTTGAGAAAACTGGATACGGAATCGTGCCTGGTATCGCGAGCGAGTTGGAGACTCGGAGCCTACTTGACGAGCTGACCGGAGCGGGATTACCACGGAGCAGGGCAGGCATTAGACATTTAATGGGTATCCCGGGAGTTTCACGAATTGCGCACCAGGAGAATGTACTCGCCACAGTGAAGGGCATTCTCGGCGAGGGCGCAATTCCCTTTCGCGCGACGCTTTTTGACAAATCTCCCTCATCAAACTGGCTCGTCATGTGGCACCAGGACACCGCACTCCCCGTGCTGGAAAAAAAGGAATCAGAGGGATGGGGACCATGGTTGGTTAAGGACGGCGTGACATATGTTCATGCACCCGCGAAGGCGTTGGAAAAGGTGCTGGCGGTTCGTTTACACCTCGATGATTCAAAACTGTACAACGGTCCTCTACGGATTCTCCCCGGAACTCATAACGCAGGAGTCCTGACCGACGAGGAGGTTCACAAACTCTCCGAGAAGGTGCAGGCGGTAGAGTGTCCAGTCCCCGCGGGAGGAGCAATTCTAATGCGCCCGCTCGTGGTGCATGCGTCTTCAAAATCTACAAGTGAGGAACCACGTCGCGTGATCCACATCGAGTACGCGGCTCAAAGAGAAATTCTTCCAGGTATGACACTTGCAATTGCCTGATTCAAATCTACGCAAATTCCAAAAACTTAGCAGGCGAGACGGGCGCGGTCGAGCTTGAAGCCGTTGGTGGGGCCGAGGACGGTGACGGCGATGCGGTCGGGCTGGAAGAACTGATTGGCGAGGGCCTGGAGCTGGTCGCGGGTGACCGCGTCAATCGCGGCGAGGATTTCGTCGAGCGTGGAGAAGCGGCCGAAGTAGAGTTCCTGGCGCGCGAGATTGGACATGCGGGAACTGGTGGACTCGAGGGAGAGCATGAGCGAGCCCTTGAGGTGATTCTTGGCGCGGAGAAGTTCTTCTTCGGAGACCGGGGATTCCTTCATGGAACGGAATTCCGCGATGGTCATGTCCACGACCTGGCCGACGGTTTCCTTGGCGGTGCCTGCGTAGACGCTCAGGATGCCCGCGTCCGAGTAGGGGGTGAGTTCGCTGAAGACGGCATAGGCGAGGCCCTGCTTTTCGCGAATGTTCTGGAAGAGGCGCGAGGACATGCCGCCGCCGAGAAGATTGTTCAGGACGGCCGCAGCGAAGCGGCGCTCATCGGCAAGGGCAATGGAAGGAACGCCGATGCAGACGTGGACCTGTTCGAGGTCGCGCTTGGTTTCGAGGACGATGGGCGCCGCGGTGGAAGGAGCGGGATCGTCAGGGCTGTAGCGTGATGGGGGCAGCTTGCCGAACTCTTTTTCGACGAGGTCGAGAACTTCCTGGTGAGTGATGTGGCCGGCCGCGGTGACGAGGAGATGATCGGGAGCGAACCAATCCTGGAAGCGGGTGCGCAGGGGTTCGCGTTCGAATTTGCGGACCGTGTCCGGCGTGCCGAGGATGGGACGCCCGAGAGAGTGTTCGGGCCAGAAGCCGCGGGTGAAGATGTCGTGGAGGAGGTATTCCGGATTGTCCATGTCCATCTTGATTTCTTCGAGGACGACCTGGCGCTCTTTCTTGACGTCTTCGGAATCGAACTTAGGGCGAAGGACGAGATCGGACAGGACGTCGAACGCGATGGGGAGATGGGCGTCGAGAACCTTGGCGTTGAAGCAGATCTGTTCCTTGGAGGTGAAAGCGTCGAGCATGCCGCCGACGGAATCCATTTCGCGGGCGATGTCCTCGGCGGAGCGGCGTTCGGTGCCTTTGAAGACCATGTGCTCGAGGAAATGGGCGGTGCCGTTTTCGGAGGCGGCTTCGCGGCGAGAACCGTGGCGAACCCAGATTCCGACGGAGACCGAGCGGACGTGCTGCATAGTCTCGGTGATAACGACGAGGCCGTTCGATAGTGCGTGACGATTGATATCGCGCGCGTTGGAGACCATGCAGCTATTGTGGCATAGGGGAAGGGAGAGTGGCGAGTGACTAGTGGCTGGTGAGGCAGAATTCGCACAAGTTTCGATTTTTCAGTTAGTTAGACTTTCTTTAGGTGGCTGGAAGAAAACGGCTCGGCAGGGTCGTGGTGGATACGCCGTTGGTGAGAGAATGGAATGAGCGAGGGGAAGAGCTTGGAATTGTTGGGGAAAAGCCGGGAAGAGCTTAAAGCGTACTGCGCGGGGCTGGGCGAGCCGGCTTACCGCGCGGACCAGATTTATCACTGGCTGTACGCGGAGGGGGAGTTTTCGGTTGAGCGGTGGAGCAATCTGCCGGCGGCGCTGCGGGAGAAGCTGAGGCGGGAAGCAACGATCACGTTGCCGTCGGTGCGGCAGAGATATGTGTCGTTGGATGGATCGGTGCGCTATTTGTTTGGGCTGGGAGATTCAAGAGAAGATTTCGCCACAGACAACACAGAGGGCGCAGAGAAGAAGGGGGAAAAAAGACTTGGGGGCGTTGGGAGGAAGCCGGCGGCGGTGGAAGCGGTGTTCATGCCGAGCGAGGGGAGGCAGACGATTTGTATTTCGACGCAAGCGGGTTGCGCGGTGGATTGCCAGTTTTGTTTGACGGCGCAACTGGGATTGATACGGAATTTGACGGCGGGGGAAATGGTGGCGCAGGTTTTGATGCCGTTGAATGAGATGGAGGAGAAGGACAGCCGTGGGTCAAACGAAGGTGGGAAAAAAGCGCCCGCTTCCCTTCCTTCTTCAGGGCAAGCAGAAAGCGGCCCCTACATTGACGAAGAGGAATCCTCGGGACTGGCGGGGCGGACGAATGTGGTGCTGATGGGGCAGGGAGAGCCGCTGCTGAATTTTGAGAGCGTGATGGGAGCGCTGCGGATTCTGCTGGATGCGGAGGGTGTGGGACTGTCGCCGAAGCATGTGACGCTATCGACGAGCGGGATTGTGCCGGGGATTGAGCGCCTGGGAAATGAAGAAGCGCGGCCGAAGCTGGCGATTTCATTGAACGCTTCGTGCGACGAGCAGCGGGATGTGCTGATGCCGATCAACAAGAAATATCCGTTGAAAGTGCTGATGGAGGCCTGCCGGAATTATCCGCTGCGGAATTGGGAGCATTTGACGTTTGAGTACGTGATGTTGGGCGGCGTGAATGATGCGCCGGAAGATGCGCGCCGAGTGGTGCGATTGCTGGGGCCGCTGACGCGTGTGAAAGTGAATCTGATTCCGTGGAATCCGGGAGAGCTGCCCTACAAGGAATCGAGCGCGGAAACGATTGAGGAGTTCCGGCGAATTTTGGTGGAGAAGGGCGTGCCGGCGTTTGTGCGGTATTCGCGGGGACGGGATGTGATGGCGGCTTGCGGGCAGTTGGCGTTGAAGGAAGTCCAGGGGGCGGGGACGGGATTGACGGTTTTGGGTTGAGGGATAAGGCGAACCGGTGCTAACAGATGATTTTCTGGACTGATTTTACGTTGAGGTCCTTCAGGCATCTCCGGTAAAACCACCGGAGTCCACAAACCGGACCTTGTCGGATGCCTTCAGGATGAAAATCGCTAGTTTTATCGGGTGGGGCGGAGACCGATGGCGGACATGAGGCGGCCGGAGAGAGGGCCTTCGCGGCGGTGGCTGAAGAGCAGGCCGGTGTGGCAGGCGGTGCAGAGGTCGCTGACGTAAATATTTTTCGCGAGAAGGCCCGCGGACGTGAGCTGCGAGCGGTTGGCTTTACGAAGATCGAGATGGACGTTTTTCGGAGGCGGTTGGTGGCCGGGCGGCTTCATGTTGAGCCACTGGAGGGGATTGGGCTCTTCGCCGGAGCGGGGCTCGTCGAAATAGTCGGTGGCGTCGGAGAATTGCGCGGTGAATTTGGTGACGAATTCGGCGGCGACTTCGTAGCAGCAGAGGCCGATCGAGGGGCCGATGGCGGCGAGGAGATCGGCGGGCTTGCTGCCGAATTCGAATTGGAGGCGGCCGACGGCCTTTTGGGTGATGCGAGAGAGGGTGCCGCGCCAGCCGGCATGGATGGCGGCAACCGCGCGCTTTTTTGGATCGACCAAAAGAATCGGGACGCAATCGGCGGTCTGGATGGCCAAGAGCAATCCAGGATGATGCGTGGCGGAAGCGTCGCCCTTGCAGGGTTCGGTTGCGGGCCCGGGGAACACGCGAATTGCGTCCGAGTGGATCTGCTTCAGCGGAATGAGTCCAAGATCGGCAGCACCGAGAGCGGATTGAAAGAGGCGGCGATTTTCAAGGACGTTTTCGCGGGAGTCCCATTCCATGAAGCCGAGATTGAGGACTTTTTCGGATTCGAGGGGGCTCACGCCGCCGGGGCGGGTGCTGAACCCGTGGACGAGCCACGGAAGTTTGAGGAATGGGGCGAGCTCAAGAATCTGAAGGCCGCGCGACTTTCGCAGGCGCCACGGCGCGGCAATGCGGAGAACAGGAGGCGCGGGGGGCGCAGGTTGGCCCGGGCGACGCCTCGTCAACGAAGTTTTACTGGTAGCCACAATCAGACCAGTATAATCGCAACAGCAGGAACGGAAAAATCGCGGGAACGGCGGCGAGGCAGAATCGGCCGCACAGGTGGGCACATGATCGTGGGCATGGGAATCGATGTGGCGGAAGTGCCTCGGATTCAGGCCGTGATTGAATCGCAGAAGGACAGGTTTCTGCGGCGGGTGTACACGCTGGACGAGGTGGCGTACTGCGAGCAGTTCAAGAACAAGTATGAGCGGTATGCGGGGCGATTCGCAGTGAAAGAGGCCGCGATGAAGGCGTTGGGCACGGGCTGGAGCCGCGGGGTGAGATGGGTAGACGTGGAAGTGGTGCGGCACAGGGGCGGGCGGCCGAATCTGGCGTTGAAGGGCGAGGCGAAGAAAATTGCCGATGCGATGGGCGTGAAGAATATCGCGGTGAGTATTACGCACACCTCGGAGCAGGCGATTGCGCAGGTGATTTTCGAGGGATAGGAAGAAGATTTAGCACAGAGGTTGCACAGAGTTCGCAGAGAAGACCGGGGGCACTACTTCACCAACAGGAAGGGGCCGAGGGAGAGGGCGTCGATGCCAGCGCAGTAGAAACTGCGGACCGCGCCGCGAGGGTCGGTGACGAGGGGCTCGCCAAAAAGATTGAACGAGGTGTTGACCAGGATAGGGGCAGGAGCGGATTCGCCGAATTTGTGGAGGAGTTTCCAGAAAAGCGGGTTGGCTCGCTTGTCGACCGTGTGAACGCGCACCTCCTTGCCGTGAAACGCGAAACGTTCGAGGCCTGCGACCGGTTTGGTGAGCGTGGCAAGCGAGGACATCGTCAGGCAATTGGACGAGGAGTCGAAGTACTCGGAAGCGCGTTCGGCGGGCACGGAGAGGGCGAACGGATGGAAGCCCTCGCGATGCTTGATGAACTGATTCACGTTTTCGATGACGTATTCGGAAAACGGAGAAGCAAGGAGACTGCGATTGCCCAGAGCGCGGTGGCCGAATTCCGAGTGGCCCTGGCACCAGGCGACGATTTTATCGCGGTGCAGGAGGGCGGCAGTTTCCTCAAGGGTCTGGTCCTCGCCGGAAAGATAGCGATAGGCGATTTTGCAGTTATCGAGGACGGCTTTTATTTCCTGCGAGCTGGAGTGGACGCCAACGGCGAGACTTGGGAGCGGGCCGCGTCCTGAACGGCCGGTGATTTTCTTGCGCGAAAGATACGCTGCGCCGAGCGCCGTGCCGGCATTCCCCGCCACTGGCTGAACGTAAACATGATCGAATGGGCCGCGCGTTTCGAGCGCGCGGACCAGCAAAACGTTGAGAAAAACCCCGCCGGCGAGGCACAGCGAACGCGCACCAGTGGATTCTTGGAAATTTGCGGCAAGCTGCAAAACCGTTTCTTCCAGAAAATCCTGGGCACTGCGGGCAAGATTGGCGCGAAGAGCGGGAGAAACCGCGAGGTTGCGCGAGGAGAGGCCGAGTTCGCGATAGAACTGCGGGGAGAAGACGCCGCGGCGGTCAGGGCCGGTGGCATAGTAACGCCGATTCAGCGCGGGCAGACCATTGGCGCGCCAAGAGAAAAGCTTCCGAAAGGCGGGGAGGAATTCCGGTTCACCATCTTTGCTGAGCCATTGAAGTTTATGCTCATCGCGACTCGGACGGAGACCTGCAAGTTCGGTGACGCGCGAGTAAAACCAGCCGAGGGAATCCGGAAAATCCAGCGAGTGCAGCGAGCGGATTTCATCGGCTTCGCCGAGGGCAACCAGACCGGCTTGCGAGGAGGTTCCCTGATCGAGAGAAAGGATGAGTGGGCCATCGAATTCCGAGGTGTAGTAGGCGCTGGCTGCGTGGCAGAGATGATGATCGAAGTGAGATGGGCGGGGACCACCGCGGAGAAGGCCGCGAAGTTGCTCCGGGGTCGCGGAGGGCGGCTGGCGCTTACGTCGCGAGGAAGATTTCGAGGTTCGAGGGAACCGTTCGGCCACGGCGATGGCGCGGCAATCGGAAAGCTGAAGCTGATTCTCCTTGAGGCAACGGGCCAAGGCCAAGCGCGGAATTTCAAGTGTGTCTTCCAGGCGGTTGAGTTTTTCTTCTTCAATGGCAAATAGAACCGAGGTCTCGTCGAGCAGGGCAACCGCCGAGCCACGACCCAGGGTGGAGATGCCGAGAATGTGCATGGGAGAGCCTATGGGCATGCCCCCGCGACTGAGAGAGTTAGAAACTCGGTGGGCGCGGCGAGGAGATGGTTGTCGTTGAGGCGCGTGACTGTGGCGTCAACGAATTGATTGGGGGGGAGAACTACAGGCAAACACACCTGGAGATAATTTTCCGAGAGAGCTGGAGTCGAGCCAGGGTCGTCGGCGGGGTTGCGACGCAAGGTGAGGACGCGCAGAGTGCGGCCGATTTGGGCGCGGCGAAATGCAGCGGATTTGGAATCGGCGAGGGAACGAAGTTCACGGGCGTGAGTTTTGATGACGTGGCCGGGCAATTGGCCGGAGAACGAGGCGGCTTTGGTGCCGGGTCGCTGCGAGTAGGAGAAAACGTGCAGATAGGTGAAGGGACGCGCGGAAATGAAATCGAGTGTTGCCGCGTGGTCGCCATTGGTTTCGCCGGGGAAGCCAGTGATGATATCGGCGCCGATGGCTGCGTTGGGCAGGCGGTCGTGGATGAGTTCGACGCGGCGGGCGTAGTGCTCGGCGCGATACCAGCGATGCATGGCGGCGAGGATGCGGTCGGAGGCGGATTGCAAAGGCATGTGAAAATGCGGGGCGATGCGGTTGTTGGAGGCGAAGAAGTCGATCAGGTCCTGGGTGACATCGAGCGGCTCGATGGAGCTGATGCGCAGGCGCTGGACGGACGTTTCGTCGAGAATGAGGCGGAGCAGGTCGAGAAATTCAACCCGCGGCGCGAGGTCGCGTCCGTAGGTACCGAGGTTGATGCCGCTGAGAACGATTTCGCGGAATCCGGAATCGGCGAGGCGCTGGATTTCAGAAAGGACTGTTTGCGGCGGCAGGCTGCGGGACTTCCCGCGGACGAACGGGATTACGCAGAAGGAGCAGCGAGAGTTGCATCCGTCTTGAATTTTCAGCGTGGGGCGGGTGTGATTCCCTTCCCCGCCGAGTACGGGAGCGACGAGGACGTCGGCCAGTTCGAAGATATCGCCGGTTAGGATCGGCGCTGGGAGGAACGAGAGATTTTCGTGAACGGATCGGGCGGGCGGAGACCCTCCGTTGTCTGGGCAAGCAAGCTCCGCCACTACAAATTGATTTTGGGAAGCGGGGAAGATGGAATGGAGGATTTTGGGGATTTGAGGTTTGTGGGAGTTGCCGACGACGAAGGAGACGCCGGGTAGCGCGGCGATTTCTTCGGGCGCGCGCTGGGCATAACAGCCGGTTACGAGGATGCGCGTGGCTGGATTGGCGGCGTGGATCTTGCGGATGGCGTCGCGGGCCTTGGCGTCGGCGGCGGCGGTGACTGTGCAGGTGTTAAGAACCACAACGTCGGCCGTTGACGAATCGGGCGCGGTGGAGCAGCCCTGTTCGCGCAGCTGCCGCTCGATGGCCGCGCCGTCTGCCTGCGTGGCACGGCAGCCGAATTGTTGAATATAGAAGGTGCTCATCGGAGAAAGACGCCAGCGTTCTATTTAAGCATAGGAGCGCACGGAGACACAGTGATGGCGGGGGTGAACCGCTTTACGGCGGTCGATGGGGCCGATACAATTTCAGGATTCCATGACCCACACGCGAAGAAACCCATCCCAACTGGTTGACCCAAAAGTTTCCGTGGTGATTCCGGTCTACAACGAAAAAAACACCATTTGCGAGATACTTCGCCGCGTGGAAGAAGCCGACATGCGGAAGGAAATCGTGGTTGTGGACGATTGCTCGAAAGATGGAACGCGGGAAATTCTGCAGGGGCTGGCGGAGAGCCAGAGCCGGGGAGAGAGCCAAGCGCCCGCGAGCGATGGTGAAGACCCAATCGAGTTGCGGAACCTACGCATCTTGTTTCAAGGGAAGAATCAGGGAAAAGGGGCGGCATTGCGGCGGGGCTTTGCGATGGCGAGCGGAGACATTGTGCTGGTGCAGGATGCGGACCTGGAATACGACCCGCGCGACTATCCCAAGCTGTTTGAGCCGATCGTGGAAGGCCGAGCGGATGTGGTGTATGGATCGCGGTTTCTGGGCGGGCCACAGCGGGTGCATTATTTCTGGCACTATGTGGCCAACAAGGTGTTGACCCTGCTTTCTGATATTTCCACCAACCTGAAGCTGACGGACATGGAGACCTGCTACAAAGTTTTCCGGCGCGAAGTGCTGAAGGATATTCAGCTGAAATCGAACCGGTTTGGATTTGAGCCGGAGATTACCGCGAAGATCGCCAAGGGCAAGTGGCGAATTTACGAAGTGCCGATCAGCTACGCCGGGCGGACGTATGAAGAGGGAAAGAAAATCACGTGGAAAGACGGCGTGCAGGCGTTGTGGTGCATTATTCGGTTCAAGTTTGGCGATTAGAGGGCGGCGCTTTCAGTCGACAACCTACAGCCGCCAGCCTTTCAAGAAGCTACAGCAGGAGCAGAAGAAAATCGCCCGCCGAGGACGGCGGCCGCTACAACTGCGGGAAAGCGGGGCCACCTGAAGGTGGCCGCTACACAGGCTAAGCCTGGGAAAGGCGGCGCTGAAACGTGAGCAGGATCAAGTCGGCGCGGCGGCGAACGCCAAATTTGTTGAGCAAGTTCGAGACGTGGAACTTGACGGTGCGTTCGGCGATGTTGAGTTTGCTGGCGATTTCCTTGTTGGAAAGATTCTCGAGAAGCGAATCGAGAACTTCCTGTTCGCGGCGGCTGAGATTGGTGACCGAGTCGGTCTTCAGGCGGCGTCCCTGGCTGGTGAGAATGGAATCGACGAAGCCGGACAGGACCGAACGCGGGACCCAGAAGCCGCCCTGCGAAACGAGCGGCAACGCGCGGGAAAGCTGGTCACGCGCTTCCGCGTAGGAGAGGATTCCCTTGACACCCAGGCGAAGAAGCGAAAAGCAGTTGGCTTCGTTGATCGCGTCTCCCACGACAATGAGTCGCGCGTCGACGTGGCGCTCCAGAATATTTGTGAGCAGCGCGCCGGTTGCCTGGCGGGCGGCGTGCGCATCCACAACGTAAACCTGCGCGACAGGAGGCTCGAAGTTGCGCAAGTCGGGAGCGAGTGTGGATTCGAGTTGCTTGGCGATGACTTTAAATTGGGGGGCCTTGCCCAGCAGGCGCTCAAACTCGGTAAGCACCAGAGGGTGCGGCGAGAGCAGGCAAACGGTCAGTTTGGAAGCCATAGTTTTCGTAGCCACTGTACTAGAGGGTAGAGAAACCAAGGCTTTCGGGCAAGGCCCTTGGGGCCAGATGTTCACGAATTGTTACTGACAGTTAGGACGTATTTTCGGGGGGTTGGGGCGGGGTAGCAACCCGTTCAATGAGAAGGGGTTCGTTTCCCCGGGAAAGGCCGTAAAATGGAGGGATACCCCCAAGGCTCCGAAAGTGCCTTGGTGTAGGGGATAGAGGCGGGAAGTGCGAGACCTGAAACAGTCCGAGAAGGCGTTAAGGGAGTTGCTGGCGGAGCGCATCCTGGTGCTGGACGGCGCCATGGGTACCATGCTGCAGCAGCGGGACTTAACGGCGGCCGATTTCGGGGGGCCCGCGCTTGAGGGGTGCAACGAGAACCTGGTGCGCACGCGGCCGGACGTGGTGCTGGACATCCACAGGAAGTACTTTGAGGCCGGGGCAGATATTGTCGAGACGAATAGCTTTGGGGCCACGCCGCTGGTGCTGGCCGAGTATGGGCTGCATGCGGACGCGCTGGAGTTGAATAAACGGGCAGCCACGCTGGCTCGGCAGGCGGCGGAAGAGTATTCGACGCCGGGCAGGCCACGGTTTGTGGCCGGGTCGATGGGCCCGACGACGAAGGCAATTACTGTGACCGGCGGGGTCACATTCGAGGGGTTGCAGGATTCTTATTATGTGCAGGCGAAGGGGCTGATTGAGGGCGGGAGCGACCTGCTGCTGGTGGAGACTTGCCAGGACACGCGAAATATCAAGGCGGCGATTCTGGCTCTGCAAAAACTCTCCAAGGAAATCGGGATGAGAGTTCCCTTCCTGGTTTCCGTGACGATCGAGCCGATGGGTTCGATGCTGGCGGGACAGACGGTGGAAGCGATGTGGGCATCGCTGCGTCATGCACACCCGCTAGCTTTTGGCATGAACTGCGCGACCGGGCCGGAATTCATGACCGACCATATCCGGACGCTGAGCACGGTTACCGGGGAATTTGTGTCGTGCTATCCGAATGCCGGCTTGCCGGATGAAGAAGGCAAATATCTGGAAACGCCGTCGTCGCTGGCGACACAGCTGGAAAAGTTTGTGAACCAGGGCTGGCTGAACCTGGTGGGCGGGTGCTGCGGAACGACGGAAAAGCACATTCGCGCGATTGCGCAGATGGTGGACGGAAAGAAGCCTCGGGTACGGCCGGCCGAAGCGCACCGGGCGGTGTACTCGGGGATCGATACGATCGAAGCGGATGATTCGACGCGGCCGCTGCTGGTAGGCGAGCGGACGAATGTGATTGGGTCGCGGCTGTTCAAGAACCTGGTGGCGGAAGAGAAATGGGAAGAGGCAACGGAGATCGCGCGGCGGCAGGTGAAGGGCGGAGCGCACATTGTTGATGTGTGCCTGCAGAGCACGGAGCGCGATGAGAAGAAAGACATCGAGCCGTTCTACGAGAAGCTGATCCGGAAGATCAAGGCACCGGTGATGATTGACACGACCGATCCGACGGCCGTGGAGCTGGCACTGACGTATTGCCAGGGCAAGGCGATCATCAATTCCATCAACCTGGAAGATGGGGAAGAGAAATTCGAGAAGGTAGTGCCGATTGCGCATGATTTTGGCGCCGCGATTGTGGTGGGGTGCATTGACGAAGATCCGGTGCAGGCACAGGCGTTCACGCGGGAGCGGAAAGTCGAGATCGCCAAACGATCGTACGAACTGCTGACGCAGAAGTATGGGATGGCGCCCGAAGACATTATTTTTGACCCGCTGGTTTTTCCGTGCGCGACGGGGGACGAAAACTACATTGGCGGCGCGGTGGAAACAATGGAAGGAATCCGGCTGATCAAGGGGGCGCTGCCGGATACACGGACGATCCTGGGAATTTCGAATGTGTCGTTCGGGTTGCCCGCAGGCGCGCGCGAGGTGGTGAATTCGGTCTTTCTGTACTACTGCACGAAAGCTGGGTTGGATCTGGCGATCGTAAACGCGGAGAAGCTGGAGCGTTTCGCCTCAATACCGGAGCAGGAGCGGCGGCTTGCGGAAGATCTGTTGTTCCAGCACAAGCCGAGGGATCTAGCCGCTGATCATCCGCGTGCCGAACTTTTGCGAGATGTTCCCGCAGATTGGCGTCAGCAGACAAAGGAACAGAAGGCAGCGATCAATCAATTTCACATTGCGGCGATTACGGAGCACTTCCGTACAACGAAGAAGAAGGATAAAGCGACCGCAGAAGAATTGCCCCTGGACGAGCGACTGGGCAACTACATCATTCAGGGGACACGCGACGGCCTGATTGCGGACCTGGAGCGCAAGCGGGCGGAGGGAGTGCCACCGCTGGACATCATCAACGGGCCGCTGATGACAGGAATGGCGGAAGTGGGGCGGCTGTTCAACGCCAACGAATTGATTGTGGCAGAGGTGCTGCAGTCTGCCGAGGCGATGAAGGCGGCGGTAAGCCACCTGGAACAGTTCATGGAGAAAGCCGATACGGCGAAGCGCGGGAAAGTGGTGCTGGCCACTGTAAAAGGGGACGTGCACGACATCGGGAAAAATCTGGTGGAAATTATTTTGAAGAACAACGGGTTCGACGTGGTCAACCTGGGGATTAAGGTGCCACCGGAAGAACTGATCAAGGCGTTTCTGGCGCACAAGCCGGATGCGATTGGGCTTTCCGGGCTACTGGTGAAGAGCGCGCAACAGATGATTATTACTGCAAGCGACTTGAAGGATGCGGGAATCAATGTGCCATTGCTGGTGGGCGGCGCGGCGTTGAGCGCGAGGTTTACGGAACAGAAAATTGCGCCGAGCTACCAGAGCGCGGTGTGTTACGCCAAGGATGCCATGACCGGCTTGCGGTTGATGAACGAACTGATGGATCCGGCGACGCGCGCGCGAGTAATCAGCGAACACACGAGTTCGGGCAACGGCGTGAGCGTAGCGACCACAGTGAAGATTGTGGAAAAGCCAGCCGTTAAGCGGTCACCGAAGGTGCGGTGGGATGTGCGCATTCCTGACGTGACGACACTGGAACGTAAGGTGCGGCTGGTGCCAGACTTGCGCGAGCTGTGGAGCTACATCAACCCGTTCATGCTTTACGGGCGCCACATGGGCTATCGGGGTGATTTCGAAAAGCACCTGGCCGCGCGGGAAGCAAAAGCAGTGGAACTTTATAACGAGATGGAAGAGGTGCTAAACGAAGCCGCGGGGTTCATGAAGGTGCGCGCGGTGTGGCAGTTTTTTGAAGCGGAAGCGGAAGGCGAAGCGCTGCATCTTTTTGCGCCCGGCGCAAAAGAGCCGCTACTGGCGTGGAAATTCAAGAGACAGAAGACCGGCGACCAGCTTTGCCTGAGCGACTACGTGTTGGATCCAAAGGATGGGAAGCGTGACCACGTGGCCGTGTTTGTGGTGACGGCCGGCGAGGGAATCCGGGAGCGCGCGGAGAAGGCCAAGCACGAAGGGTACTACTTCAAGTCGCACGGATTGCAAGCGCTAGCGATTGAGAGCGCGGAGGCTTGCGCGGAGTGGCTGCACCGGAGAATCCGCGAGGATTGGGGCTTCCCGGATCCGCCCGAGATGACGATGGCGCAAAGGTTTACTTCGCACTATCGCGGGAAGAGATACAGCTTCGGGTATCCGGCGTGCCCGGACCTGGAAGATCAGGCCGGAATCTGGAAGATTCTGCGGCCGGAAGAAATTGGCGTGCAATTGACGGAAGGTTTTATGATGGACCCCGAAGCGAGCGTGAGTGCGCTGGCATTTCATCACCCGGATTGCACGTATTTCAGCGTTGGCGAGAGCGTGGACGGGGTCTGATATTTCCTCTCGCCTGGCGACGGGATATCGAGGGTCTGGGGTCGCAAATCCTGCCGGGAATTCTGCAGCGAAAAGATAATATCGGTCCGCAAGTCGGGTATACTTGCGCGAATTTAGAGCATAAGAGCGATCAGCCGGCATGAAATGAACGGGGCGTGACCTGACGTCGAGGAAAACGGATGAACCCAGGCTCACCGAAATTATCCATCGTGATTCCTTCTTTTAATGAGGAGAAACGCCTACCGGCGACTCTGGAGCGAATCGCCAGCTACATCAACGCGTCTGGCCGGGAAACGGAAGTGATCGTGGTGGATGACGGATCGGCGGACGGCACAGCGCGTGTGGCGGAATCGTTCCGCCAGAAAATACCGGATATTCGGGTCGTGTCGAACGGGAAGAACCGTGGGAAAGGGTACAGCGTTCGCCATGGTTCCCTGGAGGCGCGCGGCGAGATCGTTCTGTTTACGGATGCGGATCTTTCCGCTCCCATTGAAGAAGCGGACAAGTTGCTTGCGAAAATGGACGAGTACGACGTGGCAATCGGCTCGCGTGCCGTGAATCGAAAACTCATCGAAGTCCACGAATCCGGATTTCGTGAGTTCGCCGGGATCATATTCAACCGGATCGTGCGGGTGATCCTGCGCCTGCCGTTCGTGGACACACAGTGCGGGTTTAAAGTGTTCCGGCGCGAGAAGTGCATGATTATTTTTGAGCAACAAACCATTGAACGGTTTGGGTTTGATCCGGAACTGCTTTATCTCGCACGGCATCACGGTTTGCAAATCGCCGAGGTGGCGGTTCGCTGGGCGCACTCTCCGGCAACGAAGGTGAATATGTTGCGGGACAGTGTCCAGATGTTTCTGGACGTGGTGATTATCCGGTGGAATGCGCTTCGCGGACGTTATCGAGCCGGCCAAAAGTGATCGTCGCAGAATCCTGTTCCGCAATATACAACAATCCACTTCGTATCTTGCCGGGAATCTTGCGACGGTCGGAAGCGTATTTCCTTCCAACCTATGCGATTTCTCGTCAGTGACGGATGTATGATAAAGCGTAGCGCAAGGCCGAATCGAATTTCGGGGGACGCCTTCTTTGAGCAAAGAGGAGAAAATTCTTGTGGCGGGCGCGGGTGGATTCATCGGAGGCGCGCTGATTGCGGTACTGCGCAGACATGGCTACCGGCATTTGCGTGGAGTTGATATAAAGCCTTTCGATCAGTGGTATCAGCGCTTCGACGATGTTGAGAACCTCTCCCTGGATTTAAACCTCAAAGAAAACTGCGAACGCGTGGCGGAAGGCGCCGTTGATATTTACAACCTGGCGGCCAACATGGGCGGCATGGGATTCATCGAAGCCAACAAAGCGCTATGCATGCTGTCGGTCCTGATCAATACGCACATGCTGCAAGCAGCGCTGAAACACGGGGCAAAACGCTTCTTCTACGCCTCGTCCGCATGCGTCTACAACGGAGACAAGCAGAAGGCTTTCGAGGCCCCTTCCCTAAAAGAGGAAGACGCCTACCCGGCGCTGGCGGAAGACGGCTATGGCTGGGAGAAACTTTTTTCGGAACGCATGTGCCGGCATTTCCGAGAGGATTTCAAGCTCTACACGCGGGTGGCCCGTTTTCACAATGTATACGGGCCATGGGGAACGTGGTTCGGAGGGCGCGAAAAGGCGCCAGCGGCGATCTGCCGAAAAGTGATTGAGGCGAAGATTTCGGGAAAACACGGAATTGAAATCTGGGGAAGCGGGAACCAGACGCGGAGTTTCATGTTTATCGATGACTGCACAGAAGGAGTTCAGAAAATTATGGACTCCGAAATACTGGAACCGATCAACCTGGGCTCGAGCGAGGCGGTAACGATCAACCAATTGGTGGATATTACTGAAGCGATCGCCGGAATCAAACTGAAACGGAATTACGATTTGAGCGCGCCTAAGGGTGTTAACGGAAGGAACAGCGACAATACGCTGATCAAGAGGTATCTCGGCTGGGAACCGAGCACCCGGCTTCGAGTCGGAATGGAAAAAACGTACCGCTGGATCTCCGACCAGTACATGGCTCGGGAACGTGGCGAGGCGGGTGTCGTTCGCGAATCCCCTGGTTCAGGGTGAATCCGGCAGTCGACTTAATGCAATGTTTGATCTTGAGACTCTGCTGCCGTCCTGAAAAAGCCATCCAAGAACGAATTGAAATTGGGGGCTGAAGATTACTTGCGGTCGCGGCCGGTGCCAGGACCAACCCTGAAGCGCGAAAGAGCTTCGCCGAGATTCTGTAGAAAAACCTCGGAATTATAGACATCGGTGTCAATCTTGGTGGCGCCGTTCGGAGCGATGGGCTCGACCTCGTCCAGTTGAAACTCGTGGGCCACGTCTTCAACGATTTTGGGTTGTATGGGCCGCTGCTGTTCTACAAAGCCGTTCACGAGCGAATGTTCGCACAAGAGATTGATGACGCGGGGAATCCCCAGCGAATAGACATGGATGGTTTCAATCGTCTTTGCGCCGAAGATTGGTTCGCCTGAGGCACCGGCGATCCTGAGGCGTTCCGCGATGTATTCCCCTGTCTGTTCTTCAGAAAGAGGCGTGGTGCGGCAACGGAGCATGATGCGCTGCCGCAGCTGGCGAAGCTGGGGCAGCTTAAGCTTCTCTTCCAGTTCCGGCTGGCCGGAAAGGACGATCTGCAGGAGTTTTTCGGTGGAAGTTTCGAGATTGGTCAGGAGGCGTATCTCCTCCAGCACGGGATAGGTCAGGTTCTGGGCTTCGTCAATAATCAGAACAACGGTTTCCCCGTCGCGATAGCGTTCCAGGAGCCAGTGATTGAGTTTGAGAAGCTGCTGGCTTTTGGATTTGGACTCACAGGCAATATCGAATTCGGCTAGGATGAAATCGAAGAGCTGGCTGGAATTCATACGGGAGTTAAAAAGGAATGCGGTGCGTGCCCGGCGGTGATGGAGCCAGTCGAGAAGCCGGTTGATCAAGGTGGTCTTGCCCGTGCCGACCTCACCTGTGAGGGTGATGAAGCCTTTGCGAGTCTGAATGCCGTACATCAAGCCGGTCAGGGCTTCCTCAATCTGCTTCGTGAGAAAAAGGAAGCGGGGATCGGGATTGACGTTGAACGGGTTTTCTTTAAGGCCGTAAAAGCTTTTGTACATTAGGCGATGTCTCTTGTCCCAAATCTTGATTAGACACTTTTCAGAACTCGTTTACAAAAATTAACGCAAAACAAACGGCCTGGTATGCCATTGCAAGTTCACGGTCAAGATATTTTGGGTGAAGCTTGTATCGCATCCGGGACCTGCGCACACGGTTGGATTGACCTGTTGAATTTGCGCGGTATAGGCAAACCCGAAATTCAGATTTCTCCCGATCGGACGATCGAGTCCACCGCCGACATAGAAGCTGTTGTAGTCGCTCCCTTGAGTGCCGGCCTGGCTAGCCAAGGGACGATTCTTCGCAAATCCAAAATTCGCATGGACACTCCAAAGCCGTGTGAGGCGAGTGCTCGCCGAAGCATTGACTTGATCCGTGGTCGAACCAATCAAGACGCCGCTTCCCCCGCTAAGAGCATGGAAATAACCAACGGAAGCGCTCCCGTTCCGAAACATGCTTGTCAGGGTTGCACCGCCGTTACCTCCCACAGTTTGCGACGAGTTCCCAACGGGGATGCGGTAATTTGTGATCTCCGGTCCACCGAAGAGCTGCAAAGCCAAGCGCTTCGTTATTTTGCGGGAAAATACCGCGTTGACCGTTTGGTCGCCGATCGCTTGCGGTTGGTTTTGATAGTGAAACGCAGTGAATCGATAGTAGACCCCAATGGAGTCTTCTTTCGACAACTGATAGTTGTAGCCGATATTGCCCATGTAAGAGTTCGAGTCCACATTGCCCGCTTCGGTAAAGCGAAGGAGTCCATAAGAGCCTCCCACGGTGATGGAACCGCGCCGGCTTGTTTGGTATGTAAGCTGGGTCACGATCGAATTGTTGTACTGCGGTCCGACCGCGGCATAGATGCTCTGATTCGGCAGCACCGTGCCGCCAATGCCAGGCACAGTCGGCCCGAGCGGTCCACCAATACCAGGCACTCCCAGTCCCGTGCCCCCTCCGAATCCGAACTGAGACTGGGGCAAATACGCAAATTGATCGAGAATTTGCATCTGCCAGCGTCGCCACGTAAAGGTCTCGCTAAGAGCCAATTGCTGATACCAACCACTATCTTGCCCAGGTTGATTCGTGACAAAACCACCAGCGGAGTAGTTGAGCGCCAGACGAGAACTACTCCCTTGCTGCAATAGGCTCAAATTTGCGCCGAAGAAATTGTAGGCGTACCAGCTCCCAGAATTGGCGCCGCCAGCCGGCTGATCCTGAATGGAGCTCGAGTACTGGAATCCGGGAACCCAGTAACTATGCCGGAATTCCGGATTGCCAACTGTGGGTGACTGCAGACCCGTGACAGGCATGGTGTCGGGGTTCCACTTATCAAGTTGGTCGCGCGCAGCATTTTCATCCTGAAGTGCCCCTTCATCGAGAGCAGGTATGCCGCGGCCGGCCGGTTTTGGTTCTGCCGGTGTATCTGGTTCCTGCGCCTTCAGAGTATTTGCGGTGAAGACAAGGACAAGCCCTAGCAGCGCGATTTCCCAGCTTCGCATTTTTGGATTCATGGTCAGCATGACTTTAAGGCACCACAATCACATCGCCGGGTTGCAACAGAATATTGTCTTCCGGTTTTTTCCCGGCGACGACTTCCTTGTAATTGAAGGGGAGCTTGACCTGTTTGCCGTCCACCAAGCGAAGCACATAAATGCTTTTGATCCTCGCAAACTGCGTGAATCCGCCGCAGCTCGAGAGCGCTTGTAAGACCGTCATGTTCGGCAAAAGAGGAATTGCGCCGGCACGTGCCACTTCACCGGTACAGTATACCCGCCGGCTGTTGATTTCCATCACCGTGACGGTAACTTGCGGACTGTTGATGTATTTTTCCAGGCCTTTGCTGATGTTCATAGCCAGTTCGTGGGCAGCAAGACCCGCGGCCTGCACATCATTCAGTAGGGGCAAGGAGACTTTGCCGTCCGGCCGCACAGGAATTGTTCTTGTAATATCCGGTTCTTTCCAAACGTCGATGCGGAGAACGTCTTGCGGACCAATCTTGTATTCCGAATCGACCGCTGCGGGTGCCGCAGGCTTTGCAGCATTGTCCGGTTTCTGTGTAGCGGGCTCCTGTGCCACCGCGAACAGCGCACAGAGTAACGCTGCGGGGCATAGAAACAATCGAATGCGCGAGCTCATGAAACCTCCCTCAGCCTTCACGGTTATCATTGGAAACACCAATCTGCTTAATCTTGTATAGCAGGGATTTGTAGCTAATCTGCAAGTCTCGAGCAGCGTGCTTGCGGTTCCAATGAGTACGTTCCAATGCCTTGAGTATCAACTCGCGCTCCGCTTTTTTCGAGGCAGCCCGCGCCGCCACTTTCAACGAAGAGCCAGCACCTGCCGAAGTGACCTTGTACGGCTCGGAACCGGAAGATTGCAATTCCGTGAGCGCGAGATGAAAATCACCAAACAGCACAGATCGGCGCGTGAAATTCTCAAGCTCGCGAATGTTGCCCGGCCAATGATATGCGGACAACGCCTGGACCACCTTCTCATCCAAAAGCGGCGGGTCTTTTTTCAATGCCTTCGAGTACTTGTTGAGAAAATGCTCAGTCAAAATTTGAATGTCGTCAACCCGTTCCCTGAGAGGGGGAATTCGCAGGCACACCCCGTTGAGACGGAAATACAGTTCACGGCGAAAACGGCTGACTTCGACTTCCGATTCCAGGCTGGACGTGGCAGAGGAAACGAGGCGCCCGAGGCGCCCAAGCCCCGAGTCACTGTCCTCAGCGTCGGGAAGCAAGGAAAGCAAAGCGCGCTGAGCCGCTGAATCCAATTCCTGGACGTTGTCCAGATAGAGCGTGCCGTAGGGGCTCGTTGAATCGTTGCTCTCACTCAATCGAGGCACGTGGGGGGAGAGCAGGTCTGGATCGAAGGAAGCACAATTGAATTTATGAAACCGCATTTCATTATTGGCGGACAACCTGTGAATCAACTTTGCGTATGCGTCTTTGCCGGCGCCGCTTTCCCCGACGAGAAGAACGGGAATGTCCGTCCGAGCGATCTCGATGACCATTTCATTCAAAGCGTGTACTGCAGGGCCAAGGCCATAGGCAAATTGGTCGCCTGCGGGATTGGGTGCCTGGAGGGTCTCGGTGCTTTGGCGGTCCATGTTTTCTGTCACTCGCGCTCTGGGTTCTGGGAGACTTTTCCGAACTAAATGCCGAGGTCTGGCCTAAGCGGAGTGCAACTTGGCTGCCAGCTTGGAACTGGAACAGGATAAAGCACATCTTGCTAAGATGCTTATTTTCAGAATGTTATGAGTCGAATGGGGGCGGATTGACCAGCAGAGTTTGATCGGTGTCCGCCGATTCTTCCACAATGTGGCAAATAGTTATCCCTTGGCGCCTCCCCAAGGGAAAATGGCTGGGTTGCGTGGCGCCACAACTTTGTCCTCTATGTCACATATTCTAGGTGAGTTATCTGGGATTAGATCCGAATTGGCTCTAGTTCCCCCTGCAGGACGCCGAAGGGCTTACTAAGCGCGGCAGAGACGTTTTCCCAAAGAACAGCTTCTTCACTGTGCTCGTTCAGAATGATTGGTGACACTCTTCATGATGACCTTTTGGAAGATTTTGCCCTGAACGAAGCTGCGTTCGTCTACTCTAAGCTTAAGGGCGGCCGCTTCCCCGCTTGGCCGAAAGCTCCGAAATCACTCGTTGCCGATAACACTGCTGGGGGATTTCGAATGATTTTAGCCATGCCGATAGTTCATCGAGATACAAAGAAGCTTACGCGCGTGGCCGTGATTGCCACTTTTTTATTGGTGACTGTTGGCACTCTTACGGGTTGTGCCGGGGGGTCGGGCAGCAGCAACAGCGCGGACACGACTCAGCCAACCGCGCCCGCCAGTCTGGTAGCCACGGCCGCTTCCGGTACGCAGATTAATTTGTCCTGGACGGCTTCGGCTGACAATGTCGGAGTGACTGGCTATCGGGTTGAGCGCTGCCAGGGAGGCGGTTGCTCGAACTTCGCGCAGATTGCCACACCTGCCGCCACCTCGTTTAACGACAGTGGGCTTTCGGCTTCGACAGCTTATAGCTATCGCGTACGGGCCACCGATGCCGCCGGCAACCTGAGTGGCTACTCAAACACAGCGTCTGCTACCACCCAGGGCGATACAGTTTCGCCATCCGCGCCGACCAACCTGGCGGCAACTGCTGCCTCCAGTACACAGATTAATTTGTCCTGGACGGCTTCGACTGACAATGTCGGAGTGACTGGCTATCGGGTTGAGCGCTGCCAGGGAGGCGGTTGCTCGAACTTCGCGCAGATTGCCACACCTGCCGCCACTTCGTTTAACGACGGCGGCCTGCTGGCTTCAATAGCTTATAGCTATCGCGTACGGGCCACCGATGCGGCCGGCAACCTCAGTGGCTATTCGAATACAGCATCAGCAACAACGCCCAGTTCGACGGTCACAGTTTCCCTTAGTCCGAAACATGCCGGAGTGACAACCTCTCAGAAGCAGCAGTACACGGCGGCAGTGACTGACCCACAGAATGGCGGGGTGAGCTGGTCGGTAGATGGAGTCAACGGTGGGAATTCCACGGTTGGCACGGTCTCTACAACTGGCCTTTTTACTCCTGGCTCACAGATTGGATTACACAGCGTCGCCGCTGCCAGCAACTCCAATCCTTCTGTGACTGCTTCGGCTTCCATTGCGGTGACCGATCTCAAAGGCGTGTTCACCTACCATAACGATCCCGCGCGCACCGGCCAGAACTTGCAGGAGTATGCCTTGACCACGGCAACGGTCAACGCCTCCACGTTCGGTGTGCTGTTTTCCTGCCCGGTGGATGGCTACGTCTATGCCCAACCTCTCTACATCGCCAATTTCACTGTCGGCGGACAGACGCGCAACGTGGTATTCGTCACCACGGAGCACGACAGCGTCTACGCTTTTGACGCTGATTCTCCGTCCTGTGTGCAGTTGTGGAAGACCACTTTCCTCTCATCCGGCGTGACCACGGTTCCGCCCGCAGACACCGGCGAAACCGGTGATCTGATTCCAGAAATCGGCATCACTTCCACGCCGGTTATCGACTCTTCGACGAACACCATCTTCGTCGTTGCCAAGACCAAGGAGACTGTAGGCTCGGGTTGCTCCTCGGGCAGTCCGTGCTACGTCCATCGGCTGCATGCCTTGGATTTGACGACTGGAGCGGAAAAGTTCGGGGGCCCCGTGGTGATTTCGGCTCCCAATTTTGTGCCCTTGTTCCATCTGCAGCGGCCGGCGCTGCTGCTCAACAACAGCACGCTCTACATCGGGTTTGGCTCCCACGGTGACAACAACACCTGGCAGGGTTGGCTGATGGCGTACACCTACAACTCTTCGACGCTTACACAATCTTGGGTCTGGCATTCCACCGATCCTACCAGCGGAAATAACGAAGGCGCCATCTGGGGTTCCGGGAATGGTCCTGCGTTGGATGCCAGCGGAAACATCTACGTGGAAACAGGCAACGGCGTCTTTGACGGAACCAGCAATTTCTCCGATTCGGTGGTCAAACTCAGTCCGGCGGGAGCGGTGCTTGATTACTTCACGCCGTTCGATCAGGGCGTCATGCAAAGTAACGACATTGATCTCGGTTCCTCCGGCCCCATCATTCTCCCCGATGCGGTGGGAACGGCAGGCCATCCTCCAATGATCGCCACCGGCAAGGTCGGAGTGGTCTATCTCCTGGATCAGACCAACTTGGGCAAATACAACTCCACCAATCATGATCTGGGGGAAGTGAGCATTGGATTCAACACCTCGAATATCACCAGTGGTTTCTTCGGGCAGCCCGCTTATTGGAACGGCAACATTTACACGATCATCGTGGGCGACTCGTTGCGGCAATTTTCGGTTGGCAATGGAACCATCTCGACGGTTTCGAGTTCCCATTCCAACAACACATTCACGTTCCGCGGCGCGACGCCTGCCGTATCCGCCAACAACACAACGAACGGTATCGTCTGGGTGGCGGACATCACCGCCTATCAGAGTGGCGGCGCCGTGATCCTGGACGCTTACGACGCAACCAATGTGTCCACTCCGCTCTACAGCAGCCCTGCCAGCGGGTCCGGAGCGGCTGCAACTGCCGCAAAGTTCACCGTCCCTACGGTGGCCAACGGCAAAGTCTACGTCGGCGGTCAACTTGCCTTCACCGTGTTCGGCCTACTTCCCAATTAGCGGTGGGGATAAAATCACAGCTAAGCAATTTGAGACTGATAAATCATGGCGTTTGCCAGATTACATTCTTATCTTTGTCCAAAAGAACGATGGATGCAGCCGGCGAGGGGTTAGCCTTGCGATTCGCGGATTTTTCAAGCTGAGTCGCTCCAATGACAGTCGAGGACCCCCTTGCATCTTCCAAGGCAAAACTTGGCCCAAATTCTTTGAAAGTAATTCTCGCGCCGCCGTTCCCTTCGGCGCCAATCATGGAAATGTCTGGGCTACCGGAATCGAGGCCCAGGTTTATTCCGCTCTTGCGGCTGCCGAAGAAATGGAGGTCACTGGAGTCCGTGCTTACGATCAACCGGATCATCGGCTGTGCGTTCACATTCCCCAGAGTTAATTCCGAACCCTTGCCTATTGTTCCCATCCAGCCGCGAACGTTCCCCTCACTGTCCTTGAGGACAAACCTCTGAGCTTCGAGCACCCGGTGGGAAGGAGTGGTTTGTCCCATCAAAAGGACAGCGGAAAGAACCACCAGAATCGCGGTGCTCAATTTTTTGAGCCTTTGGTTCTGCGCTTCCAGTTTCGTAATACGCTCCAGAATAATGTATAAGTCCGGTGTGCCGGATGACATGGGAACTACCTCCTCCGAGTAAGGTTTCAAGATGAATATCAATTGTGTCTCTTTGTTTTAGCAGTTTCGAGGGTTCGCCCGGCAGATGGCTCACGGGAAGTGTTCCGGTGTCGAACTGGCTTGCTAAGACTTAGCCCATCTACTGGGTCCGGATCAGCTCATCTCCGAGCCATGCAATTCGGCGCGGGAGATTCATTCTCCCCAAAGACTCGACACCGTCATCCAAAACCATCCCCCTCTGGTAGACGTGAACGACCTTGAATATTGCGGAATCTGGGCATTTGGGACGGGTCTGGGAAGACCATTTAACCGCCGTAAGTACCTTGAAATCCAACAATTTTCTCATTCATGCCCAAGACTTGCCTTCCCAACCGACTTCCCCGGCGAGAAAGTTCCGCCATTTTCTCCTAAGTCATTTGTTTTCAGTAGGGGATTCGGAACTTCCATTGCTATCAATTGTCACATGACGTAGGAGAACAGACCGGGCTTGGGAGCGCCTCCCTCAGGCACTTGGATCACAACTGGAAAAACTATCTTTGGAGAGTTCATGAAGAGGTCGTTGCCTTTGAAGAGGAGTTCTGCGCATTTTGTTGGAGCGGCGCTTTTGCTGGCGGTAATTCTACTTGGCTATTCACTTCTGCCGGGCAGCCATACACTCTCGAGTGCCCCAACAGTTTTATCTGGTTCAGCCCCCAGAATTCAGGCCACCCAGCACTACATCAGCCGCACGTCTCTGACGACCCATACCACCACGACCTTCGACAGTTCTGGCGGTGATTTGATCGTAGTGTGTGCGTCCTCTCATTCCGGCGTCTTCATGGCTCCTTCAGACAACTTCAATAACACCTGGATATCTGCTGTCGGTCCTACAAGCACCAAAATCGGGTTCGACCTTAGGACTCAAGTTTGGTATGCCAAGAATCCGAGAGTGGGGCCGAGCCACACATTCACGGTCAATCTTTCTACCACACAACCCCTGGTGATTTCATTGCTTGTCGTGAATGGTTCAAACGTTTCAGACCCGATCGATGCCGTTTCCAGGATTGGGGATGATGCTGGATCGCAGACGTCCCATGTAGTCAGCCCGAGCATTAACACCACCAGCGGCAACGACCTCTTGATCGGCTTTGCGAAGAGCGCGACAGGTCAGGTGTGGACTTCCGGGGCTGACTACAAGGCGCAAGGCACAGCCTCTTCGAGCTATCTCGGCGCCGAAACGGGATTGGCGGAAACGCCCGGCAAATACCAGGTAACATTCGATCTTAATTCGCCGGGATCGTGGCAGGCCGTGGCTCTAGCGGTGAAGCCTGCATCGGCACATCGGTCGCTCAATTCCAATTCGGAAAAATAAATAATGGTCACCTTCGGCGTCCAAGTGCTGGGATCTTGCGGATATGGCTAACTCAGGACGCGTCTGCGGATCCTACCTATCAGTCACGGTCGCCACTAAATGATAGCCGTGAAGGCTTGTGAATCCAAGAAAAATGCTTGCTTTCATGCGCAGCGAAACATCGAGAATTTGATACTGAATCCGATTTCATGGGGAAAACCTCATCGGTGGCCCGTTGAACTGACCCAAGCTACTTTAGAACGGACGCGCTCCGATCCAATTTGTAAGACAGCAAGAGCCACGTAGACGCGCACCTCATTTAAACGTGACCATCTGCATGACCCAGGGTCCAGAGGATCTCAGAGTGGCGGTTGCGCTATTGCTCCCCGCCGTCGTCACCACTTTGTCTTCCGCAATGTCCCCATCCGGAGACGTGATAATTCGCGACGTGAATCCGCTGCCCGCTGCACGAGTAAGAGTGAAAACAGTATTCGCACTAAAAATCAGCTCGTTGGCGCTCGTCGTTGTCGCCGATCCACTGTTCGTGGTGGCACTGTTCCCGCTTGCTCCCGCCTTCGCATCCAGTGCCGTCACC